>Ga0207796_1000807_pt1 | contig 11519 bp, 9 predicted proteins | sample Pon1CUnioCityCA_6_FD_187274 | JGI IMG/M metagenome (GOLD analysis project Ga0207796, IMG submission 187274) | Marine sediment microbial community from Union City, CA, USA - Pond 1C Sediment 1 (SPAdes) | ecosystem: Environmental > Aquatic > Marine > Intertidal zone > Salt pond sediment ...
TCGGCAGGCGGGAACGGCCTGTTTGTGGAAGCGGCCGACAACGACGGCGTGCACGTCCACGAGGCGGGCAATCCCGTGGGAGGAGGGCTGCCCTCAAGCGATAAGAATGGTTTGGAGGTGGAACGAGCGGAGGGGTATGGCGTGTGGGTCAGCCGTGCTGCCAAGGGTGGCGTTCACGTGACCGAAGCGGGCTCTCCCTCCGTGACGTTTTCGTCAATCGAAAGCAATGGTTTCGAGGTCGACGGCGCGGACGGGCACGGCCTGTACGTTGGCTGGGCTGATAAGGACGGCGTGCGTGTGCATGGGGCGATTGGCGACGGGGTGCATGTGACGGGAGCCTACGGACGCGCGGGGTACTTCGATGGGGACGTCGAGATCACCGGCAGCATCTCGAAAGGGAGCGGTTCCTTCAAGATTGACCACCCTCTGGATCCGGAGAACCAGTATCTCTACCACTCCTTCGTCGAGTCCCCAGATATGATGAACATCTACAATGGCAACGTCAGCCTCGATGCCCATGGCGAAGCCTGGGTTGCTCTACCGGACTGGTTCGAGGCGCTGAACCGGGATTTTCGCTACCAACTGACGCCCATCGGGGGGCCAGGGCCTGGCTTGTACGTCGCCGAGAAGGTGCAGGAGAATCGCTTCAAGATCGCCGGCGGTGAGCCGGGGCTCGAGGTCTCCTGGCAGGTGACCGGCATCCGCCACGATGCCTACGCCGAGGCGAACCGCATCGCGGTGGAGGAGGAGAAGCCGGCCGATGAGCGGGGCACCTATCTCCACCCCGAGGCCCACGGCCAGCCGGAGACAAGCGGCTTGGCCCACAAGGAGGCGCAAGCCCGGGGGTCAGAGTAGTTGGACGGACAGCCTGATGTGCCTGGCGCCGAACAGAAACGGAAGATGAGGAGAGACCGATGAAACCACTACGGACCATCCTCGTACCAGCGTTGATCCTGCTGCTTCTCGTGTCGGTCACGTCCGCTCAGGGTGGCTACGACCTCTCCTGGTGGACGGTCGACGGCGGAGGCCAGACGTTCAGCACCGGCGGCGACTACACCTTAGGGGGCGCCATTGGTCAGTCGGACGCCGGCTTGCTGAGGGGTGGTGATTACACCCTTGGCGGCGGCTTCTGGGGCGGCGGTGAGATGGCCGAGGCCTACAACGTTTACCTACCCCTGGTCCTCAGGCAGTGACCGGTTCGGTCTGCAGGCTTCGGACAGGATGATGCACCTGGATGTGGAAGGTGGCGAGATCATCTTCTCGTTTGTGAACGACCAGATGGCCGACCGGTTCGGCCTGCTGAACGGGCAGGCTGTGAGGGAGTGACTCGGCAGGGGCAGATGAGGTATTCAGCGGGACACCCATTTCAGCGCATCGCTCTTCTGCTGGTCGCGTGCGGTCTGGCCTCTTTGTCCGGGTTCTGTGCTCCAAGGCCGACGGAGACGCCTGCTCCCAGCGCTCCACCCGCCACCGAACTGTCCACCGCGACGCTCGAGATGGCCGAGCATCCCACGCCGGTGCCCACCGTTGAGCCGACCGCGACACCCGAGGTGACGCCCTCTCCCACGACAACGCCCATGACAGCCGCGACCGTGGCGCCGGAGATGACCAGCGTACCCACGCCAGCGTCAACCACGACGCTGGAGATCATCAACGGCTCCGACACAGACATCTGGCGGCTGTACCTAGCGCCCCACGCCAGCGGCCAGTGGGGCGAAGACCATCTTGGCGACACCGTCATCGCCGCTGGCGAGCGTTTCACGCTAACCGGCATCCCCAACGGCACCTACGACATATTGGTCGAAAGGGATCTCTACAACGACATCGAGACCCAGTCTGGCGTGGCGTTCGATGGGCTTGTGACCTGGACGGTCACGGGTCGTGACAGCGAGACCGTGTCCGTCACGATCATGAATGGCTCTCCCTTGGACATTGGGTACGTCTACCTGACCCCTAATCACAGCGACCAGTGGGGCGACAACATGCTGGAGGGCAACGACATCGCCCCCGGCAAGCGTTTTGCCCTGATCGGCATCGGGCAAGGCATTTACGACGTTAGAGCTGAGGACCCCAATCACAACGTGCTCGGGACCTGGTTTGATGCCCAGTTCTACGAGGCCTACGGACCCAAAGCCTGGATGGTGGTGGGTGGCGGCGATACCGCGTCCTTGACCATCGTCAACAGTTCCAGCGCGGACATCGGGTACGTCACCCTGGCTTCCAGTTACAGCGATCAGTGGGGCGACAATCTACTTGCAGACCACGTCATCGCCCCTGGCGAGAGTTTCGCGCTCACGGACATCCCCTTTGGCACCTACGATATGAGGGCGGAGACCCCTGACCACGGGGGCATTGACGCCCGGTTCGAGCAGACCCTCGATGGGCCGCGGACCTGGGAGGTTGCCCGCCGGAGCGGGGAGTTCCTACCCAGGATCAACCAGTGGGCTTTCGCTGCTACGGCCAGCTCCGAGCGCGCCCGCCCTGACTGGTCCGCCCAGCAGGCCACAGGTGAGCCGGACACACCGGGGTGTGGGGACCACCCCACCGCCTGGGCTTCGGCGGCAGCGGACGGCGTGGACTGGCTGGACGTTCGGTTTCGCTGGCCGGTCATTCCCCGCCGGATCAACATCCACGAGATGCACGCGCCCGGCTTCGTCGTGCGCGTGGAGGTCCTGGATGCGGCTGACCAGTATCACACGGTCTGGGAGGGAGAACCGACGCCGGCAGATGCTTGCCCGCGCCTATTCTCTTTCCTGGTGACCGAGGTTGACGTTCCGGTTGTGGGGGTGCGCATCCATGTCGACCAGCGCGACGGGGGCAACTGGAATCAGATCGATGCGGTCGAATTGGTAGGTCTGGAGGCCCGGCTGTGAATAGTCAGGCCACCTGTGACGCAGATAGGATGGGATCATGTCCAAACTACTGAAAGCCTGGTCGCTGGCCTACGGACGCGCGTTTGTCGTCGTCCTGATCGCCGCCGCCATCGTCCTCCCTCTCGGCTGTCTCCTCGTCCTCATACCCCTCTGGCTGGTCACCGAGCTCGAGGCCGACATCTGGGTGTTGATCCTACCGGCGAGTCTCTACGTCCTGATCCTGAACGGCGGCGCTTTTGGTTACCTCGCTCTTGTCCTTCGCAGGCGGAAGCGTCGGCTGGACGCGGCCTTCACCCCGCTGGGGCTGACCGGGCAGCGCTACATGCTGACCGGGCGGCAGTACCACGGCACCGTCGAGGGTCGGGACGTCGACGTCCGTTTCTACCGTGGCCCGATGTTGGAGCTCCATCTTAGCACGCCGCTCCAGACCCGCTTTGGGGTTGCGGAGGTCGGTTCGACCACGCCGGCCCTCGCCCGTCTCTTTGGCCGCGAGCCTCTGGATCTGGACGATCCAGCCTTGAGCGGGCTGCGCGTCTACGCGCTTGACGAAGGCTGGTCACACTCACTTCTGGCGGACCCGGAAGCTCAGAGGCTCGTCCGGCAGCTGCTCAGTGCTGGCGAGAGCTGGGCGCTGGTGCGCCAGGTCGTCCTGGGACCGGGAGCGTTCCGCCTGCGCCTCTATCACAGCCAACGTCTGTTCGGATTCGAGATCACGCCGGAGGAGGCGCAACGGTGGCTCGACGATCTGCTGACCCTGACGCGCATCGCCGAGCGGTTGCGTGGGCCCACGGTAACCGCCGAGGAATCGGCGGGGGAGCGTCTTGCTCGCTCGGGCGGTGCCAGCCGCATCGGGTTGGTCATCGTCGCCCTGGTGGTGGGGATCCCCACCTGCATCCTGGCAGTTGTAGCGGCCATCTTCTTCGCATGGAGTATCCGATGATCTCCGGATGCCCAAACGAGAGGAGCTATAGGACCTGCTGCATGGCACAGAGTTTGCCGCGCACACACCATAGGCCGCTACTGACCACGTGGATGGTCTACGGGAAGCGCGGGTGTGTGCTCAGTGGCTGGCTGAACTGGCAAAGCCGAACTCAGTGTACCGTCGAGTCTGGTGCCGAAACGCCACCAAGATGGGTCGTGGCGGAGGAGGTGATCATTGACCATGTTGAAGGAAAGAGGCTCAATAGCGTGGATAGGTGTGGCCCTGCTGTGCTTGGAGCTGGTCACTTGCTCAGTCCCGTGGCGGCTGGCGGCAAGACGCGTTTCCACGGCGCGACGGGCTCTCACCGTTGAGGCTGGCGCAACAGCCACGTTGGCTTCAACGCCTGTCTCTACGAGCCGACCCACGGTTACCACTGCGTCCTCACCAATCACGGGGAACAGCAAAGCAGAGGAATCCCTGTCTTGGTACGAGGGCTGCTGGGAGCTGGAAACGGAAGCCGTGTCGTTCGACATCCAGCTGCAACGGGAAGGTATGGAGTTGCAGGGCTGGTTTCTGCTCGTGAAGCTGTGTGTTGTGGCCAACGAGCTCACCGCTTGTCGCATCCGCGAGGGCACGCTGCAGGGAACCCTTGTGGCGGAGAGGACGGTGGACGTGCAGCTCATTATCCCCGAATACGACGACGAGGGCAGGGTACGACTCACGCTGGCTCCGGGCGGGGGGACGCTACACTGGGAAGAAATCGAGTATCCAATCCTTGGTCTGGCCGACCCGGGGTCGCGCTACCTGCCACCTTCCTTCGACTTGGTCCGTTGTGGCAGCTAGTTCGTCGTTACCAAGGGCCAGTCGATGAAGAACGCGCACGGGACTGCGGTGCGGTAGAAGATGCCATGGTCGATCGGTCCGCCAGTCCGGCAGATTCGGATGAGTAGGCAAGCTGACAAGGACAAGCTGTCCAGGAGGGAGAACGATGAAGAACAAAGAGCGATTTTGGATCATCCTGATCGTAGCGTTGGTTGTCTCAACGCTCGCGGCGTGTGGGGGGGAGCCGCCCACCCCGACGCCGATACCGCCGACGCAAACAGCCGCCAACACGCCCACCCCCTCGGCCAGCGAGCACATGGAGCAGGGGGTAGCGTACGCCGAGCAGGGGCGGCTCGACGAGGCGCTTGCTGAGTACAGGAGGGCCATCGAAATCGAACCGGACAATGCCGGTGCGCATCGGAACGTGGGAACATCCTTGGGCGAACAGGGCAAGTGGGAGGAGGCCGCTGTCGCCTATGAGAAGGCCATCGAGCTCGATCCCGACTTCGGTGAGGCCTACGGTGACCTAGTGGCCGTCTATCTCAGGCTGGACAGGTTGTCTGATGCGGTTGACGCCGGTGAGAGGGCCATCGAACTGAGCCCCGAGTATTCCGGAGCCCACACCAACCTGGGGGTCGCCTACAACGAGCAAGGTCGGACGGACGAGGCCATCGCCGAGTGGGAGAAAGCGGTCGAACTAGACCCCGATAGTGCCAACGCTCGCGTGCATCTTGGGCGTGCCTATGGAATGCAGGGAAGGCTCGACGAGGCCAGAGCCGAGCTGCAGGAGGCCGTTAAGATCGATCCTAGCAATGCCAACGCGCACTTCAATCTGGGGATGGTCTATCATCTGCAGGAAGAGAGTGGTGAGGCACTCTCCGAGTTCGAAGAAACGATTGGGATCGACCCCGACCACGCCATGGCCCACTACAATCTGGGCATTATCCATCGCAATCAGGGGGAGGCGGAGGAGGCCATCCAAGAGTTTGAGACCTATCTCCGACTCTGGCCCGACGCCGAAAACAGGGCGACAGTTGAGGAGGAGATTGCTAAACTCAAGGGGCCGGCGATGGTCGAGTACCGCAATGCCCCGGGCGGCTATAGCGTGCGCTACCCCGAGGGATGGTACTACGCTGAGAAGGACAGCGAGGTCATGCTCGCTCCGAGCAAGGAGGACTACCAGGCGTCCTCGCTGCAATCGCCCTTGGTCACCTTCATCACCTGGCCTCTGGCTGAAGCGACCAAGAACTTCGACCTGGAGGGGACCGCCGGACCGGAAGAGTTCCTGCAAGTGATGGCCGGGGCCCTTGACGCGGAGACAGGAGAGGTGGAGAGCGTGGAGATCAGCGGCTACCCGGCCGCCTTCGCCGCCACCTCCGGCTCTACGGGAGGTTCGCCCTATAGAGGCGATTTGATCATCATCTTGGCGGAGGACAATCTCTTCCTGGCGGAGGCGCTGGCCCCGCCCGACGAATGGGAGACCTTCCGCCCCACCTTCGTGGATATGGTCAATAGCCTCTCCTTCGTCGAACCACACGGCGAGGAGGACACTGCGCAGGGAGAACACGACACGTCGTTCCCACTGCCGGCGGACGTGCAGAATTTCACCGGCGAGGGCGGGGAGAGTCAGGTCAACTTCCAGACGGGTCTGGTGATGGATGAGGTGATCACGTTCTACCGGGATGCCTTCGCTGGCATGGGCTTGTCGGAATACGACTTGCTCACATCCATCGAGGACGAGAGCTTCAGCATGGTCTTCACCGGGTGGCCCAACGGCGAGGAACTTGTCATCCAGGGCGTCGTCTTCGGTGAGAGCACCAACGTCAACATCCGCCTTGAGGAGGTCGTCGACTCATAGGAGCAGGTGCTTCGGAAATCGCCCCGGGTCGGTCACCCAGTTGGTGCGACGCCGACATGGCCAGAGGGCTGACTCAGACCTGAATTCTCGATTTGATTCGATATCATATAGTCAGTACCAAGGAGGTCCAGGTGAATCGCAAAGTGTGGTCAATCGTCTTGTTTGTAGTCTCGCTCATCTCGTTCTCGGGGACAGGCTTAGTTCTGGCTGGAGGGCCGGAGCCGGGGGAAGGGAGGGCCCCAATACCCGCTCCTGTCGATCAGGCAGCGAGCCCCGCCGGCACGGAGGACACATACAACACCGTCATCACTGTCACCAGCGGTACCGATCCTGACGACAGCTCGAGCAAAAAATGCTCAACCGAACCGATCTGCACGCTGCGTCGCGCCATCGTGGACTCGCGGTGGCTGTCGGCTGCTCAGTTGCCCGCGTTGATCCAGTTTGACATTCCAGCTGACCCCGCCGAGGGTTATAACAGCAGCCTGGGCGTGTGGGAGATCGAGGTGCACAGCACGACCGATCTCTGGGCATTCAGGCGGTTGAAGGGGCAGGTCACCATTGATGGGTCCAGCCAGCCCGGCGGACGCGGGGATGGCCCTAAGATCATCCTCATCGGCCCCGGCACAGGTCAGAAGACGGGCCTCATCGTGGGCGACGTCGCTGGCGACGATGAGATTGTCATCCGCGGCCTGGGTATGCAGAACTTCAACCCGCACATCACGGTCAACACTGACCACAACACCGTCGAGGACTGCTGGTTCGGTCTGTCCAGCGACGGTAGCACCCTAAGCTCCGGTGTTGACACCCAGCCCGAAGGCGGCAGCGGTGTCGCCGCACAGGAGACTGCAGATGATAACCTCATTCGGAACAACAAGTTTGCTGGGTTCTTCGGGCCGGCGGCGGCCATTCGCGGTAATCGCAACGGGTTCACCGGCAACCAGGTGGGGATGCGCGCCGACGGTACGGTCCCCATCCCGCCCGGGTTCGATAAGCATCCCTGCAGGGGCAACACCTGGGCCGGCGGGAGCGGCATCACCGTGTCTGGGGATCGGCATCAGATCGGTGGACCGAACCAGGCCGATGGGAACCGCTTTGCTGGTCTCTACCTCGATATCTCTGAGGAGTCTGAACCGCCGTTCGCCATCGAGTCGAGGGGGACCGACGATAATAACCTCATCCAAAACAACGTCATCGGCCTGGACGCTGATGGCGGCACCATCGGCATATGCGGCCGTGGGATCAAACTCAGCGGAGGACCGGTGGGCACGCAGGTCATAAGTAACACCATCGTCGAAACCGGCCTCAGCGCTATCCTCATGAATGACGCCATTGTTGGGGACCGCCTCAACGGCAACACGCTGCGGGGCAATGTCATCAGAAGAGAGAGGGCCTGGCCGGAGGAACAAGGCGACAACACTTTCCCCGAGGCTGCCATCGCTTACGGCGCTGGCGTGCCAGATCCCCTGCGCAACTTCACGCCAGCCAGGATCACGGAGATAGACGGGACGAGCGTCAGCGGCACAAGCGGCCTGGGGAGCGACTGTCCCTACTGCACGATCGAGCTGTTCCTGGATGACCAGGACACGGTCGTCGAGGCGCTGGAATCGCTGGCGTTGGTAACGGCCGATGGCGATGGGGATTGGACTGCTGCATTGCCTGCGCCACTGGAGGAGGATCAGGCACTGCGGACCATGAGCACGGTCCCTGGTGACTGGACCATCACCGACCTGGAGGAGGGAACGACGTCCAATTTGTCGGTGCTCTACGTGGAGGGGTACCAGATATTCCTGCCATTGGTCTTGAGGGGCTTCTAGAACAGCGGATCGGGGCGGTGGGCTGCGTTACAGACCAAGCCTGCCGCCTCCTAATTGCGGGGGGATTGCTATCGGGATATGGTGTTGACCTCTCCGATCAGCGACCATGGACCAGCCCAGGTGATGCGCACCTGGGCCAACTGGCCGCGCCAGTCGGCGTCGTCCTCGAAGTAGACTAGCTTGTCGGTGCGGGTGCGCCCCCACCAGCGGTCCTTCTTCTTCCCCTCGATGAGTACCTCGACGGTCTCACCCAGGAGGCAGGCGTTGATCTGGCCCACAATCTCACCCTGCAGGTCGTCGAGCGCCTTGCGACGGCGCTCCTTCTCCTCGGGCGGGACGTTGTCCTCAAACTGACGGGCGGCCAACGTCTGGGGCCGGGGCGAATAGCGGGCGATGTGCGCCTTGTCCAGGCGCAGCTCAGCCAGCAGGTCGTAGGTGCGTTGGAACTGCTCACGGGTCTCACCGGGGAAGCCGACGATGATGTCCGTGGCGATCGACACGCCCGGGATGCGCTCGCGAATGCGAGCCACCAGGCGCCGGTACTCGTCGGCGGTGTACCCACGCTTCATGCGCGCCAGGACCTGGTCGTCGCCGGCCTGGACCGGCACCTCGATGTGCTCGCAGACCTTGGGCAGCTCCGCAACGGCGTCGAGGAGCTCGTCCGTCATCCAATTCGGGTGGGAGGTGAGGAAGCGGATGCGCTTCAGGCCCTCAATCCTGTGCAATTGACGAAGCAGCGAGGGCAAAGATGGTTCCGGTCGCTGCGCTTCAGGCAGATCGAGCCCATAGCGGTCCACAATCTGTCCTAGCAGCGTGATCTCCTTCACACCCTGGGTGGCCAAGGCTCGCGCCTCGTCCAGGATCTCCTCCATGGGGCGGCTGCGCTCCGGGCCACGGCGGTAGGGGATGATGCAGTAGGAGCAGGCGTGCGAGCAGCCCAGGACGACGGAGACGTAGGCCGAGACCAGAGTCTCGCGCTCCCGAGCCGGCAGCATCAGATCGCCGTCCTGGAGGCTATAGCGGCGGAGGTCCTGAGCTGTCTCCATCGCCCGATCATCATCGACCAGACCTCGCTCGGTCAGATAGTCCAGGAGCGGGCGGGGGTCCGATGGGGGCATGGTGACGTCCACCCAGGGGAAGCGGCGACGCAGACGGCTCGCATCACCCCGGCCTACGAAACACCCCATGAGACCGATGACGGTCTCCGGGTGCTCTTCTTTGAGGGGCTTCAGTGAGCCCAGTCGCCCATAGATCTTGTTCTCGGCCGACTGGCGCACCACACACGTATTGAGCACCACGATGTCGGCAGCCTCAGCGCGCTCGACGGGTGTGTGACCCAGCTGCTCCAAGGCCGACTCAAGACGTCGTGAGTCGGCCACGTTCATTTGACAACCGATGGTCCAAACGTAGTAGTTCATGCAAAGGTACATGCTACAGGGTTTCGGGGGAGCGTCAACTGAATGATCTGCCGTCTCGGTTCACATCCAGCTCGTGAAGGAGCCCTGTCTCACCTGAACTAGCTCCTCATCACCTTCCGCTGGGGTGTAGCGGCGAATCGGGGTAACCTTGAGCTGGAGCTCCGCGTTGGAGGCCCAGCGGGCGAGCGCCAGCAGTTCCTCCAGGCCCAGCTGCATGGCCTCGGCTTTCTCAGGACCGAAGCGGTACGTCAGCAGATAGGGGTTCTCCTGCTGGAGGTAGTCGAGGATGGACTGGGTCGCCTGGGCGATCTCTGCTGGGGCGGTCTCCTGTTCTAGGCGTTGCAGCGGCCGAGTGGGCAGATTCAGGTTGCTGGTGAAGATCTTCAGAATGGCCGGTCGGTGCAGCAGCTCTGCCAGCGCAGCGGCGTGCCGGACGGACAGGGCGTCTGGGTAGTCATGCTTCGTCCCGTCCTCGGTGGTGACCGCGACGTGGAGCTGGAAGCGTTCATCCACTGGGCCAGGCTGGTGAACGATGTCGTCGGGTGGCAGTAGGGCCTCGATCGCCTCCACGGCGCGCTCGGCGAAGGCCTGGAGGTAGGCCTTACGGGATTGTCCCTCGGGCAGATGCGCGGCCGGTATCAGCTCACCGACGCGCATGGTGAGCCGCGGCCGCTTCAGACGCATGGCATTCCCCAAGGCACCCATGGTCCCGCTGAAGGCGATGGGCAGCACGGGCGCCTTGGCCCGATAGCTCAGCCAGGCGACGCCGGTATGGGCCCGCATGCGGCCCGCGTTCCAGACTCCCCCCTCGGGGAAGATGGCCAGGACGCCTCCCTGCTTCAACACGTCGAGACTCTGGATCAGGGCCGTGCGATCGAAACTACCGCGTTGGACCGGGATCAGTCCGTAGGCGCTGGCCATGAACTGCGTGATCCTCTCGTGTGGGATGTCGGCCGCGCCCAGCATCTCGACCTGCCAGGGCGTGTACACGGCCATCAGGACCGCTTCCATGGCCGCCCGATGATTACCCACCACGATAAGGGAGCCGCCTTGAGGGAAGTTCTCCTGCCCGCTGATCCGCAATCTGAACGCCAGGGGCAGGATCACGCGCCCCGCGAGACGTAACAAAGCGCGCGGAACGCGCCGCCGCGGGTAGTCGATAGCATGCTCTTCTTTCATACGCTCCAGTCCTGGTGTGCAGACATCGTCTTGTAGCACGACCTGCTCAGATTCCCATACCTCGAATCTTGGATGAGGACGTGTGATGGCTCTTAACCACACATTATAGCAGAACTGCTTGCTCCATGCACCTGCTGGTCGGTGAGCCCCTGAGAACGTCCCAGCACCTGTGTGGTGCAAGAGACCGTATCATTGAGATAGGCCCGGATGGCGTTCTTGACCACTTCCTCGTGCGACGATACAATGGTTGGAGCATCCGCGAAAAGGACATGGGATGTTCGCTCTGGGACGCTGAGTCCATCACAGAGCAGCAACCTACAGAAAGAGGAGATGGCGAATGAAAGCGATGGTCCTGCACGAACCGGCCCCCATCGAGGAGGAACCGCTCCAATTGGCTGATCTGCCCCTGCCAGAGCCCGGCCCTGGCCAGGTCCGCCTCGACGTCGACGTCTGCGGCATTTGCCATACCGATCTCCATACCGTGGAGGGCGACCTGGAGCTCCCTAAGCTGCCTATTGTCCCGGGTCACCAAGTCGTCGGAACGGTGTCGGCGCGGGGCGAGGGGGCTGAGCGGTACGAGATAGGGGACCGGGTGGGCGTCGCCTGGCTCCATCACGTCTCCTGTGGCAACTG
>Ga0207796_1000808_pt1 | contig 11500 bp, 6 predicted proteins | sample Pon1CUnioCityCA_6_FD_187274 | JGI IMG/M metagenome (GOLD analysis project Ga0207796, IMG submission 187274) | Marine sediment microbial community from Union City, CA, USA - Pond 1C Sediment 1 (SPAdes) | ecosystem: Environmental > Aquatic > Marine > Intertidal zone > Salt pond sediment ...
CCCCTCTTCCTGGATGCCACTGCCGGCGACCTGCGCCTGCAGCTCACGTCGCCATGCATCGACGCCGGGGACAATGACGCGGTGCCTGCAGACGTCACCACTGATCTGGGCGGCAATCCCCGCTTTGCCGGCGTCGTCGACATGGGCGCCTATGAGGCACCTTACAATCCGCTCTTTGTGGATCTGGACGCTATCGGCGCCAACGACGGCACCTCGTGGGAGGATGCCCTGACTGACCTGCAGGTTGCCCTTGCCTGGACGCAGGATGGCGTCGAGATCTGGGTGGCGGCGGGCACCTACACGCCGACCTGGCAGTTCGATACCGGGGACCCCCGCTCCGCCGCCTTCCAGATGGTGAACGGCGTGGCCATCTATGGCGGGTTTGATCCGTCGGCGGGCGACACCGAGTGGGAAGACCGTGACTGGGTGAACAACGTGACGGTCCTCAGCGGCGACATCGGCACCGAGGGCGATGCCAGCGACAACTGCTACCACGTCTTCTACCATCACGAGAACCTGGACAGCAGCGCCATCCTCGACGGCTTTACCATCAGTGGTGGCAATGCGGCTGGCAGCCATCCCCACTATCGCGGCGGCGGGATGTACAACTACAAGTCCTCGCCAACGCTGACCAACTGCACCTTCGAGGACAACTCAGCATCTTTGGACGCGGGCGGGATGCTAAACTGGGACGACAGCTCGCCAACGCTGAGCAACTGCACGTTCAGAAGTAACTCGTCCAGGCAATCTGGCGGCGGGATGCAAAACATCGCCTCCGCGCCGACGCTGACCGACTTGGTCTTTATTGATAACTCGGCCCGCTTTGGCGGTGGGCTCTACAACCACTACTCGTCGCCGGTGCTGACCAACGTCGCCTTCATAAGCAACGAGGCTAGCTGGGGCGGCGGCGGCATGTATGCCTACAACTCCGCCGAGATGCTGACCAACTGCACCTTCTCAGGCAACTCGGTCACCGAACTCGGCGGTGGGCTCTACAACAGCTACTCCACGCCGGTGCTGACCAACTGCATCCTGTGGGGGGATACCGCGGGAGGGCTCCCGTCCGAGATATCCGGCGACCCGGTGACTGCCACCTACAGCGACATCCAGGGCGGCTACGAGGGGGTGGAAAACATCAATGCCAATCCGCTCTTTGTGGACCCAGACAACGGCGACCTCCATCTCGGGCCGGGCTCGCCGTGCATCGACGCCGGGAGCAATACCGCGGTGGGTTCGCTCCTCTATGACTTCGAGGGCGACGCCCGCATCATCGATGGCGACGGCGATGGGGAGCCCGTCGTCGACATGGGCGTGGACGAGGCGCTGTGGCATCCCGTCTACCTGCCCCTGGTCCTCAAGGGGTACTAAAAACGCACAGACCCCTCGGGTTTTCGAAAACCCAAGGGGTCTTTCACCGGCACGATCGCCACTACCATCCTGGAAGCTCAAGCCTTCATAGAAGGCCGCTTCCAGGATGGTCCGGATCTCCCGCTCGCCAGTGGTCTCCTGACCGAGGCGCAATCTCACTGTCACTTGGCGTGGACTACAGTCCACGCCCCACGGCCCGCCGCAAACCAGACGACTCGGACAACCTGTCAGTTCTAGCCTACTTCACATCTCTTCACCCCGAAACCAGCCCTTCTATCCCACAGAGATCATTATAAATAGCACACACAAAACCGTGAGACAGTGGGACAGTAGAGACAGAGGTGCAACGCACCTTTGCCCCCGAATGCATGCGCTGAAACCGGCAGAAAGTGCACATCACTGGCAACGCCGTCCTGGTCGCAACGGGTGCGTTGCACCTGGCTTGAGCCAAATACGCTTGTCCTCTCCCCCCACCTAGAACAGAGCATCGTCCCCCGGCGCCGCACATTCCGCCGCGTGGAGGCCCAGCACCGCATACTCGATCCGCTCCGCGCCCAGCCGCTCCATCTGGCCGGCGCACTCCTGCACCACCGCCCGGCACGGAGCCGCCGGCTCGTCCCCGATCGCCAGGCGCAGCGCGCCGGCAAGCAGCGCCAGCCCCCCCACCAGGTCCTCCCGGGCCAGCACCTCCGCCGCCGAATCCAGGGCCTGCGCGGCATTCTCGGCCCCAGGCCGGGCCTTGACCAGCCGGGCCCTCAGCGCCGTCGCCTCCTGCGAAAAGGCAGTACCCGGCTCCGATTCGGCCCGGCGCAGCAGCTGCACAAAGCGGTGCTCCTCGCCCGCCAGGCGCTCCAGGGCCAGCGCAAACTCCATGCGCGCGTCGTGCGTCGCCGAGTCGCGCAGCAGCGCCAGCAGCCGGTCCACGGCCGCCGTAGCGCCCAGCTTGCCCAGCGCCGAGGCAAAGGCCATCTGCAGGCCCACGTCCTGCTCAGTCGAGAGCCGCTCCAGCATCACCGGCACCATGGCCTGATCGCCCAGGGTGCCCAGCGCGCGGGCGCAGTGGGCCTGCACCGACCGGTAGCGCGCATCGAGTCCCCGCCGCAGCGCCTCCAGCGCCCGCTCGTCGTCCAGCCGGCCCAGCGCCCAGGCCGCCATCGTGCTCAGCGAGGGCTCGCTGCCCTCCAGCACCGCGATCAGGGCATCGGTCAACTGCGGGTCCGCGCCGTGGCGGGCGATGGCCACCACCGCCTCAAAGCGCACGGGAAAACGCGGGTCGTGCAGCGCCTCGATCAACTCCTCCACCGTCAGCGGGCTGCGCGTGCTGCCCAGCCGCTCCGTCCCCTCGATGGCCGCCCGCTCGTCCCGCGCCCGGCGGTAGCGCACCAGGCTCCCCAGCGCAAAGATGGGATTGCCCCGCACAAACATCCCGGCGAACTGCAGCGTAGAGACCCCGCTGTCGGCCGTCACCCCGTGGACGAGCACGATGCTGAGCAGCGGCACGACCATGCCCAGCACAAAGAGCAGCGTGTAGGGATCCAGCGACACGATCCACCACTGCCCGCTGAGGTCGGACGACAGGTCCACCAGCCAGCCCCCCAGCATCTGGCCCAGGCCGCCGGCGATGCCCGCCCAAGCGTAGTACAGCGCCATGTAGGCCGAGCTCTTTTCCGCCGGCACGATGCCCACGAACAACAGCCGCCCCGAGCCCAGCTGCCAGCCCGTATTCACCAGGCCCTGGACCACGGCAATAGCCGCCGCCAGGTAGAGGCTCACCGCCGCCCCGCGGGGCATCAGCAGCCAGGCCAGCGGCGCCAGCGGCAGCATATAACTTCCCAACACCATCACCGGCTTGCTGCCGTAGCGGTCGGCCAGCCAGCCCCACAGATAGCCCGACGACACCGCCCCGATCAACACCGCCGTCTCCAGCCACACCGCCTGGTCCGCGCTGAGGCCCACCTGCTCGATCATGAACAGCGGCACAAAGGAGGCCAGCGGCACGGTCGCCAGCGTCACCAGCCCGATGCCCAACAGATAGCGCACGAAACTGGGGTCCCGGGCCGCGCTCAACATCTCCCGCGTCGAGCCCCCCTCGCGGGCCGCATCCTTGATCGGCGCGCCACCCGGGATCTTGGCCGCCGCCCAGACAGAGATCACGCCGCTGGCCACGCCGATGGAGATCAGGACCATGAATGGGCCCAGGTCCGGGTTCGGGCCCAGGATCCAGCCCGCCGCCAGCACCGCCAGCATGCTCGTCAGGTTCGCCAGCACGCTCCGGATGGCCGTAACCTTGCCCCGCATCCCGTCGGGGATCTGCTCCTGCGACCAGGGATAGTAGGCAGTGAATGCGACAGCGCGGGCCAGGCCAAAGGCACCCACCGCTGCGATGATGAGGAGCAGCGTCGCCTGCTCGCCAAACTGGGCCAGCACCAGCGGCACCAGCAACAGCAGCAGCGAGATCGCCGTGCGGGCGGAAAAGGAGGCGAGAACGACGCGCTTGTAGCCGGCCCGGGCCACAGGCGCGGCGATGAACACAGCGATGATGCCAAAGAAAGGCAGCAGCGACAGCAGGCTGCCGATCTGGCCTTTTTCCAGGCCGACCTGGTTCAGAAAGAGGACAAAGATCGAGCCAAAGAAGGTATAGGAGGCAAAGACCGAGTTGGTCACGCTCCAGGCGATACCCCACGGCAGGCCCCGTATCTTTTCGACTGTGGTCGGACCCTGGTTTTCCAGTGGCTCTTTGCTACTCATTTCTCCGCCTCGCGCGCGCCGGGATGGACACCGGCGCCCGCCCATTATACCGGATTGCTATAGCGGGGCAAACTGGCGCGGGTGCTGGTGGCATTCCCTGGGCAGGAGTCCTCTTGTGACGGCCTGCCATGAGCTGGAGCCTTCTGTTGGGGGTGTGCCGACACCCCCAACACCCCCCGGCCGGGGGACTAACTCCCCCGGTCCCCCTGAAATTCGGTAGTTGGATCCGTGGAAGGCTCAGTGAGCGAGACGTCGAGTTTCCTGGGCTGCAGGCGTCAGATGCGCCCGGCTATCGGGGATGGGTCAGCGCTAACCACTCCTCCTCGAGGATGGCGTAAAAGTACTCGTCGGCCCACTCGCCGCCGATCCGCACGTCCTTGATGTGGTGTCCCTCGCGGCGCATGCCCAGCTTTTCCATCACCCGGTGCGAGGCCGTGTTGCGCGGGTCGCAGGTGGCGACGATGCGGTGCAAACCCAGCTTGCCAAAGGCCAGGTCGAGCACGGCCCGCGCTGCCTCGGTGGCGTACCCCTGCCCCTGGTACTCCGGGTCGAACACCCAGCCGATCTCGCGGGTGTGGTACTCCTGGCTGAACGGCTCAAACGGGACGTAGCCAATGAACTCCCCCTCCGCCTTGAGCAGCACGCCCATCACAGCGGGCCACTCGTCGCCCTGGCGCGCCTGCTCGCTCCAGCGCAGGGCAAAAGCCTGGGAGTCGCTCTCGGTAAAGGGCTCGTTGGGCAGGTAGCGCGCCACATCGGGCAGGGAGGCAAAGCGATGGATCGCCCGCCAGTCCCCCACCTCGATAGGCCGCAGGATCAGCCGTTCCGTTTCAATCGTCCTCTCCAAAGCATGCTCCTGGCAAACATGGTACTGCCCGTCCCAGATGTAGGGGCGATTCGCGAATCGCCCCTGCCCCTGTGCAGGTCATTCGCAACCGTCCCTCAGGACGCGCTCAACTCCCGCCGCCGATTCTACTGCACAACCAGCCAAATAGCAAGGCAGCGCGATCAGCGAGGCATCTACAGGCTGCTCCAGGACGTCTGCTCGCCTGCCGCTGGTGCTCCGGGGGTACTGACAAACCATCCTGGAAGCTGGCAGCTTCCAGGATGGTCCAAACCTCCTAGCGCCCAGGGCCCAACAAGCTGCCCCCACTCATGGCCTAACCCCGTCGAAAGCAATTGACCGCCCGCGGCAAGGCTGGTATAATGCTGAGGTCTGCAGCGGCAACCAGCTCCGGACAACCACAGACAACACATACAAGAACGTCAAGGGAGGACGGTAGATGGCACACGGGCGCAGGTGGCTGATCGGTGCAGCATTGGTGGTGACGTCGGCGATGGCGCTGGTCCTGGTCGCCTTCGGGGGGCAGCCCTCACTGGCGGAAGGCGGGGTCATTTATGTCGACGCGAGCACCGACCCCGGCGGCGACGGAGTTTCCTGGGGAACCGCCTTCGCCGACCTACAAGACGCCCTAGGCGCAGCCGCAGCCGTTGCCCCAGTCGAGATCTGGGTGGCGGCGGGCACCTACAAACCGACCAGCGGCACCGATCGCGCTGCCAGCTTCCAGATGGCGAACGGTGTGGCCATCTACGGCGGCTTTGACCCGTCGACCGGTGACACCGCGTGGGAGGACCGCGACTGGGTGCTGCACGAGAGCATCCTCAGCGGCGACATCGGGACCGAAGGCGATCCCGACGACAACAGCTACCACGTTTTCTACCACCCGGACGGAACCGGCCTGGACGCTACGGCCATCCTCGACGGCTTCACCATCACCGGCGGCAATGCGGACGGAGACGATTGGCCCCAGCACGATGCGGGCGGCGGCATGTTCAACTACGCCTCTTCGCCTGCGTTGAGCAACGTCACCTTCGATGGTAACACTGCCAGTGCCGGCGGCGGGATGCACAACAGCTGGGCTTCCTTGCCGACGCTGACCAATTGCACCTTCCTGCGTAACAGTGCCGTCGACGAAGGCGGCGGGATGCTCAACGACACCTCTTCACCCATCCTGACCGGCTGTACCTTCTCCGGGAACTCAGCCGACGCAGGCGGCGGGATCCACAACATCTCCTCGTCGCCCGCGCTGAACAACGTAACCTTCGCGGGCAATCAGGCCAATTCCGGCGGCGGGATACACAACAACGAATCCTCGCCGGTGCTGGTCAACTGCACCTTCTGGGGCAACTCGGCCCATGGCAAAGGCGGTGGAATACGCAACAAGACCTACTCCGCGCCGACCCTGACCAATTGCACCTTCTACGACAACACAGCCACCGACGGTGGTGCGATACAAAACTTCGAATCGTCTTCTCCGACACTCACCAACTGCATACTGTGGGGCGACTCCCATCCAGAGATAGACAACTCGGACAACTCGGCGGCCAGCGTCACCTTCAGCGATGTGGAGGGCAGCTCCCCCGACCCTGTCACGGGCAACATCAACGAGGATCCCCTCTTCCAGGACCCGGAAAACGGCGACTTTCATCTCGGGCCGGGCTCTCCGTGCATCGACGCCGGGACTAACGAGGCTTCTGACCTACCCGAATTCGACTTTGAGGGCGATCCCCGCAGCCTGGACGGGGATCGTGACGGCACAGCCACCGCCGATATGGGCGTGGACGAAGCCCTCTGGCATCCCGTCTACCTGCCGCTGGTGCTCAGGGGGAACTAGAAGACCGAAAGACCTGTCGGGTTTTCGAAACCCGACAGATCTCTCTTACCATCTAGAAGAGGTGCGTCTGGTAACGCGCTGCTTCGTCCGCGGAGGAAGCTCGCGTCGCGAGGCAGCGGGTCTGCCCGTGAATCGGGATCCGATTGGATGCCGGCTCTACGGAACGATATTCACCGAATCCCAACCCACAAAGGGTCTACCTCCGTAGGTCATACCCCTGAGGAAAGCGTTGGTGCTGTCTGTAGTCAAGTCAAGTTCCGGTATCTTGACTTTGAATAGCAGATCCAGGTCCCCGTCCGAGTCCACGTCCTTCGACGACCAGCGCAACGGGATAGCACCGGCAAACTGCACGGTTTCGGGGTCAGCAGCTCCGACATCAAAACCCTCGGTGGTCAGCAACGCCACAGCCAACACTCCCTGAGAGCCAAGGTTGAGACTGTTCTTACTGCTGCCCGGCTTGATGTCGATGGTCACTCGGAAACGAGCGCTCCAAAACAACCGGGTGCTGTCTTCATCATCATCGACATAGTCAATCCAGCCCGTGGTAGATTCATCGATGTCATAGGGATCCTCACCGACCGAAAAGTCAGCGACCCATAGGCCATCGCTGCTGGCTTGCACCTCACGGCTGGATTGGAAACCTTCTTCCCAGATCCTCACAACAAGCTCGGCGCTTGGAGCAGCTGTGCCCAGCACAACGTCGGCGTTCACATCTACGTTGGTCACGGCAATGTCCGGAACAACGTGCTCTTTGAAGCTGACTCCGTCGTTCATGCGCACAATCTGGCCTGGCTCGATCTCAAAGCCCTCAGGGTCCTCAGGCAGATCAAAGCTCACCGAGGTGGCGTGCCATTGCCACTCGTCAGGTGCAGCCACCTGCGAAGCAGTGTAAAGCAGCTCTGTGCCTTCTGAGTCGTATATGGACAAGGTGACCGTGGCCTCTTCGAGCCACCCTTTACCTGACACATGCCCAGCACTGGGCCTTACCTCAAACCTTGGATCGTAGGGCCAGAAGACAGCAGTGCTATCACCATCGCTGTCATGATCGAGAACCCAGAAACTTACCTGACATGGAGCGATGTCAATGACCGTATCCTCCAGTGGGTCATCTCCTGGCTCCGAGAAATCCGCCAGCCAGTAGCCTCCAGCGTCCGCGGTTGGGAAGCGCTCTGCATCCTCGCCATCACCGAAGGCGTGTACCGAAACCTGTGCGTCTGGATCTGCGGTGCCGCTGATCGTATCTGCAGCCGGATCCACCAGGGTCACTGTCAGAGTAGTGATGGTCAACTCTTTCTGCAGCGTGCCATCGTCGAGCGTGACCAACTGCCCCGGGGCCAGCTGGAACTCCTCCTCCCTATCCGGGAGAAACATGACGTTTGAGAAAGCAAAGTAGGGAGCGCCAGGCGGAACCACCTGGCTATCCTCGTAGTCAACCCCGGGCCCATTCGATGGATCATCGATGGTTAGAGTGACCGTTGTACCTTCAGTCCAGCCATAGCCGAATATACCATGGTTGTAAACATCAACACGAAAGTTGGGATCTGAGACTTCCTCAGCCACTACCAAGGTTGCTCCGATTGTGGCGGACACCACAAGCAGGATCGCGACTAGTCTAAGTGTTTTGCGCTGCATCGTTTGCCTCCTTACCGGGTAGGCGTGCGCGAGATGAAGAATGCCAGGTGTTCCCGATCCGTCAAGTCGATCGGTGGGTACCAGTTTGTCCCATTTGCACCCCCTTGTATGAGAAACAAAATGCCAGAGGTAGTTCCTTGGCTTGTGCGAAGTTGTCTTCGGCACCCACTGTGTGAGTGTTGTGTCTTCTACCGCTTCAGGCGGATAGAACGAACTATCAATCCTATCTTGTCTCTATTGTACTGTATCGCAGCGATTCTGTCAAAAAAGTTTACGATAACCCAGCGAACGCCACCCACTCTCTCTTTGTAGATGCAGTCAGCAGCGACGCCGCGACCAACGAGGCTTCTGATCTACCCGGATTCGACTTTGAAGGGGATCCCCGCAGCCTGGACGGGGACCGTGACGGCACTGCCACCGCCGACATGGGGTGAACAAAGCCCTCTGGCATCCCGTCTACCTGCCGCTGGTGCTAAGGGGGTACTAGAAAACCGAAAGACCTGTCCGGTTTTCGAAACCCGGCAGGTCTCTTCCGCCCCCACGCCCAACTCACACTCGTCGCTGCCCTCCCGTGGGCTGCACCTCCCAGAAGATCCGGTCGGGCCGGTGCCGCCAGCGGCGTATCCACGCTATGGCCTTGCGCTGAGATCTGTCGGGTGAGTGGCGGGCATGATCGATGACGGACCGCTCCCAGAACAGCTTGAGGAAAAAGCCGTCTTCCCTACACCGATTGTCGCCGTTGCTGGACATCCTACCCCTCCTGTGCATCTCCGCTCGCGTCGTCGTCGTCGGCCAGATCCTCGTCGCCTATCATCCGCACCGGGCGTAGCTCGGCCAGCCGCCGGAACTGGGCGATCTGTTGCACGGCGACCGGCTTCCACTCGTCGGGCACCAGCCGGAACTCTTCCACCAGCTCGCGGATCAGCGGCTCGTCCGCCAGGTCCAGGTCCAGATCGCCTTCCAGCCGGAGGTGGCCCGCCACGCGCAGCACCTCCACCCGCGGCGTGTGAAAGTAATCAGCCAGCCGGAACAGCGTCTCTACCTTGGGCACGTGCCCCTTGTTCAGGATCTCGCTAAGGGTAGCCGAGGCCACCCCGGCGTGGAACGCCGCCTCGTTCTGCGTCAAACCGTTTCGATTCAGCTCGTGCCGCAACCATCGCCCCAACGCCGTGGTCCTCGCACCCATCCCTTGCCTCCCGCCTGATGACCCCACCCGCAATCTCCGTACGTGCCATCTCATTCTACACCAAGCCCCCCCGCCGGTCAATTTCGTGATCAGACTCCTGCAGTTGCAAATCTGAAAGCCAGCCATGAATGCTCTCTTTTCCGTCCAATTCTCTACAAACCGCCCGCCTACCCGTTTCCTTTTCGACTTTTTTGCGGTATACAAGATGAACAGAGTGGTGCCAGCGCCCTCGGGTCGTGCGGACTACGCGGCACTATACCAACCCGAATGGCACACAGAGTACGCAACTCGACAGCAATACCCCCCAAAGCCACGCCGCGAACCCGCGGCTGGCATCAAGCTAGCGCTGGTACGACTACATAGAGGGGAAAGGCAGGGCGGGCGGAGCAATAGGTGGGGCACACCCATTCCCCCCTCCCGTCCTGCCCCCCGGTTGAGCGTGCGCTGGAGCAAATGCACGTTCGCCGAGGCACGCAGGACTGGCTCAGGGCGCCGCCCCCCGGCGCCCCGAGGACAGTCAGCGCCCAGCAAGGCAGAATAAGAGACCGCAGGGCCGGCAGGCAGAACCGGCCCTGCGGTCTCTCATTGTCAAGGGCTAACCTCGCCTCACCGCGTAGTTGGCCTCCCCCTGAAACGCGCTATACCAATATGGATACACCTGAGACAGCCAGATTATTGGACGCGATCCGCATCCAAAGATTAAAATTCCTCCGCCAGACGTCACAAAATAGAACATTTGTGCTATAATAGATATGCCACCGTCAGCGCCTGGCGGAGTGCGAGCAACCTGTCGTTCTTGCCTTCTTGGCAAAGATCCGCGAGCCAGTAGCGCCAGTTGTTCTGAAGGAGATGCGATGAATATAAACACAGCCGCCAGCGACGGGCAGGACACGGACACCCGGCAACCGGCCGAGCTCTGGCAGCAGGCGCTGTCCCTGCTCCAGGGCCAGATGGAGGAGGCTACCTTTTCCCACCTGCTGCAGGGCAGCCACCTCATCGAGGGCTCTGACGGCACCTGGAGGATCGGCGCGCGTCCCAACGTCGTAGAGTGGCTCGCCAACCGTGCCAACCCCGTCATCGAGCGCACGGTCCAAACCCTCACCGGGCGCCAGACCACCCTGGAGTACGTCCCCATCGAGACTCCGCCCCCGCCCACGCCCACGCCAGCGGACAGCGCGCCTGAACCTGCACCCGTGGACAGCGCGCGCGAGGCAGACGTGGCTGATGAACCCGGCAGAACGGCTGCGGCTCGCCCCGAACCCGCGCCCCCCTCAGCCATTACCTGCCTCATTGCCTTTGATCCCAACAGTGCCAGCGGCGGCGGCTTCTGGAAGATGGGCCACTATGCCAATTGGTTCTGGGCCGCCTACCTGGGCCCCGTCGCCTGGCGCGTCTACGAGCTGGTGGTCTCGGGTGACAAGCGCGCCGACAAGACCGAGTGGACCCCGCCCCGCCGCTATTCGATCAGCGAGCTGGCCCGCGCAGTCGCCAGCGGCCGCCAGGGACGTCCCAACCGCGACCAGATACGGGGGCGCTTCCGGCGCATCCGTGGAGAGCGCGTGTGGCGGCCCGGCGCCTTTGACCGCCTGACCCGTGAGGGCGTGGCCCGCATCGAGTGGCACGACGGCAGCGTGCACTGGCGGCCCTGGCGTCCCGGCGGGAGCTGCCGCCCGGGCAAGAGCGGCATCCGCATCGTCTACCGCATCAGCGTCGTCACCTCGCTGCCGCTGCTCTCACCCCGGCAGGTGGCCTGCCTGCCCGCCGAGAACCAGGTAGCCCACGAACGCTACATGGCCGACCGCGCCCAGGACCTCGTCGCCTGGGAGCAGATCGCCCTCCATACCCTGGCTGGCATCGATGCGGCAAGGGCGGCACTGGCGCCTGGGCGTCA
>Ga0207796_1000809_pt1 | contig 11499 bp, 8 predicted proteins | sample Pon1CUnioCityCA_6_FD_187274 | JGI IMG/M metagenome (GOLD analysis project Ga0207796, IMG submission 187274) | Marine sediment microbial community from Union City, CA, USA - Pond 1C Sediment 1 (SPAdes) | ecosystem: Environmental > Aquatic > Marine > Intertidal zone > Salt pond sediment ...
TTGCCGCCGCAACCGGAACCCGCGCCTGCGGAGCCCCGTGTCGAGATTCGTCATTATCCCTGGTATCCCTCGCGGCCGCATCGGCCGATACGTCCCTGGCCTCCAACGTATCCGCCGGGGCATTTCCCGCGTCCTCCGCACGGACACCCCGGCGACCGACCGCCCGGGGAGGTTTCGCCGCGGCGGGCGCCGGAATTCCAGTGGCCGCGACCGCGCGCCCCGGAATTCCAGAACTAGACCGGCCCTCGGGGCCGGGTTCCCCGCCGGGCTTCGGCCTGTAGCGGATCGTCGGGCCAGAAGTGCTTCGGATAACGTCCCTTCAGGTCCTTTTTCACCTCCGGATAGGTCCGTTCCCAGAAGCCGGCGAGATCCGTGGTGATCTGCACGGGGCGCCGGGCCGGCGAGAGCAGGTGCAGCGTAAGGGGCACCTTGCCGCCGCCGATGCGAGGCGTGTCCGACCAGCCGAACACTTCCTGTATCCGGACCGGGAGCACCGGGTGTTCGGGGTCGCTGTAGTCGATCGCGATTCTCGAGCCGCTCGGAACCCCGATATGGCTGGGTGCCAGTTCATCCAGGCGCTTGCGCCGCGACCATTCCAGCGGCTGGGTCAGGACTGCGGCCATGTCGAGCCGTTGCAGGTGGTTCAGCCGACTCATGCCCTCGAGCCACGGACCCAGCCATTCCTCGAGGTGCTCCAGCAGCGCTGAATCGCCGGGATCCGGCCACGCGGGACCCTCCAGGGCGCGGGCAAACGTCATGCGCGCCTGAAGCTTCCGCGCTTCCGGCGACCAGGGGAGGCTCGCCACCCCCTGTTTCCGGATGGCGTCCAGAAGCAGCGCGGTGACGGTGTGCCGGGGCGGTTCCCGGATCGGCCGGGTTTCCAGGACCAGAGCGCCGAGCCGTTGTTCGCTGCGGGCCAGGACCGCGCCCGATTCCGGGTCCCACTCGACGCGATCCTCGCGCCGCACGAGGTCGGGGAAATCCCGCGCGAGCAGGGTCCGATCCAGCGGCGCGGCGAGATGGATGACGGCCTCCCGGTCGCCGGCATCGAGCACGGCAGCGACGATGCACGGCGCTTCGGCCAGATCGTCTTCGCGCGGGAAGAACGCCCCCCGGCCGTTGGCCAGCAGGAATCGGGGCTGGGGTCCGGGCCGCCGCAGGGCGATGCGGTCCGGGTACGCCAGCGCCAAGAGGCGACCGGCCGACTCCGGATCCGCGGCGCCTTGCGCGAAGTTCCGGACTCCGACCTGCTGGGCCCAGCGTCTGGCCTGGTCGAGGAGACGCTTGCGGACACCCGGGCGAATCGTCTCCGCCGTCTGCCCGGGGCTCGCCAGCGCCCGGACGCGGGTCCGCAGATCGGCGCCCGCCCAGGCGCGATCCAGCGGATCGCGCTCTTCCAGCAGGGCCGCCAACACAGCCGCGGTTTCGACCTGTCCAAGGTCTCGGGCCTTGAGCAGCATATGGGCGAGCCTGGGGTGCGTTCCCAGTGCATCCATCGCTCGCCCGTGTTCGGTGCTGCGACCTGCCGGGTCCAGTGCGCCCAGCTGCCGCAGCAGGTCGCGGGCCTGGGCCAGCGCGGCGTCGGGAGGGGGATCCATCCACGCGAGTTCTCCGGCTTCGGCACCCCAGCACGCGAGCGTCAGCGCCAGGGGCGCGAGATCGGCCTCCAGGATTTCCGCAGGCGCCTGACGGGCCATCCGTTCGGTGTCGGATTCCGACCAGAGCCGGATGCAGGTGCCCGGCCCGAGTCGGCCCGCCCGGCCACAGCGTTGCTCGGCGTTGGACTGGCTGATGCGTACCGTTTCGAGCCGCGTGAGCCCGTTGCGGGGATCGAACCGGGGCCGTCGGGCGAGCCCGGAGTCCACCACGATCGAGATTCCCTCGATGGTGAGGCTGGTCTCGGCAATATCGGTGGCGAGCACGACCTTTCTCGTGCCCTCGGGAGCCGGGCGGATCGCCGCATCCTGGGCTTCCGCCGACAACTGGCCGTGCAGCGGACTCACGAGCGTGTGGGGATCCGCGGCGGCTGCGAGCTGTTCCGCGACCTGCTCGATCTCCCGGCGCCCGGGGAGGAATACGAGCACGCTTCCGGCGTGCCGAGAAAGGGTCTGCAGCGTGGCCCGAGTGACCGCCGCGGCCGGGCGCCGAAGGTCCGGGGCCGGTGGCATGAACCGCACCGTCACCGGGTGAGCGCGACCTTCGCTTTGGATCAGGTGCGCCGTCTCCAGAAGTTCGGCCACCCGGGCGGCATCGAGCGTGGCGGACATCACGAGAAGGCGCAGATCGGGGCGCAGCAGCGAGCGGCTCTGCAGGCACAGGGCCAGCCCCAGATCGGCCTGCAGGCTGCGTTCGTGAAACTCGTCGAAGATCACCACGCTGGTGTCTTCCAGGGCAGGGTCGCGTTGCAGACGCCGGGTCAGGATGCCCTCGGTGACCACCTCGATGCGCGTTTCCGGGCCCACCAGCCGGTCGGTGCGCGTGGTGATACCGACGAGCTTGCCGATGCGTTCTCCGCGCTCAAACGCCATGCGGCGGGCGGCGGCCCGGGCGGCGATGCGCCGGGGTTCGAGCAAGAGAATCCGCCCGGTGCACCAGGGCGCCTGAAGGAGGGCCGGCGGCACGCGCGTCGTCTTGCCGGCACCGGGTGGAGCCTGCAGCACCGCGACGCCCCCGTTCTCGAGGGCAATGAGGAGCCCGCGCAATACGGACTCGACGGGCAGTGTGGGTTTCAAGGCGCCGAAGGCCCTTCGTTGCGTGGAGACGGGTCACTTTGGGCTTTCGCGTGAGCCGGAGGCCATGGCATCCGTGCAGCACGGCGTGACGTTGCGGTATCGCCGGGTTTCGGACCGGCGTAGAATCTGGAGGGTTGACTTCGCCCAAGAGCCCCCGAAGGTTTCCGCATGAACGACTCCCTGCGATTTGCCCGCAACGGCGACAAACAGAATTCGGATTTCTTTGAAGAGTACCTGATCCGCCTGCTCGAGGATCGCGATCGCGTCGGTCTCACCGAAATGGTCGGGCAGATCGAGGCGATGATGATCACCGTCGACCCGGGGCGTTCGATCGAGTACATCGGCGAACTCTGCCTGATGACGCCCTACCACTACCTGGTGACCCTCGAAAGCGAGAGCCACTGGACGCACGTGCTGCGCATCGATCTCGATTCTCCGGATCTGATCGTCCGCGAGGTCAAGGACCCGAACATCCGTGGAATCTTTCGCAGCCTGAACGAGGTCTATCCGATCGGCGCGCGGAAACCCAACAGCCGTTACATGGGGGAGATCCTGCGCGTCGAGAATCGCTCCGAGGCCGTGCGTCTTCAGGAGGAGCGCGATTTCCGCTTCTTTTCACAGGATGAGGTGCGGCGCCTCGAGTTGCCGGGGAACGTGTCGATTGGCAAGCCGTCGCCGTACACCCACAACATCGTGGGTTACATGGAGAGGCCTCCCGGAGATCTGAGAGTTTATGCGTTAGGTATCAGTTCGATACGGGACGATGTTCAGGAAGTTTATATGAATGCCAAGGCGGTTCAGGAGCGCCTTGGCCTGTCGGGCCTCATCCTGCCGGTGGATCACCTTGCGACTCGCATCTACAGCCAGAACCGCGAGGTCGCGATCCTGGAGTGGCTGTCGCTGTCGAGCTATTACTACTGGGGTTCCTACGACATTGCCGACCAGAACAGTTCGACCAATGTCACCAAGAGCGTTCATTTCCGCAGCGAACTGAACAGTCCCGCCAAGGTGTTCACCGCGAACAACACCCCGTTTTTCGTGAATCACCTCGAGCGGCTGCCCTCCCCGACCGAGACTTTCGTGCGCAACTACGGCCCGCGTCTGCATCATATTGCGCTGGCCGTTCGCGACGGCGAGTTGAGCGACGGCCGGGCGCACATCGACCACGTCGTCGAGGCCATTCGCGAGCAGGGGCGCGAGTTTCTGCTCGACGTGATCGGTTCGCGCGAGGACGGGATCAAGCAGATCTTCTCCAGCGCCTCGGAGCACTCGTCACTGATCATCGAGTACGTGCAGCGCTTCGGGGATTTCGAAGGCTTCTTCACGCGGCAGAACGTGGCCGAGTTGACCCACGCGGCGGGCGTCGAACTGGAGCTGCTGGAAATGCAGGCCGGGGCGCATCGGCACTAAAGGGCCGAGTATACCGGGTCAGATCTCCTCGATCAGGCGGGTGCGCAGCGCGTCCTCCTCATCCGGGGTGAGGGCGCGGCCCTCGGCGTTGTAGAGCAGGAACAGGTCTTCCGCCTGTTCGCCGGCGGTGTTGATCCGTGCGGTGCTGACGTTGATTCCCTGCTCCGCGAACACGCAGCCGATCGTGGACAGCAGGCCGGGCCGGTCCAGCGCGCGCACCTGCATGCGCGTGACGGTGTCCGGTGCTCCCGGAATGAACTCGATGGCCGTCGCCACATCGAAGTGCTTCAGACGGCGCGGCAGGGTGCGCTGCACGGCGTAGTGGTGGCCTTCCGGGTCCAGCAACCGTTCGCGCAGGGTGTCCCGGATTTCGTCCACCCGAAAGCCAGGTTCGACCTTGTGACCCATGCTTTCCAGCACCAGGAAGGTGTCCAGCGTCCGCCCGGCCCGCGTGGTGATGATCCGGGCATCGACGATGTCCAGGCCCAGTTGCGTCAGCGCAGTGGTGATGCGGGCGAACAGCTTGGGGTGATCCTCGGTGTAGACGAAGATCTCCGTGCTGCCGCGGGGCGTCTCGTGGCGGACGAGGACCACCGGGAGGTCATCCGGCTTGATGCGCGCGAGGGCGAGGGTGTGCCAGGCGATTTCGTCGGCCGAGTGCCGCACGAAATACTCGATCTCGAAATCCTCCCAGATGGCCTCGACCGCTTCCTCGCTCAGCCCGTGCCGCGCCAGCAGCGCCATGGCCTCGTGGCAGGTCTGCCCGATCTGTTCATCGGTATCCGGTGGCGTCTCCAGGCCTCGCTCCAGGAGTGCCGACGTGGCGTGGTAGAGGGTCTGCAGCAGGGAATCCTTCCAGCTGTTCCACAACTCCGGGTTCGTCCCGCGGATGTCGGCGATGGTCAGGAGATACAGCAGATCCAGCCGCTCCTGCGTGCGCACCTCGCGGGCGAATCCCAGCACGATCTCGGGGTCCGAGATGTCCTTGCGCTGCGCGGTCAGCGACATCAGCAGGTGGGACCGTACCAACCAGCTGACCAGCGCGGCGTCTTCGTCGCTGAGTCCGTGGTGCTGGCAGAAATGGAGGGCGTCCAGCGCCCCGAGTTCGGAATGATCCCCGCCGCGCCCCTTGGCGATGTCGTGGAACAGGGCGGCCAGAACCAGGCGCTCCGGGCGCTCGATGCGCGTATGGATGTCGCTCGCGAGCGGCTGTTCGTGCGCGAACTCGGGCAACGCCAGCCGACGCGCGTTGCGGACCACGTTCAGGGTGTGCTCGTCCACGGTGTAGGCGTGGAAGAGGTCGTACTGCATCCGGCCGATGATGCGTCCGAACGCCGGTATGTAGGCGCCCAGGACCCCGTAGCGGTTCATGCGCCGGAGTTCGTGGGTGATGCCGCGCTCGGCGCGAAGGACCCTCATGAAGAGTTCGCGACACACCGGATTGCGCCGGAACTGGCCGTCGATGAGGTGGCGGTGGGCTCGGATCAGCCGGATCGTGGAGGCGCGCAGACCCTGGATCTCCGGGTGTTCCTGCATCAGGTGGAACACCTCGAGCAGCGCGGGCGGGTAGATCATGAAGACCTGGTCGTGTACCGGCTCCAGGTAGCCGCCCCGGACCTGGAAACGCTGGTGGATGCGCTGAGCCTCGCGCATCGACCCGGGGTCCTCCAGGATCGCCTCGTTGAAATGCTGCAGGAGCAGTTCATTGAGGCGCTGCAGCTCGCAGATGGTCCGGAAATAGCGCTGCATGAACTGCTCGACGCCGAGGTTCTCGCGCTGATCGACGAAGCCGAACGTGCTGGCCAGCGCGCGCTGCAGGTCGAACAGCAGGCGATCCTCACGTCGTCCCGCCAACATGTGCAGCGCGAAGCGGACCTTCCAGAGAAAGCGCTGACCCTCGATGAGATCCTGCAGCTCCACCTCGCGCAGGAAGCCGTGCTCCACCAGCTGTTCGAGGCGTTCGGCGTCGAAGTGGCGCTTGCTCACCCAGCCGATCATCTGGATATCGCGAAGACCCCCCGGACCCTCCTTCACGTTTGGCTCCAGGCGATAGGCCGTCTCGCCGAAACGCTGATGCCGTGCGTTCTGCTCTGCGAGCTTCGCGGTATAGAACGCGCGGGAGTCCCAGAGCTGCTGCGGTTGCAGCGTCTCTCGGAAACGCTCGAAGAGGTCGCGCGCACCGGACAACCGGCGTGCTTCGAACAGCGTGGTGGCAATGGTGATGTCGTCACGGGCCTCGCGCAGGCAGTCCGCGATGCTGCGCACGCTGTGTCCCACTTCGAGCCCGATGTCCCAGAGGAAGGTCAGGAACGCGCTGATCGCGCCGCTGTGGGCCGCCTCGGCTTCGGGCTCGGCCAGGATCAGGATGTCGATGTCGGAGCCCGGGTGCAGTTCGCCCCGTCCGTACCCCCCGACCGCGACCAGGCAAAGACCCGGCGCGGCACCCAGGTCCTGATCCTTCCAGATCTGGATCAGCAGGTCATCGATCAGCGCGGCGTGGCCATGGATCAGGGTATCGATGGCCGCGCCGTCGCGGAAACCCTGTTCCAGGTGGCGGATGATGGCCTTGCGGAAGTCACGGAAACGGGTGACATCGCGGGGATGATGCCGCAACTCCCGCAGCTCTTCCCCCATGGCCCGGGCCAGGGGTTCGGCGGAAGTGTAGGGCGGGGCGGGGGTCGGTTCCTGGCCGACCGAGGCCCAGGCCCTCATGCGGCGAGGGCCTGCGGAGGGGTTTCGCCGTTGCGCAGGGTCAGAATGTCGTAGCCGGTTTCGGTCACCAGGATGGTGTGCTCCCACTGCGCCGACGGGCTGTGGTCCTTGGTGACGGCCGTCCAACCGTCGGCGAGCAGGCGGGTATGCCTGCGGCCGGCGTTGATCATCGGCTCGATGGTGAAGCACATCCCGGGTTCCAGGCGCATTCCGGTCCCGGGCTTGCCGTAATGCAGCACCTGCGGGTCCTCGTGAAACGCCTTGCCGATCCCGTGCCCGCAGTACTCGCGCACCACCGAACAGCGGTTGGCCTCGGCGTATTGCTGGATCGCGTGGCCGATGTCCCCGAGTGTCGCCCCCGGTCGCACCTGCTGAATGCCGAGATACATGCAGGTGCGGGCGATGTCGACCACGCGTTTGGCCTGAATCCCGGGTTTGCCGATGCAGAACATCTGGCTCGTGTCGCCGTGGTAGCCGTCCTTGATCACGGTGATGTCGATATTGACGATGTCCCCGTTCTTCAGTTGCCGGTCTCCGGGAATGCCGTGGCAGACCTGGTGGTTTACGGACGTGCAGATGGATTTGGGAAACCCGCGATAATTCAATGGCGCCGGAATCGCCTTCTGATGATTGACGATGTAGTCGTGGCAGATGCGGTCGAGTTCATCGGTGGTGACCCCGGCCTCGACGTGGGGCGCGATCATCTCCAGCACCTCGGCGGCCAGTCGGCCGGCGACGCGCATGCGCTCGATTTCTTCCTGGGTCTTGATGGTCACTGACATAGCACATCCCCGCCACGGAGCCGCCGGGGCAGCCGGCCGGTTTGGTTTGAACCGGGCTCCTATGCTATAAAGCGCGCGCCCTCGGGGCAACGAAAACCCTAAATCCACACACGTATCGGCACAGCCTGTTGGGTGCCCGCCCTCACCGGGGTCGGGTTGCAGGCTGGGATACGTGGAGGCAAAACCCTACAGGAGAATTGCCATGTCACTCGTTACCATGCGCCAGATGCTGGAGGCCGGCGTTCATTTCGGCCACCAGACCCGCTACTGGCATCCCAAGATGGCCCCGTACATCTTCGGCGAACGCAACAAGATCCATATCATCAACCTCGAGAGGAGCCTGCCGCTGTTCAACGAGGCGATGAATTTCCTGGGCAAGATCGCGGCCGACGGCGGCAAGATCATGTTTGTCGGAACCAAGCGGTCCGCCCGCGACGTGGTCGGCGAAGAAGCCCGCCGCTGCAACATGCCCTACGTGAATCACCGCTGGTTGGGCGGCATGCTCACCAACTTCAGCACCGTGAAACAGTCCATCAAGCGCCTGAAGGACATCGAGGCGATGCGCGCGGACGGCAGCTTCGAGCGCCTGAACAAGAAGGAAGGCCTGATGCTGATGCGCGAACAGGAAAAGCTCGAGCGCAGCCTGGGCGGGATCAAGGACATGACGCGCATGCCCGACGCGATGTTCGTCGTGGACGTCGGCTACGAGAAGATCGCGGTGGCCGAGGCGCGCAAGCGGGGGATTCCGGTCGTCGCGATCGTCGATTCGAACAACAGCCCCGACGGTATCGATTACGTGATTCCGGGCAACGACGACGCGATGCGTGCGATCCAGCTCTACGTGGCGGCGGTCGCGGACACCATTCTCGAAGCCAAGGGCGCGAACGCGACCGGGGTGCGGGAAGAGGAGTTCTCCGAAGCCGAGGCCAGCGAACAGGCCTGAGTCTCCGTATCGAGGCCTCCGCGCGGATCCGATGCGCGCGGCGGCCCCTCAATTTTCAGGAGTGTATGCATGCAGATTACCGCTGCTCTAGTGAAGGAACTGCGCGAGCGCACCAGCGCCGGCATGATGGAGTGCAAAAAGGCCCTCACCGAGACCCAGGGCGACATCGAGGCGGCCATCGAACTGATGCGCAAGTCCGGCCAGGCCAAGGCGGACAAGAAGGCGGGCCGGGTTGCCGCCGAAGGTCGTATCGAGATCGCCATCGACGGTCCTACGGCAGTGATTGCCGAGGTGAACTCCGAGACCGATTTCGTCGCCAAGGACCCCAGCTTCCAGGCGTTCGCAGCCGAGTGTGCCGCGGCGGCGCTGGACTCGGGAGTCACCGACGTGGCGAGCCTGATGGAAGTCGAGCGGGACGGACAGACGCTGGAAACCCGCCGGGCGGCCCTGATTGCGAAGATCGGCGAGAACATCCAGATGCGCCGCTTCGAGCGGGTTCACACCGATGGCGTTCTGGGCGCCTACCTGCACGGCAGCCGGATCGGCGTTCTCGTCAGCCTGTCCGGGGGCGATGAGAGTCTCGCAAAGGATATTGCGATGCACATCGCCGCCAGCCGTCCGATTTGTGTCGACGCGGACCAGGTGCCCGCTGACACGGTCGAAAAGGAACGCGAAATCTTCCGTGCCCAGGCGCAGGAGTCCGGCAAGCCCGCCGAGATCGTCGAGAAAATGATCGAAGGTCGGATCCGGAAGTTTCTCGCCGAGGTGACCCTCGTCGGTCAGCCCTTCGTGAAGAACCCGGACCAGACCGTGGGCCAGTTGCTGAAGGAGAAAGGCGCGACCGTCACCGGGTTCGTGCGCTACGAAGTGGGTGAAGGGATCGAGAAGAAAGTCGAGAATTTCGCCGAAGAAGTCATGGCCCAGGCGCGTGGCGCCTAGGTAGACTGTTGGTCCAGGACCCCCGGGTGCGCCCCGGGGATCCTGACGACACACGATTCGAGTCCGCCATCGAGGAGCACCATGAATCAGGAAGGCCAGACCGCCTACAAGCGCATACTTCTGAAGCTGAGCGGTGAGGCCTTCATGGGGGCCCAGGATTACGGGGTCGATCCTCTTGTCCTGGACCAGGTCGCGCAGGAAGTCTGCGACCTTTCCCGACTCGGGGTCGAGGTGGCTGTGGTCATCGGCGGCGGCAACATCTTCCGGGGGGCCGGGCTTGCCGAAGGCGGCATGGACCGAGTCACCGGGGACCACATGGGCATGCTCGCGACGGTGATCAACGCGCTTGCACTGCAGGACGCGATCGAGCGCAACGGCCATTTCTGCCGGGTCATGTCGGCCATCCGGATCAACCAGGTCTGCGAAGACTACATCCGACGGCGGGCCGTGCGGCACCTGGAAAAAGGCCGCATCGTCGTGTTCGCGGCCGGCACCGGGAATCCCTTCTTCACCACGGACAGCGCCGCCAGCTTGCGGGCCATCGAGATCGGTGCCGAATTGATGATCAAGGCGACCAAGGTGGACGGTGTCTACGATGCCGATCCGATGAAGCGCAGCGACGCCCGCCGCTTCGAGCGCCTGAGCTTCGATGAAGCCCTGGAGCGCCGCCTGGGCGTGATGGACACCACCGCCCTGGTCATGTGCCGGGACAACAACCTGCCCCTTCGAGTCATGAACATGTTTGCCAAGGGTGACCTGATGCGCCTGGTCATGGGCGAGCCGGTGGGCACCCTGGTCGAGAGGAACCCGCAATGACGCAAGCCATTTACGACGATGCCAGCCACCGCATGGACCGCTCTCTGGAGGCCCTGCACACCGAGTTCACGAAGATCCGCACCGGGCGGGCGCACTCGAGCCTGCTGGATCACGTGCTGGTCGAGTATTACGGCTCCGAGGTTCCGATCAACCAGGTGGCAAACGTGAACGTGGAGGACGCCCGAACCCTGACCGTGACGCCCTGGGAGCGGAACATGGTCGGCAAGGTGGAAAAGGCGATCATGACCTCCGACCTCGGGCTGAATCCCGCTACGGTCGGCACCGTGATCCGGGTGCCGTTGCCGGTCCTCACCGAGGAGCGGCGTCGGGATCTGGTCAAGGTCGTTCGGGCCGAGGCCGAGAATGCCCGGGTGGCCGTGCGCAATATCCGGCGGGATGCCAACCATTCGCTGAAGCAGCAGGTCAAGGACAAGGAAATCTCGGAGGACGACGAGCGGCGCGCCGAGGAGCGGATCCAGAAGCTGACCGATGAACACGTCGCCCGGATCGACAAGATGCTGGCCGAGAAGGAAGCGGAGCTGATGGAGGTGTGACCTCGGCCTCGCGGACGCAGCCCTTGAACCCGTCAATGTCTTCCGCGTCGCCCGCGCACGTGGCCATCATCATGGATGGGAACGGGCGCTGGGCCGAAACCCGGGGCCTTTCGCGCAGCGAGGGTCATCGCGAAGGTCTGAAGGCCACCCGTCGGGCCATTGAGTTTTTCGCGAACCGCGGCGCACAGGCGCTCACGGTGTTCGCGTTCAGCAGCGAGAACTGGCAGCGTCCGCGCGAAGAGATTGCGGCCCTGTTCGATCTGTTTGTGAGCGCAATCGAGGCCGAGCTCCCGGAGTTGCTCGAGCGCGGTATACGCCTGCGGTTCATCGGTGAGCGGGAAGGGTTTCCCGAACAGCTGAGAGAGCGCATGGCCGAAGCGGAGAACCTGACCGCGGCCAACAGCGGCATGACGCTCGTGGTGGCCCTGGGGTACGGAGGCCGGTGGGACATTCTGCAGGCGGCCCTGCGCTGGGTGCGCGAGGCGCAGGGCGGCGAGCCCGACCCCGAAACCTTCGAAAGCTATCTGAGCACGGCGGGATTGCCGCCCCTGGATCTGCTGATCCGCACCGGCGGTGAGCAGCGCATCAGCAACTTCCTGCTGTGGCAGAGC
>Ga0207796_1000810_pt1 | contig 11498 bp, 10 predicted proteins | sample Pon1CUnioCityCA_6_FD_187274 | JGI IMG/M metagenome (GOLD analysis project Ga0207796, IMG submission 187274) | Marine sediment microbial community from Union City, CA, USA - Pond 1C Sediment 1 (SPAdes) | ecosystem: Environmental > Aquatic > Marine > Intertidal zone > Salt pond sediment ...
CCCCCTTCGCTGTTGTGGAAGACAAATAACACCAACCTACCAGTCAAAGCTGTGTACAGAAAAAATCCGTTTCACCTCCTTTCCCATGCAAAGTTAAAGGCCTCGTAAAATGTCGTCACCCCGTTGAAAATCCCGATGAATGCGGGATGTTCGAACGGAGGTCCAGACACTCCTTAAGTGATCGAAAAGACTGGATTCCGGTCTACACCGGAATGACGGAAAATGGTGATTTCCGACTTTTTACGAACGCATCAAGTTGATCAATTCAAAAAGTCTCAAATCGCTCGATCCCACTGAATCAATAAGAAAACGGCCACAGGTTAAAGTAGTTCTTGGCCTGCCACCACCGGTACGCAAGCCCGTTGGGCTCATAGATTAGAAAGGCGCAGATGGCCAGACCAAACGCCATGTCTTTAATGTAGGCGAAACCCATGAGCAACCGGGGGTAATACTCGGCCAAGGGGATGGCGACCATCTGAAGCAATTCCATGACCACCACCATAAAGATGGAACCGAAAACGGCCCCATGAATGGACCCCACCCCACCGATCAAAATGACTCCCACCAGCCACAGGGACAAAAACCAAGGGAAATGTTCCGGGCTCAAGGCGGCCGTGTTGCTCACCCAGAAGGCCCCGGCAATGCCGCCCATGAATCCGGCGACAAAAAAGGCAAGCAGTTTGTACCACACGATGTTGATGCCCAGGGCCTCGGCTGCGATATCGTTGTCACGAATGGCCACCCAGGCCCGGCCCGGTTTGGACCGAAGTAAGTTAGCAAAGACGATCACCATCAACGTCAGAAGCACGGCCATGAGATAATAAATCTTAACCTCAGTGTCTATAACCCAGGGTCCGATCTTGATAATACCCGGCGGTAACGAGAAGGCCTGACCTCTGCCGCCGATCTGACTGACATATTGGGTGAGCACGAAATCCACCGTGATAAATTGGGCGGCCATGGTTGTGAGAATCAGGTAGAATCCTTTCACCTTTGCCGATGGCAAGCCGAAAAGCACACTCCAGATCCCGGCGACAATGCCTCCTGCAACAATACTGATGGGATAAGAGAGCCCCCAATCGGAAAGGAACTGCGGCCAGGGGAACTGCAGGACCAGAAGCGTGCTGGTGTAAGCCCCCACAGCAATAAAGGCGGCATGTCCCAGCGTGATCAAGCCCGTGTACCCAATCAGGAGCTGAACCCCCAGGGCGCCCATGGCCGTATATCCGACCATGGTTCCGACCCCGATCCAATAGTCGGGGAGCAAAACCGGGATGCCGACAAAAACCGTAAGGAGCAGCAAAATCATTTTGCCCTTTATGAACTTCGACTGCCACCATCCCTGGTCTTGCGAGTAGTCTTGATGGTATTCACCGCACGGCAACCACACACTGGACATAAAGCAACCTCTCCGAAGTGACTAAAGTTGAAAACAATATAAAATACTTCGCTTACTCTGCTTACTGCTTACCCCGTTTTTCAGCCAACTTCCCAATTCCGAATCTTTCTCAAACCCTTTCGATTCGTTCCCATCCCCAGATGCCGTAGGGCTTGAACAGGAGAAACACCGCCATGAAGACAAACGGTACGATTTCCTTCACACCCCCGGGGAAATAATGGTCAAGATAGGTGCCGGAAAAATTCTGAAGGAGACCGATAATAATCCCGCCTACAATCGCGCCCGGCACGGAATTCAAACCTCCGAGCACTACAGCGGGCAGCACCAGGAGTCCCAGAAACCCCACAGAGATGTTGATCCCGTTGATGTTTCCCAGCAGGGCCCCACCCACACCCGCGCTCATAAAGGCGATGGCCCAGGCAGACGCATACACGAAACGGGCGCTCACCCCCAAAGAAAGGGCCGCGGTTTCGTCATCCGCCGTGGCCTGCATGGAAAGCCCCCAGCGGGTATATTTAAAGAATGCGACAAAGACAATCAGCAGGACAATGGCCAGGATGAAAGACCAGAGATACACGGGGGATATTTTGAGAACCCCTATGGCGATGGGTTTAATGTCAAAGATAGGCGGATTAAAGACTCGCGTGTCTGTGTCCCAGATGAACGTCACCAGGCCCTTGAAAAAAAAGGAAAGCCCCACCGTCACCATGATGACGGCCAGAATCGGCTCCCCGATCAGCTTATCCAGAAAGATCCGCTCCGTCAAAAAACCGAGTACAATCCCCACCAACAAGGTGAAAAACACAGCCAGTATAAAGGGGACGCCCCACATATAAAACGTGTAGGCCACATAAGCGCCGATGATGGTCAGTTCCCCCATGGCAAGATTCAGGACCCCGGAGCACTTGTAAATGAGAACCCACCCCAGGGCAACCAGGGCGTATATTCCTCCGACCAGGATCCCGGTAATCAGGGTCATAAAGAAGAGTTCCATGCTTCTATCTCCCGCCTAAACGTTGATTTTCTGGATGCGCAAATCGGTTTTGATTTGCTGCTCCCTTCCATCCTCATAGGTGATGGTGGTGTCCATATGCACAATATCCGTATCCGCATAAAGCGCGTTCACAATATCTTTGTATCTTTCTCCCACAAACGCCCGTCTCAATTTACTTGTCCTGGTGAGTTCCTCGTCATCCGCGTCAAACGCCTTGTAGAGGTTGACGAACTTGTGGATTTTTGCGGGTACGGGCAGATCCGTATTCGCCTCTTCAATCTGCTTCTGAATGAGGTCGTACACCTCGGGCTTCTGGGACAGCTCCGGGTAACTGGTGTAATTGAGTTTCTTTTCGTCCGCCCACTTTCCCACCACGGCGTAGTCAATACACATGACCGCCGAGATATACGCTCTTTTATCTCCGATGACCCAGGCCTCCTGGACATAGGGGCTGAATTTCAAGCGGGTTTCGAGATACTGCGGCGCAAAGGGCCTTCCATCGCTCAGGGTCATGACGTCCTTGGAGCGGTCAAACACCACCAGATGACCGTCCTCATCAATGAAGCCCCTGTCTCCGGAAAAGAGCCACCCGTCCACCAAGGTCTTCTGCGTCGCCTCCTCGTTCTTATAGTAGCCCAAGAACACGGAGGGGCTCTTTGATATAATCTCACCTTCCTCTGTAATTTTCACCTCGGTATTCGGGATCGGGGTTCCCACTGTGTCAAACTTCACGTCCCCGTCTCTGTGTACGATTGAGATGCCGGCAATTTCGGTTTGCCCATAAATCTGCTTCAGGTTCACACCCAATGCGTGAAAAAAACGAAAGTGGTCGGGTCCCATGGCCGCCCCACCGGTGTAGCAGTGCCGAAGCCGTGACATGCCGAGATGGTCTTTCAATTTCTTTTGCATGGAGATGGAAGCCATCCAATTCAGGAGTTTCCAGTACCAAGAAACGGGCTTTTTTTCAAACTTGAGATTCGCCACCTTGTAGCCCACCTTGGTTGCGAACTCATAGATCTTTCGCTTGATCCATGTGGAATCAATATACTTCACCTGTACTTGTCGGGTCATACCTTCATAGAGCCGGGGCGGTGCAAACATCACGTGGGGACCGATCTCTCTGATATTTTCTTGAGCGGTGTCGGGTTCTTCCGGAAAGTTCAGGGTATATCCGATCTGAAGCCCGCAGGATATGGACATCATCTGTTCACCGATCCAGGCAAAGGGGAGATATGAAACAAAATCATCCGTATCGTAACAGGGGTCAACCGCCATGAGGTTTTGTCCCATCGTCAGCATGTTCCAATTGGAGAGCAAGGCCCCCTTCGGAAGCGCAGTCGTCCCTGAGGTGTAAAATAGAAGACATATATCATCGCCATGCCCCTCGTTTATCATGTTCTCGAAGCGTTCGGGCTCTTTTTCATCCAGCTCTTTTCCAAGTTTCTGGACCGCTTTTATGCTGATGAGGTATTCATGGTCGTAGTTCCGCATACCTTTTGGATCATCCCAGATGATCCATTGCAGCTTGGGGCAGTCGGGCTTTATGGACAGTGCCTTGTCCACTTCTTCCTGGGTTTCACCCACAAAAAACGTCGTGTCGGAATGATTGATGATGTACTTGACTTCATCCATCATGCAGTCCTGGAACAACCACACCCCAATGCCCCCGGCACACATGGCGGCCATCTCGGCCCACAGGCCTTCGGGCCGATTATCGCCGATCATGGAAACCTTATCTCCCCGCTTCAGCCCGAGGCTCACCATGCCCAAACAGAGATATTTGACGTTGTCATAGTAGTCTTCCCAGGTAAATGGTATCCAAATGCCGAACTCCTTCTCCCGCATTGCCACTTTGTTCTTTCCATATTTCCTGCACTGTCTCAGAAAGAGCTTGGGGATTGTGAGGTCCTTGGTGATCTCGATCCCGGATCCATCCATCTGCTCCATTACCTCCTTGTTGCGTACAAATCCTCTTCCCCCAGATAGGCCTTGACGACGTCCGGATTCTTCTGGACCTCCTCCGGGGGGCCGTCCGTAATCTGATTTCCAAAATTCAATACGAACACCTGGTGAGAAATATCCATGACCACACCCATATCGTGTTCCACCAATATACAGGTTACCTTCCAGCGTTTTTCCTCGTTGAGATCGAGGATGAAGCGGGCCATGTCCTCCACCTCTTCAAGATTCAAACCGGCCAATGGCTCATCCAACAGCAGCAGCTCCGGATTGAGGGCGAGGGCCCGGCCCAGTTCCACCCGCTTTTGCAATCCATAGGGAAGCATATGAACCGTTTTGTCCCGGATACTTTCAATTTCCAAGAGATCAATGATTTCCTCTTCGATAAATTTTCGGGATTCAAGTTCTTCCTTTTTGGTCTTGCCCGCGTAAACGGATCCGCTCAGGATACCGGACCTGAGGTGGACGTGCCTGCCCAGGCGGATGTTGTCAAGAACCGTCATTCCGCCGAAGAGCTCTATCTTCTGAAATGTTCTGGAGATCCCGAGTTCAGCCCGTCGATGCGGCCTCAAGTCGTTCACCCTTTGGCCTTTGTAGTAAATGTCGCCTTTCTGAGGCCTGTAGAGCCCGTTGATGCAATTCATCATGACCGTCTTTCCTGCACCGTTTGGGCCGATAATCGAGTGAATTTCACCCTTTTTCACCTCCAGGCTTACACCGGCCAATGCGGCCACCTTGCCGAAATACATGTGGACGTCTTCAAGCTTAAGGAGGGTATCGCCGTCCTTAAGCTCCCCAACTTGAACCATCGTGCTGGCCTCCGTGCTGTGCGTTGTTTTGGTATATCGTCAAATGCTTGGTAGCGATGAAAAGAGTCAGACTGGTTAAGACTTGTAGCCCAAAAGCCTCAAAGAAGCGACCCCACTCTTATCCGCTTATTCCTGTTTTGTCAACACGTTTTGCTGAGAAATGATGCGGCCGCAATTTATTGGGCCGCATGCCTCGACGCATGTCGCCATTGTGTGGCGCTTTCCCAAGCTAAAACAGGCTGGTCTTAATACGTGGAATCAGGTTCTTGTGACATTGGTTCAAGAAATATTCATCCGTCATCCCGGCAATGAAATCGCGCACAATCCCCGCCGTGGGGGTATGTTCTCTGTATTCGGGGGACATTCCATCCAAAAATCCGCTGAAAATGTCTGAATCTTCATTTCCGACCTCAAAATCTTGAAAGTACTTTTCAAAAAGCAGTTCAAACATCAATTTGACCTTAGGGGTCTGTTCTTTCACCCTGCAATTTCGATAGATGTTGGCTTCATTAAATGCCTTGAGCTTTCCCAGGGCTTCCCCCACCTCCTCGCTGAACCTCACGAAAGGACTGTCAAGGCTGTTCAAGACAATGTCTTCTACCAGCGTGTAAACAATGGTGCCGTTTGTGTCCCCTAAAATTCGCTTACTTGCTTCGGGTAGGTCTTGACGGTGAATCAGACCCAGCCGTATTGCGTCTTCAATGTCCCGACCAATGTAACTGATGGTATCGGCAATCCTTACGACGCATCCCTCCAGGGTCATGGGCCAGATATCAAGCGAAGGATTTTCTGTTTTGCTTTTCATCTCATTATGTAACGATTCGAAATTTTTGTCTTTTTTCGGCTCTAAAGCCTGCGGATACAACTCACCGTCATGACAGAAAATCCCGTCCACCACCTGCAATGTCAAATTCCAACCCCTGCCTTTTCGTTCTATTTCCTGCAGGAATCTCACGCCCTGGATGTTGTGAAGAAATTGACCCATGCCGTGGGATTCGCACAAGGTTGAAAGAAATTTCTCCCCGTCATGTCCGAAAGGCGTATGTCCGATATCGTGTCCCAGTGCGACGGCTTCGATCAAATCCTCGTTCAGCTTCAAAAGACGACCGATGGTTCTCGCAATCTTAGACACCAGTTGAACATGGAGCACGCGGTGGGTAATGTGATCGTTTTTTATGAGATAAAAGACTTGAGTTTTATCGATGTATCGAGAATAAGCCAAAGAATGAAGGATCCGATCTGAATCAACCGAAAACGCTTGCCTGTGACCCTTGGTGATTTCCGACTCCTCTCTGGTTCTAACGGCATGGCGACTCTGACAAGCCCATGGAGAAAGCCTCGTTTTTTCACTTTCATCCAAATCATCTCTGACCCTGAGCAGCTGTCGGTTGTCTTTCAATCGCTTGAAACCTCCTCATCATCGGACCGATCAAGATAGACCCTGTATAGCGCGTTCACGCGGAAGTGGGCAAGGTATCATTTTTTTGTTGCAAAACACTGACTGCGATGTTAATTATAATGGTTTTTAAAATTTGAGCTTATCTTGGGTGCATCGTAAGATTTAGAGCACTTGATCCCTCGCGTCTCACAACAGCTTCATGAGATCCCACTATAGCAGCCTTGACGATTGATCTCAAGATAGAAGTGTCCGGTGTTGATCCTGATTGCAAGTCGGGAACGCGGGTAACGAGTCCCTGCCTCGAGCGAATGGAACGGACCGCGGCAAACCCGGTGCGAGGCAATTCTTTCCGACGGACGGGGAAGCCGCCTCAACGCGAAAAAGACGGAAACTTGCCCCGTCAGCCCGAGATTGAAAAGTTTACACAGCGTTAAAACGCAGGTTCGGATATTGCCTCGGTGCCCTGCATGCCTCAGGGTGCAAGACCTTCTGAACCGAAGAATAACCGTGGCATAGAGATCTTTTAGGATCTCGCAACAAGGAGGATTGAATGGCGGTAATAAACATGAAAGAGCTTCTGGAAGCCGGTGTACATTTCGGACATCAAACCAGACGTTGGAACCCAAAAATGAAGCCCTATATATTTGGGGCTCGCAATGGAATCCATATCATCGACCTTCAAAAAACGGTCAGGTTGTTTAAGTCGACCTACGATTTCATTGTGCGGACAGTGTCTGAGGGGTATTCGGTTCTTTTTGTGGGCACGAAAAAACAGGCCCATGACTCCATCATTGAAGAAAGTGAGCGCTGCGGGATGTTCTATTTGGTTCACCGCTGGCTGGGGGGGACACTCACCAATTTCAACACGATCAGAAAAAGTATCGCCCGTCTGAAAGAGCTTGAGGGCATGAGAGAGGATGGCTCCATCAATCGATACACCAAGAAAGAAATCCTGAAGATGGAGAAAGAATTGTTTAAGCTGAACAAAAACCTTGGCGGTATCAAGGACATGGACGAGTTGCCCGGGGCAATTTTTGTAGTTGATCCGAAAAGAGAAAAAATCGCGGTTCGGGAAGGCAGGAAACTCGGCATTCCGGTGATCGCCATTGCAGATTCAAATTGCGATCCGGACGAGATAGACCTTATAATCCCCGGCAATGATGATGCCATCCGAGCCATAAGGCTCATATGTTCCAAGGTCGCCGATGCATGCATCGAAGGTCACCATCGCGCCGAAGAGAGGCTCAAGGCGGAGGCGGAGATGGAGAAAGAACCGGAACCGGCCGAAGCGGAGGTAACCATATCCGACGTCGCTCAAGAGGGGGGGCCTGAAGTGATCATCCTCCCTAAAAAGGAATCACCGAGCCCGAAAAACGAGCCGGAAATTGAGGAGCCGGAATCTGAGGAGCCGGCACAGGAACAGGAATAAAAGACCATCCGAGTCATATGAGACACATAGGGAGGAAAATCGAAATTGGCAATTTCTACTGCTTTGATTAAGGATTTGAGGGAAAAAACCGGTGTTGGAATCATGGACTGCAAGACCGCCCTGAATGCATCCGATGGAGACATTAACAAGGCCGTCGATTACCTGAGAAAGAAAGGGATTGCAACCGCCAAAAAGAGAGGGGGCCGCGTGACCTCTCAAGGGCAGGTAGCGTCTTACATCCACGCGGGGGGGAAAATCGGGGTTCTCCTCGAGGTGAACTGTGAAACAGACTTTACCGGAAAAAGTGAGGATTTCACGAATTTCGTGAAAGACATCTCGATGCAGGTTGCGGCCACGAATCCAATCGCGATTGACCGGGAAAATATTCCTCCGGACGTTCTGGAAAAAGAAAAAGAGATCTACGCCACCCAGGCAAGCGAGTCCGGTAAACCGGAAAAAGTAATCGAAAAGATCGTCGACGGGAAACTGAAAAAGTTTTTCTCGGAAGCCTGCCTGCTCGAGCAGCCTTTTGTCAAGAACCCCGATATCACGATTCAAGATCTCTTGAATGAGATGATTGCCAAAACCGGGGAAAACATCGTAATCCGGCGATTCGTCCGATTTCAGCTCGGAGACTCCCATGCCTGAGCCGCGCCCTCGGTTCACGCGCATCCTGCTCAAATTAAGTGGAGAGGCGCTGATGGGAAATGAAAGCTTTGGCATTGATCCCTCAGTGCTTCAAGACGTGGCATTGGAAATATCCTCCGTCCACAAGCTCGGCGTCGAAATAGCGATTGTAATCGGCGGAGGCAACATATTCAGAGGTCTTCAGTCGGTCGGGTATGGCGTGGGGCGCGTGGCGGCCGATCACATGGGCATGCTGGCGACCATTATCAATGCCCTGGCTTTGGGTGAGGCATTGCAGCGCCTCGGCACTGAAAACCGGATCATGACCGCCATCGACATGATTAAGATTGCGGAACCCTATATCCGGGGCCGGGCCATCAGTCATTTATCAAAAAATCGCGTGGTCCTCTTTGGTGGTGGTACCGGAAACCCTTATTTTACGACGGATACGGCCGCGGCCCTTCGGGCCATGGAAATCAATGCCGAGATACTTATGAAGGCAACCCGGGTTGACGGTGTCTATGATGCGGATCCCGAGGTAGAACCTTCTGCGAAGCGATTTTCTCGGTTGACCTACGGTGAGGTGCTGAAAAAAAACCTGAAGGTTATGGATCTGACGGGGGTGTCGCTGGCCATGGGCCAGGGTCTACCAATCCTTGTGTTCAATCTTAAGAAAAAACAAAACATTATGAAAGCGGTTACCGGGAAAAAAGTGGGAACATTAATCACAGGGGAATCACCATGAAGGATGAAATTCTTTCCGAACTGCGCCAAAAAATGGCCAAAACCGGCGAATCCCTTCAAAGGGATTTCAAAAGGATAAGAACGGGTCGTGCCTCCGCCGCTTTGCTTGACGGCATCAAGGTCGATTGTTATGAAACTCAAATGCCGCTGGAACAGGTTTCCTCGATCTCTGTGCCTGAAAGCCGGCTCATCACGATACAGCCGTGGGATCAGTCCATCATTGGAGGTATTGAAAAAGCCATTCTGAAATCCGAACTGGGCCTGACTCCAATGAATGACGGTAAAATTATCAGAATATCCATCCCTCCGCTGACCGAGGAGCGTCGCAAGGAATTGGCAAAGGTGGCCAAAAAGATGGCTGAAGACAGCAAGATTGCGATCAGAAACCACAGACGGGAAGCCAATGAGATGTTTAAGGATTTAAAAAACGATAAAGAAATCTCGGAAGATGAGATGTATAAGTCCCAAGATGAAGTGCAAAAAATAACGGACGACTTTATAAAAAAAATCGATAAAATCAGTGCCGAAAAAGAGAAGGAAATCATTGAATTCTAGCGATCCCTCACCCCAACGCGACGTCACGGTCATCCCGTTATCGTTTTCATGCACTTCAGGAAAATTACCGCCGGACCTCCTCGAGTCGGAATGAAGGGGAAACCCCGGCCGGCTTCCGATAGCAAATCAACCGATGAATGAAGCCAATTTCTCAGCAAGATTCAAGCTCAGGGTACCATGATCTCAGTTGATCACGAAAGATTACCAAAGCACGTAGCCGTTATCATGGACGGAAACGGCAGATGGGCGAAGAAAAAGGGAATCAGCCGGCTCCGCGGGCATGAAAAGGGAGCGGACGCGGTGCGGGCAATCGTCAGGGCCAGCCGGGAAATCGGAATTCCCTGGCTGACCTTGTACGCGTTTTCAGAGGAAAACTGGAAAAGACCCACACGAGAGGTCCAGAGCCTCATGAAACTCCTGAAACGGTTTCTCAAAATGGAATCGAAAGAGATGCAGGAGAACGGCATCAGGCTTCAAACCATTGGAAGAGTCCATAAGCTGCCGAACGACACGCAAAAAGTCCTTCTTGACACCATTGAAAAGACCGCTTCCAATAGAAAAATGGTGCTGACTCTGGCCCTCAGTTACGGCGGCCGACAAGAGATTATCGATGCGATACGGCAAATCACCGAAAAGGTTCAAAGTGGACGGATCACCGCCGCGGACATTTCGGAACAACTGGTCTCAAGCTGCCTTTACACCGCAGGCATGCCCGAACCTGATTTACTCATCAGGACCAGCGGTGAGTACCGGATCAGTAACTTTCTTCTGTGGCAAATCGCCTACACCGAGATCTACATCACCCCGACCCTCTGGCCCGATATGGGAAAGGATGAATTTTTAGCGGCAATTTCGGACTTCCAAAATCGGGAAAGAAGATTTGGGGGCACCGTATCTTGACGGACCAGCGGCGCTTTTTACCAAATCTTGACTTGTGGTGTTTCGAATTCATCGGTCTTGGAACAACGGAACATCGAAGCGATTCATCCGCTTTTTTTAACACCCGGGCCTGCCGCTGTGAGCGGAGCGAAGAATAGGTTCAGCATGCACTTAAAGCGATGGCTTACGGGTATCATCGCGTTACCCATTCTCATTTTCCTCATCGTCTCCCAGCACAGATGGCCGCTGTATATGCTCCTTTACAGTGCGTCAGTTGCCGCCCTGATTGAGTTTTATCGGCTGAATGATTCGGTGCCGCCCAAATTTGTCCGGTGGTCGAGTTACCTGCTCACGCTGGCGTTGTTTGCCGCCGTATACCTGCGCCAAATCCTGCTCGTGCCCTTTGTGATCACCCTCTTGGCTTTTGTGCCGATGGCATACTACATGATCAGCCGTCCCGCACCGGACCCACAGGGAACATGCTGTATTGCCGGCGCCGTATTGGGACCCATCTACGTGGGGATTCCGTTGTCAATGCTTTTGCATATCGACCGCTTTTATCCAAGAGGGAACCTATGGATTTTGTATCTTTTGATTGTCATTTTTGCAAGTGACACGGGTGCATTTTATTTCGGTAAGTTTCTCGGTCGACATAAACTTCATCAAAGGATCAGTCCCGGCAAAACCTGGGAGGGGGCGATCGG
>Ga0207796_1000811_pt1 | contig 11494 bp, 9 predicted proteins | sample Pon1CUnioCityCA_6_FD_187274 | JGI IMG/M metagenome (GOLD analysis project Ga0207796, IMG submission 187274) | Marine sediment microbial community from Union City, CA, USA - Pond 1C Sediment 1 (SPAdes) | ecosystem: Environmental > Aquatic > Marine > Intertidal zone > Salt pond sediment ...
CGGCCCGTGCCACAGCCCAGCTCCAAAATGGGCGACCCGCAGCGGGCGGCAAATTGCTCGTAGAAGTCCAGGTCAGCATCCAGGTCGCCCAGGTCCGGATCGTAAAAGCGGGCATAGATGTCGAATGGATCTGTCATCGCGCTCCTCACACCTGTTAGCCACAAGATCTGCACAGGGCCAGCGCGGCTTGGCAGGTTCATGGCAGGGATGTAGTGCAGCAGGGTGGCTTGGCTGCCCAGTCTACCACAAGCGACGGAAAACACAAGTCAGCTGAACGGATGGTACTGGTGATTATGGACGGATAGCTCAAGTTGTTCCTACGGGCGGGAGATGAGCAGCGACAGGTTGCTCAGGATGATGGGTCTGATCGCAGAAGGCGACCCAGCACCTCGCTGAACCGCGCCAGGTCGGCGTTGGATATGCGCGCCGGGTGCCGCATGGGTACTACCCAGCCGCTGTCGTGGGCGAAGACCTGGGCGTGGACCCTGGTGATGGGTGGCGCAGGCTGGTCAAGCAGGTGGGGGAAGACGGCCCGTGCTGCCACGTTCCCCACCGGTACGACAATGCGCGGGTTCACGAGTTCCAGCTCCTGCCACAGGTAGGGCAGGCAGTTGGCCGCCTCGACGCGGGTGGGGGTCCGGTTCGATGGCGGGTTGCAGCGCACGACGTTCGTGAGGAAGCAGTGCAGATGCGGTTGCTCGAGGCGGGGATCGGTCTCGTGAGATAGCCCCAGCTCGATGAGCATGCGCTGCAGGCGGACGCCGGAGCGATCGAGGGTGAAAGGCACACCGGTGACGTCACCACCCTTGTATCCGGGCGCCTCTCCGATAAAGAGGACGTGGGCATCGGCGGCGCCATAGCCGTGCACGATGCAGCTTCGATTGGCTGCCAGATCAGGGCAGCGGGTGCATCGCTCGGCGACGCGGATGGTACGCACGCTACTCTCGCTCCAGCCTCAGTGCCACCGAATAGGGGATGCGCTTCAGGTGCCGCACATAATAGGGCGCGAGCTCCCGCTCTCCTCGCTCGGTGACTGAGGGCTCGACCAGATCGGTGACGCGCAGGCCGGCTGCCTGGAAGGTAGCGTAGTAGTCGCCCAGGGTGCGGTGAAAATGGACAAAGGGCGTGTCAAACGGACCCCAGTACACCCGCTGCATGCCCCGGCGAAAGTACTGGTCCACCTGCCAGCAGACCCGGTCCTCGCGCCGCAATGAGTCGGGCGGCTCGCGCAGCCAGCCGCTCCCCGGCAGATGGAAGCAGGGATGCAAGATGATGACGACAGCCACCCCGCCGGGCCTAAGGACGCGGGCGAACTCGCGCACGGCTCCCTCGTAGTCGCGGGTATCCATCAGCACGTAGTTGCTGACGATGGCGTCAAAGCTGGCATTGTCCAGGTAGGGCATGTCGCTGATGCTGCCCCGGTGGTAGACAATATCCACTGGCTCCTCTGCCTGATACGCCAGGGAGAGCTCGTGCAAGCGCTGCGAATTCTCAACGCCAACCACAGTTGCGCCCCGTCTGGCCAATATGCGGCATAGATAGCCCTGCCCGGATCCGGCATCCAGGATGCGCAAGCCGGTCACGTCTCCCAGAAGGTTGAAGAGGACCTCGTCGCTCTGGTATTTGCGGTTGCGGTCACCCTCCTGGTCGTAAGCACTATCCCACAACTCGGCCTTGGCGTCCCAGCTCGCGGCTACATCCTGGTCAGTTAGTTCATTGGGCGACGTGACCGAGGCTGGAGCGGGGACCCCTCGCGGGATCACGCGATCCGGGGCGAGCTGCCATCCTTCAACCTCCCACTCTGCGTGTCGTTGGTATGGATGCTCGCCAAGGAACTCGGCATAGTCGAGACCGGGATGGGTGCCCTGACACAGCGGGCAAGTGTAGGTATAGTGATACTCCCAGGCCCAGAATGCCTGCACCGTCTCGACACGCTCGGTAGCGCAGCCATAGCAGATGAACTGCCTGGCATCGGGACAGTAAAAGGTAGCGTGGAAATGATGGGCATTACCGCACTGCTGGCACACATAGCGCCAGTGGCGCCGGCAGCGGGGAGACGCGCTCCCCAGGTCGAACGCGGCCTCGCGCAGGGGGTAGCCAGCATCCAGGTTGTGGATCTGGGCGCAATACCGGCAGTGGCTCATTAGCTCGTCTTGTCCACGATCAGTCGGAGAGGGGCGGGCCGGGCGGCTTGTGCCGCTGTAGCTCCAGCACGAGGGATCGCTCACCGCCGGATAGACGGTACGAGATGCCCTTGGGCACGACTACCAATTCACTTTCATGGAGGGTCTCCTGATCGAGGTCACTATCGAGGGTCACCTCGCCTGAGTGACAGAGGACCAGACTGCTCTGGGCCTCATATTGCCGCCAGGGGCCAGGCCCGGTGCAGCGCAGCAGGTTAAGGGCGAATGTGTCCAGGTGGACCAGCGTCACCGGTGTGTGAGGATTGACGATCTGGCGGCCCATGGCTGGAACGCTGAGCTTCTCCAGGCGGCCTTTGTCTTTCAAGGCAATGAGGTGGCGGTCGCCGTTTCTGCGGTTGACGATCAATCGCGGCTGGAAGAGAAGCACCAGCGAGCGGACCAACGAGGACGAGCGATGGCTGAGTCCCTTGGATACAACAGACAGCTCGCCCGGCCGGAGCACGAGGTTGCCCCAGTCGCTTTCCAGGCTGATGGTACCGGTGTGAACCATGAAGAGCTCATCCTGGTCCAGGTGGCGGTGAAAGGGCATGGAGCCCTGGCAGAGGAAGATGCTCAATGCCAGATCGTCGATCTGCACCAGGTCGATCATGGTGAAAGGCTCGGTGAGCTGGGCCGATTCCTGCGCGTAGTTGATCTTCTCCAGGTTTGTCTTGTCTGTCACGTCGCTCATCCCAGCCGTGACGGTGTGATCTCGCCTTGGGCCTGGTATTTGCCCTGCCGGTCGGCGTAGGTCACCTCGCAAGGATCGTCGCTCTCGAAAAAGAGCACCTGGGCGATGCCCTCCCCGGCGTGCAGTCGCACCGGGCGCGCGCCGATGTTGGCGATGCACAGGGTAGCGAATCCCTGCCATCCCGGCTCAAAGGGCGTCACATTGACCAGCACGCCGCAGCGGGCGTAACTGCTCTTGCCCACGCACAGGGTCAGCACGTTGGGTGGGATACGAAAGTACTCGACCGTCCGTCCTAGCACAAAGGTTTGTGGGGCCAGGTCAAAGGTCTCTGCCTCGACGCCAGCAAAGGTGGCGCCATCCAAGGCCTTTGGGTCCAGGATGCCGTGGTCGGAGCGTGGTACCTTGAACTGATGCGCCAGCCGTATGTCGTATCCGTAGGAGGACAGGCCGTAGGAGATGACATCTCCACGCACAAGCTCGGGCTCGAATGGTTCGATCATGCGCTGTTGCTGCGCCATCTGGCGGATCCACTGGTCGGGTCTGATGCTCACGCTCACTCCCTCTATGGTGACTTGGACGCGGCCTGCACAGCCGGTGTCGCAGGGCCGTCGCCGGTCGAGTTCCTGGCGCAGGCATTATACTAGAAAAGCTGGCAGGGGACAAACGGGCTCTAAGAAACTCAGCCGTTTGGGCCTACGGCGAGACACTGCCCCTCAGAATCAGGGGCAGGTAGATGATGCTCTCCACCTGCCCAACCAAACGGTAGATGTAATACGATGGCTTGGGCACATAGTCCCCGTGGACGACGCCGAACCAGAAATCTATCACGTCTGTGGTGCTCTGGGGTGCCCGATCAGGATCGGGTGTAGGTGTCACCCGGGGGGGCATGATGCGCGTGCGCGGATCGGCGGCGACGTCGGCAGCCGGCAGGTCATCGACCAGCCAGCAGGTCGCGGGATCGACCTCTATGCCCGTGTCCTGGTACATGAACCAGAACACCTTCTCGACCAACACCTCACTCTCGCTGGTTGGCTCGCTCAGGAAGATGTCCCAGCTTCGACAGAGATAGGCGGCCTGGCTGCCCTCGCTCACGCTGGGGAAGATGCAGGACCACTGCTTGTCGTTGGTGTTCCAGCCGATCTCGGTGATCCAGAATGGCTTGTGGCCGTCCCCGTGGTCGTCCATGACCGTCCACAGATTGGCGCGCAGGATATAGTCGCCGCCATCGAAGAGGTAGACTGCCGGGTCCGGTTCGAGCCCGTAGTAGGGATGCACCCCTACAACGTCAAAGGGCCAAGATCCAGGCCCGTATCCCAGCGATGCCAGCTGCTGGTACAGTTCGTCCAGGTAGTGACCTGCCCCGCGCCCGTCCTCTCCCTTCCAGGCGTTGGACAGCCCTCCCAGCAGCACAGTCGCCTCTGGGTCCTGCTCCTTGATGGCCTGGTAGACGCCCAGCTTTGCCCATGGATGGGTGCTCTCGTCGGCGGCGGGCTCGCCGCCCAGCAGGTAGGCGAAGTGCAGTGGGCTCAGATAGGTCTCGCCCCCGGCTTCGGGGTTGTCCGGATCGTAGCCGATGTCCTCCTCGTTCCATATCTCCCAGGCGTGGATCTGGTCCTTGTAGTCGGCCACCAACTGGGAGGTCAGGCTGACAAACTCGTCGCGATAGTCCGTGGTTGACCATTCCTCCTTGGGCAAAGGCAGCGTCGTATAGTCGATCAGGCCCAGCACCTCGACGCCACGCGCGGCGAGGTTGTCCACCGCCAGATCATAGTCTTCGTAGGGGATGAAAGTGTAGGGAGGCTTGCCCTTCGCCCTGAACTCGAAGCGCATCCATTTGACACCGAGGTTCTCGAGGTCGCTCACGACCTCATCGTCGATGGGCTCGCCGTCCGGGGCATAGGGGGAGAGGTTCATGCCCATGGGCTGGCGGGATTCGGGCACGTCGCCGGCGGGCTCCGGCGTCTGGGCGAGGATCTCTGCCTGGAGTCGCAGCACGAACAGGGAGAACAGTCCTGCCAGGGCGATGGCTGGCATCAGTTTGATGCTCCTGTTCTCCATCTCCAGTTCCCTTTCTCACGGTAGCCAATGCTTGGCCCGGCCTTGCCGCATGCGGAACGAGCGGATCCATCGTAGCACAAGGATTCAGTTTGGTCAAACATGGCGATACCTGTTCATAACCCCGTCCAAGTCGGATGGCAGCATCCATAGAGCGTTGTTTGCCTTTTCCGGCTGAGGGTGGTACAATCGAAAGGAACCTGATGGGGGAAGGGGACCATGATCGTCCGTCCAGCAACGTTGGCCGACCTCAATGCTTGCCTTCTGCTAGACCATGGTTGCGTGACCGACCACGTCTGGCAGATGCAGGTCAATGAGATGGAGTCGCAGGTCGGCGTGACCTTTCACGCCGTGCGGCTGCCTCGCCGCATGCGGGCCGAGTATCCCCGCGACCTGGAGCAGCTGGTTGAGGATTGGCAGCAGGGCGAGGGGGTGTTGGTCGCAGATGTGGACGGCGAGGTGCATGGCTATATCGACCTGGTGGCCAGGCCGTGGCAGCGGATGGGCTGGGTGGCGCATATGGCCGTCGACCGGGTTCATCGCCGGCGGGGAGTTGGCAGAGCGCTAATGCGTCATGCGCGGATTTGGGCTCGGGAGCATGGATTGCTGACGATCATGGCTGAGGCGACCACCAAGAACTATCCAGCACTCTGCTTCTATCAGAAGCTGGGATTCCAGTTCTGCGGGTTCAACGATCACTATTACACGAATCAGGATATTGCACTATTTTTCGTGCAGATTCTGCGCTAATCTGGTGAACGGTAGCAGTGGTTCGGTGATGCGGGGTTGATCATCTATGGAACAAGTGGGCCGGTGGATGACCGGGGGCCTGATCCTGGTCAACCAGGTTCTCTCGGCAACGGTAGTTCTCACATCGTTCTCACTATTTCTCTATCTCCTTACGCACAACTTTCGCAGTCGAGTGGCGCGAGCGTTCTGTGCGCTGCTTGCGTTTGTCCTCTTTGTCTATGCCGGTGACGTAGTCTTGTACGCTGTCGAGACGCCTCTGGCGGCCGAGCGCTGGCTCAAGTTCCAGTGGATTGGCATCGCCTTTGTGCCCGCAGCGTATATCCAGTTTTCCGATGCGGTTCTGCGTACAACTGGCCTGCGGGCGCGATGGCGCGGTATCGTAGTCTCGCTGAGCTATGCTGCTAGCATCGCCTTTCTCGCGTTGGTCCTCTTCTCGGAGTTGCTGGTCTACGACGGCGTCTTTGACTCCCACAGCTCGCATCTGGCAGCGGGGCCGCTCTTCTGGCTCTTTGGGCTCTACTTTATCGTGGCAGTGGCCTGGGGTGCGCTCACCGTACGGCGGGCGCGGGATCGCTGTCTGGCGCGTGCCTCGCGCCGCAGGATGCTCTACCTAGGCCTGGCCTCTGTCGCTCCGGCACTGGGTGTCTTTCCCTACATGGTGCTGACCAGCATCCAGACCCCTGTACCATCGAATCCGCTGCAGTTGTTTCTGCTCATGGGCAACGTCGTCGTTCTGCTGATGATTGTGGTCATGTCCTATAGCGTCGCCTACTTTGGCGCGTTGACGCCTGACCGCGTGGTCCGGCATAGCCTGATCCATTACTTGTTGCGCGGGCCTTTGGTGGGCGCCATCGTCATCTTTACCATGCTGGCTGTCCCCAAGGTCGAGCAGGTGCTTGGCATGCCGCGCGACACTATGCTGATCTTTGCAGTGGTGGGCGTGATCGTGCTCCTGCAATTGGCCATCAACCGGGCCAAACCGGTCATCGACCGACTGATCTACCGGGAGGACAGGAAGGAGATCGCCTGGATCCAGACTCTTGACCGCCGCCTCCTTACGTCGGCCGACCTCAGTGCTTTTCTGGAGAACACGCTGGCGGCGCTGTGCGACCTATTGCAGGTGCGGACTGGTTTCGTTGCCGTGCTGGCTGCAGGCCAATACCGCTTGGAGGCGCTCTGTGGCAACCGGATGCTGATCCGGGAGTTTCTTGAGAAGCGGGATATTGCGGCTCAGGCGGGGCCCTTGGAGGAGTCTGATGGGGACCATCACTTCGCTCCCGCCAATGGCTTCTGGCTCGCGCCACTGCGCAGCCAGTCGGGCGAGATGCGGTTGGGGATCCTGGGTGTCGAGGCAAGGACCTCTGAACCAGATCTACTGCCGGAGGAGGAGGGTATCGCTTCTCTCCTTCTCTCCCGAGCGCAGGAAGCGCTGGAGGATCGCTATCTCCAGCAGAATGTATTCGACACTTTGAGGCGGATCCTGCCCAACATCGAGCAGTTGCACAGATGGCAGGATGCGACGCGATATGCAGGTTCTCCCCCCATGCAGCTCATAGGTTCCAGCCCGGTCAACTCCCCGGAATTTCAGCAGTGGGTCAAGGATGCGCTGAGTCACTACTGGGGAGGTCCCAAGCTCACTGAGAGCCCCCTCCTGACCCTGCGGATTGTGGCAGAGACCGCCCGCCAGCAAGGGGGAAATCCGGTGCAGGCGTTGCGCATAGTGTTGGCGGAGGCGATAGAACGGGTCCGGCCGGCTGGCGAGCGAGAGAGCACGACCAGTGAGTGGCTGCTCTATAATATCCTCGATCTGAAGTTCATTCGCGGTCTGCGGGTACGGGACATAGCCGGGCGGCTGGCGATGAGCGAGTCGGACCTGTACCGCAAGCAGCGGGCGGCCATTGCCGAAGTTGCCCGGGCATTGGCCGACCTGGAACAGGATGGGACAGCCGCGCAGAGCGACGGTAGTCTACTGACGGCAGCCCGGGAGACGGAAAGTGACCTTGACAATGGATTTTAACTGCCGTATAATTCATGCGTTCTCGTTCCCGCAGGTGTAGGCAGGAACGGGCGCGCCACTGGTAGCGACCGAGGCAAAGCGAGGCAGCATGGATAGTGGACTGGGTCCAGTGCAGGTGCCGGCAGACGATGTGGAGTGGTGGACGTCGCTGGATGAAGGCTATTGGCAAGCACTGCTGGAACAAGGCGAGATTGCGCCGGTAACCGTACCACCCCCGGACCCTCAAGAGGCATTCCGCTTCCTCGACGCCGATCTGTCGCTGGCTGCCAGCGGAGGACAGACCACTGGCGATGACGGCGACGGCCCCTATGCCGGTCACGGGTGGGGGGAGGCCAAGCGAGCCATGGACGAAGGCGATCCCTTTACGCTTGACGTCTGTGGTTCCAACCGGGGCGGCCTGCTGGTGCATTGGAATGGCCTGCAGGGGTTCATACCGGCGTCCCATTTGACGGAGATGGCCTCCCACCAGGACCCGCGCGAGCGGATCGAGAGACTGGCCAGGTACATAGGCGGATCGCTGAAAGTCCGGATCATCGAGGTTGATCCGGAGCAGAACCGGCTGGTATTCTCAGAGAGGGCAGCCCTGACCAGTGTGGCGCCATCGGTCGTGCTGAATAGTATTAGCCCTGGTGAGGTCCGCCAGGGCGTTGTGACCAACCTGACCTCCTTTGGCGCCTTTGTGGATTTGGGAGGCGTGGAGGGCTTGGTTCATATCTCCGAGCTATCATGGGACCGAGTGCGCGATCCAGGGGATATTCTCCACCCCGGGCAGAGTGTGGAGGTCCATGTGCTCGGGGTAAATCCCGACGAGGGGCGGGTTGCCCTGAGCCTGAAACGACTGCGCTCAAATCCCTGGCACGATCTGGATGCGCGCTACCAGGCGGGCCAACTGGTTGAGGGCACGGTTACCAACGTGGTGAACTTTGGGGCCTTTGTCAGGATCGAAGAGGGCGTGGAGGGTCTGGTACATATTTCTGAACTGGCGGAGGGTGAGATTACGCACCCCCGGAGTGTGGTGCGTGAAGGAGATCTGGTTCGCGTGCGGGTGCTGAACGTAGATCCGATCAAGCAGCGCCTGGGATTGAGCCTGCGGCAAGTCCGGGACGCGCAACAGGTAGAAGGATAGGCATGGGGCGGCGTCGAAGCAAGTCCAAGAAGCAGACCCCGATCACCCAGCGGGTGCGCGACTGGTTTGGGCAGCAGAAGTGGAAGCTAGCCCTGACGCCAGCGCAGCGCCAGGTGCTGGGCTTGGTGCTGTTTCTGGTCGCTCTGGTGACCTTTCTGGGCCTGCTGGGCGTGTCCACCGGCTCGGTTTTGGGTTGGTGGGTGGGTGCTGTCAGCCAGGCCTTTGGCTGGGTGGCATATGTCGTGATGTTTGGTTTGGCAATTGTAGGCGTGCGTCTGCTTTGGCCTGCCTTCTACCGGTCGCTGCCGCTGCGACCGGGCACGATAGTAGCTATTGAGTTGCTGTTGTTGGTGCTCTTGGTTGCGAGCCATTCCCCGCTTGTGATCCGGTTGGGGGCTGATGGGGCTGGACTGGCGGCTTATGAGGGCCAGGGGGGCGGCTACGTAGGCTGGGCGCTGGGCGTGTTCTTGATGGAGGGGCTCGGCGTTGTGGTGGGCTCCCTGGTGCTGGTTGTTCTGTTTCTGCTATCGCTCTATCTTGTCCTTCCTCTCTCTTGGGTGGACATCGAGGATTGGGTATGGCATCAGGCACGCTTGGTTTCGGCCGCGTTTGGCCGCTTGCAGGCGGCGAGACAGGGCTCCGCTGTGGTGCCTGAACCCGAGGAGGTACCGTGGTGGGAACAGGAACCGGAAGAGCCCACGCCGAAATCCCGGAAAAAGCGCACGACAAAGCGCAAGCGCCCGAAGAAGCGCAAGTCCCGCAAAGTTGACGCAAATCTTCCACCTTTGGATCTGCTTGATCCTGTCTCGCCGGCGGCCTATGGCGATACCGACGTGCGCCGGAAGGTGCGCATCATAGAAGAGACCCTGGAGAGCTTTGGGGTGCCGGCCGATGTGGTTGAAGTAAACCAGGGCCCGACCGTTACGCAGTTTGGCCTGGATCCGGGATATATCGAACGCCGCGTCGCGGGAGCGGGCGTCCAGCTCCAGCGGGTGCGAGTGGGCCGTATCGCGCGCCTGGCGGATGACCTGTCCCTGGCCCTGGCTGCTGCGCCCCTTCGCATCGAGGCACCAGTGCCGGGCCGGTCGGTGGTGGGCCTGGAGGTGCCGAACGAGGAGATCTCGCTGGTCTCGCTGCGCGCTGTGATGGAGTCACCCGACTTTGAACGTATTGACTCGCGCCTGGCGATTGCGCTGGGCGAGGATGTGTCGGGAAGACCCCTGGCGGTGGATCTTGCCTTGATGCCGCACCTGCTGATTGCTGGCGCTACTGGTTCGGGCAAGAGCGTGTGCATGAATGCCATCATCTGCTGTCTGCTGGTCAACAATCCGCCCGAGGATCTGCAGGTGCTGATGGTAGACCCAAAGATGGTAGAACTCGTCGGCTATAATGAGATCCCACACCTTGTCTCGCCGGTGGTCGTCGAGGTGGAGCAGGTGGTGAATGCTCTTGCTTGGGTGTCCCGCCAGATGGATGAGCGGTACAAGTTGTTCCACGACCTGGGGGTGCGCAACCTGGATGAACACAATCGGCGCGTCCGCAGGCTCAAGGACAAGGATCCGCTGCCGGCACTGGTGGTGTTTATCGATGAGCTGGCCGATCTGATGATGCTTGCTCCCGATGAAGTTGAGCGCCACATATGCCGCGTGGCACAAATGGGTCGCGCGACGGGTATCCACCTGGTCATTGCCACGCAGCGGCCCAGCGTAGATGTGGTCACCGGCCTGATCAAGGCCAACTTTCCAGCCAGGGTCAGCTTTGCTGTAACCAGCCAGACCGACTCGCGTGTGATCCTGGATCAGGGAGGGGCAGAGTCGCTCCTCGGCAGGGGCGATATGCTCTTCATGTCGCCACAGAGGGCCTCGCCGGTTCGCCTGCAGGGATGTTTTGTCTCGGACAAGGAGATCAGGAGGCTGACCGACTTTTGGCGGGCGCAGGGCGACGACGAGGAGCAAGGCGAGCTATTTCCGCCATGGGTGGGCTTTGAGGATGAGGAATCAGGCGATGACTATCTGGAGCAGGCCAGGCAGCTCGTCGAGACGCAGGAACGTGTTTCGGCTTCCTACCTCCAGCGGCAGTTGCGCATTGGATTCCCGCGTGCCGCACGGTTGATCGACCAGCTGGAGGCGGCGGGTCTGGTTGGGCCGGATGAGGGCGGCGGCAGGGGCCGGGAGGTGCTTGTCGGCAAGGGGATCGACTTTGACGAGATCGATGAGCGTTTGCCCGGTGTGGAGCCCAAGTAGTTGACAGGGCCGAGCGGGGGAGAAGGAGGGCTGGTATGAACCGAAGGATAGTCGGCTTTATTGTGGGAATGGTGGTGGCCTTTGTAGGTGTTTTCTTCTTTGGATGGGTGTTGTGGTGGCTATGGAAACGCCTTGGTGAGCAGGAGCCTGCTCCCATCGAGATCGAAGCCCCGCTCCCTGAACCTGTGATCGAGGTGCCAGCCAAAGCCAAGGCGCCGGAACTGCCACCTGCGCCCGACGATCTGAAACGGGTCGAGGGCATCGGCCCCAGGTACTCGAGCGTTCTTCAAAGTGCGGGCATCATGACTTACGTCCAATTGGCCGCGGCGAGTCCAGATGACCTGGACCAGATCCTGGCGGCAGAGGATCCGCGGCTGGCACGGTTGGCCGATCCTACAAGCTGGCCTGAGCAGGCCGCCCTGGCTGCCG
>Ga0207796_1000812_pt1 | contig 11493 bp, 8 predicted proteins | sample Pon1CUnioCityCA_6_FD_187274 | JGI IMG/M metagenome (GOLD analysis project Ga0207796, IMG submission 187274) | Marine sediment microbial community from Union City, CA, USA - Pond 1C Sediment 1 (SPAdes) | ecosystem: Environmental > Aquatic > Marine > Intertidal zone > Salt pond sediment ...
CTTGGGCAGTTGGGGATCGCCACGCCGCAAACGGCGCGGCTCGCGATGACATGGGTTCTTTCACTGTGAGCATCAAACAGCTTCCTCGGACATAGTTGGGGATTGCGCCTCTCCAGAGCGAGAGGTTGCCGCCCAAAAACGACGCGGCTCGCGATGACATGGGTTCATTCACTGTGAGCATCAAGCACACGCCTCGGACATAATTGGGGATTGCGCCTCTCGCGAGCGAGAGGACCTCGCTCGCAAACGGCGCTCGCTCGTCGCAATGACAGGCTGTGTCAATCAGCGCAGGACCTGGCGGATGCCGGCGATGATGGCCTCCACGTTGGGGATGGCCGCATCTTCCAGCGTCTCTGCCATGGGCACCGGCACGTCGGCCGCGGCGACGCGCACCACAGGCGCGTCCAGCCAGTCAAAGACCTCCTCCTGGATGCGCATGGCCAGCTCGCTGAGGAAGGAGCCGGTCTTGTACGCCTCGGTGACGCCGACCACGCGCCCGGTTTTTTTGACCGATGCGGCGATCGTCTCCATGTCCAGCGGCTTGAGGGTGCGCAGGTCGATGACCTCGACGCTGATGCCCTCCTCGGCCAGTTTCTCGGCGGCCTCCAGCGAGCGGTGCACCATGCGCGAGTAGGTGACCACCGTCACGTCGCTGCCCGGGCGCTTGACGTCGGCCACGCCAAAGGGGATGATATAGTCCTCGTCGGGCACGCAGCCTTGTACACCGTAGAGCATCTTGTGCTCGATGAACATGACCGGGTTGTCGTCGCGGATGGCCGCTTTGAGCAGCCCCTTGGCATCAAAGGGCGTGCTGGGCATGACGACGTAGATGCCGGGAAAGTGGGTCCACAGCGCTTCCAGGCTCTGGGAGTGGTGGGCGGCGATGCTGCGTCCGGCTCCGCCCTCGGTGCGGATGACCATGGGCACGGTGGTCTTGCCGCCGAACATGTAGCGGTTCTTGGCGCCCTGGTTGGCGATCTGGTCCATGGCCAGCGGGGTAAAGTCGACGTACATGATCTCGGCCACGGGCCGCATCCCGGACATGGCGGCGCCCACGGCGGCCCCGCCAATGGTCGCCTCGGAGATGGGGGTGTCGCGCACGCGCTCCCCGCCAAATTCCTCGAACAGGCCCCTTGTGGCGCCATAGGCCCCGCCGTAGAGGCCCACGTCCTCGCCCATGATAAAGACGCTGGGGTCGCGCAGCATCTCCTCGCGGGCGGCCTCCTGGAGCGCTTGGCGGTAGAGGACCTTGCGGGTGCCGGGACCGCCCTGGCGGCACGCTTCGCGCAGCCTGCGTTCCTTGGCATAGTCGGCCTCGGTCCACTGGAAGGGGGCGTACACAAACTTTTCCACCTCATCGGCGGGGGGCATGGCTGAGGAAAGCGCAAACTCTGTCGCCTCGTCGATGGCGTCCTCGACCTGCTCTTCGAGGGCGTCGATCTCACCCTGGGTACAGAGGCCGCTGTCCACCAGCCAGGCAGCGAAATTGGGGATGGGGTCGCGGCTGCGCCACTCGGCCTCCTCTTGCTTGGTGCGGTAGGCGCGGGGATCGGATCGGGAATGGCCGTACCAGCGGTAGGCCTGGCACTCGATGAGGGACGGGCCCTCTCCATTGCGGGCGCGCTCGACGGCGCCGCCGACCGCCTCGCGGACGGCCAGGACATCCATGCCGTCGACGACCACGCCGGGCATGTCGTAGGCGCAGGCCCGGTCGGCGATGGCCGTCTTGGCAGCAGCATTCTCGAGGGGCACCGACATGCCGTACAGGTTGTTCTCCACGATGAATATCACGGGCAGCTGCCACAGGCCGGCCAGGTTGAGGGCCTCGTGAAAGTTGCCGGTCTGTGAGGCGCCGTCGCCAAAGAAGCAGAGCACGACGCGGCCGGTATCCTGCATCTGCTGGGCCAGGGCCGCCCCGGCAGCCACGGGGATGTTGCCGCCGACGATGCCGGTGGCGCCCAGGTTGCCCTTTTCGACGTCGGCGATGTGCATCGAGCCGCCGCGCCCCCGGCAGTAGCCGGTCTCGCGCCCGCACAGCTCGGCCATCATCTTGTTGTAGTGCTCCTGCTTGGCCTCTTCGGTCGTGGCGATGCTGGCGCCGCGGGCATGGCAGTGGCCGTGGCCGCGGTGGGCGCTGGTGATCAGGTCGTCGTCGTCAAGCACCGAGATGGCGCCCACGGCGATCGCTTCCTCGCCAGCATAGAGATGGGACGCGCCTTTGATCACGTTGCGTCCCAGCAGGTCGTACACGCGGTCCTCGAAGAACCGGATCTCCCACATCTGGCGCAGCAGGTCGAGCGCTTGCGCCTTGTCGAGGGATTGGGCATCAAATGGGGTTTTGGATTTCGCAGACATGCGACAGGTCCTCCTTGATTAACTGGGATGAGGCCACTTTACAGCTCATACAAGTGTTACCTGAATATTCCGCTGGCGGAGCGCGGCAACCATCTCGGACGGCGCGGCGGCATCGGTGATCACACGGTCGATCTGATCCAGGGGGGCAAAGGAGGCAAAGGCCACCTGGCCCCACTTGGTGGCATCGACCACGGCAATGACCTCTTTGGCGCGTTTGACGATCGAGTTCTTGAGCTCCACCTCGTGCTGGTTGACGTCGGTGAGGCCCTCCTCGAGTGTAAAGCCGCGGGCGCCAAAGAAGGCCTTTTGCACGTAGTATCTCTGCAGGAGGTCGACGCCCAGCAGGCCGACGAGGGAGGCCGAGGCCGCCCGCAGCGTGCCACCAGGCATGACTACCGTTATGTGCGGGGCGTCGATGAACTCGAGGGCGATCTGGAGGCAGTTGGTGACCACAGTCAACTCGCGGCGGTCCTTGAGCTGCCGAGCCACGTGCCAGGAAGTGGTGCTGGCATCAAGGGCGATGGCCTCGCCATCCTGCACCAGGGCAGCGGCTGCCCGCCCGATGCGCTCCTTCTCAGCCACGCAGATCCGCTGGCGGAGGGCAAAGGCCGGTTCCAGCCCGGTGTCGGGCTTGCTCATGGCGCCGCCGTGGGTGCGGATGAGCTTGCCCTGATGCTCCAGGGTGGCCAGATCGCTGCGGATGGTTACGGCCGAGACGCCGAACCGGTCGACGAGCTGGTTCACCGACACGCGTCCCCTGGCCTGAAGCAGGTCCTGGATCTGGTCCATCCGCTCCTCGGGGAAGGCCCTTTCGTTCATTGTGGAACGCCTCCGTTTGCTTTCGATTGCTTGCATTTTACTTGATATTGAAAGATGTGTCAAGTGCGCGGGTGGGATCGCCGGACTTGGGCGAGCGGGTCTACTGTCTCAGTGTCTCAAGATGGCGTTAGCACGTTGGAAGGTTGGAACGTTGGCACGTTAGCAGGTTGTGGGGGCAGACCTCCGAGCCAGAAATAAACGCGCTCGTAGTAGCGACTCTAATTGCCGAAGTGGATGAGTACTCAGCTGGCTCCAATATCCCTGCGTTTCTCCCGTGCAGTTGCTACTTGTCCTCAAGGAACGGCTTCAAGCTATCAAAGGGCATGGAGATGACTGTGGGGTTAGTCAGGGTCTTCACGGATGATCCTGCCGAGCGTAGCTCGTCCCCCTCACCCTGGCCCTCTCCCCGAGGGGCGAGGGAAGTTGGCGGACGCGCGTGGGGGTGGAGCGGGGGCGCTGGGCCACAGCCCAGCGCGAGCGAATGGTTTCGCCAGGGCAAATGCGTCTGCCGCAAGTGTGTGCGCCACCAGTCTTGTGCCGGGTTCGGGTTCATGTTATAATGCAGTCGAGTTGACCGGCACGCCTGGTGCCGCGTTTCTTCAGTCAGCTCGTGATGCAGCGCAAGGCACCTCGGAAATCTGAGTACTACCGCCGCAGGTATTGTGGAGCAATCAGATGGATGAAACTGAACTCACCACACTGCAGCAATCCCTCCAAGCACTGCCGTACCGCCCGTTGTTTGTCACCGTCAGCGGGGCACACCTGTATGGCTTTGCCTCTCCGGACAGCGACGTGGACCTGCGCGGCGCCTACATTCTGCCTGTGGCATCGGTAGTCGGGCTGGGCCAACCAGAAGAGACGGTAACCCTCATGTTCGAGGACGGCGGGCGCGAGATCGACCTGGTGGCGCACGACGTGAAAAAGTTCCTGTCGATGATGCTGAGCAAGAACGGCTATGTGATGGAGCAGCTGTACTCGCCGCTCGTCGTGCAAGGGGGGGCAGCACTCGAGGAGTTGCGTGCCCTGGGCCAGGGCTGCATTACGCGTCGTCTCTACCACCACTATGACGGATTCTCACGCAAGCAGATCGAGCGCTATGAATCCGAGTCCCCTCGGCGGGTCAAGACCTTGCTCTATATCTATCGCGTCCTGTTGACCGGTATCTATCTGCTCGAGACGGGTCAGGTGGAAGCGAATCTGCCGCGTCTGAACGAGACCTTCCGGCTGCCCTTCATCCCCGACCTGATCGCCCAAAAAGTCCGTGAAAGAGCGATCCTCGAAAATGCAGACCTGGCAGCGCACGGGGCGGCTATTTCTAGCCTGCAGGCGCGTATGGAAACGGCGTTCGAGGGATCATCGCTGCCAGAGACGGCCCTCAACCAAGCGGCACTGAACGACTTTTTGGTGCGGGTACGACTGGGGACGATCGATGGCTGAGGCGTTTTGGGAGCGCAATCAGATCTACAAGGTGGTGGCCGGCAGCCGGGCGTACGGGTTGGACAGGCCGGAGAGCGATCTGGATATCCGGGGTGTGTGCATACCCCCCAGGCGGTACCTGCTGGGTCTGAGTGACTTTGAGCAGTGGGAGCAGCAGGACGAGTCTGGCGACACGGTCATCTATGCCCTGGTCAAGTTTGTGCGGCTGGCGCTGGCCTGCAATCCGAATATCATCGAGCTGCTCTACACCGAGCCACGCCACGTTCTGTTTATGAACGCGTACGGTCGACGCCTGGTGGAACACCGGCACCTGTTCCTGTCGAGGCAGGCGCGGCATACCTTTGCCGGTTATGCCGTCAGCCAGTTGCGGCGCATCGAGCGGCACCATCGCTGGCTGGCAAATCCACCGGACCATGAACCTACGCAGGAAGAGTTCGGCGGCTGGCAGGTCGAGGGCCGCTACAAATTCCCCGATCACGAGGCCTACCAGGCCTATCGGGCAGCGCGGAAACATTGGCGCCAATACCAGACATGGCGCAAGAACCGCAACCCTGCCCGGGCCGAGCTGGAGCGCAAGCACGGCTATGACACCAAGCACGCTATGCACCTGCTGCGCTTGCTCAAGATGGGGGCCGAGATCCTGGAGAGCGGCGAGGTTCAGATCTACCGGCCCGATAGAGAGTGGCTGATGGCGGTACGCGACGGCTTGCTGGCCTACGATGAGCTGCTGGAATTGGCCTCGGCGTACGAGACGCGACTGGGAGAGCTCTACGACCGTTCGCCCCTGCCCGAGGAGGCCGACGCTGAGGCCGCCGAGGCGCTGGTCGTGGAGTTGCAGGAACGGTTTCTGTGGGAGACATGGGTCGCGGGGAAGGATGGAAGATGATCCGGACCGGCGGGTTGTTCTGCTGGGGAGGACCGCAAACATGGTGGAAGAAAAACCACGTATCTTACTTGTGGATGATGAAGTAGCGATTACGTCCAATCTGGGCCCTTTTCTGGAGCGTGCTGGCTTTGCCGTGCAGGTGGCCGGCGATGGTGAGGCGGCGCTGGATCGCCTGGAGAGCTTTGATCCTCATCTGATCGTCTTGGATGTGTTGATGCCCAAGCTGGATGGCCGGGAGGTTTGCCGCCGGCTGCGCGCGGCGGGAAATTGGACGCCGATCCTGATGCTTACCCAGGTAGGGGAGGCGACCGAACGGGCCATGACGCTGGAAGAGGGCGCCGACGACTATCTGAACAAGCCCTTTGACCCACACGAGCTGGTGGCGCGCATCCGGGCCGTGCTGCGGCGCGCCCGCCCCGGCGCGCCACGGCTGGCCGGGGCTGAACGTCTGGCGTGTGGCCCCTTTGTCCTGGATCGGACGGCTCGGCGGGTGCTGCTCGCCGGGCATGAGCTGCCGCTGACTCCCAAGGCCGTGGCGCTGCTCGACTACCTTATGACCCATCCCCACGAGCTACTGAGCCGGGAGCGCCTGCTCGATGCCGTGTGGGGCTACGACTATCCGGTGGGTACGCGGGCCGTGGACATGCGGATCGCCGAGTTGCGCAAGCATCTGCAGGACGACCCGGATGAGCCGGAGTACATCGAAACGGTCCTTGGCCAGGGCTACATCTTTGTCGGCCAGTTGGAGGTGATGCCATGAGACGCTGGTGGTCCTGGCTGGCAGCGCTGGTCCCATTCGTCCTGGGGCTGGGCCTGGCCCTGCTCCTGCAGAGCGGCAGTCTGCCCAATCCGGTGTTGTACCTAGAGGCTGACCTGGGCACGATCCTGCTCTTGGTTGGCCTCCTCCTTTCTGGCGGAGTAGTAGGCTTGGTCGCCACAAGATCGCGGGCCAGACGTCGCTTGCGCCAGGCGGTAACTGAAGAACAGGAAGAATCTGCTGAAGCACACCGGCGTTTTGTCCGGCGCCTGGACCACGAACTGAAAAATCCACTGACCGCGATGCGGATCGGCTTGGCCAACTTGGCCGACACGCCGCCTGCGTCGGAGCAGCGGGAGGTACTCGAAAGTTTGGAGACACAGGCGGAGCGGTTGGGCCGGCTGGTGGCCGACCTCCGCAAGCTGATTGAAGTGGAGGCGCGGCCCATGGAACGAGTGCCGGTCGACGTGGGGGAGTTGCTGGAGGAGGCCGTGGAACTGGCCCGGCAGCAATCGGCGGCCGCCGACCGGCATCTCTTGTTGAACGTGCCACGGGCGCCATGGCCGCTGCCGCCGGTGTCTGGCGACCGGGATCTGCTCTTCCTGGCGATCTACAACTTGCTCGACAACGCCCTGAAGTTCACTCGAGACGAAGACAGGCTGGAGATACGCGCCTTTGAGGATGGAACCACTATTGTCGTGGAGGTGGCCGACACAGGACCAGGTGTGCCCGATGAGGAGCTGCCGCACATCTTTGAAGAGCTCTACCGGGGGCAGGGAGCACGGGGGATTGAAGGGAGCGGGTTGGGGCTGGCATTGGTCAAAGCAGTAGTAGAGCAGCACGGCGGCCGTGCCGGCGTCCGAAGCCGGTCCGGACAAGGGACCGTCTTTACCCTGCGGCTGCCCACGAGTTCCTAGCGCGGGAAGTCTGGACCCAGGCGTGTATCAGGACTGCGACACGCGGTTGCCAGGCTGTGACTGGTTGGTGATACGGGTGAAACAGGGATGTGGTAGGATGAGAACAGCCAGAGCAGGAAGCTGCCCACCAGCCAAGGAGGTTGAGATGCTGCGAAAACTGCGGACGATGCTGCTGATACTGATGCTGGGCATGTCCACAGTGGGCTGCGGGGGCACGCTCAAGTTGGAGGTGCGGAATACTCCCACCGCAGTTCCTATCTCAAGCCCTGATGTAGAGGAAACCGTGAAGGCAGCCGTGGCTGAGACAGTAGCAGTTCAAAGCGGCACCCCGCTCCCGATCGCACCGTCACCCGCTGATCTGTCTCCTGAGCCCGCTGTTTGGACACATAATGGTCCTGAGGGCGGCAGTGTCACTGCTCTCGTGATTGATCCGGCCACACCGACGACCCTGTATGCGGTGGTGGAGCGTGGCGGTGTGTTCAAGAGCACGGATGGTGGTGCAAGATGGGACCCCGTCAACACCGGCCTGCTCAATACTGATGTGAAGACCCTGGCGATTGTCGAGTCAGCGCCCAACACCCTCTATGTAGGGACGGGCGCCGACGACTTTTTGGAAGACAGGCGCGGGGGAGTCTTCAGAAGCACAGATGGCGGGGGGCGGTGGAGCGCAGTCGATGCCGGTCTTGGTGTTGAATCGGTGGTTGCCCTGGCCATCGACCCGGCTACCCCTACTACCCTCTATGCCGGGGCATGGGGCGATGGGGTGTACAGGAGTACTGATGCCGGCGGGCGCTGGAGTCCGGCCAACGTTGGTCTTGAGAACCAAGATGTCAATGTCCTGGCTATTGATCCAACGACGGCTAGTATCATCTATGCCGGGACATGGGACGGCGGCGTGTTCAAGAGCACGGATGGCGGCGGGAGTTGGAAGGCGGTTAACGATGGCTTGGGCAACACGATTGTCGAAAGCCTGGCCATTGACCCAGCGACGCCAACCACTCTCTATGCAGGGACATGGGGTGGTGTATTCAAGAGCACGGATGGCGGCGGGAGTTGGAAGGCCGTCAACAGTGGCCTTACGTCTACCCTGGTTGAGGCTCTGGCGATTGATCCAACAGCGCCGGCCACGCTCTATGCGGGGACGCTGGAAGGTGTGTTCAGGAGCACGGACGGCGGCGAGAGTTGGGGAACGGTCGGTTCTGACCCCGCTCCCGTCATGGTTCAGGCCCTGGCGATTGACCCAGAGATGCCGGCCACACTCTATGCAGGGACGAGCTTTGACAGGGGAGTATTCAAGAGCATGAACGGTGGTGAGAGCTGGAGTGTGGCCAATACCGGACTGACAGCTACCTGGATTAACGCTCTCGCCATAGACCCGGCGATACCAACCACCCTCTATGCTGGGGCACAGTATGGTGGTGTGTTCAAGAGCACCGACGGCGGCAGGGGTTGGAGTTCTGCCAACACCGGCCTGACCGGTCTCTTTGTAAATGCCCTCGCCATCGATCCGACGATGCCGGGCATGCTGTACGCAGGCACAGGGACTGACGGCGTTTTCAAGAGCACAGATGGCGGTGCAAATTGGAGTGCATCCAGCACCGGGCTCACTGATCCTGACGTCCAAGCGTTGACCATCGACCCTGTGCATCCGGCGACCATCTATGCTGGGACTCGGGACGGCGGTGTATTCAAGAGCACAAACGGCGGTGGGGACTGGGGGGCAGTCAACTCGGGACTCAGGGCGGGGGTTGTGTCTGCTTTGGCTATCAACCCTGAGGCGCCAGCCACCGTCTATGTGGGAGCACAGAACGGCGTGCTCAAAAGCACAAACGGCGGAGAGGATTGGATCATGCTCGAAAGCGGGCCAGCCGGTAGACCGGTGCGTGCACTGGCAGTTGATCCGGCGACGCCGACTACTATTTATGCTGGCACCTTTCACTGGGGTGCGTGGAAGAGCACGGATGGAGGAAGCAGTTGGAGGCTGATAAACGAGGGTTTGGCCCATAGTACGGTTGATGCTCTGTTGGTTGATCCCACGTCGCCGACTACCATCTATGCAGGCACAGAGAATGGCGGCTTGTACAAGAGCATGGACGGTGGTGAGCATTGGAGCGCAATCAGCATCGGCCCAATTGGAAACAACATCCGTGCGCTGGCCATTGATCGGGCAGAGCCAGCGACGCCATATGTCGGGACAGAGGGCATGGGTGTGTTAGCCAAGGACAATACGAGCCCGACGGATGCATGGACGAGCAGTGGGCTGGAGAGTACAGGCGTGTTAGCCCTGGCTATTGACCCCTCGACGCCGACTACTGTGTATGCAGCCACATACAATCAGGGGGTATCCAAAAGCACAGATGGCGGCGGAAGCTGGAGTGCAGTCAACGCTGGCCTGACCGACGAAAGCGTTCTCGCCCTGACAATGGATCCGGCAATGCCAACCACTCTGTATGCAGGGACGAGTGATGGCAGCGTGTTCAGGACTATGGATGGCGGTGGAAGCTGGATCGCGATGAACAACGGCCTCAGCGGCACCTTTGCCAAGGTTCTCGCCATCGGACCTGGGGCACCGAGAATGTTCTACGTCAGCACCAACGATGGGGTATTCAGGAGTTCGGACGGTGGCGCGAGCTGGAGCGCGTCCAACTCTGGCCTGACCAATGCCTCCGATAATGTCTATGCGCTGGTGATTGACCCGTCGATGCCTGACACCCTGTATGCAGGCACAACGGTATACGGCGTATTCAAAAGCACGGACGGTGGCGAAAGCTGGAACGCTTTGGGAAGAGGCTTCGCCACTCTCGGCTCTGTCTATGCCCTTGCCATTGACCCGACTATGCCGTCTACCGTCTATGCGGGCACGTATGAGGGCGAGATATTCAAGTCCACAGATGGGGGCAAGAACTGGACTGTCGGTTACAGGCCTCGGGAGGCGATCTGCATTAACGTGCTGGCGATCGACCCTGCGAACCCGAGTACCCTCTATGCTGGTACGCAAAGCGGGGGGATGCTCAAGAGCATCGATGGCGGCGCGAACTGGCGCCCGGTCAACAGCGGCTTGGGCGATACCAGCATCATGATACTGTCCCTGGCAATTGACCCGACGACATCGGATATTGTGTACGCCGGCACGAGTCAGGGCGTGTTCAAGACCACAAATGGTGGTGGGGACTAGTGTCCATGGCGCCCTTTAGCGCAGACCAGGCGCTCCGGTTTGGCGGGTACGATGCCAGCAACAGCAATAGGGAAACCTGGCTCGCGACCGGATTCTATAGGGGGATCTGGTACCGGGTGTATCTGCCATTGGTGGCAAAGTAGGAGCCGACCTCTCTAGAGGCTTGCCGCTGCCGGACGAGCTGCGTCAACTGGATCCAAGAACCTGAATTTCGAGGGGGATTCAGGTAGGTAACAGAAACGGGATCCTGGGAAAGATGAAGCTGAAACTCATACAGGGGGATTCATGACTATACAGCCAAGACTCTCGCGAGCAGCAGTACGATGTATCTGCTCCATCTTGTTGGTCATGTCGCTGGTCTTCGCTGCGGCCGCACCGCCGCTTGTCTCCGGGAGCAGCTCAGGCGAGGCATTGCAGGTCCAGGCCTGGCGCTTCATCCAATCCGGCGCGCCTTCTGGGCGACGCTACCACAGCGCGGTTTGGACGGGCTCCGAGATGATCGTGTGGGGGGGATTCCTGGACATAGGAAGCCTTCCGACTGATGGAAGGCGCTACCGTCCCTCCACAGATAGCTGGAAGCCGGTCTCTTCGAGTAACGCACCTGCTCCTCGCTTCTTTCACACGGCGATCTGGACGGGATCGGAGATGATCGTTTGGGGAGGAATGGATGATGATCTCGACCCTTTGGGCGACGGGGCGCGCTATAATCCGGCCACTGATAGCTGGACGCCAGTGTCGACTACCGGTGCCCCTTCTGCCAGGTACCATCATAGTGCGGTCTGGACAGGGTCCGCGATGATCGTGTGGGGGGGATGGCGCGGCGAAGCTCTGAACGATGGGGCGATATACTACCCTGATACTGACAGCTGGGCGCCCCTCCCGACCGCCGGCGCTCCTCCTGCTCACCATTCCCACACGGCGGTTTGGACAGGCTCCGACATGATCATCTGGGGAGGAATAGGCGTCACTGACTTCGTGAACGATGGGGCGACCTACAACCTGGCCCTGAATACCTGGACACCGATCTCCAGCGATGGCGCCCCTTCTGCCAGGTACAATCACACGGCGGTCTGGACAGGCTCTGAGATGATTGTCTGGGGAGGAGAAGACGCTACTGATTACCGCGACGACGGAGCTCGCTACGATC
>Ga0207796_1000813_pt1 | contig 11477 bp, 9 predicted proteins | sample Pon1CUnioCityCA_6_FD_187274 | JGI IMG/M metagenome (GOLD analysis project Ga0207796, IMG submission 187274) | Marine sediment microbial community from Union City, CA, USA - Pond 1C Sediment 1 (SPAdes) | ecosystem: Environmental > Aquatic > Marine > Intertidal zone > Salt pond sediment ...
ATTGGGTTCATATTTGTTCAGCGATTATAGCATGCTTGGCCAGCCATCATCATAACATAAACAGAGAGGACCCAATTCTGGCTGCACTTTGTTATAATACTTTGGCTTATGGTCATATTATTGGAGGAATCATGAATCATGAAATTAAATTTGGAACAGATGGCTGGCGAGGACACGTAGGAGAAGACTATACCTTTGGGAATGTAAGACGTTGCACCCAGGGTTTTGCTGATTATCTGGCAGCTGAAGGCTTTCAAGACCGCTCGATTGTTGTCGGGCATGACCGCCGTTACCAGGCTGAACTATTCGCGGCTGCTGTCGCTGAAGTATTGGCAGGGAATGATTTCAAGGTCTATCTAACTGATGGGCCCACACCAACCCCGGTGATTTCCTACGCGGTGGTCGATAAAAAAGCCGCTGCGGCTATTAATATCACCGCATCCCACAATCCGTTCACGGATAATGGTTTTAAAGTAAGGGATGAACATGGGGGAGCGATCGCCCCGGATGGGCTCCGGCAAATTGAGAACAGCATCCCGGATTCCGAGGATCAGGTTAAGCGCCTGGGGCTTGAGGAGGCTCTTGACTCAGGCAAGGTTGAGTATTTTGACCCTGCGCCAGCCTACATCGAACACATCCAGACGCTGATCGACCTTCAGCCGATCAAGGATGCTGGGCTGCGGGTCCTGGTGGATCCGATGTGGGGAAATGGTGCGGGATGGTTTCCGCGCTTGATCGGTGATGGAAAAACTGAAGTGTTTGAAATCCATCAGCACCGCAATCCGAATTTCCCAGAGATGACCCGGCCTGAACCGATACCGCCTAATGTCGATGTCGGATTAAACGCCACTCAGGAATATCAAGCGGATGTGCTGCTGATCAACGATGGGGATGCGGATCGTGTGGGGATCGGAGATGAAAACGGAGTGTTTGTGGACCAGCTGCGCGTCTATGGTTTACTAGCTTATTATTTGCTTGAAGTCCGGGGAATGCGGGGCCCAATCGTCAAGACTCTTTCCACCACGACTATGCTGGAAAAGTTAGGCAAAATCTACGACGTCCAGGTGATCAGTACCGGTGTAGGTTTTAAATACGTGGCACCCAAAATGCTGGAAGTAGATGCCATGATTGGTGGGGAAGAATCCGGTGGCTATGCCTTCAAAGGGAATGTGCCGGAACGGGATGGCATTCTGGCGGGTTTATATTTCCTGGATTTCATGGTCAAGCTGGACAAAAAACCCTCTGAATTGCTGGACCTGTTATTCGATAAGGTTGGCGCCCACTATTATGATCGCATAGACACCCCATTCCGGGGCCAGCGGGAGAAAAAGATCCAACGGATCGAGTCTGCCAATCCTGAAACGATTGGTGGCCTGAAAGTCACTAATCTGGTCACGATCGATGGCTATAAGTTCGAGTTGGAGGACGGCGGTTGGCTCTTGATCCGCTTTTCAGGCACTGAACCGATTATCCGTGTCTACTGCGAAACCACACACGGCGATCGCGTGGAAGCCATTCTGCAAGATGGGCTGGACATCGCCGGTATTGATGACGAGGATTAGTGCGCCTAACCGATACCCACTGCCATTTGAATTTTGATTCCTATCAGGCTGACCTGGAAGCCGTTCTGGATCGATCCCGGGGGGCAGGTCTGGAGCGGATTCTAGTCCCGGGGATCGATCTGGGTTCTAGCCGGGAGATCTTAACACTGGTGGAGAAAGACCCCCTGCTGTACGCTGCGGTCGGCGTTCACCCCAACAGTGGAACCACCTGGAACAAGGAAACCCGCCCCCAGCTGAGAGAGTTGGCAGACCATCCCCGGGTGGTTGCGATTGGCGAAATCGGGTTGGATTATTATCGGGACAGGACTCCCAGGGACCAGCAGCAGGCAATCCTTCGCCAGCAGCTTGACCTGGCGTTAGGGGTAAAACTCCCTGTCATTCTCCATGTCCGGAACCAGTCAGCGGATGATCGCTCCTGTATTGAGGATTTACTGCATATCCTTGAAGATTGGCAGTCTGGAGCAAAGCCTCCTTTCCAGGACCGGTCTTGCTCTCCAGGAGTGCTGCATAGTTTTTCAGGGAATGTGCAGGAGAGCAGAAAAGCCCTCGAACTGGGCTATTATCTGGGCGTTTCCGGACCGGTGACTTACAACAACGCACAGGTCTTGAGAGCAGTAGTCAAGGCTGCACCGTTGAACAGGCTGCTGATCGAGACCGACGGACCATTTCTGTCTCCTCAAGAAAAACGTGGAAAACGCAATGAACCTGGCAACGTGTGTTATATTGTTGATAAAATAAGTGAAATAGTCGGCCGCCCAGCAGAGCTGGTCGCCGAACAAACAACTGCCAACGCGGCTGCTTTATTTTTGTGGGAGTAATGTTTTGATTCAAGTTGGTTTCCTGACTTACCTTGAAGATAAGCTGATCAAGGTAGAAGAAAAGATGATCTCCTATTCCTCGGGGTACCACCCGGATTTGAAGGCTGCTTTGGATCACCTGATGGCAGCTGGGGGAAAGCGGGTCCGTCCCATTATCAGCTTGCTGATGGGAACCATGTTGGGGGCTGATGAGGAAAAATTGATTTCCCTGGGTGCTTCTATTGAGCTGCTGCATACAGCTACGCTGGTCCATGATGATTTGATAGATGGTGCTTTACTGCGTCGGGGCAATCCAACTCTGAATTCCCATTGGACTCCAGCTGCGACTGTTTTGACAGGAGATCATATGTTTGCCCAGGCTGCCCGCCTGGCTGCTGAGATCGGGTCTACAGAAGCGATGAGTATTTTTGCCGAAACCCTGAGCATCATTGTCAATGGTGAAATTTCCCAGCTGTTTGGGAAATCGAAACTTCCCAGCCGGGAAGAGTATTATTTCCGCATCTATGAAAAGACAGGATCTCTTTTTGCCCTCTCAGCAAAAGCGGCAGCTATGATCAGTCCCGCGGACAGGAAATTCATTCAACCAGCAGAAAACTACGGGAAAGAAATTGGGAATGCCTTCCAGATCGTGGATGATGTGCTGGATTTCACCGGAGATCAGGAGCGGGTTGGCAAACCGATCGGGAACGATTTAAGGCAGGGGATTCCCACCCTGCCGGCAATTTTATATGGTGAGCAATACCCCGATGATGATGTCCTCCTTGCCTGTCTGAATGGAACTGTCACGGAACAGGAAGCCGATGATTTGATCCATCGCATCAATGAGAGTGGTGTGATAGAGCAGGCACTGGAGGAAGCCAGCCTGTGTGTAGAGAACGCTGTGCTCTCTTTGACAGATTTCCCGGAGGGCAGGGAAAAGGACGCGCTGGAGAAATTTGGGCGTATATTGCTCAACCGAGATTTATGAGTCTGTGACGCTTGATGATTAATTAGACCCGCCGTTTTGGCGGGTCTTTTGCTTAACACTTGTGTGAGTTGAGGGTGCGGAGCGCCCGAAGGGTAAAACCACCAGCATAACAGGCGGAAGGATTATTGTAAATTCTGATTGTAGAAGTTGTAGATCGCCCCTGAGAGCTGGCTGACTAGAAAGGAAGCATTGTTCCAAATCAGCTGCTGAGGATGGTAGAGAAAAATTACCAGGATATAGTCTCCTCCCGGGGAAAAGATAATCCCGGCATCTCCCAGGGACTGCATGATCCCGTTATTGCTCGTTACCCAGCCATGCTTGTGAGCTACTTCAGTGACATCCGGGACTCCAGCTTCAAGCAAAGCAGGCATTTTATTCTGGGTCAGGTAATCGATCATGATCTGGCACTCAGATTGGGTGATCTCATCTCCGAAGACTGCTTTGAAGGCTCCCTGACCGTTTTCAGCGCAAAGATAGATGTCCTCCAGCAGCATCCCGATATCAGAAGGGGTGCTCTGATTGTATAGATCTGGATCGGTGCTCACATCATCCCGCTGATTAGCTGGGGTCTTAATGACCCGGAGCAAAGGAGATCCGCGTCCAAATTCACCAGCCAGGAAGGTGTTCTCAAGGCCCAGGGCCTGCATGTCTTCCGTGATCGCCAATGGGCCCAGGTCGGGATCGATCACTCTCTCCATCACCCAATCTGCCGGGTCATTCCCGGATTCGATGATCATCTTCTGAAGCAGGTTGAGTGCTTCTGGGTCCTCATTCTCATCGATCCGGCGGAAGATCGAGGTCATGATGGGAATTTTCACAATGCTTGCGGTGGTAAAAGCGATATCCGGGTTGGTGGGGATATCAAGACCGTTTTGGAACGCGAAATGGACTTCTTCCTGTGTGTTCATATTCAGCATGTACAACCCCACCAGGCCATCAAAGTCATTCAGTTCAATGGTTTGTTTCAAGAAGGTTTCTAAATTCTGCAGCGACGGTCGAGGCGGACTGGTCTGTTTTCTGGGCAGGTTGACTGATCGGTTGTCAACCGATCGCATAGCGCTTTCCATCAATATCACTGCCGTGTCAAGGTCCAATTCTGTGCCGAAGGTGCCAGGCGCATAATTGACAGTTCCCGGCTGCGGGATCGCCGGTGAGGGGGGTTTGTCATACCGGGCTGCAATTTCATCTTTTAAGTACGTCCGCAGACGGCTTTCCGAGAAAGAAGCCCGCAAGGGAATGGCATATGTTTCGATCTGGCGCCCCCAGAGATAATCCCAGAAGCCAAGCCAGAAGGATTGTTTTGTGCGTTCCAGATCCGCGGCGGCCAGCATGCTTTCCAGATCAAGCTCAAAACCACAGATCGAGGGTTCAAAGAGAATGATCTGGTCATCGTAGACTAATTCTACGGGGAGGGAATAAGCCTGCAGCAGCCGATCAGCTGCTCCCCGGCGGTCGAGGCCGCCGACAGGCACATCCGCGATAGTCATGTTGCTGGGATAGGTTGTTCTCAGCCGGCTGAAACGGACAAATTGGAATATCGCCATTAATGCTGCGGCGATCAAGAACAGGATCGCCAACCAGCTTAAAGCTGAAAATCTAGGTCGTCTTCTCACAGAGTAGCTCCAACTATTAAACGCTCAATGCAGGGGGTAGTTTATCACAGGAATGACAGGTTGCCAATCTGGAAGGCTATACCAGGGTGATGGGGTGAAGCATACCAGGAGATCTCCCGGTATTGAGGTGTGGATCAGGGCGTTATACGTCAGGAAGCTCAATTACGCAGTTATCCTTGCCAAAATCTCCCATGATGTACTCATCAGCTTCCCACTCGTTATACCATTTTTCACTGTTCAGCAGATAGCGGAACTCATATTTGTTTCCCGGTTCGAGATCCACATCTACCTTGAAATCCCCATTCTTTAATTTGGTCAGGGGAGTGGCAGTAAAGCTCCAATCGTTAAAATCTGCTACCAAATGAACAGTGTCGATCTCATAATCCGGCTGCTCGTGTTTTGCAAGACGAAAGGTGACTTTAAAAACATTACGGCTCTTGATATATTGTTTTTTAAGCATTCCTTGACCTCATTATGACATTCGTCCAAATTCCCAGTTAATTCTATCATATCTTGCCGGCTTTTCCGGCGGAAATGGGGGGGGGGATGCACAATTAAATGTATGCTAATGATGGGGGTTAAGCGCTGATGAGGCAAACCACTAAGGACTGACTTTCTGCGCGCGTTTGGAGTAAATTTGACATGGCAAATTAGCGCCGGAATGAGTAGGATAAAATTGTCGATCAACTTTCATGGGAAGGACATGGGGAAATGCTGAAACTGTTATTAACCTATCTATCTCAAGCAGAGTGGGCAAGGAACATCGTCCAGCGCTGGGGTTTTGCAAGACGGACCGCAGCCCGCTTTGTTGCTGGTGAGACATTAGATGATGCTGTGACTGTTGTGGAAGAATTGCGTCAGCGGGGGATCTGCGGCACACTCGATCACCTGGGCGAACATGTCACTTCTCAAGAACTTGCCCGACAGGCAGCGGATGAGATCCTACAGATTATCGAGCGTTTCAGCCGGGACGGGATTTGTTCGGGGGTCTCAATTAAACTCAGCCAGATTGGCCTGGTCGTTGATCCGGTTTTATGTCAGGAGAACCTGCTGCGGATTATGGAAAAAGCCCTCCAGGCAAAGGTTTACATCCGGATTGATATGGAGGATTCAGAATTGACACAAAAAACCCTCGATCTCTTTGAGAAAGTCCGGGATCAGGGATATGCTGATTATGTGGGGATCGTGATCCAGGCCAGTTTATATCGTTCAGAACAGGATGTGAAAGACCTGCTGGCAAAAGACAGCAAGATCCGTTTGTGTAAAGGCGCTTATAAAGAGCCCCGGGATGTCGCCTTTCCCCGGAAAAGAGACGTGGACGAGAATTTTGACCGACTGACCCGTTTATTACTGGATAAATCCCTCGAGTTGGGATCACGGATCAGCGCAGATGGCGGCATTCCCCCGCTGCCAGCCATTGCCACCCACGATCAAAAGCGGATTGAGTTTGCCTGCAGCTATGCGGATGAAATTGGGCTGGATAAATCTGGCCTGGAGTTTCAAATGCTGCATGGGATCCGGGAGGACCTGCAGCGAGCCTTGGTCCAGGACGACTATCCGGTCAGGATCTATGTCCCTTACGGTACTGAATGGTATCCCTATTTTGTCCGCCGGCTGGCAGAACGCCCCGCAAATTTATGGTTTTTCCTTTCCAACTTGATCCGCCGCTGAAGAATTTTTCCTCTCGCTATTCCTGTAAAATCTCCTCCCTGGCTGCGGAAAGCTAGATATAATCATAGGGAGATGACTGACAGGAAAGAGCCCCATTTGTTTCGTAATATTCGCCCTGTACACTTGATGACCCCGCTGGCGCTGTATATCGCAGGAGCGGGTTTGGCACGCTATCTGGGCGCCAGGATGGATTATTCAGCCTTTGGGCTGGGATTATCCTGGTTAACCTGCTTATTCCTGGGTTTGTTCTTACTTGGTGATTATTTCAGGATGTCTTTTGAGTCCTCGGTCTTCCCTGCTGGGAAGAGTGAAAGTCCCGATGAGCTGCTTCAGGGATCTGAGCCATCCCCGCGGCTGCTTTTTAGTGCCTTGGCTCTTCTGACTGCAGGGGCAGTGCTCACAATCCTCTTGGGGGTTAGTGGGAAGGTCACTCCAGGGCTGGGTGTGGTGATGGCGGGGCTGTTCCTCTTTCCAGCCTCCCTGATCATACCGGGATTGAAAATCAAATATTCTGGAATGGGTGAATTCATCACTTCGATCTCTTTGGTTGTGTTTCCGCCAGCTTTTTCCTTTCTCCTTCTTTATGGAGAATTTCACAGGTTTCTCTATTTATGTGTGTTCCCGCTCTTTCCACTTCACCTGGCGCTGGTCCTCACCTTACGGCTTCGTTCCTATCCCACGGACTATCGGCTATCCCGGAAGACCCTCATGGTCAGACTGGGTTGGGTGCGGGGGGTCTTTCTGCACAATTTGCTGATACTGAGCGGTTTCATCCTCTTCGGGGCTGCGATGCTTTTTGGCTTCCCAGCCCGGATTGTGGGTCCGGTGTTTATAGTGCTTTTTCCTGCAGGATATTTGATCTGGATCTATGCCGGATTGGAGCGAGGAGCCCCGGTCCGCTGGCCGGTGATCATATTCCTGGCCCTGGTGGTTTTCTTTTTACCTCTTTACTTGATCACTTTCACAATGTGGGTATTCTGATCGCAGGTTGAAGGGAGTTTTATGCCTCAATTCTTATCCTTGATTACGCCTGAAGATGCCTTGAAAAAAGTCTTCAGCCGGCTGGAACTCTCCAATCAGCTGGAAAGGGTGTCCTCTGCGAATGCGCTGGGAAGGATTACCGGTGAAAATATCTGCTCACCCCAGGATTTGCCGGATTTCAGACGATCAACCGTTGACGGCTATGCTGTAATAGCCCGTGATACGCATGGCGCGAGCGAAGGGCTGCCGGCATACCTCTCGCTGGTGGGTGAAGTACTCATGGGGCAGGAACCGGGATTCTCGCTGGACAGTTCCCAATGTGGTCTGATCCATACCGGGGGCATGCTTCCTAAAGGTGCTGATGCAGTGATCATGCTCGAAGATACCCAGCCAGTGGATCAAGGAGAGATCGAAGTCAATAAACCAGTGGCGTCCGGTGATAATTTGATCGAGGTAGGCGAGGACATCAAGGCTGGTGAGGTCCTCATCCCTGAAGGCACACGGTTCAGACCAGCGGAGATCGGGGGGTTGATGGCATTGGGAATATCTGAAGTCAATGTGGTCAAACAACCATTGATTGGCGTGATTTCCAGCGGTGATGAGGTGATCCCGCCGGACCAAGAACCGGAATTAGGCCAGGTCAGGGATATCAATTCCTATACCCTGGGCGCATTGCTTCTGAGAATAGGAGCGCGAGTCCGTCATTATGGTATCATTCCAGATAGCCGGGAGGCATTACGCGAGGTGATGGTCCAGGCCCTTAAGGAATGTGACCATCTGGTGGTAACAGCAGGATCATCTGCCAGTGCCAGAGACTACACAGCAGAGATCATGAATGAGTTGGGGGATCCGGGTGTCATTGTCCATGGGCTGCAAATCAAACCCGGGAAACCCACCATTTTCGCCCTGGCAGAGAAGCAATTAATGATTGGCCTGCCAGGAAATCCAGTCAGTGCGCTGGTCATTGCCTGGGTGATGATCAGACCGATCCTGGAACATTTATCAGGGATGGATGTGACAAAACCCCGGCCAATGATAGAGGCAGAACTGACTGTGAACATCGCTTCCCAGGCAGGCCGAGAGGATTGGATCCCGGTACGATTATTGGAGCGTGACCCTGGGGCCTGGCAGGCGGAGCCTGTCTTTGGAAGGAGCAACTTGATTTTTGTCTTGACCAGATCGGATGGATTGATCAGGATCCCCCCGGCAATTACCGGACTGGAAGCGGGTGCAACTGTCCCTGTCCAGTTGATGATTTAGCATGGGAAAATCATGAACATGATTCTTACTTTGAACGCACTGATCTATATCTGTCTGGCGCTGTACAGCGCCAGTTTGGTCTTCAACGCTCTCCGCAAGCTGCGCATCTATAAAGTCGCCGATTATCTATTGGTGGTCTTGCTGGGACTGCTTTTCTTGATCACCCTGGTTCTCCTGGGAGAAGAGCTGACCTGGTGGGATTTCCTCAACCCGGGTTTGCGATTCCATTTACCAAGCTACGGCCTGCTGCTTTTTGGCGGTGTGATATTTGCATTGACTTACGCGGTGTTCAGGACTCAAAATCCTGGTTGGCTGTGGTTGATCCTCTCCCTGGGTATTGTGGCCATTGCCATTCTTGGGGATGCCTGGGAGATCTTTCCAGGCCAGGTAAGCTGGGGAGTGTCCCCGGGGGGATATACACACTCGATTTTAGCTACGGTGGTCCTTGCTGTGGGGTGGGGCGGGTTCATCATTTGGTCAGGTGTTAAAGTACTCCAGGTCTATCGTAATACGGATCGGGCCGTGGTTAAGCAGCGAGCTATCTACTGGACTGCTGCTCTGGTGCTCTACACTGGCAGTTCGATCTTGTTTTTATTAGGTAATAAGCTGCTGGGCTGCACGTTGTTATTATTCACTACCATGATTTTGAACTTCCTGGTCCTCACCTACCGCTTGCCTGATCTGAATCACCTTGGTTTCCAGATCGCATTATATTCCCTGACAGGCTTGACAATCTTGTTGATCAATGCCCTCGGTTTCTTGGTCCTGGAAAGGTTTTTCAAGGGATTGCCGTGGTACCGACCAGTTTACAATGGCGTGTTCTTTTCTGTTGTGGCGCTGATCTTTTTCCTGCCTGCCAAAGAATTGATCAAATCGATCTTGTTGGGTGTCACAGCAAGCGAGAAGAAAAAAACCCTTGAAATCCGGTCCTACAGTAAAACCCTGAGCAGTATTCTGGACATAGAGCTGCTCTCCAAGGTGACCCTGGAGATGATCTGTGAAGCGCTTGATGTCCAGAAAGGGACTTTGTTCCTGGTAGATCGGTTAGAAGCTGAAAAGGATCCACCTAACTGGTATCTCAAGGCTGTCCAGGGCACGTCAACCACCTTGCCAGACCTGGAATATTTACCCGCTCACAGTCCGATCACCAAGGTGTTGGTGGAAGAAAAAAGGCCCTTGACTCAATCAGAGCTGGAATTCATTCCCAAGTTCCAGACCATCCCCGAAAATGTGCTGGGCTGGATCCGATCCCTGGCTGTGGAAGCCCTGGTCCCGATCCATACCGAGGATGAGTGGATTGGTTTATTTGCTCTCTCCCAGAAGAAATCTGGCGCTTCGTTCTCAGATGAAGAGCTGGAGCTGCTGTCAACAGTAGCTGACCAGACTTCTGTGGCGCTGCAGAATGCCCGCCTGGTGACAAGCCTGACCAAGATTGACAGCCAGCTGCGGAGAGCGAAAGCATCCAAGGACACTGCCCTGGATAAAATCGAACAGATCAAGAAATCAGCCACAGATATCATCAGCATCAAGGCTCATGAGCTCCGCTCACCGTTAACGGTGGTCAGCGGGTATGCTCAATTGCTGGCGAACGACAGCGCAATCATGGAGGATGAGTATTACAGCGAGCTGGTTGAGGGTATTGTTTCGGGCTCAGACCGACTGCAGGGCATCATTGAGAATATGATCGACACGGCAACCATCCAACCCAAGAATTTGAATATTGACACCACGCCTCTTTCCCTGTACACCTTGATCGATGAAATTTGCCAGGATTTGCGCGGGAAGGTTCAAGCCCGCAAGATCACCCTCTCCCATGATAATCTGGGAGAGATCCCTCCCGTTTACGGCGACAGCGCCGCCCTTAAGAGGATGTTCGGAATCTTGATCAATTACGCCATGACCCACACACCCTCAGGCGGCAAGATCACCATCACTGGCAGGCATATTCCGCCTCGCTCTGAAGTGCTGAAATGGGAAGGCGCGGAGATTGTGGTTTGTGACACGGGAATTGGGATCGACTCAGAAGCAAGAGGCCGGTTCTTCCAGGAGCATATGAACCCCATGCAGGTGGATTTTTCCCTGCTGGACGAAATCGCTGCTGGGGAAGAAAAACCCGGTGAGGAGCTGGCTGTTGTCCGCAGCGTGATCGAAGCCCATAACGGCCGGATTTGGGTGGAGCGCTTGGATAAAGATGTCGATCATCTGCCAGGGAGTGAGTTTCATGTCGTGCTGCCGCTGGAGCAGCAATCCCATCCCACACAACCGGGTGTGGAACCTTGATCCTTCCCACAGGGGGATGCATAGCACGGTTCCAGCGGTGGTTAAGCTGATATATTCCCAGGGTATGATCTCAATGATTTTCTGACTGGATCCCTGCCTCTCCGACTGTTCCAATAAACCAGCGTATCTTCTTTCTGTGTCCCTCGGACTCCGGGTAAACCTGACCCAGCCCGGGTGACAGGTATTATTTTCGCATAGGCACAGGCTCGAAAATAACCTGACCGAGCAGTGTTCTATTGAAAGCAGGCCGGCGAATTACAATTATTCTGGCCTTGACAAACTAGAACACATGTTCTATACTGACGGCAGACTACTCATTCACAGC
>Ga0207796_1000814_pt1 | contig 11463 bp, 10 predicted proteins | sample Pon1CUnioCityCA_6_FD_187274 | JGI IMG/M metagenome (GOLD analysis project Ga0207796, IMG submission 187274) | Marine sediment microbial community from Union City, CA, USA - Pond 1C Sediment 1 (SPAdes) | ecosystem: Environmental > Aquatic > Marine > Intertidal zone > Salt pond sediment ...
AATGTCGACGCTTGGCAGGATAACCGTGAGCAACTTCTTATGGCACTCAGGCACTGCGAAGGCAATATCTAAAACAAGTGCTCCTGATCGCAGCGCAAGGTGGCTTCACGAGGGTTGATCCTACTTCGAAGGAGCCCCTTCACAGTGGAATCTAAGCCTGTCAGAGCCAGTTTTCTGGCGGCTCGGAATGGTGATCCTCGGAGACAATCCCGCCACGAAAAACTGTGGTCAGGGTCGCTGTTCACGACGCCATGCAGCTAGGAAGGGCTGTTCTTATGGCCATCCTATCAGCTGCGACCAGATGCAGACCGAGTGCTGTGCTTCAGGTGGAGACGCCGTGGGTCAGGGGCGAGCTGCTGTGGTTGCAGGCTGCAGATGCAACGCCGGGAGAAGAGGGTTTCGAAACACTGCCAAGAACCCCTCGCCAGTTCGACAATGGGCCGGACACCATCGCTGTGCTCCGGGCCACGGCCCTCCTCCTCAGACTGTGAGACTTGCCTGGTCTGGCGTATGGATGTCCACAAATCGAATTCGAGGGGACGGTAGCGCCCTAGGGGACCTGGCAAGGAAATGAGGGAAGATGGGAGAGGTCCTGATGTAACCTGCGAACACGACTCCCGTCGGCCACCCTCTCCACACCTCGCCTCCCTTGACTAACGGCCCGTTTGCGGTATCCTAAGGCCGCAATGTTCTATGACGAGGCAAAGGTCTACGTCAAGGGTGGTGACGGCGGCGACGGCGTCGTGGCCTTCCGTCGGGAGAAGTACGTCCCCCACGGTGGACCGTCGGGCGGTGATGGTGGCGACGGCGGCGACGTCGTGTTCTACGTCGATACCCATCGCAGCACGCTCTACCACTTCAGCAAGCGTACCCACTTCAAGGCCGGCCGGGGCCAGCACGGCCGCGGCAGCAATCAGCGTGGGGCCTCCGGCGACGACGTCCGCGTTGCCGTCCCACCGGGCACGATGGTCTACGACGCTGAGACGGCCGAGCTGCTGGGTGATCTGACCGAACCGGCAGAGACGCTGACCGTGGCCCACGGGGGGCGAGGAGGGCGAGGCAATGCTAGCTTTGCTTCCTCCACCGATCAGGCCCCCCGGGTTGCCGAGCACGGGGAGCCCGGGGAGGAGCGCTGGGTGCGCTTGGAGCTCAAGGTGCTAGCTGACGTCGGACTGGTCGGCATGCCCAACGCCGGCAAGTCGACGCTCCTGGCCGCGACGACGGCCGCTCGTCCCAAGATCGCGGCGTACCCCTTCACGACGCTTCAGCCCAATCTGGGCGTGGTGGCCCTTGACGCTGAGACGGAGTTCGTGATGGCGGACATCCCCGGCCTGATCGAAGGTGCTTCGCAGGGGAAGGGCCTGGGCCACGAGTTCCTACGCCACATCGAGCGTACGCGGGTCTTGATCCATCTCCTGGATGGGCTCTCGGGCGATCCTATGGAGGACTTCCGCGCCATCAACGCGGAGCTGGAGGCGTTTAGCGAGGATCTGGCTGAGAAGCCGCAGCTGGTAGCCTTCAACAAGATAGATATGCCGCAGGCCGCGGCACACTGGCCAGAGGTGAAGGAGGTCCTAGAGGATGAGGGCTATCCGGTGATGGCGATCTCCGCTCTGACCAGGGAGAACACGCGCGAGCTCCTCTATCGGGCGCATGCTATGCTGGCCGAGATCCCGGAGGAGGAGATCGAGCCCGAGCAGCTGCCCGTCTTCCGACTGGAGGACGATGAGAGAAGGGCGGCCGGCCGCTTCACCATCGAGCGGGTTGAGGATGGTTGGCGCGTCAGTGGCGTCGACGTGGAGCGCTTGGTGGCGATGACGGTCTGGAACCTTGACGAGTCGGTGCAGCGATTCCAGCGGCAATTGCGAGGTATGGGCGTCACGGAGGCGCTGCGCGAGGTCGGTGTCGAGCCGGGTGACACGGTCACCATTGGGGACACGGACTTGGTCTGGGAAGACTAGGTCTGATCAAGGCCGACCCTCTTCTTTCGAATGCCAGATCCCACGACACGAGGTGCCAGGTTAGGTGTCATCGGGGGGACGTTTGACCCCCCGCACAATGCGCACCTGGTACTGGCCCAGAACGCGCTGGCCCAGCTCGACCTTGATCGCGTGCTCTTCGTTCCTGCCGGTCACCCCCCTCATAAGCCTGAGCAGCCTGTATCCCCTGTGCGTCATCGGCTGACCATGGTGGAGGCGGCCCTAGCCGATAACTTGGGTTTCCAGCTTTCCCGCGTGGACGTGAAACGCCCGGGCCCTCACTATACGGTCGATATGCTGGCCATCTTGAAGGATAAGCACCCAGGTGCGACGTTCTTCTTCCTGATGGGGGGCGATAGTCTCGCCCAGTTCACCACCTGGCGTGACCCCGCGGGGATCCTGCAGCAGGCACGGCTGGGTGTCATGCAGCGGCGGGGCTGGGAGACCGATCTGGCATCGTTAACGGATAAGTTGTCGGATATTGAGGACCGACTAGCATGGTTGGATGCACCGCACCTGGAGATCTCGGGCACTGACCTGCGGCGGCGGGTCGCCGAGGGACTGCCCATCCGATACCTGGTGCCGGCTTCCGTTGAAGACTACGTGCGCGAGCATCGTCTTTATCGAGACAGCATAAGGAGAACCCATGAACGTTAAGACCCATTCGGCGCCCGTTCGCATCGGCATCATTGGCGGCAGTGGACTCTACAAGATGGAGGGGCTGTCGAACGTCAAGAGGCGCAGCATAGGTACACCGTTTGGCGAACCGTCGGATGACGTGCTTGTGGGCGCCATCGACGGTGTCCCAGTTGCCTTCCTAGCGCGGCATGGACGCGGGCATCGACTCACGCCCACGGAGGTCAACTACCGAGCCAATATCTTCGCCCTCAAGAGCCTGGGCGTCGAACAGGTTATCTCGGTGAGCGCTTGTGGTTCTCTACGAGAGACCCTCAGACCGGGCGATATCGTGATCCCCGATCAGCTGTTCGATTTCACCAAGCAGCGGGACTACTCGTTCTTCGGCGACGGGCTAGTGGCGCACATCGGCACGGCCGAGCCGTTCTGTCCCCATCTCTCGCTGCTTCTGGGCGATGTGGTGCAGGCAGCTGGGGGGACCGTGCATCGCAATCGACGCTTCATCACCATCGAAGGACCGCGTTTCAGCACCAAGGGAGAAAGCTTCACCTACCGCTCTTGGGGCATGGACATCATCGGCATGACCACCAGCCCGGAGACGTTCCTGGCCCGAGAGGCAGAGATGTGCTACGCTGTGATGGCCCACGTCACCGACTACGACGTTTGGCACGAGACCGAGGAGGAGGTCAGCGTGGAGGCTGTGGTTCGGATTCTGCAGCAGAACACGGCGCTGGCCCAGCAAGCGCTGCGTGACTTGGTGCCGAAGCTAGACGGGGCCCAGCGGGACTGTGGGTGCAGTGAGGCTCTGGCCAATGCCATCCTGACTAATCCGGACGTCATCCCCGAGGAGACGAAGGAGAAGCTGGGGCCGATTGTGGATAAGTACTTCGAGTGATGACCATGTCTTCGGGACGCCTTCATCAGACGCAGCCGGTGCGAGGGCCCGTGGGAGCCAACCGCCGCGAGCGGCTTCTCCTGGTGCTCGCGGCGGCCTTTGTGGTTGTCGGCGCCGTCAGTCTGCACCTCGCCTACGCACCGTTTGATGTCTACGATCTGGCGATCACCTGTTGCGTCTTCGTCTTCGCCTTCACCACCGCCCACCTGACGCTGTGCCGTCATCTTCCCGGGCGTGATCCCTTTCTCTTGCCGACAGCGGCGCTTCTGACAGGGTGGGGGTTGCTGGTGGTGGGGCGGGTGGCACCGAACTTCCTGCGCCGGCAGGCCACCTGGTTGATGCTGGGCACCCTCGCGATGGTAGCTATGGTGCAGGCGGGACGGGATCTGCGCTGGCTGCGCCGCTATCGTTATACCTGGTTGGTCGGGGGGCTGATTCTTCTGGCGGCCACGCTGCTTCTAGGGGTTAACCCCTCTGGCTCGGGACCTCGGTTGTGGCTGGGTTTGGGCGATGCCTATTTTCAGCCCTCGGAGCCGCTTAAGCTGCTGATGGTCGTGTTCTTGGCCTCCTACCTGGCCGAGCGACGGAAGCTGATTGTCTCCGAGGGAAGGAAGATCGGTCCCATCCGACTGCCGCCGCTGGCCTACGTGGGGCCCCTTCTGGTCATGTTCGGCCTGGCGGTCTTGCTCCTCGCTGCACAGCAGGATCTGGGCGCTGCCATGCTGTTCTTCTTGACCTTCCTTTCGATGCTCTACCTGGCGACTGGTCAGTGGGGCTATGTGGCCGCGGGACTGGTCCTCTTTGCTGGGGCCGGCGTGATTGGCTATGCCCTGTCGACGCGGCTGGCCTTGCGCATCAGGGCTTGGCTGAATCCGTGGTCGGGCGCTGCAGACTGGTCGTTCCAAATTGTGCAGTCGCTGTTGGCTTTTGGGACGGGGGGCACCCTAGGGGAGGGTTTGGGCCTGGGGCGACCGACCTACATTCCGGCTGTCCACACCGACTTCACCTTTGCGGCTATTGGGGAATCGTTTGGCTTGGTCGGCCTTCTGGCGGTGATCGCCCTCTACGGTATCCTTCTGATCCGTGGTTTCCAGGTTGCCGCTGGTGCTCCGCGCGTCTTCGAGCGTTACCTGGCTGCTGGTCTGACGGCTGGGCTGATCATCCAGGCGTGGGTGATCATGGCCGCCAACGTGAAGCTCGCTCCCCTCGCCGGCGTGACGTTGCCCTTCGTCTCCTACGGTGGGTCCTCCCTGCTGGCCAGCTTTCTCGTGCTTGGCCTGCTGCTGCGCATCTCAGATCGAGGGCGTCAGTTCCCTGGTTGGGAGAATGGTCTTCTGGGCGGTGGATCGACGATCAGCGCTTCGGCGCGCGCGTCAGCTACGCGAGCAATCCATCGCACAGCCGGTGTTCTTGCCGTCGCTCTGTTCGTACTGGCTGCCTGCTGCGGATACTGGACCGTGGTCAGGGCCGACTGGCTGGTTGCCCGGGAGGACAACCCCCGCCGCGTGATCTACGAGCGGCGCATCGTCCGGGGGCGCATTCTGGACCGCGATGCTGAGGTCCTGGCGGGCATCACGCTGGGATCGTCAGGCCTGGTGACCCGCACCTATCCGTTGCCCGAGGCGGCGCCCGTGGTCGGTTACGCTAGCCTGCGTTACGGGACTGGGGGCATCGAAGCGGCGTTCGACGGAGCGCTGCGAGGGGAGGCAGGACGGGGGGCATGGGAGGAGCGTTGGGCCCAACTGCTTCATCGTGCGCCACAGGGAGGGGACGTCCAGCTAACCGTGGACGCCGAGCTGCAGCGACGTGCCCAAAACGCCTTGGCTGGAGAGGCTGGCGCCGTGGTGCTGCTCGATGCCGAGACGGGCTCCGTGCTGGCCATGGCTGCTGCCCCAACCTTCGACCCGGCCCGTCTCCCGGAGGCGTGGGAGAGCTTACGGGACGATCCTGCCGCGCCGTTGCTGAACCGGGCGACACAGGGCCTGTATCAGCCTGGCAGCGCCCTGCAGACCGTCGTGGTGGCGGAGGCTCTCAGCCAGGGCCTGATCAATGACCTGGACATTGACGTCGGTTCGGCGTTAGCGCAACGGGTCTCCGTGGACGGTGTCGAGCTGGGCTGCAGTCTTCCTCCTGAGGGCGATCCGACGCTGGCGAGTGCCTATGCCTCCGGGTGTCCCGCTCCGATCCGTGCCCTAGGAGAGCGCCTAGGTGAGGACGGCCTGGCGGACGCTGTTGAGCGTTGGCAATTGACGAGTCTGCCTCCTCTGGCCATCCCCGCAGAGACGTCGGATTGGCGTCGGGCAGATATCTCTTCCCTAGAGGACGAGGCGATAGGGCAGGGGTCCCTGACAGTGTCGCCGATGCAGATGGCGTTGGTAGCCGCGGCGGTGGCCAACGACGGCGTGATGCCAGATCCGCAGCTGGCCCTACGCGTGCAGGACCATCAGGGCAACTGGCAGGAGGCTGTTCGTGTGGCAGGGGACGCGTCCGATCGCGGCCCCCTCCCGATTCTCTCTTCCTCTGATGCGGAGACGCTTCTCGCCGCGTGGCGCCACTACGACGCTTCGGCGTCCGGCGCTGAGGGCGTGATGGGGCATTTAGGCATCGCCGTCGCCGGCGAAGGGGCGCCGCACGCTTGGTTCCTGGGGGTCGCCCCAGCGGATGGCGATCCTCGGTACGCAGTCGCGGTACTGGTCGAGCATGCCGAGCAGCCCCTAAGAGCTACATCGATCGGGGTCAGCTTACTCGAGGCTGCTGTCAAGGACAACGATTGACGGACAGCCTGGCCCCTGCGTAGCGCAGCACTGCGGATGAGCGCTGGCCGCGCCTCGAAGGGAGCGGACCCTATCCGCCGGAGCTGTGCTCGTGCTCTTCGGCGGCCAGCTCCATATACTCCTGCCTGACTACTTCTCTCTCTACCGCGAAGAGATCGAGGAGCTTGCCCATCAATTCTGCCTTCCGCTTGGCATCTTGCGCTGACCAGGTGCGGCTCTTGATCTCTAGGAAGACCCCAGGCAGTGCCGGTTTCGTCACCCCGTCGAGATTGATGGCGAAGTCGGTGCCGCCGTAGCGGATGTGGTAGCGTCGCCGATCCTTGTGCACCTTCACCTCATCCACAGGCTGGAAGTACTCGCGATAGAAACGCCGGCTGTGAACCGCGGGTGCGTCGAAGCGTGAGCGAGACAGGACGATGGATCGGGCAAACTCCCGCTCCTTCGTCTCGCCGATCAAGGTGAGTCTGTAGACGATGTCGTCGACGTCCCCGTCTTGATCCAGGATCTCGTCCTCTCGGTAGCGGAGGCGGCTGGTCTCTACGTCGCCGAAGAGGAAGTAGGTGTCGTACTGATGCCGCCACGATGAGCGAACGACGGGCATCTCCTCGCTCCCTAGCACCGCCTCCACGGGGGCCGCATCGTCAAGGTGCACCTTGACCTGGACCTCGAAGGTCTCCACCCGGTCCACGCCTCCGATGGCCACCAGCTTGCTCAGCACGCTCTCCTCGCGTTCCGTCAAGAAGTGATCGATGCGGCGCGCTGTCTTCCTCGCCCTCTGCTTCAGCTCCTCCACGTCCAAGGTCAGAAGCTCCCGATCCCGCATCGTCCATCGACCGTCGCAGAGAACGTGCAGGACGTCCCAGCTCTTTCCCGAGTAGACCAGGAGCGAGTAGATGCTGTCGAGACGACGGTGGAACTGAGGGGTGAGATGAAGTCGCTCCAGGTCGACCACAGCGACATCCGCTCGCTTGCCCACCTCCAGTGAGCCCGTCCGATCGGCAATGTGGAGCGCCTCCGCCCCCAGCCGCGTAGCCATGGCCAGGGCCTGGCGGGCCGGCAGGGCTGTCGGGTCCTCGGTGACCCCTTTTGCCAGCAGCGCCGCCAGCCGCACTTCCTCGAACATATCGAGGTCGTTGTTGCTGGCTGCTCCGTCGGTTCCGATGGCGACGGGGATCCCCAGGTCGACCATCTTCGCCACCGGCGCGAAGCCGCTGGACAGCTTCAGATTGCTGGAGGGATTGTGCGCGATCCCAGCCCCGCGGCTACGGAGCGTACGCATCTCGCTCTCCTCCAGATGGACGCAGTGATGGGCGGTGACGTTCGCCTCGAAGAGCCCCTGACGGTCGAGCCAGGGCACAACGGCCATGTCGTGGATCTCGAGTTGCTCCTGGACCTCTTGCTCCGTCTCCGCGACGTGGATGTGGATGGGGACGTCGTAATCCAGGGCCAGAGCCTTGCTCTCCCGCAGCATCTCGGCCGTGGCGGTGTAGGCGGCGTGCGGGCCGATGGCCGGGACGATCAGCTGATGGCCGGCCCAGCGGGCGACGAAGTCGTGCGCTAGGCGAAGCCCTTCGTCATAGCTGGCGGCGTCCGGCGTGGGGAACTTCAGGATCGACTGCGCACAGACCGCCCGCATGCCAGCCTCGGCTGTGGCATCGGCGACCGCCTCCTCGTAGTAGTACATGTCGCCGAAGCAGGTCACGCCGGAGCGGAACATCTCCGCGCAGGCGAGCTGGGCACCCAGCCAGCAGAAGTCTGGACGCACGAACTCCCGCTCCACCGGCATCATGTAGCCCATGAGCCAGACGTCGAGGCGCAGATCGTCGGCCAGCCCTCGGAGCAGGGTCATGGGCGCGTGCGTGTGGCCGTTGATCAAGCCCGGCATCACAGCGCAGCCGGCGCAGTCGACGACCTCGTAGGCCTCGTACGCTGCGGTCACCTGGTCCACCGGGCCGACCGCCACGATGGCGCCGTCGTCGATGCCCACGGCGCCCGGCGAGAAGAGATCGAAGTCCTCGTTCATGGTGAGAACATCGCCGCCAGTGAGGATCAGGTCAATGTTTGTCATATCATGGCTCCCTGGGTGTCACGAGTCGGCCGACCGCGAAGGCGATCAACCTCAGGTTGTGTCGGAGGTTTGGATGATGATCGCCGTGATGTCGGTCATTATAGCTGTAGACCGACGAGCGTGCAATTCGGCGTTTCTTGAGTGTTGGGTCGACATCACACCTATCGGGGGCTACACAGCGTTGCAGGTTGGGGATGGTGCGGCCGCCTGAATCTCTCCGGCGTCATCTGTTCACGGCGGTGCTGGGTCCGGTTTTCAGCAGAACTGGGTATTGATTCTGCCGGGTCCGTATGCTACAATGGAGGCGGTCACGCGTGACGCGCGTTCTGAGGCCAGGGGCCTCGAAGGAGCCATGATGCCCAAGATAACGGATCCTATACCCGAGGAGATCAAGCAGGAGCTGGCGGCGCTGGACATCGCCCTGGACGAGACCATACCCGCCAAGAAGCTTGACCGAAATCTGCTCATCGCCACCTGGAACATTCGCGCCTTCGGCAACCTCACCAAGACGTGGCAGGCTGACGAGGACGACAGCCCTAAGCGCGACTTCCATGCCCTCCACTGCATCAAGCGCATCGTCTCGCGCTTCGACGTCATCGCCGTGCAGGAGGTGCGGGCTAACCTGCGGGCTCTGCGCTATCTGATGGAGCTGCTCAAGCCCCACTGGAGCTTCATCCTCTCGGACGTCACCCGGGGAGCGCCGGGAAATGGGGAACGGATGGCGTTCCTGTTCGACACCCGTCGCGTCAACCTCTCCGGGTTGGCTTGTGAGCTCGTCGTCCCACAGGAACAGTTGGACGACATCAGTCCCGACGCGCTGCACCAGCAGTTCGCCCGGACGCCGTACGCCGTCAGCTTCCTGTCCGGCAACGAGACGTTCATCCTGGTCACGCTTCACGTGGTGTACGGCGACAGGCCGGAGGAGCGCGTGCCCGAGCTCAAGGCCATCGCTAAGTGGCTTACGGAGTGGGCCCGGGAGATTCACAGTTGGGGACACAACCTGATCGCCCTGGGCGACTTCAATATCGACCGTCACGGTGACGAGCTCTACGAGGCCTTCACCTCGACCGGCCTCTCGGTCCCGTCTGACCTCCACGCCATTCCCCGGACAATCTTCAGCGACCCTGAGGATCCAACCTTCTACGATCAGATCGCGTGGTTCACCGAGGAGGAAGGGGACCGGCCCGCTCTGTCGCTGAAGTACGTCAAGGGTGGGAGTTTCGCCTTCCAGGAGCACACCCTGACGTCGCTGGATCTGAGCAACTTCGAGCTCTCCTGGCGCATCTCGGACCACTACCCGCTGTGGGCCGAGTTCTGGATGCGGGAGTAAGTCGGGGCAGGGCGCGTAGCCCCACTCGCCGGCGCCGATCATCGGCGCGGTCAGCGAAGCGACCTTTCTGTCCATCCCGTGGTCAGCTTCTAGACCCTGGAGAGGTCGACGCGGGTCCTGCGCAGGCTCCTATCGCGGCTGTTCGAAGCAGGCGTGAGACGGACCCTGGCAAAGGAAGGATGGATGCGATGACCGCAAACCGCGGAGGTCTAGACACGCTGCCGCCACTGTGTCCAATCGGCGGCGGTGTCGACGTCCATGCGCTCGGGCAGATGCACCAGTGTCAGCCCTGCAGCGCGCGCCAGGACCTCCGTCTGAGCCAGCACACGGTCGGTCCCCCAGCTTACGCCGTCGAACAGAGGGGCTCCCGGCGCCCTCAGGCCCAGGAGGTAGTAGCCGCCGTCGGGGCAGGGACCGATGACGCCCCGGGCCTCCTCCAGCGTCCGAAAAGCTCTGCGGATCAGCGGTGTGTCGATGTCGGGCGTATCGCTGGCGGTCACCACCACCGACTGCGCCCCGGCCACGAAGGCCTCTTCAAAGGCCCCCGCCAACCGCTTGCCCAGGTCTCCCGCGCACTGGACGCGCACGCTGAACTCGGGGAACGCCTCGGCGAAATACGGAACGTCGGCCCGCGAGGCGACCGAGAGCTGCAGCGTCACGTCGCGCCAATGGGCATGAGCCAGCGCTAGGAGATAGCGGTACAGAAGACGGGCGTAGACGCCAGCGGCCTCCCGCTCGCCGACAGCGCTCGCCAGGCGCGTCTTAGCCTCCCCGGGCAGCGGCGCTCGGGCGAAGACAATCAGGCGGCGCGTCACGGGAACCTCCCACGGTCGTCGGCGTGGTAGACCTGTGCGATCTCCTCGGCGGTGGTGCCCAGGTAGAGGTAGCGGATCACCAGCCAGACGTCAAGACAGAACTGACGCAGCGGATCGCGTTGCAGGAAGCGCCGACTCGAGGAACGGACGCGCAGCGGAAGCCGGATCAGGCGACCGATCCGATGGAGCCTCCGCATCATCTCCAGGTCTTCCATAATGGGTATCTCGGGGAAGCCCCCCACGAAGCGGAAGGTGGCTCGGGTGGTGAACTGTGCCTGGTCGCCGTACATCAGCCGCCAATCGGCTGGAACGGGTAGGGTGTTGAGAAGGTGAAGAACGCCCCGCGCTGGCTCCAGGCGGATGGCGAAGGCACCCCCGCTCACACCTGGATCGCCCAGGGCCTCGACGACGGGCTGGCGCCAACCGGCTGGCAGCCGTGAGTCGGCGTGACAGAAGACCAGGATCTCACCTTGCGCGGCGGAGGCGCCGCGGTTCATCTGGATCGCCCGCCCTGGTGGCGACGTCATCCATCGTTCGGTCGGCGGCACCAGGTCCGTCGTCCCATCATCGCTGCCGCCGTCGACGACGACGATCTCCACCTTGTCCTGGGCGTACGCCCGTCGGGCGGCGGCGATGCTCTCCTCAATGTATCGCGCCTCGTTCAGCGCCGGCATCACGACAGAGACCAGCAGGGCTCCATCCTTTGACTTCATAGAAGGGCCATCGCATCTAGCCATGCTTCTTTATGCGAGGCAACAGCGCTCCTGTCCGCGCGGTGTAAACATCGTACGCCTCGCCAAAGACCTGTCGGAGCACCGCTTCCTCTTTCTTCAGCCGTATGGCCACCAGCACAGCGTAGAGCGTCACGGGCACGAATGTCAGCACTAGGTTGCTTGCCAGCAGCCCTCCTCCCAGGTAGTTCATCAGGTAGGCGGTATAGATCGGGTGGCGTATCCAGCGGTACGG
>Ga0207796_1000815_pt1 | contig 11458 bp, 9 predicted proteins | sample Pon1CUnioCityCA_6_FD_187274 | JGI IMG/M metagenome (GOLD analysis project Ga0207796, IMG submission 187274) | Marine sediment microbial community from Union City, CA, USA - Pond 1C Sediment 1 (SPAdes) | ecosystem: Environmental > Aquatic > Marine > Intertidal zone > Salt pond sediment ...
CTCGACTTCAGCGGGGAAGGACAGACTGTCCTGGATGTTCTCGTTGAAGCTTTCTTCCCAAATCAGTGTTTTATTCGGATCGCGGATCTGCAAAGTTAGGACACCTTCCTCAACAGTGATGTCATAGTTTAATGAAAATCGAGCACCATTGCTCAGGCGGATTTTCTCCGTTTCCTCACCTTCAAACAATCGATAGGTGGCGTCAAATGAATTGCCAATATTAGAACCCACCCAGCCGACCTTGCGTGTGCAGGCCGTGAGTATTGTGATTAAGACGATCATGATCAGCAAGAATGTTTTTTTCATTTTGTCTCCTTTCATAATAAATCTCTTAATTAATCGTTACCGCATCTCTTTGAAATCATCAAGAATTGTGGATTATTGCCTGCTATTTATTGTGGTTAGTCGCCTGGTTGATGCATAACAAACGATTGCCTTCCGATGACCCGATTATGATAGAATACGTCTGTATCTTAATAAACTTAATTCAATTGATCAGTTTTCATTTTTTTACTTCGAAAAGAATCTTAACCATTATCAAGGAGTCTGTTGTGAGGTTTCATCCCAGAAAAATATCCGGTTTATCGACGTTTTTGACCCATTATATGGAATCCGAAAACGAAAAAAACGCGCATGTCTCACCAATCTATCAAAATTCGGTATTTACCTTTGATGACAGCGATTCGGGTGCGGCAATTGCCGCAGGTGAACAGGCTGGATATTACTACACTCGCTTAGGCAATCCCAATCATCACCAGTTAGCGGCCAAATTAGCGGCTTTAGAAGCCTGGGACCTTTTGCGGCAGAACCCCGATTCAGAACCTGAGGACCTTGTCGGCGGCTTGGTCTTTGCTTCTGGCATGGCAGCGGTGACCGCAGTTATTTTGGCTGTGGTGGGCAGCGGCGAAACAATCCTGACCCAGGCAGCTCTTTATGACGGTACCTATCTTTTCTTAAAAAACCTGGCACCGCGCTACGGCATCAATGTGATTTGGGTAGAGGTTAACACCCCAGCGGGTTGGGAGGCTGCCTTTGCGAAACACCCGGAGGCAAAGCTTGCCTATATTGAAACCCCGGTCAACCCCGCATTGCTCCTGACCGATATCAAAGCGGTTGTGAAATTGGCGCACCAGTATGGTGCCAGCGTAGCGGTGGATAATACCTTCGCCACCCCCTACTGCCAGCGTCCCCTCAGCATGGGGGCGGATTTTGTGATTCATTCAACAACCAAGTTTCTCTCTGGCCACGGCCAGGTCTTGGGCGGGGCAGTGATCACCACCGATTTGGCAAGGCTGCATGGGTCCTTATACGATGTCTATAAGTTGTTAGGCGCGACACCCAGCCCCATCGATACCTGGATGGCGAATATTGGGTTGAAGACCTTTGAGCTGCGTATGGCAAAACATTGTCAGAATGCTCTACGGATCGCCAACCGCCTTGAAGCGGATCCTGGTGTAAAAAGGGTGTATTACCCCGGTTTACCCAGCCACCCGGATTATGACCTGGCTCGGGTCCAGATGATGGATTACGGCGGGATGATTGCTTTTGATTTGAAAGGGGGTTTGGAAGCAGGAAAACAGATGATGGACAATTTACAGGTCGCCACCCTGGCGGTCAGCCTTGGGAATGTGGATACCCTCATCCAACACCCAGCCAGCATGACCCACCGCAACACGCCTCGAGAGAAGCGGTTGGCTGCTGGGATCACGGATGGTCTGGTGCGTTTATCTGTGGGGATTGAAGATCCTGGGGATCTGACTCAAGACTTGCTAGGTGCTATTCCACGGGGTTCGACAGGCTGATAAGTACGGTCGCTAAATAATGGAAGATGGCCTCAAAAAACCTATTGGAGTATTTTACTGCTTGCCAAAAGGATTTATCCCAAGAAACACCCCAGGAATTGATTTTATCCTTTGAGCAAATTGGGGTATGAAGATGAAAATAAAGAGGGACTCCCAATGAGGTTGTCCCTGTTTTGTCAATTAGATTTTATTTAGTTTAATACTCATAAATACTGCCGCCGATGAACTCGCGGATGACGGAGTTCTCCGGCACAACCGAATCATCCTCAATGGTTTCCAGGGTTTGCATCAGTTGATAGACACGGCTGGCACGCTCATAGGCATCCTTGCGCAAGGGGTCATCTGCATAGGTTTCGGTCCATTGGGCGAATTCATCGAACAACTTGGCTTTGTACATCGGCATCTCGTAGGCCATAGCGCTGTTGACGATGTAATCTGTGGTGTTGACGAAGGGGATGATATTACGCAGTTCGCTGGCGCGCACGTAATGCCAGTGCAGCAGGGTTTTCGTGGGATCATAAGCCCGGTGCGAGGCATCCCTGAGCATCCGTCGAATCAGGCGGATGTCCGTCCAGCGCACATAGTGCCCGTCCGGGTCTTTGAGCTGGAGCAGGGGCTCAATATAAAGCCTGAACTTGTTTTCGGAGGGGATATCCTTAGTCATGTCAGGGAAGAGACCATGCAGGCTGTCAATTAAGATCACTTCGTTGGGCGCCAGTTTCATCGGCGTTTGCTCCAGGTGCCGGGTGCCGGTTTTGAAATCGTAAAAGGGTACTTTGACTTCTTCACCTTCAAACATGCGGGTGAGGTGCTCGTTGATCAGGTCTAAATCCAGCGCCTGGGGGGTCTCAAAGTCGTAATCCCCGAACTCATCTTTGGGATGCATGGCAAGATCAAAGAAGTAATTGTCCACATTCAATGTCACCAATTTCATATCATAGCGTGACAGGCGTTCAGCCAGTTTGATCGTTGTGGTGGTCTTGCCAGAAGATGAGGGTCCAGCGATGATCACCATCCGCAGTTCGTCTTTGCGTTCAATGATATGATTGGCGCCGTTTTCGACATCTTCATGATAAAAAGCCTCGGATGCACCCACAATTTCAGAGAGTTCTCCTTTGCGGATGCGTTCATTCAATTTTTCCACTGTATGGAAGTTGTGATCAATTGCCCAATCCAAAATTCGCCAGAGCTTCGACCAGGGGATATTGCTGGAAGGTTCAGCCCGTCGTTCTGCGCGTTGTTCCCGCAGACGGGCTCTTTCCGCCCGATAAAGGATATATGCCTTGGCAACCTTGGCGTGCCCCTCTTCGATCAACACTTTCTCAACCATATCCTGGATTTGTTCAACGTGTGGTGTCTGCCCCTCTGACACCTCCGCTTCCAACCCCCGGATGACTTTTTCTGTTAATTGTTCAGCCATTCGTTTATCCCTGCCGCCAACAGCCACAGCCGCGCGGTAAATGGCGTTGGTGATCCTTTGGGGGGTGAAATCAACGGTGGCCCCATCGCGTTTAATGACAGATTCAAATCTGGACATTGCGGCTCCTCTCAAAAATCCCAGTAAAAAGGTCAGTATTGTATTTATTATATCGAATGTAGGAAAATTTCGCCAAGCGAGGTAGGGAAATCGCAAAGTCCAATACGCCCGTTCATTAAGAGGCATTTAATCAGATACCTTAGTTTTTCTTTTGCCCAGTCTCGAGATGGGGATGTCGGATATTTACTCAGACGAACTTCAGTAGTGAATTCACTAACGCTAGGTTTTCCCTACCAGGTGGGGACAATGATATCTAGAGATGATAAATCCCGATGTATAATGAAATTTAGTTGCAAAAATCACTGAATTGCATTGGATATTATCCCATGGACCTTCAAAACCGGCGCAAAGAACTCAACACAAGACAAAAAGCACTGCGAGAAGCATTGACCCAGTGTGTTGATGCGGATCATGCCATTGACCATTTCCTCTCGCTGCACGGGATCCTCCATTCCAGGCGAGTAGCGCCCGATGCGCCCTGGTCCTATGAAGATGGACTTTTGGATGACCTGGCAGAGATCCAATTTCGGGCAATCCCGAAGGGTGAGGAACATTCTTTGGCTTGGATCGTCTGGCATATCAGCCGAATTGAAGATATCACCATGAATTTGTTGGTCGAAGGTGGGGATCAAATCTTTGAAAAGGAGGGGTGGTTGGAAAAGACGCGCTCGCCCTATCGAGATACGCTTAATGGGACAGGCTTGGATGAAGCGCGTCGCTTGAGCCAGCAGGTGGACCTGGGTGCCCTGCGTGACTATCGCTATGTTGTTGGACGGGCAACCCGTGTGATCGTATCGAGTCTCAACTGTAAGGATTTCAAGCGCAAGCCCGATCCAGGGCAGCTCCAGCGCATTTTAGACGAAGGCGGTGTGAAACCAGCGGGTTTAGGTGTGGTGGACTATTGGCGCAGGAGGGATGTCGCTGGCTTATTGCTCATGCCGCCCACCCGCCACACGATTGTTCATTGGAATGAAGGGCTGCGCTTGCTGGGAAAGTTATGACAATCACAATTTTGAGAATGGCGACTTATGGGCTGGGGTGTGAAGTGGTCTGATCTATGAGCGGTTAGGACATCAATCCAAAACAAATTTTAGATCTCCGCATGAATGTATGTATTTAAGCAAATTTGAATTTATTCTAGGATAAATGTGCGAGCCTACTGCACCATAGATCGTGGCGTTGAGCAGTGTTGACAGCCCTCTACCTCCTGTGATAAGCTCAAAATATCCTTGATGATTCGCTTTGATAGAAGGCAATCCTGACCCAGAAGGATGCTGAGCGATTTATTGGCGAGATTTCAAAAGGAGGTTTGGATGAAAAATAAAACCGTGTTCTATTTTGTGCTTTTCTCACTGTTCTTTGCCATTTTAGCGTGCAATTTTCCGACAGTTCCCGAGTCCACCCCCGATACAGACGGATACAGGGACACAACGATAACCCTGACTGAGACAACCACCCAAACCCCAACCGAAACTACAACGCTTACACCTACGGTAACCCGCACGGCAACAAATACCGTGACCCTCACACAAACCACCACATCAACAGCCACCGTCACCCCCACCCTGGATTTAACTATTTTTTCCTCGCCCACCATCTTCAGGCTTTCAATGTTCACCCCCACGCAAGGTTGGGCAGTGGCTGATGATAATGATTATCTTTTAGTCACCACGGATGGCGGACAGACCTGGTTGGATGCCACACCCCCTGAGCTGCACCCGCTTCCATCAGGATGGACATCCCTTGGTTTGCATCCATTTTTCCTGGATGAGACAACTGCCTGGTTCACACCCAATACATCTGGCGGGGGTGTCCTCTATCAAACCCAAAACAGCGGGCATACCTGGACTACCAATGCCATCCCCTTCGATCGCGCCAGGTATTATTTCCTAAATGCCAATGATGGCTTTGCCCTGGTGGATTTGGGTGCTGGTGCGGGTTCGCACTATGTTGCTCTATACCGCACTGAAGACGGTGGCGTCTCCTGGGTTGAGGTTTTTTCTCACGAGCCGGGGGAATCTAAATCCCTGCCCGAGGGTGGAACGAAAAATGGGGTCACCTTCCTGAATCTGGACCGAGGTTGGATTGGGGGCACCATACCGATGACGGATTACTTCCATTTTTATGTGACCTTAGATGGCGGCGCAACCTGGGAGAGTGAGACGGATATTTCCTTGCCTGGCGCTTTTGCTGGCAGCTTTCTTGATGTTTGGCAGCCAATTTTCATCAATGAAACAAGGGGTTATCTGCCGGTACGAACAATAACCTCCGGCAGTGATCTCTTTATGCTGATTTACCGGTCTAATGATGGGGGGGAGACATGGGTTTATCAGAATTCTGTTCAAAATGGACGCCAGGTGGATTTCTATGATCCTGACTCAGGATGGATTGCTGCTATGGACGGACTGTACCGAACAACGGACGGGGGGCTGACCTGGGTGATGAATGATTCGCCCAGTATACCGTCAGGTGAGTTCTTCATTGATGTGGATTTTGTGGACGAACAGCACGGTTGGGCGTTGACCTCCCCGGACGACAGCACCTGGGACCCGAGAAAACTCTACCGAACCACAGATGGCGGCGCGACCTGGACGTTGTTATTACCATAGCGGCATCCGATGATGAGAAATATCCAACCTTTACATTGGAAGATGAAACGGAATCCCTTTTGCCAGTTAAGTTCAATGTTGAAGAGAAGTCTCACCTGGAAGAAATGATCAAGAATTTTTTTATCGTCTTTTCACTTCTGGCATTAAGTCTCTGTGCTTGTTCAGCTGGCTCTGCCGAGGTTACCCCCACGCCCTCCCCGAGCAGCACCGTGATACCTTCACTCACGGCGACCCATACTTCGACTTGCACCCCAACCCTGACACCCACTGCGACATTGACCCCGACGCCCATCCCCCAGTTTAGCTTTGTGGTGACATCAGATATGTCCCATTACAGCGCCCAGGAATACCTTGTGTATCCCAATTTTTTTGCCGGCTTGTTGGGGTATGTGAAGCAATATGGTCCAGGGGATTTCATGATCAGTGTGGGTGATGTCATTCCTGCAGCGGGTACCAGCTGGACAATCGACCAGGTAATGGGAGAGGGTTATCCTTGGTTTCCGCTGCCTGGCAATCATGATTTTGGTATTTCGGATTTCAACTTTCTTCGTGATTATGATTATGAATCCAACGGTGACCTGGAATTTGACCGCTTCCAACGAGGGCCAGAATCCTGCCCTCAAACAACGTATAGTTTTGATTATCAAAACGCACATTTTGTGGCTTTAAATGTGTATTGCAATGAAAAAGCGCCCTGGGGGATCGATGGGAGCATCAGTGACACACTTTTTCAATGGCTGACGGCTGACCTGGAAGCAACGTCCCAGGAGCATATTTTTGTCTTTGGTCATGAACCGGCTTTTCCGCAACCGGATGCCAAAACAGGTGATGTGCGCCACCTTTATGAAAGCCTTGATCAATACCCTGAAGCCCGGGACCGATTTTGGAAATTATTGAAATCACACGAGGTGGTCGCCTATATTGCCGGGCATTCTCATAATTACAGTGCAGTCCAAATTGATGGATTATGGCAGGTGGAGGCAGGCCAGGCGATGGGCGTGCGCGCCGCCCCTTCACCCGGAACGTTCTTGATCTTTACCATTACAGGAGATGTGGTAAGCATGAATACCTATCGTGGTGAAGACGGACCGGGATTTGCTTTTGAGCACTTTGAAGAAATCAGGCTCCGCCCTTAATCTGTGGGGTCTTTTGAAAGGGCTTTGGGCGGCGCAATTCAGTTCCACAATTACTGCAGTAACTATCCCCCGGACTGGATCGTCTGCCGCATTCATGGCAGAAGACCACCTGCTTTTCCGGGTTCATGATCCCTACGCCCTTCACAACCCGTTCTTGTTCTTCTACTGTGGTCGTGTGGAACCACCAATAGTACAATCCCACCATGATCAGGACAGCAACCGCGAAACTGAGCAGCCACAATACGACGCTCAAGGGGGAGGGTGTTTTTCCCGGTGTCTCCTCATTAATGGTCACGGCCGGTTCCACTACCAACGCAGGATAGGCTGGGTTGGAGGGATTTTTGGTGTATATCATGATCAGAGAAAATAAATTGCCTGCTGGAATGGGACCCAATTCTTTGGTGTAATATTCAATATTACCCGCTCCTGTAAACCTTCTATCTAAACTTGGTTCACTGTGGACATTGCTGGCACCAAAAGGCTGCCGGATGGTTATTCGCAGGCTATTCACTGGGTAGATCGAGAGCCATTCAAATTCAAAAGTCCGTCGGACTCCCTCTTTCACAAGATTGGGATCATAATATTCAACTTGAATATTCCGTGTAATTGCAGTGAAATGGACATCTTTCCACAATCCAATATCAACCGCTTCAGTATTTAATGAGATAACATTGTCATCCTCGTCCAGATTGGTGGTGGATAATGACTGGGCATCAATGGGTATCTGCAAGGTTATTTCTGCTGGGAGGGGGGTATTCTCATCCAGTTCTATGCTGTACATGACCAGCATAGATGGACGGTTAAATTCGGGATAAAGGCTCACATCAAGGGTGGCTATTTCGATCCTTCCTGAGGTTTGTGCCGTGACAGGCTGTCCAAAAGCCGCCATCAGGATGATGATGGTTAAGAAAAGGATGTTCATAGAAACGATGATTTTCTTCTTCACAAATTGGTCAGAGCTTTTCATAGGGACAACTCGCTGGCATCATGTTTACCTATTATACTCATTAGCTTATTTACAGGAGATATTCTTATGTGCTTCATAGATATTCCCAGTAATGTTAGTGCTAAGGGTGATGCTGAGTACAGTCCATCGCACACCTGTGATGGTATAATGCATTCCTTGTGAAATTAAAGATTTAGAAAGTGAGACCATGGCGAAAACAACCATTTCATGCCCCCAGTGTAAGCAACCGGTCGCGGCGGAGATTACCCGATTGTTTGATGTGAGCGAGAATCCCCAGGTAAAACAAATTTTGCTTTCTGGTGCCTACAACCTGATTCAATGTCCTAATTGCGGCTATCGTGGACAGGCACCGACCCCTGTTGTCTATCATGACCCTGAGAAAGAACTTTTATTAACCTTTTTCCCACCCGAATTGCACGTGCCAGTCAACCAGCAAGAACAGATGATTGGGCCAATGATCAAAAGGGTTATGGATAATCTTCCGATGGAACAACGAAAGGCTTATCTGTTTAAACCAGAGACCATGTTGACCCGTCAGAGGTTGGTGGAACGCATCCTCGAAAAGGACGGTATTACACCGGAAATGCTCAAAGCGCAGCAAGATCGTTTGAATTTGCTTCAAAGGTTAGCAAGCATCTCTCCTGAAGCTAGAGCTGAGGTGATTAATCAGGAAGAAGAACTCGTTGATGAACAGCTTCTGTTGATCTTACAGCGGTTGATCCAGAGTGCCGCGGCGGCAGGGGAGGAAGAAAGCGCCCAGGTCCTGGCAGATTTGCAGCAGGCCATTCTTGAGAATACAGAATATGGGCAAACCATCCTTGAACAAGCCCAGGAGCAGCAAGCTGCGATGGAAGCTCTGGAGCAAGCCAGCAAGGATGGGCTGACACGTCAACGTTTGCTTGATCTGATCATCGATGCCAGCGACAAAGAAGTGCAGTTGGCGACCCTTGTGAGTATGGCGCGAGGTGGGTTGGATTATGCCTTCTTCCAATTGTTATCTGAACGGATTCAAAAAGCTTCTGGCGCTGAACAGGCCGAGTTAACAGAATTGCGAGAAAACTTGCTTGAAATGACCCATGAAATTGATGAAGCGATCAAGGAACAGGAGCAGCTTGCAGGTCAGCTTATAGATGCGATTCTGGAGCGTGAGGATATTGAAGAAGCGACGTTGCAATCGCTTCCTTCCATCAACGAAATCTTTCTAGAGGTACTGCGAAGGCGCATCCAAAATGCCCGCAAAAATGATGATCAAGCACATCTTGAAAAACTTCAGCAGGTTGCTGGTGCCATTCAAAAGGTCAGTGCCCCAGGTGCGAATATTGAATTGATTCAGGATTTGATCCAGGCGGAGGACCAGGATGCGATCAACGCGATCCTGGATGAAAACGCAGATGAGATCACGGATGAGTTCATGCAATTCTTGATGAATTTACTGAACCAGACCCAACAGCAGGAGGGGCGAGAGGTGACGGCAGAAAAATTGCAGCAGGTATATCGCCAGGCTTTGAGGTTTTCGATGAAACGTAATTTGGAAAAGGAAGCCTAACTTCTCAGGATTGTGATGATACTGGGGGATTTTCAAGGCGTAAGCCGTGCCCACGCACGGTCACAATATATTCTGTATCCGGATCCACTTCTGCCAGGCGGTCTCGAAGGCGGCGCACAAGCGCATCTAATGCTTGTTCTGTGACCCCTTCAGCGGCTTTTCCCCAAACAGCTTCGATAATTTCAGGCCGGGTGACCACTTCTCCAGGGTGTTGATTGAGCTCCTGGAGAAGATTAAATTGCGAAGCCGATAAGGGTGGATCGACTTCTTGATCCATAATCCAAACCCGGCGTGCGCCTACATCAACTTGTAAACGCCGTTTTTGGATTTCAAGTGGCAGACCTTCCAGGGGCATCGTAGCATCAGAACTGAGATAGATAAAATGCTGCGCCAATGAGATTTGTAATTCATCCCCATCTGTGAGTATAACAGGCTCCTGGATGAAATGCCCGTTGACATAAGTGCCGTTTTTGCTGTTCAAGTCTTCAACGGCGATGCCTTCAAGGCTTGTGTAAACTCGAGCGTGATGACGTGAGACCTGGCGCAGGGGGACGATAATATCACAATCTGAATCCCTGCCCAACAGGAGTTCGGCCTTGATTTTCCAGCGTTGCCCCTCCAGCGGTCCAGCTTGTGCAATGAGTAGGGGGAATTCCTTGTTATTTTGTGTCATATTCTTAATAATATGTCCTGTCGAATGGTTATTTGGGAAAGGGTCCCGCTAATCTCAAAAGTGTTTCTACCATATAATTATAGTATATTTGGCTTTTGCATTGAAAGGAAGCTGAGCGAAATCTAATGAAAAGGAATCTCGATGAATAAAAACCAAAAACCATATCGTTCATTTTTCTGGCCGATTATCTTGCTGGGGATGGGTATCATTTGGCTTCTTGTCAATCTCAATATCATCCCTTCAGAAAGCCTGTGGATGCTGCTCCAATTGTGGCCGGTTTTGATCATTGTTGCAGGACTGGATGTCCTCTTTGCCCGTCGATGGCCGCTGTTTGGGGCGTTATTGGGCTTATTGGTCATCGGTGGTGTGGTATATGTGCTGTTGAATGGAGCGGCATTGGGCTTGGAAGGCAAGCCCAAACCCCAGATGGAATCCTTTGTTGTGGCGGTGGGAGAGACACAGCAAGTCAGCCTGGTCCTTGACCTTTCTATCCAGGATACTTTCGTCACTGTGCTGCGGGAGCCTGAAAACCTGATGGAGGCTGAGATTGGGAGTTATGGGGAAGTCGAGTTTGCTGTGACCGGTGATCAGGAGAAAAACATTCGGTTGGCCCAGTTTGGGGCCATCGCAGGCTTGCCTTTTCTGCTTTCTGACCGGGATTCTGAAGAATTAAATTGGGGAATCAGGCTCAGTTCTGAGGTGCCTTTTTCATTGATGGTGGACGCCAGCACAGGCGCTTCAGAATTAGACCTGGCCGAGTTGCAGTTAGAAAACTTGGCATTTGATGGCGGTACGGGCAGCAGTAAGATTACACTGCCAGCCTCATCCGAGGGGTACGATGTCTTTTTGGAAGGCAGTACGGGGGCTGTGACTGTCAACTTGCCGGATGAGGGCCGGTTGACCCTCCGATTGGATGGATCAACCGGTGAGATCGTGTTAGTTATCTCCAGGGATGCGCCCCTCCAGATTGAAGTTATCGAAGGTGGCACAGGAAACCTGGTCCTTCCTGATTGGATCAGCAAAGTGGAAGGTCGCGAAGGCCGTGATGAGGGTTTATACCAGACAGAGTCCTTCGATAGCGCAGAAAATCAATTGCTGGTCATTGTGGAAGACATCGGTACAGGCAATATTATTGTGGAGTAAATCGCCTTTGATAATTTGATTAAGCTTAAATAGGGCTCCCTAAGT
>Ga0207796_1000816_pt1 | contig 11457 bp, 12 predicted proteins | sample Pon1CUnioCityCA_6_FD_187274 | JGI IMG/M metagenome (GOLD analysis project Ga0207796, IMG submission 187274) | Marine sediment microbial community from Union City, CA, USA - Pond 1C Sediment 1 (SPAdes) | ecosystem: Environmental > Aquatic > Marine > Intertidal zone > Salt pond sediment ...
GACCCATGTGCCCCCCGTCTTTGGGATATGGTAGAGGATGAAGCGGTCAGTTAGAATTGCCATGTCGTTCTTTCTGCACCCAGAACCAGGACGCCTCTTTCTCCCAGGTGATAAACCAACTATTGATATTATGCGCCCGAACATAAGCGTATACGGCGTCAACTACACCCGCCTGATAGAAGTGGTAAAAATCATGCCCCGCGACGATGCCACCTCGCCTAACCTTCGGTGCCCAGTAAATGATGTCAGTCATCACAGCGTCAAAGCGATGGTCGCCATCAATATACACAAAGTCCAACGAGCCATCTTCAATCTGTTGGGATGCCTCTAGGCTGGTCATGTGCATGATGGTTACGTTGCGGTCTTTCATCCTGTTCTTCATGGCAACGAACCGCTTGTCGCATAATTCTTGCTTATAGCGATGGTATCCCTGGTATGGGTCTACCAGATACAGATGCAAGTCAGGCACGGCGTTGAGCATCTGTACCGCGTGACGCCCACTGGCTACCCCAATCTCTGCCCCCTTAGTATAACCCATCTCGGCAAAGACGGTATGCAAGTCCCTCCTGGTGCGGTCGTGGTTCCATCCTTTATACGGAAGGGTATCCCCCCGCTTTATGTTCATTACTCTTCTAATGATTTTATCAGCGCGCATTGCTGCTCCTTTGTCAATCCTGGGTATTCAAACGCCTCCTGGTATTTCGGGTCATCCCAATCGTCAGGCCAGCCAGGAAGAGGCCAGAAGTGTTCCACGAACTCTTTGATGCCCCTCTCCTTCAGCGGGTGGTCCCAACGGTCATTCATCCAGTAGTCTGCTGACCACAGGTTAATGGCTTGCATCTTGCGCTTCTGGATATAGTAGCCACGCCCATGCTTGCGCCCTTTATGGAGGTGTGCGTACCACGTACTCTTGTCCCGCTTCATCTGCCCACCACTCATAAAGACTTTTAGCCCAATGTTCAGTGACTCCCCCCACAACCAGCAACGCTTGTCTACGCCATCCAGTTCAAGGAATCTCTCACGGTGCATGAACCAACACGATCCCTGAAACGCCATGATGTCATCCAGCGGGTACTTGTCTTTCCATGCCCGTTCTGGCCAGAAGTACTGTTGCCCTACCGCGCGCTTGGCAAGACCGCTATCCCCCTGCCATTTCTTACCGTGCATCCCCGCGCCGAACTGCGGTTCTTGCATCCAGGGATAGGTGAGAAATAGGTAGTGAATGGGACCATAGCCCCGCTTCCAGCCATCATCCTTTAGCTGATAACGCGCTGGAACTAAGAGGTCTTTGTAGTCACAGTGAGCTTTCAGGATTTCATCGTATCCCTCGGCAAGCAGACAATGGGCATCCAGCTTCATAATGAACTCGCCCTGTGCCTCATTCGCAAGCTGCCAGGTCGCATCTCCTATGCCGCCAGGTGTGTGTTCCTCTATGACCCGCACATTCCGCCAGTTGGGGATAGGCTTGGCAGGTGGCGCACCATCCAGCAACACCAGCACCTCTACATCACCCACTGCTGCATGGAGGGCGCATTTGATGGTCTTGTTCAGGAACTTCTCATTGCGTGACGGAATGATGACGCTTAACACTTATTCTCCCCCTATCCATTTCTCTAGCACGATAGCACCAGTAGAGAGGGCAAACGACAGGGCCACCCACCACGTATGTGGATATATCCAGTACGCGATAGCCCATAGAAACCCAAACCATACGCTGGCACAGGCAGGGCACACTACACCTTTGGCAAACCAATTGGTGCCATAAGCAATACTTTGCTCATCGTATCGCACCCCAAGCCTGTAACGGAGCTTGGCAAAGATTTCAAATGGACCATCTTCCCATACTAGCAGGGAAGTCAACCGCCACGTTGCCAGTGCCAGCACAACTATCTCAATCACTCAACGCCTCCGATGCAGCGGCATAGATAGCCTTGGCCCGTGAGGGACCAACATAGGGAATGTCTTGCAATCCCTCTACCCCCATATCCACCACATCTTGCAGGGTATACCCCTCCAGCTTTTCGGCAATCTTGTCAGTAACACCAGGAACCTTCTGCCAGTCAACGACATCCTCTACGGCAACGGAAAACCTCTTCATGTCGATAGGCTTTGGCGCGGGTGGAGGCTCGTTAGCTGGCATATCTTCATCGTCAACTACGTCTTCAACCCTTGGCGTAGCAAGGGACTTGGGCGGTTCGGGGATATCCCTCTCCACCATTGGTGCCTGCGGCTTCCGCTCGATTGGCGTGAACAGGTGCGGTGCGATGCGAATGTCTTCAACATGCGCCAAGAATTTCTCTCCACCTCCGCGCCAGCCATAGTGAATCCGCCAGCCCTGGTTGTTGCGATCCCTTACCATATGAACGCCGTCTATCTTTTGGGCAAACAACGCCTGCCCGATGGTTGTCTGCTGTCCTCGGCTTGGATGATTGTATAGCACCATTTGAAACTGGTCATCCTGAAGTGCAAGCGGTGGTGCGCTAACTGTCCTCGTGGTAGTCGGTGCTGGTCTTGCCGGTCTTCCCCCCCCACACCCTCTACATGGCATGATTTCCTCCCTACTGTGTTTCTCTCTTAGATATTGAAATAACTCTTGGTGCAGTTCCAGCCCACGATCCCGGCGCTTGCCCGTATAAAAGTGATATACCACAAGCGGTTCGGGTATCCTGCGGAAGCACCTGCCAGCCTTGGCTAACCTCCAAAAGTAATCCACGTCTTCCCAAGAGGGCATGGATTCATCGAACCCACTAATGCCCTCGTGCCACGCCTTGGGCACCATGCTGGTGATTAGGTTCCAGGTGTAAACCTTTCGCGGGTCGCCATCTGGTTGCCTCTGTGCCCTCGCCACATTATAGTCAAGAGCCTCATACTTGATGACGGTCAATCCATCATCGTCTCGCCACTCTATGTTATGCTGCAACTTCTCGTCAAGGCTTCCGACATCCTCAATGAACGCCTTGCCTACATAGTCTGAGTAGATGATTGCCGGTTCGGATTTCCATTCCTCTAGCATCTTCTCTACGGCAGTAAAGTACAACCTATCATCTGCATCCAAGAACAAGAGGAAGGATGCCCTCGCAATCTCTGCCCCTCTGTTACGGGCATAGCCCGCACCCTTGCCCCCGCCAGTGTGGACATAGCGTACATGGGGATATGCTGTAAGCAAATCGACCACAAGATCATCGCTGGTATCATCTACTACAATGCACTCCCACTGGCGGAAGGTCTGTGCATCAACAGAATCTAGCGCATCCTCTAGTATACTCTCGTGCCCAGGTCCGACTGGTATGATTATTGATACCGCCGGTTCATCATACTGCCGTACTGGATGCGACCACCGCATGGGTGTGACATAAGATGCGAATGGGTGTTGCCCATCCTTTACCCAAGGATGCCATGCCAGCCAGTCAGGTTCGCTGTATTCCTTGTTTCCTGAAACTCTGCCGGAGCCAAGGCTATATACGAACAGTGGCTCTTCGGTGGCCAGCTTGCACTTCCAGCCATATGCCCCTATGCGTGTCCAGAACTCGGCGTCCTCACTACCAGCCCCCATTGGACAGTATCGTTTCTTATAACCACCAAGTTCTCGCCATACTCTTTTCCTGAATACGTTACAGGTAGGCACTTGGTTCTTGCGCCTTATCTGATCGTCAAAGTCCCATTCGTTGGGCCAAGGCGAAGTTCCTGTACGCCCATCAGGTAGAATATGTCTAATCTTAGTATACACCAATCCAAGGCTGTTGTCACTTTCTAGCTCTCTAACACACTTGGATATGAACTCTGGCTCTATGGCGTCATCTGCGTCCAGGCAGCATACATACTTGGTGCTTGTCGCCCCAATCCCTGTATTCCTGGCAACGGCAACACCCTGATTCTCCTGATGGACATAACGAACACGCGGGTCTTTGCCCTCCCATTCCCTGACCACTTCCCCTGTGTTATCAGATGAGCCATCGTCTACAACTACAATTTCCTTAACATCTGTGTAAGTTTGTTGCACGGCACTCTGGATAGCCCTGCCAACCTTGTCTGCGTAATTGTAGGACGGGATGATAATGGATACGGTCGGTGGCTCTTCTTCAAGCGCCATCTGGTAGACGTGGGCTACCTTCTCCATGACAGATTCCCAGGTGAATGTCTTGGCTATTTCATGCCCATTCTCCCCCAAGGTCTTGCGGTGCTTGAGGCAGTATTCCAGCCCCTCAATCAAGTCATCGTCGTCTCCAGGCTTGGCAAGATAGCCGTTTACCCCATGCTTGACAAGCTCAAGGTTGCCCCCGTGAGCATAGCCCAGGATAGGAACGCCAGCCGCCATTGCCTCTAGTGTGCCGATGCCGAAGGTTTCTTTGGTAGTACTCAGATATACCGCAGCCCCCTGTACCAATAGCTTCATCTGGTCATGGGGGATGACGCCTATCTCGTCTATGTTCTTTGACGCACGTTGAGGGGCAAAGGTGGTAACGAATTGCTGCCTCCGATATGCACGGGCCAAGACGCCCACAGGCTCAGGAGAACATACGTCAGCCTGTCTGTTCTTATTGAACAGCACATAACCGCCCATTGGGCGGTCATGTTCCCATTCGGAAACGTCTATGCCATGACCAATAACCACAGGTTCCCGGCGCATATCTCGCCTGATAGTCTCAGCTACCCACTCGCTAGGAACGGTGATGATCTTGGCCTGTCTCGCCGCCTCTATGACATTGGCGTTTGCCTTCCATTCCCAGGCAGAGGCAGGGTAATCCGCCGACCAATAGAGGCCGTGGAGGTGGGCGATGTCTATGCCCTCTGTGTTGGTTCCAGCATGAGAAACTTTGAGATCATACTGATAATGACCGCCATCGTCTATAAACTCAATCCCGAATTGTGGCCCGTATTTGTGGTATGCTAGGCAAACTTGTTTTATACCACTCTCTTCGCTGCGAAAATGCTTTAATGTGGGAAGCATCAAGACGCGCATTGATTCACCGCCTCAATGACATAATCTACCTGCTCATTATTCAGATGCGGGGCGCATGGCAAGCTCAACACCTCGCTATCTACCTCATAATGCACCATTGTTTCAATCCCCCTTTCTTCCAAGTCCTCCTTTAATCTATCCCTGTCAGGATGTCGTATCACGAATAGGTGCCAGCAAGGCTCTGCCCATTCTGGATATTCTGGCAGGATTACGCTGGTTGCATCCAGGTTCTCCAGGTAACGCTGTGCTATTTCTTTCCTTCTGTTGTTCCAACTATCCAAGAATGGCAACTTGACGCGAAGGAATGCGGCCTGGAGCGGGTCTATCCTTGCCCCCCTCGTGGCACGGATACGGGCAGCTATCTCGTCATTGTCGGTTGTAATCGCCCCCGCATCTCCGTATGCCCCAAGGTTCTTGGTAGGGTAGAATGACCAAGCTGCTGCATCGGCAAGCGTTCCGCATTTGCGCCCTTTATACTTTGCCCCATGAGCCTGAGCGCAGTCCTCAATGATGGGATAACCAGTGAACTCATCTATATCGGCAGGACACCCATAAAGATGGACTACACAGGCTGGCCCTCCATGATGGGGACGAAGGTTGTATGTCTGTTCGTCTATGTTGTCTGAGATATAGAGCGCCCTGTACCCACTGAGAGCATCTATGGTCGGTTGGCTATTCCTTGGTACAACCGCCATCTTGTCAACAGGACATAGGAGCCTCAGTGCATCACTACCAGAACCAACGCCTATACAGTGCTTCGTTCCGACATAATTAGCCCACTCTTCCTCAAAGGCGTGTACTACACCTCCACCAATGTACCTTCCCGTAAACATGACATGCTCATAGGCACGGTCCAGCCGCTTCATCAGCCAGGGCTTGGGTTGTAGGTCAACGAATGGGATATACATAATCATCCTCGTCATAGTACTCTGAGCATAGAACCAACACCACGGCACCAGGACCGAATATGTCTATCTGGTTCCCTGGAGGCACGTACAGCCCCGTACACGGACCTAGCAACTGCCACTGCATATCACCAGACTTTATCAATATCCTGTTATGCAGAGAGACAATCAATTGCTCACACTTCTTATGCCCGTGACCGCCACGCCAGCCACTTATGTCATGCAGCCAGAACGCGCGCTTAATGTCGAATGGTGCCTTTTCCACTACCGTAAGCGCCCCACTCCTATTGGTGAAGGTGTCTAGCTGTATTAGCCTTGGTTTCTCTGCCATTCCTCTAACTCCTTTAGCACATACCCACACCATTTACCATATTGTAATTTCTCGTGGTAGGTCTTGTGCGCCATCCAGCCCATATGCTTGAGTTGCGATTCGTTCTGCGGCAGGTGCATGTCGCTCACGGTAGGTGCATATAGGCTGCATTCATTCCAATCAATCCACGGCTTGAACGGTCTGGTATCTGGCGTTCCGATATGATAGGGAACTACGCCCAGGTCCATTGCCTCGTAGAATCTGAATGACTGCCCCCCATGCCCCCTTGGTGCTAATGCAATATAGGAAGAGAGCATAAGGTTTACAAAAAAGCCAGGTCCGTTGTTCCCGTCCACAATCCTTACATCGCCGCGCCCCGCCAATACCTCCTGCATCTCCATGCGTATGCCATCGGTCTTGAGGTTGCCAGCAAATGACGCCAGGTATTGCTTCGTAGGCATACTGGGCGGGAGTGCGTGTTGAGAGCACAACAATGGCACGTCTATGTTTTCTTTATGCTTGTCATTCCGCCTGGATGCTGTAAATGTGACCATGTTGCACAGGTCATAGAAAGGCTGCATGTCGCGTATGTCGTACTCGCAGATGGTAAAGGTCGGGCGATTCCTGCTCACCAAGCGTAGAATCTCTGCCTGTATCTCGCCTCGATGCCCCTCTCCCCAATTCCAATTTATGTATAGCAAATTCCAAAAGAATGGCAAATAGTCCCAATCTGCCTCTTCTGGCTTGGCGGCAATTAGTTGGGGATGGTTGAGTAGCCAGCTATAAAAATCACGCTCAACATTCCAATCCCTGCCGTGCGTAGGCATACGGAAGTTTTGCCTGCTTGGTTGGAACTTGGAATCAACTGGCAGTATGTGAATCTTCATCTCGGCTTTACCCACACAGTCGTAACCCACCCCTCTGTGTATCCAGAATCCCAATCCATCCTATGCCAATTCTCTACTTCCCTCTGTGCCTCTTGATATTCAGCCCTCTCCGAATTGTCCAGAACCAATGCCCCGCCAATCTTTAGTTTGGGGATCGCATGGTGCAGGCAATCAGACCGATGCCTACCGTCTATCAGGATGATGTCAAAGTGTTCATCGGGAAATTCATCTATGTACTCGACATACCCACCATCTAGCCTTCTGAAAACCAGAAACACATTGGTAATCCCATACTTGTCTAGCTCTGCCCGTGTCTTCTCTATCCAATCCCTGTCATGTTCCAGGGTTATGACAGACTTGGTTCTCTGCGATAGCCACAAGGTAGAGCCACCACTGCCCCACTCAAAGCTCTTGAACTCCAGGGGATGGTAGGGGTTCTCAAGAAACTCATCCTCAAGCCAGGTAATAGACCCCATGACAAACCAGGGCTTTGAACCCTTTAATCTCTTAATCATCTAGCTCACCTTTCTGGAGGCCATGATTCCAAATCCTCATGCGCCGGTGGCTGTTTATCTCGTCACATACCGCTTGCGGGTCTACTCTGTCTGTAGAGATACCCCCTATCCTTCCATGCAGGATTCTAACTTGCCCTACAACCCATGCCCCAAAGTCAAAGCGCAGGTTGTACTCTGGAGGCAGGGTAAGCCAGCGGATTGATTCATTCTCGTAGAGCGCATCCCGCAAGGGAGCTTGGTCGTTGTCGTCATAAAAGTCTGCGTGGCGCTCATAACGATTTAACCAATCCTGTAAGAACAATCTGACCCGCTCGTTATTCCTGAACACATTAACGCCTATGCTCATCGTGGTAAACGCTGGTGGTGCCCCCACAACGCTGGCAATGGCATCTCTCTGTGGAGACTGCCCCATCGCAATGTCGAATTGGTCAAGAACCTGGAAGATGTCAAGGCATGGGCAACAGATATAGGTGTCCACATCCAGGTATAGAAGCTGGTCAAAGTCTTTCAGTTCCTCAACAGCCTGGACGAAAAAGTGGGTGGAGTCCAGATACCAGAACTTCTTTTTGCGCTCAGGCAGTTTGTGTACGCGGGTGAATGGGGACAAGTCCTCACTTGTCTCTCCAGAAAGGAATAGATGAGTAGGCAGACATAGATGCCTTTCCACGCTCTTGGCAGACCTCTGTGCCTCTCGGACATACCGACCACCATCATCGCTGGAGGCTATGTAGAAGACTGCCCTGTGGTTAGCGGCCTTATGGAAACAAGCCACCTTGTTCTGGTCCACTATTACGGGCTGGTATCCCATTCCCTGAATATCCTTGGCCAGTTTCCTTGTGCCCAGGTTGCCATACTCAAGCCCCGTAACGCCTATATAACTGCCTGCAACAAGGTAGGGCTTCCACGCATTGAAAATGGCACTTAGCTTCTCATAACTCATGGTCAGGTCTATCCAGAGAAGCCCCACCGGCTTGTGCCACTCCTGGGCTGCTTCTATCGCACCCATGCGGTGATGAGTTAAATCCAACCCCGTTGTGTTTTCCTTGAACTTCTCAAGCGTTTCAGGACCATATTCCCCGCCTAGCAAGTCCTTGTACTCTATATAAGGATCGATTACATAAACGGGCAGGTTGGCTCCGCGCTTGGTTCCTGCACACAGAGCCTTTGCCCCGTTGCCGTATCCCCCACCAAGCTCGACAATGCAGCCAACCCTGGCGAGTTCTGCCATGTATTCTTCTACTTGATGCCTGTTTGCATAACTCATATCGTTTGCACCTACACCACCCTCAATTCCCCCGCTTCCATTCATGCCTCGGCATTTCGCTCTCACCTGGAAAGGGTTGGAGCGGAATCTTACCTACCTACTATGGAAGCCACTTGCTTATTGCAAGCCTCGGTGCTACTCCTTAATTGCTATCCAGCCAGAAAAGTTTTGCCATCTCCAGAAACAATCAACATAACGGAACCCCGCCATCTTTAGCAGGTCTTCATTCCACGCCGCTGTGGCAGGAACCAAAACACCCTCTAGGCTCAACCTCTTTCGCTGTATCTGGTCCTCTGTATATCCATTCCTGCGCTTCATGTCATAATAGACGTTTACCATAAGCTCGTCTATCTCTGCGGTTGCCCCCAGCACTTTCTCCACCAGGATAAATACGCCACCCGAAGCGGTGTGTTTCCACACATTCCGCAAGATGCGCTGCCGGTATTCCATAGGTGTGAACTGTAACGTGAGTACAGATAGAGTGATACAAGCGTCTACGGGCGGGTAGCTTTCTCTGAGGTCCAAATCCTCAACCCGCATGATGCCCTGTGTACCAGGCATCGGTCCCATAATAAGCCCCTTGAACCGCTCTCGCGTTGCCTCTAGCATGGGGAGACTAACATCGCAGAGATAGTAGCGGTTATATGCACCAAACCTATCAACGAATGGAGCTATGGCTTCCCCACGGCTGCACCCAAGGTCTACAATGTCCGTTCCCTTTTGCTGGAAGGGAGCCGCCACCTGAAACACAGCCTCTCGCATGACCTCATACTGCGGGATAGACCGCGCCAGCATGTCATCAAAGACCTCAGCCACATCTGTATCAAATTCCCACCGCCCATTGGGCGTTACTTCGTCTTTCATTTTCTGTATGCCACCAGTACGCCTTTGTCTGTATCCAAGTCCTTGCCCAGATACTCAAAGTCGCCCATGAACTCATCGACCGCCTGAACAACACCAGGGGTATGGGGCGTCCCATAATCATGGAAGAATATCAAGCCGCCCTCTACTACCCACGGCACCCATCGCTCTATGTCTGCCTTGCAAGCCTCATAGCTGTGGTCGCCATCAATATACAACGCCGCAATGGGTAGATGCCAGTCAATCTCCTGAGACTTGCCCAAGACCCGCACCACTCTGTTGCTCATCCCAAAGTGAGCAAGATTATCTAGCCCATCCTGGCACACCTCTGGGTCAATGGAGAAGGCAAAGAGGTCTGGTCTATCATACAACATGCTTATGGTAGATGATTCCCAATAACCGCCTATGTTGACAACAATGCCTTCGGGAATCTCTTTAGACCACTTCCGTAGGAAGGTTATCGTCTCTGGCCAGAAATGCGTTCTTGTTAGTCTGTCCCATTCCATCACGGCACCCTAAAGGCTATCACGCGCTCAACCTCGGCAATCTTTTCGTACCCCGTCCGTTCTCTCCAGGCGATCACATCCTCTGTAACACTGCCGGGATTATTCGGGGCACACCCATCTGGCTGAAAATCATGGAGTGCTACAATCCCACCAGGCTTGACCTTGCCTGTGTCTACCCACGCCTCAAGGTCTTTGCCCGCCCCCCAGTGATCCCCGTCGATAAACAGCAGGTCACACTTGGCAGGGAATGAGGGTCCAATCTTCTTAGAGTCTCCCAACAGCCTGATTACTTTCTTGCGCTCGTGACCGCCCTTCATCACGTTTTGCAATTCCTCTTCACAGGGAAGTACGTCTATGGAAAAGATGAAACAATCAGGTCTTTCCTCAAGAAACGCCAGTGTGCTTACACCCGTTGCCGCCCCAATATTCACAATGGTAGGCTCGTCTGGGATCATCCTCGCCAGTTTTTGCAAGCACTCAATTTCCGCATAACTCATTGGTTCTTTGCCGTCTGTTAAATCCTTTGCACTTAGCAACATGTGTACTCCAGTTTCCTTAGTGTTTTCTTCCACGCACCCAGCGCGCGTTTCTTTTGCTCGTCATTAAACTCCGATTGCCAATCGCCAACATTCCCCTTGCGCAGATGTCTCAGTTGGGCCACGCGCCCGAATGGATACCGATTCCCCCTGTGCTCCATCTCTGCCCTCTTTGCGGCAAACGATTGATGCCCAACTACTTTGTCTAAATCCTTCTGTGGCTCCAGTTCAAGATAGTCCAAGAGCGTTGTCAATGAACCCCTTGCATCCTTGTGAAAGTCCTCGTAGCGCAAGATTGGGACAAAGTGCCCGTCAAACCACGATTCTACATATGTCACCCAAGGTGGAAGCTCAAGTGGCCCAGGACCATCAATCATGTTGTCCAGTGCCTCGTCTAGCGTCCAATCCCAATAATAGGACATGGATACAGCTATATCTCTTGGGTCGCGTACCATATGTAGGAATATATGCCCGTTCTGTTCCAGGTCTGCCCGCAAATCCCCTCTGCCCTGTGGCCAGAAATGTGCCTGTCTGACAAATCCATTCCTCGGCGGTCTATCCTCACCCTCCGCCGCTATGGATGTATTGCCACCATCCCAACCCACCACCCTCACGTTAAGGGCTTCTCCCAATAGTCTAGCTATCCAACAATTTCCAGAACGGGGATAGCCACACACGGAAATCTCTACCATAACAGCGCACCGTATTCTCTG
>Ga0207796_1000817_pt1 | contig 11455 bp, 9 predicted proteins | sample Pon1CUnioCityCA_6_FD_187274 | JGI IMG/M metagenome (GOLD analysis project Ga0207796, IMG submission 187274) | Marine sediment microbial community from Union City, CA, USA - Pond 1C Sediment 1 (SPAdes) | ecosystem: Environmental > Aquatic > Marine > Intertidal zone > Salt pond sediment ...
CGGTGAGTATGACAATGGTGTGATCATGGTTCCCGCCAAGCAGTCTGAAGTCATTACGGTTGATCAAAGCAATGTGCAGGAAGCAATCATCGATTCCGGCTACTGGGATGCCAGTGAGTTCACCGGTTTAGATGAGTTGGCTCAAGAAGAACCTGCTGAAGAAGAAGCTAAAGAATTAGGACCAGTGCTCAAGATCGGTCAGATTGGTATGATGTCTGGCTCAATGGCCCTCTACGGCTTGCAGCAGCAGCAAGGTTTCGAGATGGGGCTCAAATATATGTCTGGTGGTGAGATGGATGACCAGGGTCGCTATATTATCGCTAACCGCCCCGTCGAGGTGATCGTCAAGGATGATGAAGGTGATCCTGAAAAAGCCGTTTCCCTCGCACTCGAATTAATCGAAAAAGATGGCGTTGAATTGATCCAGGGACCTGTCTCCTCTGCAAGCGCGATTGCTCTAACCAATGTCGCTCTTGAAAACGAGATTATATTAATGGTTGACCCGGCAGCGTCCTACTTTACAACCGGCACCTACTTTAACCCCTATGTCTTCCGTACTTCCCGCACCAGCTTTGATGACACCCTCATTATTGCCAAGTACCTCATTGAAAATGTGGGTCCAACCTTTGCCCATATCGGCGTGGACAACGCCTTTGGCCAGGGTTCCGGTGCTGCACTCGCATACTCTGTTGAGCAATTTGGTGGTGAATTGGTGGCTGATATTTATGCCCCCTTTGAAACGACAGATTTCACCCCCTATATTCAACAAGCGATGGATTCAGGTGCGGAGAACCTCTTCTTAACATGGGCTGGCACAGGGTACATTACCCTTTTCCAGGGCTTAGCGGACATGGGTGCACTTGATACCATGACCGTCGGTACGGGCTTTGGCGACAACGCCTCCTTCACAGCGGTCTTTGGAGAAGAGGTGTTGGGAACAGTTGGTTTGAATGTTTACCATTACACCGTTCCTGACAATCCTGTCAACGACTGGCTGGTTGAAAATCACTTAGAAGCATTTGAATCTTACCCAGATCTATTCACAGCAGGTGGTATGGCTTCTGCCATTGCCCTGGCCACAGCCCTTGAAGAAACAGGCGGTGATACCAGCGGCGATGCGATGATCCCAGTCCTCGAAGGTATGATGTTTGAAGGCCCCAAGGGGACCTACCATATTCGAGAAGAAGATCACGTCTGTGAACAACCCATGAACATCCTTGAGTTGGTTAACTTGAATCCAGACCTGGATGGTGATGGGATCAATGAATATGAATTCTTTGAGACCGTCTATGTTTCAGAATTTGATGAATTGGGTGTTCCCTGCACGCTTGAGGGTGATTTCGCTGATCGCTGTGGTGATTTACCCACACTCACAGAATAGAGTACTCCACTGATAGTGGATCAAACTGTATGGGGAGGGACCTTAGTTCCTCCCCATCATTATGAAAAGAAAAAATTAATTTATCTATATCTGAGAACCTGCAAGATCATACTTCAAATTGAAAATTTGGCATTATTATCCATCATTATTATCATTATTAGGGTCTCAGCTTATCAAATTGTCTCAAGATGAAGAGTGGTATCCATGGAAAATGAAATAATTCTCGAATCAAATAACCTCAGCAAGGTTTTCGGAGGGTTGGTTGCAGTTGACAACGTCAGCATTAAAATCCAAAGACAAACCATGCATGCCATCATTGGGCCGAATGGGGCGGGAAAAACAACGTTATTTAATTTATTGAGTGGTGTCATGCCGCCAACAAATGGTCAAGTTTTTTATAAAGGTCAAGATATCACAGATATTACTCCACAAAAACGTGCCCATCTTGGCATTGGTCGATCCTATCAGATTACGAATATCTTCTCAAATTTAACTGTGATTGAAAATGTACGCCTGGCAGCACAAGCTATGGGCAAAGACAACTTCAAACTTTTTAGGATAGCTGATGATTTTCCCGAATATATCATCAAAGCTGGGGAAATCATCGAGACTGTAGGTCTTAGTGGTAGGGAATCGGTGTTAGCGCGAAATCTTCCCCATGGAGAGAAGCGGAAACTGGAACTTGGCATCATGCTGGCTTGCGACCCGGAATTGCTCCTTTTTGATGAACCGACCGCAGGGATGTCCTCTGAACAGGTCCCCGGCTTAATCAACATTATCAATAAAGTTGTTCGGAAAAAAAATCGCACAGCGATTTTGGTTGAGCATCGCATGGATATGGTTATGTCAATTTCTGATGTGGTAACGGTAATGAACCAGGGCAGGATCCTGGCAGAGGGAACACCGCATGATATCGCCAATAACAAACAAGTCCAAACAGCTTACTTGGGCGACTTATATGGAGAATTAGTATGACCGAATCAGTAAACAATTCTGATCTTCTTGTAGTCGATAATATCCAAACCTATATCGGTCAATTCCATATTCTTGAGGGTGTTTCTCTGCGAGTACCAAGAAGTTCCATCACAGTCATGCTGGGACGCAATGGGGCTGGCAAAACCACAACCCTGAAATCAATCCTCGGCCTTACGCCTCCTCAAGAGGGAAAAATCATCTTTGATGGTATGGAGATCCAGGGAAAACGTGCCTACAATATTGCCAATTTAGGGATTGGCTACGTACCCGAACATCGAGCGATCTTCCGATCCTTGTCGGTAATGGAGAATTTAAAGCTGGCTGAACGCAAGAAAGGGGATCTTGATCGCCACGCCGAATTTATATTTGACCTTTTCCCTGATTTAAAACGTCTATATAAACTTCCTGGTAACCACCTTTCTGGCGGACAACAACAAATGTTAGCGGTTGCCCGAGCCTTGGTTCCTGACAACAAATTATTACTGATTGATGAGCCCAGCGAAGGCTTAGCCCCAATACTTATTCAACAAATGATGGAAGCCATTGAGGCTTTAAGTGAAAATACAACTGTTCTGCTCGTCGAACAGAATTTCATAATGGCAAGCCAATTAGCAGAACGTTACACAATCATTGACGATGGAAGAAGTGTGCAATCTGGCACGATGGTTGACCTGGTTAAGGATACTGACCTTATCCACCATTACTTAGGGGCAAGTATTAAGACACGTGAAGAATTGGAGAAAATCCATGAATCAGAAAATTAAAAGAATTCTGACAATCATTATCATCGTCCTAGCTGTCGTTGGTATTTTTACATTCCTTTTCCTTTTCGCAGGAAAGGAAACCTTCATCAGAACGACGCTTTCAGGCTTGACGTTAGGATCTTTATTCTTTCTTGTTGCTGGTGGGTTGACCTTAATTTTTGGTTTGATGGATGTCCTCAATTTTGCTCACGGCGCCATGTTTATGCTCGGTGCCTATATTGGGTGGCAGTTCTATACCAACCCTACTTTTATTTTTGGTTTGCTGCCGCAAGTTTTCGCCTTTTCAAGCGGTGTGCTTTTAACTTCCTATATGAAACCCTACTTGATCCGATGGAAATTACCTGAGAAATGGGTCAAAGCCCTACCAAGGATTGCATATGTGCTTGCATTGATCATTGCAATTATCAGTTTCCTTGGGCTTGACATCTTAGAATTAGCACAGACCGCCATGGTTGCTGCCACGACTGCCACTGTTGGTGATCCACTGGCAGAAATCAGTGTGCAGGAGCCTCTAGCGGAATATTGGTTCAGACCTATCTTTATCTTCATTAGCGGCGCTCTGGTGGCTTTTGCCACTTCCAAACCTGGGGATAAAACACAATTTGCACCCAAGGAAAAAATGAACCAGAAATTGCTGGTGCCTATTGTGCTATTTATCTTGGCGATCGTTGCCACATTCATCCGTGAAACCGCGCCTGTTGTGATCCTCTTAATGAATGGTAACTGGCGATTTATTATTGCGTTAATTGTCTCGATCATTTTTGGATTTGTTTTTGGTGCTGTGGTCGAAATTACGCTAATTCGACCCTTATACGTCCGTCCGACATTTATCATCATCATGACATTGGGCTTGAGTTATGTCATTCGCGAGTTGGTCCAATTATTATGGGATCCCTTAGCCTACCAGATGGTTCGTCCACCCTTATTTGCTCAACCAGGAAAGGCAGCAAGCCTTTTGGAATGGCTGAGGTTTGGCAATACCACGATTGATATAGCTGGTGTCACCTTTCCAACCTATCGATTATTTGTCATCCTCTTGGGAATATTGATGTTTATTTTTATCTCCATTCTCATGACCCGATCTCGCCTTGGAATGATCATTCGTGCCGGTGTTCAGGATCCGCAGATGGTAGAAGCCCTGGGTATTAATGTCAAAGCAATCTTCACACTGGTATTTGGCTTGGGGGTTGCCATGGCAGCCTTGGGTGGAATTGGTGCTGGACCTTTCCTTCCCATCCAACCTTTGATGGGGGACCACTACCAAACCCAAGGATTAATTACCGTTGTCATCGGTGGTATGGGCAGTTATGTCGGAGCCTTCATCGGCGCCCTGGTTTTGGGTATGGCGCGAGCTTTTGGAGATTATTTTGCCCTGAAGTATTCATTATCAACCGCTATTGCAGAAGCGTCGACCGTCATTATCATGATTATTGTCCTTCTCGCCAGGCCTCAAGGCTTGTTTGGGAAGAAGGAGTAATTATCTATGTCAGACACCTTAAAATATACAAGTAAAAATATTTTGAAAACTGAACGCCCCTTCTTCGTATTTGTCTTCTTGATGATCGCATTCCCATTTGTGATGAATTGGATCACAGGGACGGGTTTGAATGAAGGCATCACGAAGTTTTGGCAGGGTCAGTTAATCACATTCTTTATCATGGCGGTATTTGCTATGAGTTATGACTTGTTAATTGGTTATGGTGGGATTCTTTCCTTTGGTCATGCTGCTTCATTTGGGGGTGGCGCTTATGCTTTTGCTTTACTTATGGCACATTGGGCACCAAATTTTATGGAAAGATATCGGATCACGCTGGGATCGGCAGACATCACCCAGGTTGTAATTCTAATTATTGTGATCGCTGCGGTCCTTCTTGTTTCAATATTAATTGGCCTTCTGTTTGCTGCAACCTCGATTCGATTGAAAGGCACGTATTTCGCCATGCTAACCTTGGCGATTGGGCAGGCCTTATTTATCCTGATTAAATCAACCGATTTACATCCCTGGACTGGTGCCGATGAGGGATTGCATGGTGTGCCTTTGCCTTTGTGGTTGAATCCCACACAAAATCGCTTAACTGTGTATTTTATTTCGCTTGTTTTTTTAGTCCTTTCCTATTTACTAATGAAGCGAATAACTAAATCGCCAACAGGACATGCCATCGTGGCAAATCGTGAAAATGAAGACCGTATGCGTATGATTGGATATAACCCGGTGGCATACAGAACGGTCGCATTTATTGTTTCTTCCGTATTTGCTGGCTTAGCAGGAATGCTGTATTCCATTTGGAATGCCAGTGCAACCCCCAATATGATCTCCGCAATCACCACAGTCGATGCGCTGATCATGACCATTCTTGGCGGCATGGGAACCTTGATAGGACCAATTATCGGCGCTGGAATCAGCCAGGTGATACAACAATTCTTCTACACCTGGTTTGGCGCTCGTTGGCCCCTCGTATTTGGGCTGTTGTTCATGTTAATCGTGATTTTTCTGCCATATGGTATTGTTGGGACATGGCTTCTCAAACGCTCGGATATTAAAGAAGGCTGGCAACGGTTTAGACGATTATTTTCCACCAAGAGTGCTGAAAATCCCAACTAAATCAGGGTTGGTCGCCTAAAATTATTTTACTTTTAAGAAAGTCATAAAAAATCATAATGAAAATTGGGATCATCTATTTTTCACACATGGGACACACCCAAAAAGTTGCTGAAAATGCCTCAGAGGCTTTACGTCAGGCGGGTTTTGATGTCGATTGTACACAGCTCATACCCAAAGAGCCATTAGATTTACGCGCTGAGCGTGTTCCTGTTGAAGAGATTCCACAGGTTGTCCCATATGATCTGCTCGTATTAGGTACGCCCGTCCACGGTGGAAGAATGTCCGCACCCATGCGGTATTTTTTGGATGAAATGCCATCCATAAAAGGCAAGAAAATTCTCGCTCTTGCCACGCATTTCTTTAGGAAAGGGTGGGGGGCTGTGCAAACTATCCAGCAGATGCAGAAGATTTGCGAAATAGCCGGTGCCGATTTCCTGGGCTTTGTAAATGTCAAATGGCTTTCGCTCTTTCGAAGCAAACAAATTAATATTGCTGTTGAAGCAATTCTCAATTCTGTCAGGTGTATTAATCGAGAAGATTAAAAATTTATAATAATACAATTTATTTTAATATAATAATAATTTTAATACAATAATATTATTTGATAAGTCATTTCGTATAGTATGGATTCTCTGATGAAAATAAGGAAAGCTGGGGGAGGAGAACTTATGAGTGGTATAAAGATCGGCACACTAAATGAACAGCCGCTTCATTCTGCGCTAAAAAATTATTATGCTGGTGATAGTGGGGAAAAAGAAGTTAGGGTAGATGGCTATATTATTGATGTTGTCAATAATTGTGAATTTTATGAGATTCAGACGGGAAATTTTTCAACCATAAAGAGAAAGGTGTCTCAAATTACCCCTAAACACAGACTCACAGTAGTTTATCCAATTGCTGTGGAAAAATGGATTGTAAAGTTACCAGAAAAGACTAGAGGTGAGGTCAAGCGGAGAAAATCTCCTAAAAAAGAGGGTGTTTATCAATTATTCAAGGAGCTTGTCAGCTTTCCTGACTACATCAACCACCAAAACTTTTTTATTGACGTAGTAAAAATACAAGAAGAAGAGCTTCGCAAATACACTGGTGAAAAAACCTGGCGCCAAAATGGATGGGTAACTCTCGAGAGAAGGCTGCTCAACGTCCTGGAGATCCAGCGCTTCTCAGATCGTCAGTCATTCTATTGTTTATTGCCAGAAGCGCTTCCAAAAGCGTTCACCACAAAAGACCTGGCAAATTTGGTACAAATTCCGCGCTGGCTGGCACAGAAAGCCGTTTATTGCCTGCGTAAAATGCACGCTGTTAAAATTATTTCTAAAAAAGGGCGCGCAAACCTGTATCAGCGATCTTAGCGAGGATCTAAGCTGCCGTACTCAAGAAAAATACTAGATGTTTTAGAAAAATGTAGACCTATTTTGGTATAAAAATAGTTTATGAGAATAGTTGTTTTCAAAAACTATAAATAAATTATATGCAATTTCGTATATATTAATATTATGAGTTGGGTTCTTGCATTAGCGAACCACTGCATCAACATTATTATAAACATTCTCCCCATCCCGCATAAAGATAGCTTCATCCCTGCCCATCGCTAAAAAAGAAAAATCGCAAGTCAAATAATCGACGGCTAAGTGATAAAACTCGGAATATCTGATAAACTGTTAATGTTTAGTTTATCCAATAATCTTATGGAACTTTGACCTTATGCCTATATCCCTTTCAGAAGTGAAGACCAAAAAAGATCTACGAAAATTCATTCGCTTTCCGTTAAAGCTTTACAAGGATAATCCTTATTATGTCCCCGCACTATTGAGCGACGAGATCAAAACCCTCCACCCAGACAAAAATCCGGCTTTTGACCACAGTGAAGCCCGTTACTGGCTGGCTGAAGAGCATGGTGAAATTGTGGGACGCGTGGCAGCGATCATCAATCACCGGCACATTGAAAAATGGAAGCAGCCTTATATGCGCTTTTCCTGGTTGGACTTCATAGATGATCAACGGGTTTCATCTGCTTTGTTAAGTGCAGTTGAGAACTGGGCTGTTGAGCGAGGAATGACAGCCATTCATGGTCCCCTAGGTTTTACCGACCTTGATCGTGAAGCGATGCTTGTTGAGGGATTCAATGAGCTGGCAACGTTGGCAACGAACTACAATTATCCATATTATCCAGAACACATGACAGCTTTAGGCTTTATTAAAGACATCGATTGGATCGAATTTGAACTCCTCGTTCCTGATAAATTGGATCCCAGGATCACCCGCGCAGCAAAGATCGTTCTAAAACGCAATAACCTGCGATTGGCGGACTATGATAAAAAGCGCGACATAATCAGGTATGCGCCGCAGCTTTTTGAGCTTATTAATTCGGAATACAGTCATATTTATGGGTCTACGCCCCTTTCTGAAAGCGAAATTGAGCACTATACGCAAGCCTATTTTGGTTTTGTGCACCCCGATTTTGTCCCATTTATTTTGGATAAAAATGACCAGATGGTGGCCTTTGGCGTTGTCATCCCCTCCCTATCCAAAGCCTTGCAGAAATGCCGCGGCAGGCTATTCCCCTTTGGTTGGTGGCAATTACTGCGTGCTTTGAGAAAAAATAATCGTGCTGACCTTTATTTAATTGCTGTCAAAAAGAAATACCGAGGACGGGGTTTGAATATGGTGCTGATGGACCATATCTGCAATGTATTTAACCAACGAGGGATCCAGTATGTCGAAACAAACCCCGAGCTTGAAACCAATCGTGATGTGCAGTCGCAGTGGAAAACGCTTGATAAGCGTCAACATAAACGCCGTCGTTGCTTCATCAAACATTTATCCTGATAGCATTTATAAAAATATATTCGAATTAATCAATATATTTTATATATTACTAAAAAATCGTTATGATACTGTATAATCAACAACTATTTTATGAGTCTTCGTGGGTTTTCTTTAAAAGTTGCGCATGAGTTAATTCGCACAAGACATACCAAAACCGGCGTGGAAAAGCCAAATACTCAAAAAAGTGTTATTTACAACCACTTTATGGAATCCTCCATTGAAAACAAATTTGATCAACTAGTCTTATAGACAATTTAACGCTCAACAAAATTCTGTAGTAAAATATCTACTCAATATTCATAAATAGTATGCAATAGGCTGCGAAAGAAACTGACAATATAATTTATAAAGATTTTGATAGATGGAAATTTAATCAAAACACTATCGTCATTTAGTTCACAATTTTGGACTAGCCCAATAGTTATGGTGACCCGTAATTTTACGGAGGCAGGTTAATGAAATCTCGACTTAATGCCCTTATTGATGCACTCCTCCCTGTTATTGCAACCCTTGCCGCTTTATTAGTCGGCGCAATTATGCTGCTGATTTTAAACGTTAACCCAATTGTTGCCTATCGCGCCCTCTTTGAGGGCGCTTTTAGTAGCTCAAACGCATTTGCTGAAACCTTGGTAAAAGCCACACCATTATTGCTTGTTGGTTTAGGCATCTGCATAGCTTATCGCGGGAATGTTATTAATATTGGCGGCGAAGGACAGATGATTGTTGCTGCCCTGTTATCAACCTGGGTCGGGTTATCTTTATCAGGCTTACCTGGCTGGTTAATCATCATCATTGCCATGTTGGCAGGAACCGTAGCTGGCAGTATTTGGGGAGGAATACCCGGGATTCTGAAGGCATATTTTAATGTCAACGAGATCTTAAGCACCGTCATGATGAATGCGATAGCCGTACAATTGATGAATTTTTTCTTGACCGGGCCCTTAATGGACCCCTCACAAGCAGAAATTGCTTCACAAATCCCCCAAACTGCTCGATTAGATGAGGCTTTACGCTTACCGCGGTTGGTCCCTACTCGTTTGCATCTGGGAGCTGCGATTGCCGTTGTATTAGCGTTTATGGTTTATATCCTTCTATGGCGAACGACCCTGGGATATCGCATCCGGGCTGTCGGGCAAAATCCACACGCCTCAGAATATGCTGGCATAAAAGTAAAACGTTATATCGTCTTAGCATTGTTGATGAGCGGCGCCTTTGCTGGTTTAGCAGGCGTTTTCCAGGTATACGGTGTCAATTACCGCATGATCACGGATGGATCTGCAACAGGCTTCACGGGGAGTGCTGGTTTTAATGGGATTGTTGCTGCCCTTTTTGGACAGCTTCATCCTCTGATAACCATTCCAGCGTCAGTTTTATTTGGCGGCTTATTGGTGGGTGCAAATACGATGCAGCGTGTTGTCCAGGTTCCTTCTGCCTTAATTCAGGCATTAAATGGCTTGGTGGTTGTTTTTGTTGTCAGCAGTGAGATTTGGCGAAAACGACGACAACGAAAACGCATGATGGGTTTGGATAGTGATGAAACCAGCGAAAACCAGGACTCAAAGTTACCTAAAAAAACGGTTGAGGAGACCCCATGATCTCGGATCTTTTTTCAGTAACAGTTCTTGTTGGCATTTTATCTTCAGGTATCCGCCTGGCAACGCCATATCTTTATGCATCGATTGGTGAAACATTCAGCCAGAGGAGCGGCGTATTAAATTTAGGTGTTGAAGGGCAAATGCTCCTAGGTGCCTTTTCTGCTTTTTATGTCGTGCTTAACACAGGAAATTTATGGCTGGGTGTTTTGACTGCAATGGGCGTCGGCGCTTTTATGGGTCTGGCGATGGCTTTTGTTACGGTCAATCTGCAAGCCCAACAAGGAATCAGCGGTATTGGTTTTTATCTTTTTGGTTTGGGAATGAGTAATTTACTTTTTCAACTCATGGTTGGAACAGTTGAGACCGTTCAGGGTTTCCCCACCATTGATATTCCATTTCTGAGCCAACTACCAGTTTTCGGAAGCATATTTTTCAGTCAAAACCTCCTGGTCTATCTGGCGTTCTTGCTCGTGCCATTAGCCTGGTTTGTCTTATATAAAACCAACCTGGGCTTGAAAATTCGTGCTGTTGGCGAAAACCCTGAGGCAGCGGATTCCTTGGGTGTCAGTGTTACCGGGATAAGATATTTCACCATCATATTGGGTGGTACCCTTTCTGGACTCGGTGGCGCTTCTCTATCCATTGCCCTGCTGAATGTCTTCCAACAAAATATGACCGCTGGATTGGGTTTCATTGCTGTTGCGCTTGTTTATTTTGGCGGGTGGAAACCATGGGGTGTTTTAGCAGGTGCACTTCTTTTCAGTATGGTCAATGCTTTACAATTATGGATTCAAGTTTTAGGCATTCCTATCACTTCGGAATTTGCCGTGATGATGCCATATATCCTCACAATACTAGTTCTTGTGGTTAGTGTATCAAAAGTGAGATCACCCTCTGCATTAACAAAACCATTTGAGAGAGAGGGATAAATTTGTGAAAGATTATATTTCATTTGAAGGAGGTGATTTAGGAAAACACATCGTCAATCAGTAAGAGAATTATATTGTCAACAATCTGCATTTAAAGGAAAAAATATTTGCAAGATCTAACAATATGTATTCTTGAACGTATCCGAAAAAACAAATTTAAAAAGGAGATTTAAAGTGCGTAAAATATTAACCATTGTTTTGTTGTTTGTTTTTCTTCTATTAGCCGCCTGTGCCCCTGCGACTGAGGCACCCATGGAGGAACCCGCAGTAGAGGAACCTGTAGAAGAACCCGCTGAAGAAGAACCTGTAGCGGAAGAAGAGTTGGCTGTCGGCATTGTGCTGCCCACCCGGGATGAACCCCGCTGGATCCAGGATCAAGC
>Ga0207796_1000819_pt1 | contig 11438 bp, 10 predicted proteins | sample Pon1CUnioCityCA_6_FD_187274 | JGI IMG/M metagenome (GOLD analysis project Ga0207796, IMG submission 187274) | Marine sediment microbial community from Union City, CA, USA - Pond 1C Sediment 1 (SPAdes) | ecosystem: Environmental > Aquatic > Marine > Intertidal zone > Salt pond sediment ...
CCCCCGCTGCTGACCGATGCGGTCGATCAAGCGGCCGCCGAACAGCCCCCCGGCGACCACGCCGATCCCCCACACGGTGGTGAACAGGCCAGCCCGCTGCAGCGAGATCCCGAACTCGGTTTCCAGGAAAGGATTGACATTCTGGTTGGCGCCGGCGATGACCAGGAAGAACAGGAAGCCTGCAGCCGCCAGGGCGATGATCGGTCCCCGCTTGAAAGCAGCGAAGGCTGCCCATTCAAATTCGCCCACCCCTTCCCTCACCCTTTCCTTGATGGAAAGCACCAGCGGGACCGGCACCAGGGTCAGGGCTCCCAGCAGCCAGAAGACAGCTGTCCAGGAAACTTCCTGGGCCAGCCAACCTACCACGGAAGCGGTGATGACCACACCCGCAGCCCGCCCGCCGACCATGAAGCCCTGGATGGTGCCCTGTTCGTTCACTGGCGTGGTGTCCAGCGCCAGTCCATCGGTGCAGGTGTCATAGAGGGCCATCCCCAGCTGCAGGACGAAAGCCAGGGCGACAAAAGCCCAGTAGCTGGTCGCTGGGTCGATAAAAGGCGCTATCGCCAGGCAGATGGTCTGAACCAGCAGCCCCAGCAGGATATAAGGTTTGCGGTGGCCCAGGCCCAGCAAATTGACCCGGTCGCTGAGCATCCCCAGGAAAATCTTGATCACGAAAGGGATGAGGGCAATGGCGCCAAAAATCCCCACATCCCCCATGGTCAACCCTTTGGATAGGAAATACAAGGCATTCAAAGAGGTGAAATAGGCAAAGACTGTCCCCTGGGAGAAATACAACGATCCGAACATGGCATAGCGGGCTGTCTTACTCTGCTTCATTGCTGCCTCCTGCGCTAGGGGATAATAAACTTTTATAAGTGTACCCTAATTCCACGCTTTTCTTGCCGCAACATACAACCAGAACAACCCTGTGGGGAGCAGTGACCCGGAAAGGTGATAGGGTTGATTTTGATATGTTAAAGGAGAGCAGGATAGCAATCAGCCTGGGAAACTTAGCTAACTATATAAAGTTGAAAGTTGAAAGTTGAAGGTTGAAGGTTGGAAGTTGTAGAAACAGAAGCAAGCATTGAAAAGCCAAGAAAAGACGACAGGGGCGCCCAGATCAGGAGAACTGGCAGTCCTGGATCAGGCCAGGTTGAGGACCGAGAAATAGTGCATCACGCTTCCCCCCAGCACGAATAAATGCCAGACCGCATGGCTGTAAGGGATTTTCTTCCAGAGGTAGAACAGGACCCCAAAGGTGTAAAACCCACCCCCCGCGATCAGAAATTGCACTGACCGGGTCCCAATTTCACGGAAAGCCTGTCCAAAGACGATCAACCCTGCCCAGCTGATGAACAGATACAGCAGCACCGGGGGTTTCGTAAAGCGAGCGGGGAATACCAGTTTGGCCAGTAAGCCCAGCAGGGAGATGCCCCACATCAGGCCGAACACCGTCCATCCCAACCCGGTGCGGAGATGGGTGAGGATGAATGGGGTATAGGTTCCGGCAATTAAAAAGAAGATCGCCGCGTGATCCAGCCGCTGCAGCACAGCCATCCAGGGTTTGCGGGAGAAGATGTGGTAGCTGGTAGATGCCAGGTACATTAAGATCAGAGAGATCCCAAAAACCAGGAAGCTGGCCAGGTGCCAGGGACTGCCCGTTCTGGCGGCGCGAACAATCAAGACCACCAATCCGGCAATGCTCAAACCAAACCCGATGCCATGGGTAATGCTGTTGGCAAGCACTTCACCTATGGATAACGACTTGAAGCCCTGATCGGTTTTATACGGCACTGTGCACTCCTTGAATCCCGGTTCTTTGCTTTGATTTTTCTGCAGTTTTCATATTACCATTCTCATCTGATCCTTTTCATAATTATATCTTAGATCGTTGACCGCTCGCTATCCTGAATGGAATCCGCCGGTTGCTTTGTTTCCTCACTCTGAAACGATAGTATACACACCGGGATAGATTGTGGTCCAATCCCTCCTGTTAGGTTTTTGTCAATCATATAAAAAAGCTGGTTCAGGTTGCTGATTCCCCGCAGACCATCCTTTCACGCAGCAGGCGAAAAACAGGATTTGATTATATAATTTCATCGACAACAAAACCTGATCACCTGGAGATAAATGATGAGCAATCCCAACGGAAATCCCCCGCCCTCGAATTTACTTGACCAGGGCATAGCCCAGATCGCGATTGTGGTCCCGGATCTGGAACAAGCTGTAGAGAATTACTGGCATCGGTTTGGAGTCGGCCCCTGGCATTTTTACACCTACAAACGACCGCTGCTGGCCATGAGCCGCTATCAGGGGGCGGATGTCGACAACGCCCTGCGCATCGCCCTCAGCCACTTCGGGCCCACCCGGATCGAATTGATCGAGGTCCAAACCGGCCCCTCGCTGCAGGAGGATTTCATCCAGGAGCACGGTTACGGCGTGCAGCACCTGGGGATCCTGGTGGAGGATATGGAAACCGCCCTGGAAGAAGCCCGGGCCCACGGTTTCAAAGTCATCCAGGAAGGGAGCGGCTTTGGACCGGATGGCGACGGCCATTATGCCTATCTTGATACCGAGGAGGATTTCGGGATCACCTACGAAGTGATCGAGCGCCCCCAGCGCAGGCATCCCCCGGAAAAGATCTACCCCGAAGACTGAACATCCCCTGCTGCCCGATCTAACCAAAAATCAAGCTCAGGGTGCCCCCCGCTGCAGGATCTTCTCGGCGGCTTTGATGCCATCAATGGCGGAGGACATGATGCCGCCGGCATAACCTGATCCTTCCCCCGCGGGATAAATCCCCGGGATGGAAACGCTCTGGCCGTCTTTGCCGCGCAGGATGCGCAGCGGACAGGAAGTCCGGGTTTCAACGCCGGTGAAGACCGCCTCCGGGCCCGTAAATCCCGGCATGCGCTTCTCAAACTGATGCAGCGCCTCCCGGATGGCGTCAGTGACATAATCCGGAAAGGCCTGGTTCAAGTCCACCAGCCGCACACCCGGCTGGTAGCTGGGCTGGACCTCCTGCAGCTGATCGGTTACTTTCCCCCGCAAAAAATCCTCCACGCGCTGGGCAGGCGCAATATACTCCCCGCCGCCCAGGGTATAGGCCTGCCTCTCCCAGGCTCGCTGGGTTTGCACACCGCCCAGCGGGTCTTCAGCGAAGTCCTTTGGGAAGACCTCAGCGACAATGGCGCTGTTGGCATTGTCCCCGTCCCGGGCGTACTGGCTCATGCCGTTGGTGACGATGCTCTCCGGTTCAGAAGCTGCGCCGATCACGCTGCCGCCGGGGCACATGCAAAAACTGTACACCGTTCGCCCCAGCGAAGTGCGGTAGGAGAGCTGGTAGTCCGCGGCACCCAGCGCCGGATGGCCGGCAGCTTTCCCGTACTGGATCTCATCGACCCAGGCCTGGGAGTGTTCGATCCGAAAACCAACTGAGAAGGGCTTGGGGGCCAGCTGCAAACCGCGCTGGTGCAGCATGGCAAAGGTATCCCGGGCGCTGTGGCCGATCGCCAGCAGGACAGAGGAAGCCGTGAGCTGTTCCCCGCCAGACAGGACCAAACCGCTCACCCGGTTCCCGTCCAGGACCAGGTCCTCCAGCCGGGTCTGAAAACGGTACTCGCCTCCCAGGCCCTCGATCCTGAAACGTAAATTCTCCATGATCCGGACCAGGTTTGCTGTGCCCAGATGGGGTTTTTTATCGTAGAGGATCTCTCCCGGGCCGCCAGCGGCAGCCAATTCCTGGAGCACTTTCTCCGCCCGCAGGTGCTTATCCTTGACCCGGGTGGTCAGCTTGCCATCCGAAAAGGTCCCCGCGCCGCCTTCCCCGAACTGCACATTGGATTCCTGGTCCAGCTTTCCCTGCCTCCAGAATTGGTCCACATCCCGCACCCGCTGCCGGACCGGTTTCCCGCGCTCGATCAGGATGGGGCGCAAACCCGCTTCTGCCAGGATCAATCCCGCGAAAGTGCCAGCTGGACCGGTACCGACCACCACCGGCCGCTCTCTCTTTCCAGGGAAGAGCAGCTCCGGAAGCTGATAGGTCTTAGCCTGGTAGAAGTCCAGGTCCTGGGTTCGATCCACCCGCCTGGCAATCGCGTCCTGGTCAGCGACCTCGACGATCACTGTGTACACCCGGCTCAGCGGGCGGTTAGCCCGGGCATCCAGGCTGCGCCGCTGGATCTCAAGGGACTGGATGCGCTCCGCAGGAAGGCCGAGTTTTATCGCGGCAGCCTGGTACAGATCCCGATCCTGGTGGTCAAAAGGGAGCTTGATATTCCTGATCCTGATCACGTTCATTCACCTCACTATACTGTCCTCACCCAATGATAATGGATAAAACCCCTTCCGGGAGGGCAGATCCACCCCGGAGAAGTCCTATCGTTTTTGTCAGAAGCTCACCCTGAACCTTGCTCCCCCTTTCATGGTAAGATTTGGAAAGTCCCAAAAACCACCTGCCTGGCAGGCAAACCATGATGACCGCAAGACTGCAAAGAGCAATTCAGCTGATCAAAGAGGGCAAGCAGCTTTCCGCCCGGGATCTGCTGCTGGAGGAAATCAAAGCCAACCCGGAGAACATCACTGCCTGGCTGTGGGCCCTGGAAGTTGCTGCCAACGAAAAAGAACAGCGTTTGGTCCTGGGCCGGATCCTCAAGATCGATCCCGCGCATCAGGCCGCCCTGGCCTACCTGAAGAAATTGGACAGCAGCGGGGCCAGTCCCCCTGACCAGATCGCTGTCCAGGAAGAACCCAGCCCGGCCATGGCAGATCCTCGCCGGTCCGGCATGCTGGGTTTGTTCCTGGATTGGCTGGGGGCGCTGCCTTCCGGCATCTTCTTCATCGCCCTCTTCCTGGTCATCGTCGCCGGCGTCTTTACATATACCCGGGTGAACACCAGTTTCTTTGGCCTGACAGGAACCGATTTTGAGGACCTGGCGGTCAGCAGCTCCTATGAGCTGATCGCTTCTGAGGAATACCAATGGGAAGTGCAATTCGAAAGCCTGGGAACAACGGCATACACCGGTACCGTAAGACATGCAGCGCCAATCCGGATCAAGGAATTTGCCATTCTCACCCACGATATCCTGATCACTACCGGGGAATTTGCCGATCCCAAGGTGGTCAAGGCCAACGTTTACGATCATAAATTCTTCTGGAAATCATCCAGCACCCGTTTGCCCCAAGGCAAGATCAACCTCATCCATGCCCTGCCAGCCAACCGGGAAATATATCAGCAGCTGCTGGAGATCAACAAATGGGACCAGGTGCAGATCACCGGCCGGGAAATCTTCCTGATTCAAGCCTTTGGAAATGATGCCAGCAGCCTGGGCACCTGGCAGGACGCCGGCTGCAACACCTTGCTGGTAGAATCTGTTACCATATTAGAAGACTAGCCCACCACTTAACTGTTTCACTAATTGCCTATGCGAAAAGGTCTTTCCAAGCTGGTACTTTTATTGTGGACCACGGTCATCCTGGTCATCTTCGGCATCGCGCTCTTTCTGCTGGGTGCCCGGGAGCTGCCCCTGGAGGATTCACCCCCTCCCACACAGCAGGTGTGGCCCACTCCTTCTCCGTCAGCCACAATCCCCCCGCCCACCAGCACGCCCCTGCCCCCAACACCCATCGCCACAGCCAGCCCTGTCCCGCCCAGCCCGACCCCGACGATGCCCCAACCCCAGGTGATCGGCACCTCGGTCGCCGGCCGGCCTCTGGAAGTCTACCAGTTCGGGCAGGGCCCGATCGAAAAGATGATCGTGGCCGGCATTCACGGCGGCTATGAGTGGAACACGATTGCCCTGGCGGATGAGCTGATCGAGTACCTGGAGAACCACCCCGAAGTGGTCCCTCCGGACCAGACTCTCTACCTGCTGCGGGCCCTCAACCCCGACGGCTATTACCGGTCCCACGGCATCCGGGGCCGGGCCAACGAGAACAACGTCGACCTCAACCGCAACTTTCCATCCAAATGGCAGAGAAACTGGCCCATGACCGGCTGCTGGAGCTATCTCCCGATCCATGGAGGGGAATCCGCCGCCTCAGAGCCAGAAACCCAGGCTTTGATGGCCTTCATCGAGTCCCACGAGATCACAGCCCTGATCAGCTATCACAGCGCCGCTCTAGGCATCTTCCCCGGCGGCCAGCCGCCGGATCCTGGCTCGCTCTCCCTGGCAGAATCAGCAGCCGCGGTCAGCGATTACGCCTATCCTCCTTACGGACTGGGATGCCTCTTCACCGGCCAACTGGTGGACTGGGTCTCAGACCAGGGCATCGCCGGCATCGATATCGAACTCACCAATCATGACGACACGGATTTTGAGATCAACCTGGCCATTCTGAGTGTGTTCCTGGATTGGTCACCCCCCGAGTAGAATCCTTTCTGCTATTCCCCCACCCTGGGCAGCGAAAAACCTTTCAGCTTTCCCAGATCGACCTTCCCCGCTCCAGCAGCGCAGACATGGGCCCCAAAAAAGAGGATCAAGCTGCTGATGTAGATCCAGAGCAGGATGGCCACCACCGCGCTCAGCGATCCGAAGATGACCTCATAGCGGGTTAACCCGCTGGCCAGATACCACTGGAAACCCATCGAGGCCACCCGCCAGACCACGGTGATGCCCAGGGCGCTCAAGCTGGCGGCTTTGATCGGCACCCGACCCCGGGGGATGATCCGGTACAGGCTGTAAAAGAATAAGAAAGGCACGCCCCAGTAGAGGACCTTGGCGCTGAAATTCCACAACCAGGAGGAGAAAAGCAGCTCGATCCCGGGAATGGTGTCCTGGTACTTGACCAGGGCGTTCAAGACCGTGGATGAGAGCATCAGGAAGAACAGGACCACGATCAGGAAGATCACCATCGCCAGCCCGAAGAGCCGTTTCTGGAAAAAGGGCCGGCGCTCCCCCTCCGGCCAGGCACTGGTGATGTGGTGCACCATCATCGAAAAGGCGTTCGATCCCGACCAGAGAAAGAACACCAGGCTCAACAACCCCACCGAGTTGCGGACGACCAGGATGCGCTCGATATTGACTTCGACGAATTTCTGGGAGACCGGGATCACGCTGATCACCAGCTGGGTGACCCGGGCGCTGGCCTCCGTGCTGTCCACAAAATAGGAGACGATGGTCACCAGCACGATCATCAGCGGGAAGAAGGAGAACAGGGTGTAATAGGCCATGCCTGCTGCGCCGCGGGCCGCCCCCTCGCGCCCGAAACTGGCGATCGCCCCTCGCATGACCAGGATGATCTGTTTGATAATTCTTTTCACTCTTTCCATAGCTTGTTTACCCATTGATCCCGTTTAATATCTACCCTTCCCGAAATCGATTTGGTATTGTACCACTCCTGGACGCTCCCTCAAGGCCTGCTCCGTTAAGCAGAAATGAGCCTGGTCGGCTTGGATCGCAGGCTCATTTGGGTCAAATCAGGGGGGCAGTTCAGGACCAAAATTCCTCAATGTGCAGCGCTCCTGGTTCCCGCCGGGAGTGCTTGGTGTAATCTCTTTTGTACAGCCAGGCGGAGACATTTTCGACCATTTTCGGGTTGCCGCACAGGAAGAAGTGGGTCTTCTCTGGGTTGACTTCGATCCCGGCTTCTTTGTTGAGGATGTCCTTATCGAGCATCTCCTCGATCCACAACCGGTAACCGGCCCAGGTTTCATCGGCTTCAGTGAGGGTGGGAATATAATTGAAATTACTGAAAGTGTTCTCCAGGAAGGTCAGTTCAGCGTAGTAGCCCAGGTCCCACTGTTTGGCGGCCCCCTGGACGATGGCCATCTTCGATTCCGGACGGGAGGCTAAATAGGACCGCAGGAAGCTCATATAGGGTGCCATGCCGGTCCCGGTGGCGATCATTACGATATCGGTATCAGGTGGGGTATCGGCCAGCTTGAAGACCCCCACGATGCGCTTGCTGACAAAGAGCCGATCCCCGGGCTCCAAAGCGAACAGGCGCGGGGTGAGCTGGCCGGATTTGACCTGGGAGATATAGAATTCCAGCTGGGAAAGCTGGTTGGTGGCGGAGGCGATCGAATACGGGCGCTGGATCAGCTTATCGGGATCGGCGGGTTCCGCTTCCGGAGTCGAGTTGGGTGAGCGCTCCTCCCGGCCGTAAAGCCCCAGCAAGGTGTACTGGCCGGCGCTGAATTCATCCCGGGGCTCATCGGTATCCACCCGCAAAGTCATGATGTCCGGACGCAGGATGATTTTCCCAACCACGGTGGCGTTATACTTTGATTCTGGCATCCTCACTCCTCATCTATCGATAACGACGCTTAACGGGTAAAATTCCGCCCCTATTATAGTGTAATGACGCCAATCAGAGTAGGTTAAAAACAGGGCTGCCCGCTGTCAATCAGAAATCAGGGCCGGGGCGCCCTTTCAGGGTTTGGTGGTGAAAGCCACCCCCACCAGGCCAGCCCCGGTGTGGACCGATAAGCCCGGCGTGAGCCCGGTGACAGTGATCCGCTCCGGACAGGGCATGGCAGCCCGCAGTTTTTCTTCGAACTGGCCTGCCAGGTCATCAGCCGCCACATGGAGCAGGTACATCTGGTCGATCTCCTCCGCATCCAGGCTGGTCACGGCCAGCTCCAGCACCCGGTCCCAGGCTTTGCGCCGCGTGCGCACCTTTTCCAGCAGGTCCAGCTTGCCGTCGATGATGGTCAGGATGGGCTTGATGCTCAGCATGCTGGCCATCTCCGCGGTCAGGCTCCCCACCCGGCCGCTCATGGCCATGAACTTCAAGGTGTCCAGGGCGGCATAAAGATGGGTGCGCTCCCGGATGTCGATCACCGCTTCCAGGATCTCTTCCGTGGTTGCTCCCTCGCGCGCCAGGCGGGCAGCCTCCAGGACCATGAAGCCCTGGCCCATGCTGATGCTCTGGGTGTCGAGCACGGTGATCTTGCGGTCGGGGTGCATCTCGCAGGCGGTCAGGGCGGACTGGTAAGTGGCGCTCACCGCCTCGCTGACCGTGAGGCAGATCACCTCGTCCGCGCCGCCGTCAAAGGCCTGCTGGTAGACCGCCGAGAAAGCCCCCGGAGAGGGGGCCGCGGTGGTGGGCATCACGCCTTCCCCTTCCACCCGGGCCACCAGGTCATAATCATCGATCCCGGAACAGGCGTCTAACACCTCTTCCCCGAAGTGGATGGTGATCGGCACCTGGCGGATCTGATATTCACGCAGTATGCTGTCCGGCAAACTGGAATCGGTATCAGAAATAATTGCAATAGCCATCAAAGAACCTCCAAAAAATAATCCTGAATGATTTCTGTCTATATATAACCAGGAAACAGTCCTGACCGATACGCGAATTTCCCCCAGAATCCACTGCTGATGATACCACAATCAGGAAAGTGGACTGCGCCGGAAAACAGGTCTCTGGTATGATTGGGACAAAGCCCTTAATCCCCCAGCAAGCGAGGCTGGCATGCCGCTCCGCATCGGTATCATCGGACTCCCCAACGTGGGCAAAAGCACCTTATTCAACGTGCTCACCCAGGCCCAGCAGGCCGCGGTGGCCAATTACCCTTTCTGCACCATCGAGCCCAATCAGGCCCTGGTCCCGGTGCCCGACCCCCGGCTGGAAAAGCTGGCCCGGCTGGTGGGGGTGGACCAGGCCATCCGGACCACGATCGAATTCGTGGACATCGCCGGCCTGGTGAAAGGCGCCAGCCAGGGCGAGGGGCTGGGGAACCAGTTCCTGAGCCAAATCCGCAACACGGACGCCCTGCTGCACGTGGTGCGCTGCTTCAGGGACCCCAACGTGGTCCACGTCAGCCCCCAGCCCGAGCCCCGGGAGGACATCGAGGTGGTCGAGCTGGAATTGGTGCTGGCCGACCACGACCAGGTCTTGAAGAAGATCGACAAACTTTCCCGGCAGGTGAAGGGAGACAAGGGCCTGGCCCCGGCCCTGGAGATGGCCCAGCAGCTCGCCTCCCACCTGGAAGGCGGCCGGCCGCTGAGCAGCTTTCCGGAGCGGGAGAGCCCGGCCTTCCAGGCCCTGGACCAGGAGCTGCGTTTGCTGAGCGCCAAACCGGTGATCTACGCCGCCAACATCGGGGAGGAGTTCCTGAGTGCGCCTCACCCCGACCTGGCTGCCATCGAGGAGATCGCCGCCCGCCAGGGGGCGGAATGGGTGGCGATCAGCGCCAAATTAGAAGCGGAGCTGAACACGCTCGACCCGGGGGAACGGGCCGATTACCTGGCCCTGGCCGGGATCGAAGCCAGCGGGCTGGACCTGGTGATCGCCACCTGTTACCGGAGCCTGGACCTGATCAGCTTCTTCACCTACAACGAGCGCGAAGCCCGGGCCTGGACCGTGCCCCGGGGGGCCAGGGCGCCCCAGGCGGCGGGGGCCATCCACAGCGATTTCCAGCGCGGCTTCATCAAGGCTGAGGTCATCCCCTTTGAGGCTTTCCAGGAATTGGGGAGCACAGCGGCCGCCAAGGAAGCCGGCCAGCTGCGGGTCGAGGGCAAGGACTATGCAATCCAGGACGGCGACGTGATCTATTTTAAATTCAATGTTTAGCCGGGGGAAGATGAGGATCAAGACCGAAAACGGAGGACGGCGGCAGGGACAGTCGCCGTTGAAAACGAATGAGTGAGCGCAGCTATGACGGCATTTTGATTCCCGGGGGCGGGTTGACAGCGGACGGCGCGCTGCCGCCCTGGACCGTCGCCCGCCTGGAGCGGGCCCTGGCCCTGGCGGGGGAGGCGGCCTGGGTCATCCCCCTTTCGGCGGGCACGGTGCACAAGCCACCCCCGCTGAACCCGGAGGGCTTCCCGCTGTATGAGTCCCGCCAGGCGTCGGCCTTCCTTGCAAATCGGGGGCTGGACCCGGGCCGGATCCTGGCCGAGACCTGCTCTTATGACACCATCGGCAACGCCTATTTCGCCCGGGTCCTGTTCGCGGACCCGCTGGGTTTGGCGCGCATGCTGGTGATCACCTCGGAATTTCACCTGGCCCGGGTGGAAGCGGCTTTCGCCTGGGTCTTTTCGCTGGCGCCGGCGGGGCCTGGCTATCAGCTCAGCTTTGCGGGCACGCCGGACCGGGGGCTGGAGCCGGCTGCCCTGGCCGCCCGCCAGGCGCGGGAGCGGGCCAGCCTGGAGACATTGCGGGCAAAGATCCCCCGCATCAACACCCTGGAGGAGTTCCAGCGCTGGCTGTACCGGGAGCACGCCGCCTATGCGGTTGGGGGGAAGAGCGAGGAATTGAGCGGGGAGGAGCTGGCGTCATATTAGACTGGAGCGCAGTTTCAGCGCCCGTTGGGGGCGATTTTCTGGACCAGGGACCGGCGGTGGACGGCCCGGATTTCGGTCCCAACCCGGACCCAGACCTCGCCCGGATGGGGCCGGTAGCCCAGGAAAGTCACTGGCTGAAAGCGGGGTTTCCCATTGGCTTGGGCAGTCTGTAAATAATAGACCTGGCCCGGCCGGGGGCTGGCCGGG
>Ga0207796_1000820_pt1 | contig 11432 bp, 7 predicted proteins | sample Pon1CUnioCityCA_6_FD_187274 | JGI IMG/M metagenome (GOLD analysis project Ga0207796, IMG submission 187274) | Marine sediment microbial community from Union City, CA, USA - Pond 1C Sediment 1 (SPAdes) | ecosystem: Environmental > Aquatic > Marine > Intertidal zone > Salt pond sediment ...
CTGGGTCCTCTGGGTCCTCGCCGTTGTCGTCGATCAGGGTCCATTCGGCGTTCAGGTGGAGGTGATCGTCAGGAATCATGCCCATGCCGAGGATGACGTCGGAGCGGGTGTCATGGCCGGCGATCCAGGCGGCGTGAGGTCCTCGCTCCCCGATGGCGGCGTTGTAGTGTGCGCCGGGTCCCATGCCAAAGCCGACGTTGCCGGTGACGTCGGTATATCCGATCACCGCGCGGCCGGGTGTGACGTCTGGGAACGGAGCCCCCAGGGGCCCGGCGTCGTTGCATTCGGGTGCGTCGGGCCAGTAGAAGGCTACCTTTACCGCGGGTTGGGGTCCTTCCTCGCCGATGGCGGAGGCTATCCAAGCGGCGTCGTTTTTCTCGCGCAGGCCGGTTATCTTCCACGCGCGGGGATCGTCGCCCGGTGGCGCGGGGTAGATGATGAAGGGACCGTATTTGTCGAGTGCCCATTCTAGGGGGCGCGTTTTTCCCAGCAGGTCGTACACAGCAATCTCAGTCATGCTTTCCTCCAATCATAGATGTCAGCGCGGGTCACGAGTCGCCGACCACGCGCTTGATATGCGGGAAGAGGACCCGCAGGCGGCGCCTGGCGCGGGCCATCCGCGCGTAGGCCGCCCCGTTGGTGATGCCCAGCAACTCGGCGGCAGCCGCATAGGTGAGCCCCTCCAGCCGCAGGGCGACGACGGCCAGCTCACGCGGGCGGAGCTCTTCTATCATCTCGGCATAGTTCTCCAGGGCGATGATACGGTCAAGCATCGTTCTTCAGGTTCCCTGTACGGTCATCTCGACCGCCCTTGCCGCGCAGGCACCCACGATCAGAACTCCAGACCCGCCAGCGGATCGGCAGGGGCCACCACCGCCGACACCGCCGAGCCCAGAAGCAGGCGGCCGGCGGATAGCTCGCGATCCAGGTGGGCGATCAGGGCCGCCGAGAGCAGGCGATCGTCGTGGGTGGGCTCGGGACCTTCCGGCGTCGACGTCCTGTGGTTGGGATGCACGCCCCAGCGCAGGTCGCGGTCAAAGCGGCCTTCGGGCGGCACCTCGTAGGTGCAGGCCTCGACCTGGGCCCAGAACCAGAAGGCGTCCCCCAGATGGCTATCGATGGGCCAGTACTTGAAGCGCCCCGTCTCCACCAGCGAAAGAAAGGCCGAGCCCAGCGCAGCCTTGACGCCGGCACCCGAAAAGCTGAAACCGGTCACGCGCCTTTCGCCCAGCGCCTTCCTCAGCCAGGAGGTGAGCCCAAGGCCGACGCCCGATTCGTCGCTGACCAGGTGGGCCACACCCCAGTGCTGGAGAAAGGCCAGCAGGCGGTGCACCAGCGCTGGTTGCCCGGGCGACTCCTGAAAGTGCCTGGAACCGTGGTCGACAAAGACGTCCACAGCACGGTAGACCGGGCCCATGTGCACAGCTACTGGGGTATGGCTCAACCCGGTGGTTTCGCCCGGCGAGCCGACCGGCTTGCGAAGCAAGTCGGCATAGTCCACCCGAAAGATGGTGGCCACGGTATAGTCGCGGCCCGGGTGGGCGAGCCGCGCAATAGGATCGGTGGCGGCCTCGTCCTCGCCGGCGACGTCGAGGGTGGCAACGTAGAGGGCGCCCGGCTCCGGTCGGCGCTGGCGGCGGTGGGTGCCCAGCATCAGCGCGCGCCGCCGCGCCGGAAAGAGCCCGCCCGTGCCGTCGATCGGCTCCAGAAAGTACTCGCTGGCCACGATGGGATGATCCCGCCCGTGCGTGCGCACCTGCGCATCGAGAAAGTCCCGGTACTGGGGATTCTGCTCGACGACGGTCTCGGGCTGGACCACGAACACGCGCCTCAGGCCGTCCTCTGCCTGCTGGCGCTCGAGCTGGAGCTTTTTCTGCCACAGGTAGTCGGTGGTGAGCTTGACGGTGCCGATATAGAGGGCGGGGGCGTTGGTGCTGGCGCGCATGGGCGTAAAGACCGCCTCGATATGCGCCTGATCCTGGTCCTGGGTCTCATCGATGACCAGCAGGCGGTGCGCCGTCTGCCCGCGGGCCTGGGCGCTGGGATGGGTGGATAAAAAGACCACCTGGGCGCGGCGAAGGCTGCGACGCGGTGGCTTGCTGCCGCGCTGCCACGCTCCGGCGTTCCACACATTGTCCAAATGCCGCTCCAGGCGCTCGACACCCAGCCCCAGGCTGTTGCTCTCGGCGCCGTAGACGATATTGCCGCCAGTCCGGGCGTAGATGTTGAGCAGATAGGCCAGCAGTTGGGCTACAGCTTCGTTCTTGCCCGACTGCCGTGGAAATACCAGCAGGAACTCGCGCCCGTCGGCGTCCATCACGCTGCTCAAGATCGCCCGTAGGGGTTCGATTTGGTACCGGCGCAGCGGCATCTTGAGCACCAGGTTGGAAAAGTGGGAGATATCGGCCAGCAGCGACCGGGCAGCGTGGACAAAGACTGCATCGGGCGGCCCGGCGGCAGCGCGCGGAGAGATCCTCACAGCTCGATCCCCCATTCCTCGCTCAACCCATCCAACGCTGCGTCAAAGATGGCCGTCAGCCGGTCGGTCGAATCGCCGAGCAGGGCCTGCTGGTCGCGCAGCAAGCGGGCCATGGTGCGCGCCCCCTGGAAGACCAGCCCGGCAGCCCGCAGGTAGTCGGCCTCGGAGAGGGAACCGCGCCCCTGGCTGAGGAACTCCAACGTGCGCCGCACAGCGACGCGGGTGCAGGCGATCTCATCGGCCAGGGTCAGCTCTGCCGCATAGGCCACCACGTCGGCCAGTTCGTCGGGCGAGAGCATGGGACTGTAAAAGCCCTCGTCGCTGGCTCGCTGCCCGCTATCGGCGGAAGCCTGCTCCAACTCATCACCCTCCGAAACAGCACCGAGGTGAATGGAGCAGGTTGGCGGGTCGCTGCCGCGGACAGCCCAGCACCGGCAGGGCCGGCCGGCCTTGGTCAGTTGCGTGCACCGGACCTTGGGTGGTTTCCTGGACATGGCGCGCTCCCCCTTACTGCACATCGTCCGGCAGGCACAGCGAACAGCGTGCGCCGGGTCCACTTTCGCCCGGCGCTCTCTCCAGCACCACTCTATCTGCGGGGCAGAGCACGCCGCGCCGATGATGGCCGGGGGCCGCACTCGTGGACGCAGCCCGGTGGCGGGCATCGCCAGGCAGCGCTATGCGGCGCAACACGCGGAAGGCAAGGCCATATAGCACAAGGCTGGGCGATGGGCGGTTCTCTGGCTTTCCAAGCATGGTTGGCATCTTACATACCTTTCGTTTTCTCGAAGAATAGCCGCTTTTCCTACCACTTATTATAGCACAAATGTTCTACTTTGTGACCTTCCACCCGGAAATTTTAATATTCACCCGGATTGCCGAGCGGTTGATCTGCTCATTATGCACCTATTCCTGGCTATTTCGACGCATCTGGAGGAGGGCACGAGTTTCCGAATTCGCCGCAGTTAGCCCTTGACAAGCAATGGCCGGAACCCGCGGCAGGGCTGCCTTCCGGGGCAGGCCAGCGAACGATGCCGAAGCGCCCTACATCAGTTGAAATAGCAGAATGGCCCGCTTATGAAGGTTGAGAAAATGACTCGGCAATGATCCTGGGCTCCGCCCGCGCTGTTCGCCGCGGGCTGAAGCCCCCGGATCAGAGAGCGAAGGACGCTAAAGCGCCCTAACTCGGTTGAAACAGATAGACTAGCCTGCTTCAGCAGGCTTGGCGCCTGTCCGTTAGGACAGGCCTCAGACCGGTGCTTCAGCGCCGGTCAAGCGAGGACAAGACATACCCAAAGCAATTATCACACCTCAATGAGCGGGGGGCGACAGCACCCGACCAGTGCCCTGTCATTCCCGCGAAAGCGGGAATCCACCCTCTTTGCAGCTTGCACCGCCCGACTTTGATAGGACCCTGGACCTGCCGATCATCATCTTGACCTCCCTCTACCCTTGTGCTATACTGCCGACTTGCCAAGGCAGCCAGCACTCCAGCTCCCCCCCCACGGCTACCCTCTGCAGACCGCCGCCTGCTGCCAGCCCAGGGTCCGCACTTGCGGCATACCCGGGCACACATCATTCCATACCAAAGGAGCAGACATGTCCCAAGTACGTTTCTCCCCGCGCAGTATCGTCATAGGCCTGGCGCTGACCGCTATACTGGGCCTCGCCTTGACCCTGGTCGTCGTTGCTCAGGGGGCCACAGATGATGGTGAACTGGTCATTGACGCCATCGACAGGAGCGCGGAAGCGGCACAGGTCGAGCAGGTCCCCGATCCAGCCGCGCCCGATGCAACATCCTACTTTCTTTTCCTCTCGGCCAACACCTTCGTACCTTACGATGACGACATGGACTACGAGTACGGAGGCTCGGGCTGTGTCTACCGGGTCAGCGGCGCATCGTTCATGGAACATAGCGTGGAGCTGCCCCAGGGGGCGGAGATCTCCCAGGTGCGACTGTATTTCAAGGACAGCAACTCGGTCTATAACGCCGAGGTGCAGCTGTATGCCTTCCCTGGAAACGGCACAAATGAGAAACTCATCGACCTTGAAACCGCGGGAACGCTGGGCCAGAACTATCTGGACAGCGCCCACTTTTCGCATAGGGTAGACAACTCCGCAGAAGCCCTATCGGTGCGCCTGGACTTTCAAAACAGTACAAACGATCTTCTGGAGATCTGCGGCGTGCGCATCCGCTACCAGTATAGCCCCTCTATCACCAGCTTGCCACTCATCCTTAACGGAGCCGGCCCCTAGGGCTGCTTGATCCAAATCTGCAAGGAGGCCCCCTTCTAATCGCCAAAGGTCTTCGGCAGGGGCAAAGACACGCATAACGACCATCCTGGAAGCGGCCTTCTACGAAGGCTGGCAGCTTCCAGGATGGTGCCCTACATCCAAGCGCCCAAAGCCTCTGACCGCGTCCGATGGACAGGCCCCACGGGTGGCCAGGTAGGGGCGCCCCACACGGGCGCATGCTGCGCCCCTACATTGCTTTCCATAGGTCTCCACCGGACCTTCCAACACTCTTGCACATTTCCACTACCTTGCATTTTCCCACCAACTGTGCTATCCTGACCGACACAGATCTCCCCGACCCTGGCACTCACCATGCCAGGCCGGCAATAGCCCAGGGAGAATAGGACAATGCCCGAAAAGTTGCGCTTCCTGCGTTGGCTCACCGCCTTGAGCTTGCTGCTCCTGTCAATGCCGGCTGCCTCCGGATGGTCCATGCCCTTGGTCACGCCCCCGCTACCCGAAGGCAGGCACAGCAGCCGCGCAATCCAGCCCCTCTCCGTGAGCACCAGTGACGCCTCGGACGTGGTGCTCGTGGGCCAATTCGGCGGCGCCACCCTCGCCGTCGACACTGTGAGCAACCTCGTCTACGCCGGCATCGGCCCCCGCCTGGCCGTCCTCGATGCCTCCGATCCCGCCAACCCGCAACTGCTGGGCCAGACCGCCCCACTGCCCCGCGTGCTCGAAGCGGTGGTCGTGGTGGGCGACACCGCCTACGTCGCCGCCGGGGATGCCGGCCTGCGCGTGGTGGACGTCGGCGATCCGGCGGCCCCAACCGAGCTAGGCTTTGTGGACACGGCGGGGGATGCTCAGGATGTAGCAGTATCAGGGGATTATGTCTATATTGCGGACGGTACCGGTGGGCTGCGCATCATCAACGCCCTGGATCCGTACCTCCCATTTGAAGAAGGCGCCTTTGAGGATACGGGGCTGAACCTCACCGGGGTGGCAGTGGCAGGAGATTTCGCCTACGCGGCCGACCTGAACCAGGGGCTGTACGCCATCGACGTCTCTGTCCCGGCCCTGCCCGAACAGGCCGGGCTGCTGTCCCTCACCAGCGGCGCAGTGGACGTGACGCTGAGCGGCGCCTATGCCTACGTGGCCATAGGCAGCGCCGGGCTGTGGATCGTCGACATCTCGGACCCGGAGAACCCCATCTCCGCAAACACGGCCAACACAACAGGCATCGCCCAGGACGTCGCGATAGCTCAGGATTACGCCTATGTCGCCGTCGAGGAGAGCGGCCTGGCCGTGATAGATATCTCGGACCCGGAGAACCCGGGCGAGCCAGTCTACCAGGACACTCCGGGATATGCAGTGGCCGTGGCAGTGCAGCAGCCGTTTGCCTACGTGGCGGATGACCTGGGCGGCCTGCGGGTCATCGACCTCTCCGCCCCCCTCCATCCGGCCGAGTCAGGCGCCTACGAGACGCTGGGCCTGGCCAGCGCGGTGGCGGTAGATGGACCGCACGCCTATGTCACCGGCGAAGAGACCGGGCTGTGGATAGTGGACGTCGCCGACCCGTCATACCCCGCCCTACTTGCCCATCATCCCACGCCAGGCATGGCGTATGACGTGGCGCTGTCGGAGGGGATCGCCTACGTAGCAGACGTTGGCGGAGGGCTGCGCCTGATCGATGTCTCAGATCCTGACGATCCGACAGAAGTTGGCGTTGCCCCATCACCTCCCTCAGCCCATGGCGTACAGGTGTCGGACGGCTACGCCTATGTGGCGGCGTACGGCGACGGTTTGTGGGTGGTGGATATTTCCAATCCGGAGGCGCCCTACGGCGTGGCAATCCAGGACACGTTGGGAGATGCCCACGATGTGGCAGTGGCGGACGGCTTTGCCTACCTTGCCGATCACGACACGGGACTGGCCAGGATCGAGGTCACGGCGCCGGAGACTCCAGGCGAGGCCACGTACCACGACACGCCGGGGTCAGCGCTGAGAGTGGCTGTGCAATCGCCCTATGCCTATGTGGCCGACAAGAGCGGAGGCCTGCAAATTGTGGACCTTGCTGCATGGGAGTCGCCCACGACAGGCTCGCTGCTGACGCCGGACGCGACCGTTGGCGTAGCAATTGCTGGAGACTATGCCTATCTGGGCGCCTTGACCTCGGGCCTGCTGGTGGTGGATGTGTCGGTCCCAGAAGCCCCGGTCGAGGCAGGATACTACAGCACGCCCTCTCGGGCCCAGGACGTCGCGCTCGACGGCCCCTACGCCTACGTTGCCGACGCCTCGGGCGGGCTGCTGATCCTGCGCTACGCGCCCTTGTGCCCCGATCCGCTGGCGGCGGTGACCATCGACGGTCCGCCGGAGGGCACCGAGGGCTATTCGTACCAGTTCCAGGCCGTCGTCGAGCCCCTGGCAGCGACGCGGCCGATCACCTACACCTGGGAGCCCGAGCCCGTCCTCGGGCAGGGCACGCCGGAAACGACCTACTCGTGGTCCATCGCCGGCACCCACCCGCTGACCGTCACCACCGACCACTGCGGCGGCACCGTCACCGGCACGCTCACCATCACCATCGAGCCGCTGTCGCGCGTCTACCTGCCGCTGGTGCTCAGGAACTACTAGAAACGTACAGCCCTGCCGCCCCCCTCCGCTTGGCGTGGACCACAGTCCGCGCCCACGGGTCCCCGCTTCTCCCTCTCGCCCGCCCCCACCATCCTGGAAGCTTGCAGCTTCCAGGATGGTTAGAGCCCTTCTATTTTAAATATTTACATCATATTAACTTGACAAATTGCCTCCCTGGTAGTATAATGTCCATAATCAAACTTGAGAAAACCTTGCAGTTCGCACCTGCATCCTTTTCCCAAGAGTTCGCAAAAATCATCAGAAAAGGAGATGCAGAAAATGGCATATATGTTGGTTCGTCACAATGTAAAGGACTATGACGCTTGGAAGTCCGTATTCGATTCCAAGCGCGATCTGCGCAAGAGGTACGGCGAAGAATCGTACCAGATCCTGCGCGATGAAAAGAGCCCCAACGAATTGGTGGCTCTTTTTGGTTGGGACAGCCTGGAGAACGCCCGCAAGTACGCCAGCTCGGCGGAGCTGAAAGAGGCGATGGCCGATGCGGGTGTCATGGGGAAGCCCGATATCTCCTTCTTGGAACAGGCTGCTCTGGGATAGGTTCGAGGCCGGGGCGGCTGGCTGAATCGCTGCGGGTAGAAGCTAGTGCGACCGGCAGAATCAGCCAGGCACATACCCCCTACCAGTGACCTTCCTCCGCGAGACCGCAGCGCCGTTCCAGGGGTGGACGGCGCGACTGGCCTTCGCTCGCACACGCCCCAACCCCGGCGACTCGACTGGAGCCGCGACGCAGTCTGCAAATAAGGAGATACGCAATATGAGTAGAATAGAGCTAATCAAGGCGGTAAACAACTGGGACACCCCCAACAGGGGCTCCTACTACACTGACGACTTTCAGTTCACCAACGCGGTAGGCGAGCCACCCGGCGACAAGAACGGGGTGCTGATGATGGGCGACCTGATGCAATCAGCCCTTCCCGACATCTCGACGGTCATCGAAGATTACCGGGAAGAAGGCGACAGCATCGTCCTTACCAGTCACTGGGAGGGCACCTTTGTCAATGACTTTGACCTGTCAGCAATGGGCATGGGTGTGATTCCCGCGACAGGTAAGGCCATTGTCTTTCCAACCTCCACGGTTCGAATAACCTTTGACGGCGACAAGATCTGTGCGCTCCATAATCCGGACACCGGGCCCGATGCTGGCATGACCGGTTTCCTCAGGGCGCTGGGGGCGAACGGGCGCTAGTACCGTAACCCTTTTTCGCAGTTTGGTATCTGGATCGAGAGCCCATCGCACCTTCACGTGCGGTGGGCTCTTGCTATGCCGCCATGGGCGTCGACGAGGCCCAGATCCGCGTCTATCTCCCGCAGTGCTCAAAGTGTACTGGAAAGATTGGTAGAGCGAGCCAGTTCCCTCGCCCCGTGCGGGGGGAGAGGGCCGGGGTGAGGGGGGCGATCTGCGCTTACCGAGACCACTACCCTGTTCATCTTGGCTTGACTCGATGCCTATAGGCCACAGCCCGGCACATCGACGCCAAATCTCATTTCAACATGAGCGGCGGTTGCCTGCCGTACGCCACTGGCAACAGCAAACCCGCACAAGCCGTGGACAATCTCCAAAAACCCTTGACATCCGCCCCTCGACCGTGATATACTGTCATTGCACTCATTGAAGCACTCACCGCAGAGGCTAACCTTCCGCACGTCACTTCCCAACACCACCCGAAGTCGTCGAGAAAGGGTAATGCGACTATGGCCGACTCTACGCTGGGAGTTCCCTGGCTGGAGCCGGCTGTTTTGTTGTGGTGACAGCCACAGCAACGCACAAGGAAGGATACAAGGAGAAAGGACAATGACGCACACGCACAGGTGGCTGATTGGCACCGGGATGGTGCTGACGCTGGCTGCAGCGCTGGCCCTGATTGCCGGCGGGGTACCAGCCTCGCTGGCAGAGAATGGCATCATCTACGTCGACGCGGACGCCGACCCTGGCGGGGACGGGGGCACCTGGGATTTCGCCTACAACGACCTGCAAGACGCCTTGGCTGATGCCGATCCCGGGCAGCAGATCTGGGTAGCGGCGGGCACCTACACACCGACCGTGGAACACGGCGGCAGCGGAGACCGGTACAGATCCTTCCAACTGGCAAACGGCGTGGCCCTCTACGGCGGCTTCGCCGGTGGAGAGACGGCCCTCGAAGAGCGCGACTGGGTCGCCAACCCTACCATCCTCAGCGGCGACATTGGAACACCAGACGACGCTTCCGACAACAGCTACCACGTCTTCTACCATGCGGACGGCGCCGAACTGGATGGAACCGCCATCCTCGATGGCTTTACCATCACCGGCGGCAACGCCAATCACCCTACCAATACACCCTTCCGGGTCGGCGGCGGGATGGTCAACGTCCTATCCTCACCGGCGCTCAGCAACTGTATCTTCTCCAACAACTCGGCCGTTGCCAGAGGCGGCGGGATCTATAATTGGACATCCTCGCCACTACTGACCAACTGCTCCTTCTCCAAAAACTCGGCTGGGGAGGGCGGAGGCATGTACAACCTCACCTCCTCCTCGCCGCTGCTGACCAACTGCACCTTTTCCGGCAATACGGCCGTTGCCGAAGGCGGCGGAATGAACAACTACATGATGTCCTCGCCAACACTGACCAACTGCATCCTCTGGGGAGACTCTCCCCCGGGTATATACAACACTGACGACACCAGCACGCCAGCCATCAGCTACAGCGACATCCAGGGCGGCTGCGATGCTGACCCGTACAGCGTGTGCGATGCCGGCAACATTGACACCGATCCCGTCTTCGTGGACGCGCACAACGGCGACATGCGCCTGCAGCTCACCTCACCTGCCATCGACGCGGGCAATAATGACGCGCCAGGCCTTGACGGCGTCACCACTGACCTGGGCGGCAATCCCCGCTTTGCCGACGTCGCCACCACACCTGATACGGGCCACGGCGATCCACCCATCGTCGACATGGGCGCCTACGAAACCCATCGCGACTTTATCTTTGTCGATCAGAACGCTATCGGGGCCAATGACGGCACCTCGTGGCTTGATGCCTACACCGGCCTGCAGGACGCCCTGGATGCAGCCGTAGCCCCGGTTCAAATCTGGGTGGCGGCGGGCACCTACACACCGACTGAAGAACACGGCGGGAGCGGCGACCGGTACAGATCCTTCCAACTGGCGAACGGCGTGGCCCTCTACGGCGGCTTCGCCGGCACCGAGACGGCCCTCGAAGAGCGCGACTGGGTGGCCAACCCCACCATCCTCAGTGGCGACATTGGAACACCAGACGACGCTTCCGACAACAGCTACCACGTCTTCTACCATCCTGAGGAATTGGCGCTGGACGACACCGCCATACTCGACGGCTTTACCATCACCGGCGGCAGCGCAGACGGCGCATACCCCCACGACCGCGGCGGCGGGATGGCCAACTTCAGCTCCTCGCCCACGGTGTCCAACTGCTCCTTCTCCGGCAACGAGGCCCAATACGGCGGCGGGGTGTGCAACCACAACTCCTCCTCGCCCTCGCTGACCAACTGCTCCTTCTCCGGCAACGAGGCCCAATACGGCGGCGGGATGCGCAACGACTCCTCCTCGCCCACGCTGACCAACTGCTCCTTCTCCGGCAACCAGGCCACCGGCGGCGGCGGCGGGATGTTCAACGGCACCTCCTCGCCCACGCTGACCAACTGCTCCTTCGCAGGCAACTCGGCCCAAGACGGCGGCGGGATGTACAACGACTGGTACTCCTCGCCCACGCTGACCAACTGCACCTTCTACAGCAACGAGGCCACTGATGGCGGCGGCGCGATCCATAACTACCAGTCCTCGCCAGCGCTGACCAATTGCATCCTGTGGGGGGATACCGCGGCAGAGCTTCCGGACGAGATCCTCAACGAAAGCAGCTCTCCGGACATCACCTATTGTGATATCCAGGGCGGCTGCGACAGCGACCCATCCAACTCGTGCGGCGACGGCAACATCGATGCCGATCCCCTCTTCCTGGATGCCACTGCCGGCGACCTGCGCCTGCAGCTCACGTCGCCATGCATCGACGCCGGGGACAATGACGCGGTGCCTGCAGACGTCACC
>Ga0207796_1000822_pt1 | contig 11381 bp, 11 predicted proteins | sample Pon1CUnioCityCA_6_FD_187274 | JGI IMG/M metagenome (GOLD analysis project Ga0207796, IMG submission 187274) | Marine sediment microbial community from Union City, CA, USA - Pond 1C Sediment 1 (SPAdes) | ecosystem: Environmental > Aquatic > Marine > Intertidal zone > Salt pond sediment ...
CAGGCTCACCACTGCTGGCCAGGACAGTGCAGCCTTCCCCTTCAATGGTGTTCCAGGGGTACCCTCCCAGCTGGGTGAGTTTCAAACGCCCATTGCTCTTGATCTCTTTGACCATTGCGCCCAGGGTGTCCACATGAGCGGTGAGTCCCCGCGGGGAAGTTTTCAAGTCGCCTAACCAGCTGGCGAGGAGAGATCCTTTGGCATTCCGGTGAAAATTGATCTCCGGGAACTCCCGCAATTTCTCTTCAAGATAAACAATGGCCTGCTCGGTATATCCTGTAGGGCTGGGAATGTGAAGCAAATCCTGCAGCGTATTCAAGAGATACTTGCGATCGATTTCGGGGAGTTTGATCATTGGTTCCTTTTACTCCTTGTCCATTCCTTCGTAGTTGGCAATCCTTTCCCGCCAAACAGGCTTAAGCGGAACAGTCTCTCCACTCTGGTAGTCGTAAGCTACCTGAATGGTCTTCCCGATTCCAAATATTTTGCCTCCCCCAACTTCACGGACCAGATATTCCATATCCAGGCTTTTATTGCCCAATCGGGAAGTGCGGATACCCACTTCAACTGAATCTGTCATTAAAATAGGTGCTTTGTAATCCAGCTCTATCCGAGCCAGGATAAAGCCAATCGACAAGAAGGACTTGCCGTCCCACAACTCCAGGTGGCGGATATAGTTGACCCGGGCATGCTCCAGATAAGTTACAAAGGCGGCATTATTAACATGACCCTGGGGATCAAGATCCCCGTATCGGACTATAATGGGAAAAAAGAAATTAAAATCAGCCATATTCCCATTATACTTGAATTAGATTTGCTGCCTGATATCTATCGCAGGAAAGGAAACCATATCAAGTGCACGTTTCTTAATATCCTGTAAGAGCAGCTAATAAACAGCCGGGGTCCCCATTCCCACGGTATAATGACCAGCTGGTTTGATATTTAAGGTTCGGTTTAGGATATCGCTATTCAGGATCGTTCATGGAAGTGCTAACCAGTTTATTCACCATTTTGATCATCGTCCTGCTGGGAATAATCAGCAGACGGTTAAGTGTGTTTAAAGCGGAGCACGCCAAAACCATTTCCTCTTTTGTGTATTATTTCGGCCTGCCAGCCTTATTCTTCACGAAAATCTCCAGCCTGGACTTGTTGACCCTGGATCCCAATTTTGTCCTGGGCAGTCTGCTTCCAACGGTTATTTTAATGGTCATTCTCCTGCTGCTTTTCAAACTGAAAGCGCTCAAGAAGGACGCCTTTATCCTGCTAGGGCTTTCGGTCAGTTTTGGCAGTTATGCTTTTTTTGGTGTGGCTTTCTTTGAGACCTTCCAGGATGGAAAATGGCTGGATTTTTCGATCCTGGCCGCTTCCCTGCTGGGCATGCTGGGCATCATCATTACCTTGAGCCTGCTCGAATTTGCGAACCACAAGGAACAAAGAGGTGGATTCCTGGGTAAGATTTTCAGTAACCCATTAATCCTGTCCATCTTGGTGGGAGCCGTTTTTTCTCTGTCCGGTATCCGGGTGGAATTTTTTACCAATGCTTTGGATCTGGTCGGTCAGACTTCCAGCGCCCTGGCGATATTCGTTCTGGGCATATTCATACATGATAGATTTTCCTGGAAAACGCTGATCGCAGCCCTGCCTTATTCCCTGTTCCGGATGATTGCCTTACCATTGATGACCTGGATCACGATCTGGCTTTTCCTGCCTGTCAGCGGGGAAGTATCTCAATTCTTGTTACTCGAGAATGGGATGCCGGCAGCCATTGCCCTGGTTGTTTTTGCTGAACGGTATGACTACAAGATCACAGAAACTGCCGGGATTGTCAGTTTGACTTCCATCCTCAGTTTTGCCAGTCTGACAGCTATCTATTATCTATCGGTGCTGGTTTTTTAGGCGGTTAAACCTCATCCCAGGAGGCTGACTCCCAGGGATACTCCGCTACTTCCCTGGCTCGTTCCCTGACGGCTGGATCGCTGGAAAACTTCCCCCGCAAGTGGTCCGGCAGCAGCAGTGCGATCTCTTTCATAATCCGATCACCCATTTCATCCAACTGCTTCCGGCGCTCTCTCCCCCTGCCAGTGACCTTCAGCGGCCCATAGGGTTTCCCAATCCGGATGGTGACTTTGCTCTGGTTCTTAAATCGTAAGGGAAAGGCTGTATTAAAGCCGGTAAACCCAACTGGCAAGATGCGCGCATCTGTCCTGGCGGCCAAATACGCCGCACCTGGTCGAGCGGGCCGGATCATTTCTGCCCAGGCACCGCCTTCAGGGAAGATACCGAAGAACCCATCCTGTGCCAGAACGCTTTCCGCATCCCGGATTGCCTGGCGAGACCCGGTCCCTCGATAAACATACAGCACACCCCACAGGCGGGGCAGCAGTTTGGCCCAGCCAGGCGTAAAAGCCGGGTTTGCGCCTGAGAACATCTCTATGGAAGGAGGGGCAATTTGGAGCATGGCAATGGAATCTGCAAAGCTAAAATGATTCCCGGTAATGATGACTGGCCCTTTCTTGGGTAGATTTTCCTTCCCAAGCACCTCAAAATCAGTGAAGGTATGCAGCGCCAGTGATATCAAGCCCTTCAAGACAGAGCGGATTGCTATTCTGCGGGGAACCTTGATATCTGACATGAAATTCTCCTTGGTTATCTTACCCTTATATGAATTTTCCCCCGCGAACTCAATTTTTATTCTATCAAAGATCCTTTCAGGGGATAAGTATAGATTTTGCCAGGTTCCTGGTCAGGATAATAATATAGAATATTCCTCTCCCCTTGATAATATTCGATCAGCCTGGCATCTGTCTGGGGCCCAATACTCCAGGCGAAGATCAAGGGGGAATCCAGCGTGGGTGATTCCAGGACCAGTGTGCTGCCATAAGGCATCCAGCGTTCCGCCTCAACGATCACCAATGCTGGCTGAAATTCCTCCACTTCAGGAGATTCAAAGACTATCAAGTCTTCCCGCTCGATCCCATATAGCCCTTTCAATCCTCCCAACCGGGAAGGAAGATAATAGTAGAGGTTTGTAAAAACCAGCAGCAATACAAACCCTGTGACTCCCAAGGTTCGCAGCTTGCTACCAACCTGTTTTTTCTCTTGCCCCTCTTGATGTTTGCCAGCCAGCCAAAATATCCCTGCCGCAGACACCAGCGCCAGTCCAGGCAGGGCTTCGAAATAATAACGCGATCCCAGCAGCCAGGAGCTGACCCAGTAAGCCAGATAAACGATCACCAATGATCCTGTTATCCCGGCGGCATAATAAGCCAGCGGTCTCTTACGAACTGCCCATAACCCAAAGGGCAGGAATATCCAGGAAAACCGCACCCATCCAAAGAGATCACTAGAAGCAACCTTAAGGCTGAAGTTTGTGTTACGCCATCCCTGGGCAAGCGTATGACCTCCTTGCACAACACCATGCCCTTGCCCGAAACCAAATTTGTCATACTGCCACCACAGGGTGTAGGGGTTGGTTGTAAAACTGCCCGTCACAGCATATTGCCAGAGGAAAAAGAGACCGATTAATACCAGGGTTATACCCCCGACTAATAGGATCCTGTTCCTCTTCCATCCAGGCCCCTGGAAGAGAAGAAATAACCCCTGAACAGCAAAAGGCAAAGCAACTGCTGCAGCTGTTAGCGGCCTGGTTAAACCCAGGGTTCCCAGACACAAACCACCCGCTAAGGAGGGCAGCCAGCCAGGTGAAGTATTCTCCTGTTCCAGACCATCCAGCCAAAAAAGGGCAAATCCAATCGCCAGCACCAGGCTCCACATGTGAGAAAGTAATGATCCTGCTTGAATGAGGAATAACGGCGAAGTGGACAACAACAATGCGCCGAGTAAGGCTCTTTTCTCCCCCAGGGTCTGCTTCCCCAACCGGTAGGTCAGCCAGGAAGCCAGTCCTGCCAGCAGGGGGTTGACCCAATTCACTATCCCCGCCCGGACACCCAAAGAAAGGACCGCCGGCCATCCTGGGGGGTATTTACCAAAGCGTTGCCCCTGGAAATCGACCACAAAAGGAACTAAAAAGCTTTTAGGAAATTCTGGTGTTGGCAGGGTGAGCTGCCCAAGTGCGATGGTTTTTGCCTGCCAAAGGTAAGCAAATTCATCTTCCAGGTGAGGTATATTTTCAAAGATCTGGCTGCTCACCAGGGCAGCTGCCAGGATCACGATTAGAGAAAGCAGGAGAGCCAGCCAATCCCAGATGCTTTTCATTACTTTAAGCCTTCACTTGCTTGAGGGCTGCCAATGTTCGGTCATGGAAATGCCCGTTGCTGGCGCAAATCCCGCGGTTCCCCTGCAAGGTCCTTCCCCGGGAGAAATCCAGTGCTTTACCATCCAGATCTGTGACCATACCGCCGGCTTCCTCGACAATGATAGAGCCAGCAGCCTGATCCCAAATTTTTTCTTTATAATCCAGTCTGCCCGGGGAAAGCAGCCGCAGGTAAATTTCCCCCCTGCCGGATGCTAACAAGGCATATTTAACCTGGCTGTCCATCCGAACAGGCTCGGTTGTTGCCCCAAATTCAACCTGGAAGGCATCAATCAACTCTGTGTTCGTGTGGCTGGACTCAAAGGATCGCAGCAGGCGGGCCTTTTCCGGATCCATCTCTTGAGAAACACGCAGACTGGAGAATTTTCCAGGTTGATCAAAATCTTTCATCCGGGTAATCCAGCTTCCAGCTCCTTTGTGGGCTATCAACAAGCTGCCTTCCTCTGGTGATGTATCCTCCAGGCCAGGGGTCAGGTTTGGACAACCCAACACGCCAAGCTGCACCTGGCCATCCTCCACATAAGCCAACGCCGTGGCATAGTGAGCTCCCCTCAAAAAACCTTTGGTCCCATCTATTGGATCCAAGGTCCAATACCTTCCACCCGGCTCATCCCCTCCACGGTCGATGAGATCACAGACCTCACTTAGTGTTGCTCCGGGAATAATTCGATCCACAAATCCCGCGACTTTTTCAAGAGTATCCTGTTCTTCCAGTGAGCGGAGAGCCTCAGACCCCTCCTCGCCAACCAGAAGTTCACCTGGAAAATATTTATCTAGCAGATAGCCTATCACTGCCTGGGCGGCAAAATCAGCCACGGTCACAGGAGATCGATCCTCTTTGGTTAAAGCCTTTGTGACCATTTCGCTTTGGATTCCAGCTGCCAGTCTGGCAGCCAGTTGAACAGCCATGAGTGCAAATTTGTTTCTGGTGTTGTTCCAATTTATCATATCGTCTTGGTCAATATTTGGTATCGATTTTTTCCTGCTTGTGATCCGGGACTCCTGATAGATCATATACCATGGCACCGGTTATCCGGACCGGGACAATTTTTCCTTCTGGCAGGTCGCCTTCCACAATCACCATGCCGTCAACTTCGGGAGCATCCCGGTAGCTCCGACCGAGGGAGATGATCTCATCCGATCCCTCAATCTCGCCTTTCCCTTCAATCAACACATCCAATGACTTTCCAATCTGGGTTTGATTCTTTGCCAGCGAGATGCCTTGCTGGGCAATCATCAATCTTTCTTGACGTTCTACCTTAATGTGTTTTGGGATCGGATCGCCAAGCGGCTCAGAGGCTGTTCCTGGCTCAAAGGAAAATTGAAACACGCCCACACGATCGAACCGGATCTCCTTCACAAAATTCAGCAGGGTCCTAAAAGATTGTTCACTTTCTCCAGGATAACCAACAATAAATGTTGTGCGGAGCGCTAGGTCTGGCAGGCAATTTCTAAGCTTATCTACCGTTTGATATACCCAATCCATATTAGCTGGACGACGCATCGCTTTGAGAATGGCCGGATCAGCATGCTGGAGAGGTATATCGATATAGGGAAGAACTTGATCCTTGTCCGCCATCAGATCGATAAGTCGATCCGTGATATAGCCCGGGTAGGCATATAAAATCCGCAGCCAGGGCACCTCTGGAATTGCTGCTGTTAAATCATCGAGTAATGATGCCAGGCCATCTTTTTCTCCCAGATCATGCCCATAATCCGTTGTATCTTGAGCAATCAGATTGATCTCTTTGACTCCCCGTGAAGCCAGAAATTTTGCGTCTGCCAGGATCCTCTCCCGAGAGCGGCTGACAGCTGTTCCTTTAATGCCGGGGATGGCACAGAATGCGCATGGCCGCCGGCACCCATCGGCAATCTTTAAATATGCGCTGCCTCCCTGGATATGAGCCCCGATCGCTCCTGGCGGATCACTTCCTACAATTGCTGCTTGAGGGAGATGATAGACGGGTTGTGGATATTCATTCCCACGTATTTTACCAACCACCTGGAGGATATCCATCCATCTACGCGTGCCCAGCAGGCCATCGATCCCTGGAACTTGTTCCAGAACATCCTGTCCATACCGCTGAGTCAGGCATCCGGCGGCAATCAGAAATTGACCTTCCTTCTTTCCCCGAGCAAGTTCCTGCAGAATTTCAAAAGATTCTTCTCTGGCAGGCTCAATAAACCCGCAGGTGTTCACGAGCAAAACCTCTGCCTGGCCAGGATCAGCTTCAGGAAAATAACCTTCTTTTTCAAGAAGCTGAGCCATACCGTTTGAATCCACTATATTTTTCGCACAACCAAGGGAAATCAGGTGATATGACCTTTTCTTCATTAATTACCTACAGGTTATTTGAATGCTATTCAGGCTGCGTGGTTGGCGTGGGCGTTATACTCGGTGTGGGTGTATCGCTCGGCGTGGGCGTTAGCGTGATCGTGGGCGTGGGTGTTGCAACGCCCTGTGGAGTATAAACGCGGCTGATCACCTCTCCGTACAGCCCCATTACCCCCAGATTCTGCTGATTATAGATCACTTCCACGCCGCCAGCATTACCAGTAAGAACCTCAATCCGCAGTTCCCCACCAAATATTTTTACGCTTCCAGGAATAAGTCTGCCTTCAAACGCCAAAATATTATCCACTGTCACTCTCACCCAGGTTCGCTGCAGGATGTTCAATTGAAGCTGGATCTTCTCGTTGCCGGTTAAAACCGGCGTTGGAGTAGACTCCTGGCTTTCCTCCTCCAAGGTGGGTGAGATAGCAACCCCGATTTCTCCAGAGGGGTTCTCCGTCGGCGGCACTGTAGCTGAGGGGGAGGTTGTCGGTAGAAGAATGTCCGCTACTGCAGGGATGGTGGCTGTTTCTTCTAGCGTGGACCCATTCCCCCCAAGCATCAGCAGCCCGGCCCAAACAGAGACAAAACTGATCAGGATCACCACGCCCACCCAGAGCAAAGCAGGATTGGAAAAGAATCTTTTCAGCCAGATCAGCAGCTGTGATCTGGACTGACCTCGAGAGGTTTCCGGCCGTGTTTTCTCAAGGCGGCTTTGCAAGACATCCGCATAACTCAGCAGCAGCGGTTCAGGGTCCAGGCCCAGAAATTGAGCATAGTTCTTGACCATGCCTTTGCCCTGGACCGTAGATGGTAATTCCTCCAAACTTCCTTTTTCGATGGCTTTCAAATATCTAACGGGAATATAGATCTGCTCTTCAACATTGGGGATAGTAAATCCTAATTTCTCCCGTTGAGCCTTTAACACCGACCCTATCTCACCTAATAAGCCGGATCCAGAACTGTCGGCTGTGGATGTCAGGGGAGGTTGAGAACCCTCTTCCTCAGGTTCTTCCAGTACTTTACGCAGTTCTTGGAGCAAGGGGTCAGGGTCAACTTTCAGGAAGTCGGCATAGGAGCGTGTGAAGCCTTTTTGCTGAACAGAAGAAGGTAGTGCTTCCCAATTTTCTGCCTCAATGGCAGCCAGATACTTTTCCTTGATCTTGGTAGCCAAAGATACTTCTTCCAGGGTAAGATCTTGTTCTTCCCTGGCTTTCCGCAATACTTTACCAATCATCAAATTATCTTCTGGCATAATTCCATACAAAGACCGGCCTGGCCAGCTCTACGGCTGATCCCAGACCGGTTATTTGTTCTTCAGTTTTGTGCTGTTTTAGGCTTCTTCGTCTTCTTCAACTTCTTCTTCAAGGTCATCCGGAAGAGAGGCCTCTTCGGTCTGTTCACTCTCCGTGCTGGGTAGTTCAGATTCGTCATCCTGCTCGACAGCTTCTTCAGCGAGAATTTCCTCGAGAGCTTCTTCTGCTTTGAGAGCTTCTTTCTCTTCCTCTTCAAGTGCTGATTCAGGTGTTTCGCCTTCCCGGAAGACAATGATCTCAATCACAGGAATCAGATCCACCGTCAGGCGGACTGCCACATCGTGTTTTCCTAACATCCGCAATGGTTGAGATTCAATCTGTTTGGCCTCTACGGTGACGCCAATCTCTTCACTGACTGCCTCAGCGATCATTTGTGTGTTGATCGAGCCATACAGCCTGCGAGTTTCACTGGCTTTGGCAGGGAAAGTAAACCGCTTGCCTTCTAGCTGCTCAGCAACACCACCCAGTTCCTGATTAACCTTGGCACGTTTGACTTCTCCTTGCTTCTTGATGCGGTCGGCCATTTTCATGGCACCGGGTGTGGCCAGCACTGCCAATCCCTGGGGCATCAAGTAGTTGCGGGCGTAGCCGGGGGCGACTTTTTTTACCTCTCCAGCACGACCTAATTTATAGACATCTTCAAGTAATAAGACTTTCATATTAGCTAGCCCTTTCTCCTTTCTAATGGTTAGAGTCACCCTTTGCGAAGGGTACAACGCAAGGGATGCCGGAAAATTTTACCAGATGGCGGTAACAAGGTCAATGACCGCGCCATCCCTGGCAAAGATATAGAATCAAGCTAAAAAAATCTAGCAGGTTGGTTTTGGCTATGCTCTCGAGAGAATCACAAAAGCGGTTAAGCCGATGATTAACAAAAGCTGGAAGATAAACATCAGGACGGAGGTCCTTTCCGGGCGCTGGTCAACAAGTTGAACCAGGGGTGGGCTTCCTTCCATCTCGAACTTCGGCCCGGCAAACCAGCTGAACAGAACACCGCCGACCAAGCCTCCCAGGTGTCCCCAGTTGTCTATCCCCGGAGAGAGACCGATCAGGAAATTGATCACTGCCACCTGAATAATCTGGCGCAGTGCTATCCGGGAAAGGTTCCCAAACAGTTCCCTATGTTGGTAAAGAAACACCCCTTCTGCAGCCAGCAAACCGAAAATTGCAGTAGAGGATCCCAGAGACCATTCTGGAGTGAAGAAAAATGAGAATAGGTTTCCAGTGATACCTGCAATTAAGAAAAGGAGTGTGAAGCGAAAAGAACCAAAAAAGCGCTCGATCCTGCGCCCAAGAATATACAGGGCGTAGAGATTGAATCCCAGATGTAAAATCGAGCCGTGCAGGAACATCGGCGTCAGCAGGCGCCAGTATTCACCCTCCAGGATCGCTTGATTGATCTTCATGCCCCACTCAGCTGGCAGGTCGCGTAAAAATAACGTGCCGGTCAGCAGCTGCAGGAGATAGATCAACCCCATGACAACCAATAATACCGTTGTGACCACCGGCTTGTTATCCGGCAGGGGTATCTGGACTTTTTGCGGAACCTCAGTTTCGGGTTGGATTATCTTCTCAACTTGCTTTTCTTCATCCCCCGAATCTGGCCCTGTCTTTCGAATTATCCGCTGGAGATGGATAGGGCCGGTTGGATTAGCGCTGATATAAGGCAGGAATATTTCCACCTCATTCTGATGCTGGAGTTTCTTGAGGGCAATTCCTGCCGCTTCCTGGATGCGCTGGACCGCAGCTGGATCTTGCGCCAGATCCAACTTATATTGATCCCTGAATTCAGTCAGCAATCTGGAAACCAGCTCTTCCGGCGCCATCTCGCCAGGGGAGGAAACCCATAAGGGGTCTTGTGTCATAAATTTACAACTCGCTGATGGACTCGATGCTGCTCCGCTTTGATAATGGCTTCAATGGTGTCAACTGTCTCGTTCAAGCGGTCATCTTTATTGACCACTATATAGTCGAATAAATCAATTTTCTTGTATTCCTGACGGGTGGTAGCAATACGGAGTTTCAAGCTCTCCTTGGTTTCGGTATTTCGTTTTTTTAAGCGATTGATCAATTCCTCCTCATTTTGGGGCGTGAGGAAAATCAGCAAAGCATCCTCTGCCAATTCGCGAACCGTCTCCGCTCCCTGGACATCAATGCGCATGATGACGTTTTTTCCACTAGCAAGAGCTTCTCTGACCTGCGATTTTGGTATACCTTTATAATCCTTATATACCACTGCATACTCCAGCAGTTCCCCTTCATCAATCATCCGGGCAAATTCATCCTGAGATAGAAAAAAATAATCCGCGCCATCCACCTCATCAGATCGAGGAGGGCGGGTTGTGGCAGTGATCACAAAATGAAATGGCAGTCCCCTGGCTTGCATTTCCTCTAAAACGGAATCCTTGCCCACCCCGGAAGGCCCGGAAATTACAATCAAAAGAGGATTGGGAGATTGTATTGAGATAGGTGCAGCTGCTGATTTCCCATTCATGGTAAAAAATCCTTATCCAGTATAATTGATCACAACCATGAGCTTCTTACCTGCCGGTGATCTGTATGCCAACTTACGAATTCCGTTGTAATGATTGTAACCATAAATTCGAAATATTCCTGAGTTATCAAGAATATGAAAACGCTCGTGTTACCTGCCCGGCCTGCGGTGGATCAGATCCAGCAAGGATCATCCGGCCGATCAGGATTTCCCGCACTGAGGATGCCCGGCTGGATTCTTTGTCAGACCCAAGCCTGCTGGACGGCCTAGATGATGATCCCCAAACCCTGGGAAAGATGATGCGTGAGATGAGCAGGGAGTTAGGAGAAGACATGGGGCCTGAGTTCGACGAGGTCGTAGATCGCCTTGAAAAAGGACAGACCCCGGAAGAAATAGAGCAAGATTTACCTGATCTGGGGGCTGATGAGGGAATTCCTGGGCCCGATCTGATTGAGTGAGACCTGCCAGCTCGAAGATTGCGCCATCTCCTCCCTAATAACCCCATTGGTCCAGATGTTCTTGGAGAATGGCCCTGAGCTCTTCCTGGACTGCCTCAAAGGACCTGTCCGCATCTACCACTACCCAGCGATCTGGAGCTTCCTCTGCCAACTTGAGATAACCATTCCTGACCCGGTGATGGAAATCAATATCATAGGCATCCAGGCGATTCAGCCCTCCGGCATCCAGCCGCCGCTGTAAACCCACTTCAGGGGCAAGGTCCAGCAAGATCGTCAAATCCGGGACAAGCCCCCCGGTGGCATAACGGATAATCCCCTCCAGTGAGGTAACTGTGTTTTGATGTCCGTATCCCTGGTAAGCCAGGGTTGAATCCGCATAACGGTCTGACAGAACAATCCCGCCTTTTTCCATTTGGGGTTTGATCACCTGTTCCACTAACTGCGCCCGGGCTGCCTGATATAACAGGGCTTCAGTTCGATCGATCATGGCAGTATTTTTTAAATCCAA
>Ga0207796_1000823_pt1 | contig 11369 bp, 8 predicted proteins | sample Pon1CUnioCityCA_6_FD_187274 | JGI IMG/M metagenome (GOLD analysis project Ga0207796, IMG submission 187274) | Marine sediment microbial community from Union City, CA, USA - Pond 1C Sediment 1 (SPAdes) | ecosystem: Environmental > Aquatic > Marine > Intertidal zone > Salt pond sediment ...
CCACTCTCTGCTACCATCCCGACCTTTCCCTTGCAGGAAACTGCCGGATGTGCCTGGTGGAGGTGGAGGGCTGGAGGACGCTGGCCATCGCGTGCGTCACACCCGTAACGCCGAACATGAAGATCAAGACCCACAGCAAGAAGGTTCGTCATGCCAGAAGGACGGTTCTCAAACTCCTTCTGGCCGCCCACAACGTCAACTGCCCCGAGTGCGAGCGGAACAAGAACTGTGAGCTGCAGGAACTCGCCGAGAAGCACAACATCACATCCAACGAGTTCCAGACATCGCCGAAGCCCTGCTCGTTCGAGGAGGCCAGCCCGGGGATCATGAGGGACAACAGCAGGTGCATTATGTGCACCAGGTGCGTCCGCACATGCGAGGAGCTCCAGAGCGTGGCCGTTATCAAGCCCGTGGGCCGTTCGAATGAGGTGAAGATATCGACGATGCTGGACAGGGGCCTGAACGAGGTTCCCTGCACCCAGTGCGGGCAGTGCATAAACAGGTGTCCCACCGGCGCCCTCTTCGAGACCAGCGAAGTGCGTCAGGTGTGGGAGGCCATCGAGGACCCGGAGAAGTTCGTTGTGGTCCAGACCGCCCCGGCGGTAAGGGTCGGCATAGCGGAAGCCCTCGGGTTCCCCACCGACCGCACCACCGGCAAGATGGTGGCAGCCATTCGAGGTCTGGGAGTGGACAGGGTGCTGGACACCGACTTCACCGCCGACCTGACCATCATCGAAGAGGGACACGAGCTCATAGACAGGCTCAAGAGGGCCCTTGTCGATGGCGACGAGAGCTCCGTCCTGCCCATGACCACCAGCTGCTCACCCGGCTGGATCAAGTTCATCGAGCACAAGTACCCCGACCTCCTTCCCAACGTCTCCAGCTGCAAGAGTCCCCAGCAGATGTTCGGGGCACTTGCCAAGACCTACCTGGCGGAGAAGGAGAACGTGGACCCGTCAAAGGTCATCTGCGTCTCCATAATGCCCTGCACCGCAAAGAAGTTCGAGAAGGAACGCCCCGAGATGCGGGACAGCGGCTACAAGGACGTGGATTTCGTCCTCACCACCAGGGAGCTGGCCAGCATGATAGATGAGGCGGGCATAGACTTCGCCAACCTCAGGGACGAGAAGTACGACAAGTGGATGGGCGACTCAACGGGCGCTGCGGTCATCTTCGGCGCCACCGGCGGCGTCATGGAGGCGGCTCTCAGGACCGCCTACGAGGTCGTTACCGGCCAGGAGATACCCTTCAACGGCCTGAACATAACCCCCGTCAGGGGTATGGAGGGCATAAGGGAAGCGGCGATCACGTTGCCGGACAAGATGGCCAGGGGCTTCGAATTCCTTGCAGGGGCGACCCTCAAGGTTGCCGTCGCTCATGGGCTCACCAACGCGGAGAAACTGATGGACAAGGTCCGCGCCGGTGAAGTGGATTACCACTTCATAGAGATAATGGCATGTCCCGGAGGGTGTCTCGGAGGAGGCGGACAGCCTATTCCGACATCTCCCGAGGTTCGTCAGAAGCGGGCGGAGGCCATCTACTCGGAGGACGCTGCCCTGCACTTCCGGAAATCCCACGCGAACCCCGAGATACAGCTCCTCTACGCCGAGTTCCTCAAGGAGCCCCTGGGGCACAGGTCCCACGAGCTTCTGCACACCCACTACAAGGCCAGGGACTAGACACGGTCCGGTGATCGAACAGCGGGGCGGCGCGGTCTGCGCCGCCCCGCTCATTTGATAATGCAGCCTGGCGGAGGCGATCGAATTGACCGGGCAACGATACTCAGGTTATCATTATCCTGCAGTTGCGGTCTTTCACAAGGTTCAGTGATGGGAGCTGAATATGAGACTAGCGAGTTGTCTCCTTACTGTTATGGCCATCAGCGCTGCAGCCTCCGATGTGGAGGTGGGATCGCCCGAGTTCGGCTCTCTGAGCTTTCCCTTCGGCAATTGAGGCTCCTCCAGTCACCACCAGGTGGTGGTCATGGAGGAAGAGATAGGCCAGGGGATGACCGTCGAGAGCATATCGTATATGGTCAGCAGCATGCAGTCGAACCATAACAATGCGTACGATATCGATATATATATGGGCCTCACCGAACTGGACGTGCTGACGGACATTTTCCAGGACAACTACACTCCCGGGACGAAGCAGCTGGTCCTGTCGGCCGATTCCATCTGCTACGGTGATACCGTGGATGCATGGAGTGCCATTCAGCTCCAGTATCCCTTCCATTACGAGGGCCAGGGCAATCTGGTAATCGAGATCGTATGCCCGAACAGCGGTTACTCCCCGGTATACAACTGGAATACCGGCTCGAACCGGGTCCTCTACACCTACAACCTCTCTTCCAGCACTGGAACCCGATATTCTCATCTTCCGTACATGCTGCTGAGCGGGTCCCTGGGCCTGGAACAGCGGACCTTCGGCTCCATCAAGGTCCTCCTTGGAAGCGAATAGGTAATTCTGGAAACTGTAAGGGTCACCGTGAGCGACCTGATGCAGAAGGGGTACGTCTACTACAGGACGGAACCTGCAGGGGAGAACTTCCATCCCGACTTCCGGCCCGAGCTTACACCGGCTGAGATGCTGAGGCTCGGTGTCTTCGGAGGGAAGTACATGACGGACTGCAGGGAGGAATTCCCGGATGAGTGGTTCGAGGAAGCCAGACTATGTCATGAGAGGCATGACCCCGAGCTGAACTTCTTCGGCGTGAACGCTTCCCAGCCCCTATCCGTATGGCGGAAGAAGGGCTGGATATACCACGAGGACCCAAGGGGATGGTTCCAGTGGTACTGCAGGTATTACACGGGCAGGCGCTGCCCCGACGACGAGAGGCAGATAAAGCGCTGGAAGGGCATGAAGCGACACATCGCCCAGCTGAGGAAGCACTGCGCCCAAGGTGATTCCACCTGCAGGCCGCGACAGCGTCAGGCTCTTCTGAACTGGGCCTACGACAGCAGGAAGATCTGATGTTAAATCAGGTGTTTGAATAGCGCCATGCCCCTGATGAAGGTGTTTCGGGACTGGGCCCTCGGGAACGATACCGTAAGGGCCGCAGCACTCACAGGCTCCAGGGCGGAGAGCCCTGCGAGGGTCGATGCCTACTCGGACTACGATATAAGGATGTACGTAGCGGACCTGGATATCTTCAGGGATTCCGACGACTGGCTGGATGTCTTCGGAGAGGTCCTCGTTCTATGGCCCCTCAACCCGGGCCCCACCCTTGACGAGGGTGGCATTACCAGGCTGGTCCAGTACCGCGACGGACACCGGCTTGATCTTCAGATCGTGAGCAGCGAAGAAGCCGTTTCGATCGGACCCCTGGACAACGGCTACGAGGTGATCCTTGACAAGGACGGCATTTTTGCTGATTTGCCTGAACCTTCCCGTCGCAGATACGTCATCGGCAGACCGTCGGAGAAAGAATTTCTCGAAACGGTGAACGCCTTCTGGTGGGATGCCCTGTACGTTCCGAAATGCCTCGCCAGGGGAGAGCTGCCCTTCGCCAGCTACATGATGGAGTGCCAGCTTCGGCACAGGTTCATCCACAGGATGATGGGCTGGCACATCGGCTCCTCGATGGACTGGAATGCTGCTGCCGGCATCCATGGAAGGTACTTCCGTGAACTGGTGGAAGAGGACATCTGGTCCGAATACGTTTCGACCTTCGCATCAGGTACCCTGGAGGACCATTGGCGTGGGTTCTTCAGCATGCTGCTGCTCTTCAGGAGACTTGCGGTTACGACTGCCGGAAGACTGGGATACCGCTATCCCCGGGATACCGATGAAGCCGCTGTCTCCCGCTGCATGGAGATCTTCGAAAACGTTAAAGGGAGCTGACCACTCCGGTTTCCTCGAGAGAATCCTTCCTGCGCTGATACTCATGATAAGGCAGCATTGACGAAGAGTAAGTCAAACGTTAACATGTAAATAGCAAAACCTACGCATATAGTATGAAATATTCAGGAAGAGTTCATGGATGGTGATGAAATGAGATTTTCAGTCGTTGGTTTGATCATGGTGCTAGTGCTTGCCGGTCCGGCACGAGGTTCTTTCGAGGGAGAGATAGTGAGAGAGGGGGCCTGGCCCTTCGGGAATTCCAGCGCGGTTGACGTTGACGATCAGCGTCCCTACGTCTACCTGGGCTCGGGCGGGGCTGTGCTGGTGCTGGATGTATCGGTGCCCCAGGACCCTGTGGAGGTCTCACAGTCCCTGCACACCGAAGGCCTGGTCATGGACATCTGCTACGATGCTTCGGACTCTCTCCTATACGCGGCCTGCGGCGACGGTGGCATAGAGATATGGGACATGTCGGACCCGGCCCTGCCGGTGCGGCTGAGTTCCATGGAAGTACTTTATTTCGATGTTGAGACCCCTGTTGGCAACCTGGACAAAAGCGGAGACTATCTCGTCGCGGAGTGCGATTTCGGAGGTGTCCACACCATTGATGTCACCGATCCCGCAAACCCTCAGCAGGTTGCCTTCAACGCCACCATGGGAAATCCGGCGCTTGACTCGGAAGTCGATTCCAGCGGTACCGTGCATTCTACAGGTGCACAATACTATACCAGGCTGACGATCAATCCGGACGGTTCCATGAACGGCGCCGGCCAGAAGGAGTTCCTCTACGGTGCGGGTACTGCTTCGGGCAACGACGAGGTGGCCTACGTCAGCTACAGCGGATACCTTTACATTCTCGATCTGCTCCTTGCGGGATTCCCACCCTGGAGCGTCACTGACGTCGGAGGGTTCACAGATATTGCGGAGGATGGTGACCACTTGTTCCTGGTGAACGATGACGGTCTGCAGATATGGAACGTTGGCGACTACTCCTCTCCGGTTCTGACGGGCTCTCTGTCACAGGTTCCCGATTTCGCCGACAGGATAGTACTGAAGGGTGACTACGCCTACGTAACCAATTCAAATTCGGGCCTGGCCATCATCGATGTGTCCGATCTCTCCGAACCTGTCCTCGCGGGGAGTTACGACGTCTACTCCATAAGCTGGGCTTCAGTGGTCCGGGGAGACTACGCATACGTGGCCCATTCAGATGACGGGCTGCTGGTGCTGGACGTGAGCGATCCCCAGTCACCCAGCCTCGTGGGTCAGTCCGACACCGAGGCCGAAGCCAGGGACGTGGACCTGCAGGATGACCACGCCGCCCTCGCCGCCTGGACCGACGGCCTCAGGATGATCGACGTGTCCGACCCTGCTGCACCTGCCGTCGTGGGAACTTATGAGGGCATGGACGCGTGGAGGGTAGCCTTTGACGGAGATATCGTCTGGGTCGTGGAAGCCGTTCCCAATCTGACTGATACGCTGCGGTCATTCGATATATCAGACCCCGGGCTTCCCGCTCTAATGGGTTCGGTGCCCCTTTACGAGCTCACCTGGGAGCTGGAAGTCAACGGGGAATATATCTATGCGGCAGCCGGTGACGACGGTCTGAGGATAATGGACGTTTCAGACCCCGGCAGCCCAATGGAGTCAGGGTATCTGGACCTTCCCTCGGTCCATGATGTGGACGTGGATAACGGCCTGATGCTGGTCACCTGTTTCGACGGCTTCGACGGAGGACTCTTCCTCTATGACGTTGACGATCCGGATTCCCCAGTCTTGGTGGGTTCCTACGAGGAAACAGGTTTCTCTCCCTGGCAGAGCGGTCTTCAGGGAAGTCACGTCATGGTCCTGGATCCCGATGATATCCACCTGGTGGACATCTCCGACCCCGCCTATCCTGAGCTTCTCGATACCCACGAGGTTCCCGGTCTTATCCTGACCGACCTGGTGTGCAGGGAGAACTACGCCTATGTAAGCGCCGGTGATGCCGGCCTCCAGATATATGATAACACGGTCTTCACGGGACTGGAATCGGACCCGGGGCCCGATCCGCTTCGGGTCTCCGCCGGTCCCGCCGTACCCAATCCCTTCTCTGTCAGCACTTCCATCAGCTACACGCTTCCAGCGGCATCCCATGTCAGGATGACAATCTACGACATGCGAGGCGCTCTCATCGGTGAGCTGGTGGATGGCTCCAGGAACGCAGGCAGCCATACTGTCAGCTGGGACGGGATCTCATCCGATGGAGAGCCGGTTCCCTCAGGGGTATACATGTTCAGGCTGAATAACGGTGAGGCATCCTCAACGGGGAAGATGCTTATCCTGAGGTAGCTGAGCGTCAGAAGGTCGGAAGACCTGTATAGTAAAAAAGGCGGCAGCCGAGAGCTGCCGCCCCGATCGTTACCTTAGCCGGCTGGTCACTCCTTCTTGAGGAACTTGTCGGCGGGACTGGAAACCCTGAGAGCGCTCCTCTTCTCGGCGAGCTTCATGTAGGGGGATATCATCGACGGGGTAGTTATGCCCAGAAGCTTGCGGACTAGCTTCCTGTCGATGCCGTCCTCCAGCATGTGCACGGCGAAACTGTGCCTGAGCCAGCCGAGGGTGGCCCTCTTCTCTATGCCCACCGCCAGCATCGCTTCGGCGAAGGCCCTCTGTATGGTCCTGGGGGAGATGCAGTTGGTCTTGCCTCGTCCCGGGAACATCCAGGGAGAGTCATCCGTTCTGGTCTCGATGTAGTACTTGAGTATGTCAGCCACCGACTCCGCCAGTATGGTGTCCCGGATGTGCTCGCCCTTTTCGTCGTTGACGTGAATGACGAGGTCGTCGAAATCAACGGCTTCCTTCAGAAGATGGGTCGCTTCTCCGACCCTGAGACCCGAAGAGTAGATGAGCATCAGGGCCAGCCTGTACTTGAGTTCGTGGACGTTCTCGAATATCTTCCTTATCTCGTCCCTGCTGAAGATGCCGTGCAGGGGCACCTTCTTGGATATGAGACCTGGTCCGGGAAGGGGGCTCTCCTTCTTCAGGACATGCTTGTACATGAACCTTATGGCACTCTGTGCCTGGTTTATGTAGGAAAGCGACTTGCCCTCGTCCACAAGGTCCTCGAGGTACTTCCTGAGAGTATCCTCGTCGAGGTCGGCGACCTGGTCTCCGTAGGCGTTCTCCAGCCTGCGTATGTGGGACAGATAGCTGTTGGCCGTCTTGGGGCTCCGGCCGGCGGACCTGAGAACCTTTCTGGTCTGCTCAACGTAATCGGTCATTATACCTCCAAACGCGTTTACTTTTCTATGCGGAATATCTACCTATAATATTGGTACCCTCAGCAGAGGTTTAAATTAGTTTAATAAAGAATTTTAAACTTGTCAAGTTACATACTGAACAATAGGGAAGTATTTAGACTAAAACAATATCAAACACCTATGTATTAGTCACCCCCAACAAGTCCTCAACTATATAAAGGTTCCCACATACCCCGATGGCTGGATTTTGCCTCATGCCCTTCACATATTCGAACCGGTCACAGGACTCACGGCACCGAATGCCTCGACGGGAGGGTGATGCTCCTTTTTCCAAATGTTTCCGGAAGGACCATGCTCAGGTCCCTGCTTCCGTACATGCTCTCGGGCATAGCCATCCTCGCAGTCCTGGCGGGCTATCTCCACTTTACCGGGAGCGTGGCCTCCGACGTCCATGAGAGTCAGAGGGAATACTTCACCCTTCTCTCGAAGAACATGATCAGCGTAATGCTGGACGGAGGAAGGGCACCGGTGTTCTTCCAGCACAATGACGATGAAGATCAGGACTTCTACCGGATGAGATCCGAGTACATGGGTCTGTTCGGTCTCGCTGAGTTCCGGCTGCACCCTCTTCCGGAGGGCGGTGTTCGAGGGACGGCGCTTCAGGAGGACAGCCTGGCCGCCATTGCGCTGGCGGGTATGGAACCGGTTTCGGAGTACCTGGAATCTGGCAAGGACGACAACCTGCTGCTCTACTACCCTCTGCAGGATTTCCGGGGCGAAAGGGCCCTTGTAAGGATAGTCTTCGAGAACGTAATCAGCGGTGAGTATCTTCTCAGGTACAGATACAGCATCTACCTCATAGCCGCCGGCGCCCTGCTTCTTGTTCTCATGCCCGGCGTTTTCCTCAAGCTCGCGGAGATAAGAAGACAGATAGAGAAGACGGGCTTCTACAGCAGCGGCCATCAGCTGGAGCATGAAAACGAGACCAGGACGATCAGGTCTGATATCTGCCCCTCTTCTCTGCTGGAGGGGGATGAGTTCCCCCCTGTATTCCGGCTGGACGAGAACGGTTCGATAATGTACATGAACGCTTCAGCGGAGAGTCTGACCGACCTGACCAGAGACGATGTCAGGGGTTCGATGTTCCATCAGCTCTCATGCTTCGAGGAAGGTGACCGGGACGGGATAGCATACCCGCAGGGGGAACGCGCGGAGGAAATCGAGTTGAGGCTGGTAACGAGTTCCGGCGAGAAGCGCAAGGCGATGTTCAACATAGAGAAACTGGGCCCGACGGGCTACGGAGTGTCGGTCAGGCACCTCGTTGGGGACCAGCCGGCCGTATCCTGGGACGTTCCGGCAGAGGAGGGACAGACCGTTCCTGCCGGCCCCTCAGATGAGCTCCCGGCCGACCTGCTCGGCAGGGTGATGGCCATCCTGCATGAGGGCAGGGTCCGGTTCCGCAATGAGGAATCGGTGGTCGATTATCTGGGACGGATCAATGACCTTCTGGCAAGGAAGGACGATGCAGACTCCTCGGGAACCGAGGAAGGTTCCGATACCATCGAGATCTCCGCGGAACTCGATGGCATATCGTCGGCGCTGAACGACGTGCTTCCGGACAGGGCTTCCATTGAACTCGACCTTCCGGGTTTCCTGCCGGAGGTGGACTGTTCGAGAGAGGATTTCACTCAGCTTGTCAAGAACATGGTCTTCTATTCTCTCGAGACGAATTCAGGACCCGTCAGGATAAGGCTTGGAGTGAGGGAAGTTCCATCCCCGGTCTCCGATTCGGTCTTTTCGGCCAACTGCGACAGGAGCGTGTCAAGATCCGTATCCCTGAGCTATACCGATGGTACCAGGATACCTGTGGTACTGAAGGAGGCTCTTATGGACCCGGAGACTGACCTGTCAGGGATCCAGCGGGATTACGGGACACATATCTCCTCTGTGGCCGCCATACTTTCCGGGATGGAGTGCCACCCTGTTTTCACGGAAGGCTCCATGGGCAGCACGCTCCATATCCTCTTCAGGATCAGCGAGTCCTTCCTGTTCGACCAGTCCAGGGGCGAGATCCCCCACAATCTGGACCTGAGCGCTCTTCATATAGCGGTTTGCGATGCATCGAAGGCCGTCAGGGAGAGTGTTTCTGAAGCTCTCGTAATGTTCGGCATGAATGTCCTCCATGCATCGGAGATAGATGAGATGAAGGAGATACTGGCTGAAACGGACGCCGATCACCTGGTCCTGGACACCTCTGCCGTCCTCGAGCCCCTCGAAGAGGTCCTGGATGAGCTTGGCAGGGGTTTCCCGGCCCTTAGAATAATCCTCACTTCAGGATCGCCCTCGGTGGAGATCGAAGTGCCTGAATCCATGGAGAGGAAGGTCAGGGTCCTCGGTAAACCATACTCGGTGGATGATCTGCTGAATATCATCGAATTGACCGTGACCGGGCAGGCAATGCATGATAATCCCCTGAACAGCTCCGGGAGGAAGGTATGAGCTACGAGGATATCATCATAAAGCTTCTCATGTCGGCTCTGCTGGGTTCCCTCATAGGACTGGAGAGGGAGTACCATGGAAGACCGGCCGGCCTCAGGACACACATGCTGGTCTGCGTAGGTGCCGCTATGATAACCATTAGCGGCCTTGTGATAGCCGAGCATTTCAGCGCAGGCGGCAACCTCCCCGGGGGGGAGATAAGCAGGATAGTCGCCGGAGTGGTCACCGGGATCGGTTTCCTTGGCGCAGGGGCCATCGTGAGGACCAGTGATTTCGTGAGAGGTCTGACCACGGCGGCCTGCATCTGGTTCGTGGCCGCGCTGGGGGTGGTCATAGGCCTGGGAGAGTTCGTACTTGCCCTGTACGGAACGGGTGTCGCATTGATGATACTCATAATGCTGCCCTTCCTGGAGGACAGGCTGGCGGACCTTCAGTACCGTGACGTGATAATACTGGGAGAGAACAGGGAACCCGAGCTGCTGGTGGAGAACTGCTCCAGCATATTCAAGAAGCACATGATACAAATCCATGACATCGACATCGAGATAGACAGGGACGGAAGCTCCATTACTCTTCTGTTCCATCTTCGTATACGCAAGCTGAGGGACAAGATGGAACTCCTCAGCCAGCTCTCGGAAGTCAAGGGTGTCATCAACGTCCAGTGGCAGAGGGCTCCCGGCAGGATCTGAGGCGTCGGAGCTGGGATTGTAACATTTCTCTAGTGTATAAACACAGTATCAGTACATTAAAATGTCAGAATGTTTAGATCCTAGCTACGACCCCCTTTGGGGAAGAGTGGCATGGCGGCCATCCTGAACAGGTCAAGACACGCCTTTCTGACCTTGTCCCCTATATCCGGGCAGCAGCATACGGTGAGGAAATTGCGGTTGGGCCTCGCCTTCGCCAGGTATTCCACGAAGGGCGGGTCGAGCTCCTCTATGGAGATGATGTCACCGTCCCTGTCCATATACCTGATGTCCAGCCTGGTGAACCTCTCCTCCGATATCTTCACCGCCTCCAGCGGCAGGTCGACAAGTATGTACCTCTGGTCAACACCGGCCTCCTCCGCAAGCCTCCGGGCCAGGCCAGCGGCTTTCTGAGCGGGGGTCTGGTCCGAGCTGCCCAGCGTGTTCAGGAAGGAGATGTCGCTGTCATCCAGGGTGGCTGCGTCGATCCGGAACACCTGCGAGAATAGCTTCTGCCTGTATTTTATCCTCCACGCCATCTCCCTGACCCAGGGGTCTCCTGACTCGATCTCCAGGAAACTGAGGAGCTGGTCATCGGTCATGCGGAAGAACTCGGGCATTTCCCCAAGGCCGACGATGCTTCGCCTCGAGGCCGCAAGAAGCATCATGTCAACTATCCTGGTCTTTCTGTGGAGATAGACCGAAGCGTACATCTGCATGCGCGCGAACAGGAAATCGCGTATGGCCTCGTGGCCCTTGGTGAGAAAGACGATGCCTTCATCCGCCACCCGCATGGTGGAGATTATCCTGTCCATCTCGATGTGACCGAAGGCGACACCCGTGAAATGGAAGTCCCTCAGGAGGTAGTCCAGCATGTCCGCATCCACTTCGCCGAATATCATCTGCTGAAGGTAGCGGGGACCGCTGAACCTGCTGCGGACAAGGTCGGCGACATCCTGCGGTTCCAGGCCGGAGGATTCGAGGATTCCCGGTATCCTGCCTGTGCCCCTGATCTCGAATTTCGTCCTTCCGGTGATGATGTCGGCCACCAGGTCCATGTGGTCCTTGCCGTAGATCTCCAGGTAAAGGGGCTCGAGCG
>Ga0207796_1000824_pt1 | contig 11366 bp, 12 predicted proteins | sample Pon1CUnioCityCA_6_FD_187274 | JGI IMG/M metagenome (GOLD analysis project Ga0207796, IMG submission 187274) | Marine sediment microbial community from Union City, CA, USA - Pond 1C Sediment 1 (SPAdes) | ecosystem: Environmental > Aquatic > Marine > Intertidal zone > Salt pond sediment ...
AGGGTTCCCAGCGCCACCATCTTGCTGGCCTGCATAAGCTGCTGTTGGTGATACTTGGCTTGTTCTTCCACCTCTTTCCGATCCGTAATGTCACGGGCAATGCCTCTGAATCCTACCGGTCGACCTTGTGAATCCCGCATCAAGGATACTGAGTTTTCAGCGAATCTCCTTGTGCCGTCCTTTCTGATCAATTCCCAGCCAAACGCTTTGGCCCCCTTCCCGGACCGATACACCTCGTTGAAGGTTTCAAAAACGTTCTTTGCCGTCTCATTTTTCATGAGATGCTGGTAACCCATACCCATAAGTTCATCCCTTGAATATCCGACGATGCTGCAAAACGAGTCGTTGAAGAAGGTGAGTTTACCCTCGAGGTCGACCTCGTAATACCCATCCTCAATGCTGTAAAGAATGGTCCGATATTTCTCTTCGCTTTCGCATAGCGCCTGTTCAGCCAGGACCCGGTCGGTGACCTCTTTCTTGTAGGCTTCCAAGGTGTCCCTTAATTCCTTCTGTTGTGTTTCAACTTTGCTGTGAGCCCTCGAGAAGCGAAGGGAGAGAAGAAAGGCCTGCGAAAAGATGAATGCAAGAAGGCCAAGAGGTGCATAGTACCCGGTCTGTATTATATTTTCCACATGCAGGACATCATTAATCGCGGTGAGGGACAGAATGAGGAAACCGATTAGAAAAACAAAGGTCCCTTCAGTTTTCTGGATCGAAGAGCGGACAATCACACAGAAACCGTACCCTGCGGTGAGTAAAATGAGGGCATGAGACACGGGAAGGGTGTGCGAGAAAATCCTGGTTGGAGTCACGAGGACAATACCCGAAAGGACGCCGGCAGCCAGCGTGATCAGGATGAGAAATCGCTTTGAGAAGTCCTGAAAAAGGGATCGCATAAACAAAGCGAAGGCAGGTATGGCCAAATAAAACGACATGTATTCGAGCTTGACCAAAAATTCCCAGTTCATTTTGGGGAATAGATGAATGAGGTATCTTTCCTCGATCGTCAGGATTCTTAAGGTGATGAGGAAACAGAAGATGCTGAAATAAAGAGGCGATCGGTCCTTTCTTCTCAGAATGAAAAGACCCACATGGTACATCCCGATGATGAAGATGCTGCCAAACAGGAATAGGTCAAAGGCCACCCTTCTTTCGCTTAGCTTTCTTATATCCGTTTCCGTCCCGAATTTGATGGCCTCCCATGCGCCTGCGCGTCGATGGTGAAAATTGGAAACCTTGAGCAGGAGGTCCATCTCCCTCTCCCCAAGTGAAAAATCCGCCACCTGAGGAATAAACTGCGGCTTGGAGATGGAGCGATCGGTTCCGGGCACCCCGGCAGAGGCGACCTTCTTCCCGTTGACATAGGCGCTAAAGGCGGTGCCCATGGTGGTAAACCTGAGCGCCAGGCTTTCCATGGGAGCGGCCAGAAAAATTCTCAAGCGATACGTCGCGTACCCTTCCCCGGGGAGGGCTTTCCCTTTCAGCCTAAAGCTGCCCCAGTACCCGGGCACCTGGATAAATCCCGTCATCTCCGGCGGCGCAGTTTGGGAGACTTCCATCGGCTCCAGATGCTGCATCCAGTAAAAGGCGTATTCGCCCGAAAGATCCACGGGACCGTCTTTTTCCAAATCCCATTCCCTCAGATCCAGGACGCCTTTGATTGCTCGAGGAGGGCTCTTTTTAGGGAAGTCACTCTGGCAGGCCAAACGAGAGGATAAGAGGAGGATTGCGAAAACGAGAAAAATGGCAAAAGTCCTCACCTTCATTTCAACGCATCTCTTCATCATGAACCGCCAAAAAGGGGTTAATTCGAAAAGGAGAGGCACTGAATAAGTAAACGCCAAAATGCCTTTGCGGTCAAGCAAAATGCGTTTTCATAGACTTTGGCCGTCTCCTTTCAAAACGACTTCGAATCCATCAAAAAGAGGGCAGAGGCACAAGCCGATACCTCTTCTTCTCTGACAAGGAAAACGCTAAAGGTTTTTGGAGGTGGCCTTACCTTCACTTGCCACAATCCCACGTGTCTTAGGATCTTCTTCACTATTATATGTTACCCTATTAATCATCATGCAGCCGGACAAACATACAGCTTTTCCCGACAACCCATAAGCGATGTCATCTACGCAGCAAGGACCTCATTTGTCTTGAGAACGAGTTTGGAGCGCTAATCCACCTTCTTGACGGTCTCTTCAATCAGATCTGCAGCCGGATCGATTCGGTTGAACCCGGCTTTACCGGAGCGGATCCAAAACGGACCAATATAATGCAAAGTCAATCGGAGACCTGACCACTCCGACACTTGACGACCTGCTTTTAGAAAGTTAGATGCCCTCGCATTGAGTCACGGGCACCTACCAATAACCACTGGCCCCCATACATATCTCCATAAAGACAATTCAGATTCTCATGTCCCGCCTTGTAACGATTATCTCTACCGGGATCGGGATTATCCTATTGAAGCACATATCTGATGGTTTCTCAAAAACGGCCCTGGGATCTAAGGTCGTCCTGTGTCTGGATACGGCATTTGTTTTATGAAACCACGGGCCCATGCGCCCGTATTCGTATCGGATTTCGCTTACATTTAGTAAAGCTCTGTCTTCTCCAGACCATATCACGGACGAACCATGGGACTGCTATCCAGCCGGATGTCCCCCGGATGTCCCATATGTGGGGATTACTTTTCCCCGGCTCACAAGGATGATTTCTCTACAGTCATTCACCAGAAAAGAAATGTCTTATCAAAGAGTTATGGCGCATGCCCTAAGGTGTTTGACGAAACCAGGCTTTGCCGCCCGGGTTCATACAAGATTAAAATCCTCCACGATGATTTGTTTTTCCGGAACACCCAGCGCGTTGAACTGCCTGATGAGAGCGTCAACCATGGGCGAAGGCCCGCAAAGAAAGATATTTCTCTCCGGTATCCTCCCCCGAACGCGGCCGGCAACATTTTGGGCCGAAAAGCGGGCTTGGAACGAACTGAGGTAAAGCTCGTAGTGGTGCACGCGCTCCTCCATGGCATTAAAGCCGTAAAAGTGACTGAGTAAGACCTCGCGGCGGATATCTTCATCGAAAGCGGCCTGGTCCACCGTGCGGCACACATAGAAGAGGGCCACCCGGGGGCTCTTCCACGTTCTGATAATTTCAGGATGGGTCGACCGCAATCTTTCAGGAATGACTTCGCGATCCAGTCGCTCCTCGGAGTGAAGCGCGACATGCCACATTCCGATAAACGGCGTAATGCCGATACCACCGCCGATGAAGATGCAATCCCGTTTTGCACCGAGGAACTTATCACTGAACCGGCCGTAAGGTCCGCACACGGTCACCGGATCGCCTTTTTCCAGGCCAAGGAGTGTACGGGTGTGGTCTCCCGCCTCTTTGATGCCCAACTTGAAATTACCCTCGAGGTTGTAGCCGCAAGCAATGGAATAGGGGTGCGGCTCAGGGGAAATGCCCGGCTTGTTCACCATGAGATAGACAAACTGGCTGGGCCGGAAATCCATCTGCTTGCCGCGAGGCGAAAAGAGCAATTCCAGGATGTCCCCGATGCGCTCGATATGCGCCACTTCATAAGCGTAACGCGGGCCAAAGAAACGGTACAGGAACCGGATATATATAAAAGCACCTGCTGAAACGGCCAGCAGCGCATACACCCAAAAGCGAAGAAAAGGGTATTTTGCGACGTCGGCATTCACTCAAAAGATGTGGATGATCATGAGAAGCAAGACGAGCCCGAACCATTCATGGGTGTGCTTCCAGATGTGATAGGGCAACGGAATCCAGAGCGTAAAGGCGATCAGGCTTCCCATAACGAGCAACGCGGCCACGCCGAAGTTCTGCCCCACAAGATAGGGATCCCCCCTTGGCACCCGAAACCACATGTCCATAAAAAAGGCACCAAGCTTCGGAAGCTGATCCGCGGCGAGGAAAAGCGGATGCAGAAGAATGATCCAGAAGCTCCATCTCCCGAGCCGCTTGTGGACCTGATAAACCTTATCCAATCCCCCAAAAAAGTCTTCCAAAAGACGCCATCGCGTCGAAAGCACCGTGCACCAGCACATCAACACCATGGCCGACAGGGAAGCCGCTTTGGCAGGGTACTTAAAAGGATCCGTGAACCAATCCTGGAAATACCATTTGCTCCCGAGCCACAGGGCCCAGGTAACGGCCACAGTCCATAGAATGATTTGCCAATGCTGTTTGGTCCGGGAAACGGTTAACATTGAGGCCTCAAAACCCGATGATTGCCACCGGCATGTAGGACATGCCGCCGGTGCGTAAAAAAAAGGGGGCTCCAGGAAGAAAAGTGTGGACACCCCATTCATGAATTTAGCACGGAGATGCCCCGCTTCATTCGACCGAAATGTAGGGGAATCGGCCCGGGGAGTCAAGCGGGATACCCATTCACATGCTCCCATGGCGTCGCAGCCACGCTTTCTCCAACTCGATCAGCAAAAGCACCGCCACGCCTAACGCCACGCAGAGGGAGAGCTCCAGGGCGCTGAGTGGGGTAACCTGGAAGAAGCGGTCCAGGAAAGGGGCGTAAACCGCGATGAGCTGGAGAACGACCGTTAACGCCACCAGCCCCAGCAGCAGGGGGTTGGACAAAAACCCCAGCGACCATAGCGAAGTTCGTCTCGAGCGCGAGGCCAGGGCCTGTCCCATCTGCATGAAAGCCAGTGCCGTGAAAATGACGGTCTGCCACCGTTTCTCCCCGCAACAAACCGATGCCCATGACCAGCGCCGCCACGATGCCGCCGCCCCCGGCCAATTGCTTGCCCACCCTGTCCAGGCTATGCTGCAGCGGCGTCAGGCCCGATTCGACCGTTTGGAGCAGCGTGGCAATTTTGCCCAGTTCGGTTTCCATGCCTGTGGCCGTGACAACGGCCGTACCACGCCCATAGGTCACCACTGTGCCCATGTACGCCATGTTGTGCCGGTCCCCGAGGGCCGATTCTGCATGTGCCGGCGGATCGGCATGCTTTTCCACCGGCTCCGATTCGCCGGTGAGTGCCGCCTCCTGAATGCGCAGGTTGACGCATTCCACCAGCCGCAGATCGGCGGGCACCGCGCTACCGGACTCCAGCAGCACCACGTCGCCGGGAACCAAGGCCTTGGCCGAAAGCTCGCGCACTTCGCCCTGCCTCCGGACGCGCACCAGCGGCACGGCCAGCCGCTTCAAGGCGGCCATGGCCTGCTCGGCCCGGTACTCCTGCACGAAGCCCAGCAGGGCAAAGAGGATCACAATGGCAGCGATGGCGGACGTTTCGTGGGCCTTGCCCAGGATGGCCGATACCATGGCGGCCGCAATAAGTATCAGCACCATGGTATTGGTAAACTGTACCCACAAAAGCCGTAGCCAAGAGACTTTCCCCCGTTCCTGTAGCTCATTGGGACCGTACTGGACCTGTCGATGAACGGCGGCTTCGTCGCTCAGACCTTCCTCGATTTTCACCGCCAGCGCCCGGCTTGTCTCAGGCACGGTAGCGGTGTGCCAGACTATTCGCTCCATCTGCTCCATGCGACCGCGATTCTCTCAAATAACTTCAGCCTGCAACCCTCGAATTCGAAAGCGACTGAGGCAGGAAAGAGGCTTGGGGAAACGGACATTATGCCGCAAGCCCTATTCAGCGGGTTTGAAAAAACGTTTTATGGCATAAATCGCCGCAGAAATTGCCAAGATTAAGGCGGCGATCCCGAACAGGGTCAAATTCTCGTATTTTTCGAGGTCAATGATGATCACCTTTCGGGCGATGGCGATCAGAGCCACTTCAATGACCACCTCCACGTGAACCACCTTTTCAACCAGATAGGCCTTGATTGTTTCCAAAAGCTCCACACCGATCAAAACCAGCAAAAAGAAGCCGAAAATTTCTGTCAGTTCGTCGATCTCGAGCAAAATAACCGGTGGCGAAACGACGTCTTTGATGATGATCCACGCCAGCTCGATGGTCGCAAGCAGGACGATCAGGATCATCATGACGATCAGGGCATGGACAATCGCTCGTTCAAATTTTCTCAGGAATTCGATCATATCTCACCTTTACATGCCTATGGACAGGTTTTGGGGCTTCAACCGTTCCGACCCCTGGAAAGCGATCCCGCCGGCAAACCCAGCCGGCCATCCCGCAGCGGTTTACCGATGTCAGGCGGTTTTCGCGATTCCTTTTGCCTTGACCCACAATGGTAATTTCTCTATAGTTCGTCGCCTGTGAGGCGATGCCTTATCGGCCCGGCACATCCCTTCCCCGAGAACACTGACACCCATCCAGACAAGAGCATGAGAAAACCTTGGATTCTTTAACCCAAATTACTTTTGGTGCCGCCTGCGGTGAAGCCGTCCTTGGCCGAAAGGTCGGTCGAAAAGCACTTGCCTGGGGGGCTTTTCTGGGAACCTTGCCCGATTTGGATGTTCTCATCCCTTCCGGCGGCGCGGTGGATGCGTTTGTCTACCACCGCGGATTCAGTCATTCCGTTTTTCTGCTGGCCCTTTTGTCTCCCTTTGCGGCCTGGTTTATCACGAAGATCCATCCTCAGACAAGAAAGCATTTGAAACAATGGCTCTTCCTCTGCTTCGTCGTTCTGGAAACCAGCGTGCTCTTAGACTTTTTCACCGTTTATGGTACGCAGATTTTCTGGCCTTTCAATACCACCCCCCAGGCTTGGCCCATTTTTTTTATCATTGACCCTTTTTTTACCCTGCCCATTTTGTCGGGCGTCTTAACGTCCCTGCTGATCAAAAAAAACCGACTCTTGGGACATCGACTGAATACCATCGGGCTCGGTCTGAGTGTCGCCTACTTCATCTGGGCGTTCGGCGCCGGAGAATTTGTAAAGGATCGGGCCACAGAAAAGCTTGCCCGCCGGAATATTTCCTACCACCGGTTCATCTGCTCTCCGGCGCCTTTTACCACCTTTTTGTGGCGGATCGTCGGCCTCGATAACAACGAATACTTTGAGACCTATTTTTCCGTGTTCGATGGGGATGCACCGTTATTCATTCATCACCATCCAAGAAATCTGGAATTAATTCGCGGATTGGAAGGACATCCGCCGGTCGTCAAACTGCGCTCGTTTACCCGGGGGTATTACGCTTTTTCGAGAAAGGGCGATCATATTGTAATGACCGACCTGCGCATGGGCTCGGAGCCCGACTATGTTTTTCGATTTAAGGTGGCCCGGGTGGAAAATTCGCGTGCCGTCCCGATTCGGGATGAAAGGCTCAAAACCGGACTGGATCCGCGAAGCCTGACCTGGGTCTGGAAAAGAATTTGGGCTCCCATGCCCCCGCCGCGCTTAACATCCGAAAAGGCCGCCTCGTGCTCTAAAGGGATTTTTGGGAAGCCCTATCTATTGAACAGTAGGCACGCGATTTTTTTGGCGCAATGTGAATGAATTAGCTTGGATCGGGTCGGCCACCTGGCCCACCGGTTATAATCAAGTAAAAATGGAGCAATGCCGCTTGGGTATTCACACTGAAATAATTGAAAAAGGTAGGCCGAGAATGAAACAAAGAATTGAGACAACATTTGTAGCCCTGCTGGTGTTAGGGATCACGGCTTTACATTACGCTACCCAAATAGGCGCGCTTCATTATCATATTTTCTACCGAGAGCTCTATTTTCTTCCGATCATTCTGGCGGGATTCTGGTTTGGATTGCCGAAAGCTTTGTGGACGTCCTTGAGCATCAGTTTGCTCTATTTTCCCTTCATTGTCATTCACTGGCAAGGCTTCTCGCCAAGTGATTTCGATAAAATCATGGAGGTTGCATTGTACAACATCGATGCTTTTATTCTGGGCTTCCTGCGAGACCGTCATCGAATGGAACATGAGCGTTATGTTAAGGGGGAAAGTCTTGCGGCAATGGGCAGAGCGTTATCAGGAGTCGCTCATGATATGAAAACTCCTCTCATTGCCATTGGTGGCTTTGCGAGAATGGTTCAAAGAAATTTTCAGGAAGACGATCCCAGCTACAAAAAACTCGACATCGTCGTGCAGGAAACGAAACGACTCGAAAATATGGTCAAGGAAATGCTTGATTTTAGTCGACCCTTAATGCTGGATCGATCTGAAGAGGACTTGAACAAGCTCGTGGAAGACAGTCTGGCAGTCGCTGAAAGGACGGCCGAAGACGCCAAAGTAACGGTTGAAAAACATTTAGATCGGAATCTTCCGAAAATTTCAATGGACGCTCTGAGGATGAAGCAGGTGGTGATCAACCTTTTTAACAATGCCGTTCAAGCCTCTCCCGGGGGCCAGACAGTGGTTGTAAAAACTTCACGAATGAACGGGTACGCCGCTATTGAGGTGATCGACTGTGGATGTGGAGTACCGATGGAGCAAAGATCGGAGATTTTTACTCCTTTTTTTTCCACCAAAAAGGGGGGGACGGGGCTAGGGCTTCCCATTGTGAAAAAGATCGTTGAGAGTCATAATGGATTTTTGGAGCTTTTGGACAATCCGGAGGGGGGAGTTACGTTTAGAGTGTTGCTTCCCATAAAGGGCGAAATCTCTGGCTATTTCCGGATTTCTCAACTGTGATCTAAATTGAGCGATTCTAAGAGGAAAATGTCCATCATTGAAGACTGGATGCCGGTCGAAGATCCCGCATTCATCGGGGATCAAGTCCGGCATGACGAAAACCCATTGGGGTTGTCCCTTGATCCGCCGCCGGCCGCTGTGGCGGTAAGCTTCCTGTCGACAGGGGGTTTTATCATCGTGGGGGATGGGTAAAGGCATGGCTTTTTTTGAAGACGTGGTTGTTACTGAGTCCCTACCAATCAAGACAACGCGAGAGAAATTGTTCACTTACCTGACCGGCATTGTTGACGATGAGAGTTTTAAGACGTTGAATGCAAAGAATGTCAGCTACCGGTGGCTGAAAGGCCGGCCATGGACGGCAGGGTCGGTAGCGTATGCCGAGAAATACCTCCATGGCAAGCTGCATAAATTCGAATTCATCATTGAGACGAACGGCGATCGTTGTCGCTTTATCTCAGCCACAGGCCCATCAGCCCGTATGGGTATGCGATTTCGCCCACCGGCAGGAAAGCTCTATCTTCTCAACCTATATCCCCGAAAAACCTTGGCATCGCGATCCAGCCGGATGTTCCTTAGATCGATCTTCATTCCTTTCATCCATTCATCCACTTCGGCTTGGCTCAGACTGCCCCTGGATGCTTCCCGTGCATACAGCTTGGCTCGGTTAAGTTCTTCCCCGGTTACGATTCTCTCCAAAAAGTAATCGAACACCGGGTTGATAAGGCGATGCAGCCGGCGGAACGCAGCTGACCGCTCCCTCAAGGCGGTCTTGTAATATCGGATACAGTTATAACAGGCCTGCGTTCTTACGAGGTATTCTCCGCTATCAATATGGTGCAAATATACGAGAAAACGCATCCCCAGCCTCAATGGTTCCCGCAGCAGACGGAACCAGGGCGCCCGCTGGTAGGCGATGGTCACTAATTTAATCGTGCAATTATTGCATTTCGCATTCTTGGGTATGCTATTCGTCATGGCAATCCAATCCCTCGCACGCGCTTCCGGTTCGTTATCCATTCATTCTTTCTTGGCCCATTCATATAATCCCGGTCCCGATAGCAACCGCCAGGACTAACAGCATGACTCCCACCAGGATTTGAATGGTACGCATGGTGATCTTCTTGAGAAGCCTTGAGCCGATGAACGCGCCTGCAAAAGCGGCCAGGGACCCGGCAATAACAAGCTCAATAACGCCCTGGGTTTTCAAGACTGCGAAGTCCCGTGAAAAGAAGGTGGCGCCGTAGATCACCAGCCGGGATAGATCCACCACTACGGCGGATACCACCATGGTCCCGATAAACACATCCTTTTCAAGTCCGGCGCGAATCAGGAACGCGGTCCGCAATGCTCCCTGATGACCGGACAGGCCCCCGAAAAAACCGGATAATGCGCCGCCGAGTGGGATAAACTTCGTATTAAATGCGAGCTTTTCAAAATTGGGATTTAGCTCAATAAAGGCAAATCCCATGATCATTACCGCGATGACCAGCTTCACGACGGTCACAGTACAATCACGACCGGCAAGGGTGTATTGGGTGATGGGTTCAATCGTGGCAAAATAGCTCAAAAGCAGGGCTCCTGTCATGGCCATAATGGCTGCCGGGAGGGCGAATCTCACCACAATCCCAAGATTGGCCTTTCTGCCCACAAGGCCCAATTTAAAGATGTTATTGGCAAGGTGAACAATGGCCGTTGCTGCAATGGCTACTTCCACCGGGAAAAAGAGGGCAAAGGCCGGCATAAGGAGCGTTCCGAGTCCGAAGCCGGAAAAGAGTGTCAATCCGGAGACCACAAGTGCCATGGTGCATATAATCATGTAGCTCATTGATCCTTGACGACCTCGTCATACAATTCTTCAATTTTTGTTTTCATTTTTCCCAGGAGTGATATTCCTGCAGGGGTAATCCGGTAATATTTGCGTTGTTTGTGGTCCACCGTCCGGGCTTCACAGGTCAAAAAACCACTTTTTTCCAATTTGCCCAGCGTCGGGTAGAGGGTTCCCGGGCTGACCTCGTAGCCATGACGGGCCAGTTCCTCCATCAAGCCGACGCCGAAAACGGGTATTTTGTTGGCGTGATACAGAATGTGGAGCTTGATAAATGCCAGTTCGAGATCTCGTATCATGCAACCTCCTGTAAGCAGATATTCCCCATGAATATTTTCAGGCCTACCTGCAACGTTAATTAAGAGAGTGTGGGTCTTGTTGCATAATCTGCCCTGCCGCCGAAAAGAAATAGGTTCTTGTGTGGGACCTCATTTCGTTCCAACTCGGCGCCCGCACTGATGCCGACATCGAATGCAAGTTGGGAAGATATGCTGCTCACCTGCAAGAAAGCCGGTGTATATCCGTACCGAAAGCGCACCCGGTCGATCAGCAATTGCTCGTCGTTCGTCTGCTGAATGGCTAACCTGCTATAAATGAAAATTTGTATTAAACTTTAATATCGATATCCGATATTGTCAAGCGATTTTAATAGAAGGCCAAATCACCATATTATAATCCGTCGATGGTATCTGCCATTGCGTGTCCGAGTCCAAAGGGCATTTTCTTACAGTTATTGTGAGGCGGAAATGTGAAAAACCTTACTCAAGGGTGATAGTTGATTGAAAGGGCGCCTTGCCGGGTTCTTTGGTCTTTCTGGTAAGAGGCCGCAGTTTTCGAAATGCCGGCGGCATGAGACTTTCACGCCGGAGGCTTTTATTGCGGCATAAGGGAACTGGCCATGAATCTTTGGGTTTTCAAAACGTCAATACTTTGTCTGCTTCCATTGAAAGTTCGTAAAGGTCATCCATCCAAGCGATAGGGCAACTGCTTGATCCC
>Ga0207796_1000826_pt1 | contig 11358 bp, 8 predicted proteins | sample Pon1CUnioCityCA_6_FD_187274 | JGI IMG/M metagenome (GOLD analysis project Ga0207796, IMG submission 187274) | Marine sediment microbial community from Union City, CA, USA - Pond 1C Sediment 1 (SPAdes) | ecosystem: Environmental > Aquatic > Marine > Intertidal zone > Salt pond sediment ...
CTACCCAGTCGTCGAGCGGGGTCCGGTCGCTGACCTCCGGTTCCCAGAACTCGGTCCGACACCGCTCCAGCGTCTCGTCCTCCGTCAAGAAGTGTCCACCCGGTCCCACTCTCGCGACCACATCGTAGGCCAAGGTCTCATCGTCAACAACGATGGGCTGATGGAACCATCGCACCCGACCGCAGATCTCGTCATCGATTACGAACTTCTCGCGGGAAAAGGCCAGGTAAGAGCTCAAGATGCCGGCGGCGTGGAGGATGAAATCCGCCCCGCTGTTGACCGCTGTCAGCATGCCCATCATTGACTCGAGGCCGGCTTGGGCATTGGGATAGTTCGCGTCGGTCAGTGCGCCGCTCCCACGCGAGGGCAAGCCGTAGAACCGCACCAGTTGCTGATGCGCAGCCACCACCTGGGCCAGCTCGGGGCTCCCAATGGCTAACGCTCCGGTTCGCATGTCGATGTTCGTGGATGTCGTCCCGTAGATAACAGGCGTGCCCGGACGCACCAACTGGCTAAGGACAATGCCCGCCAGCATCTCGGCGTTCTGCATGGCCAACATACCAGCCAGTGTAATCGGCGCCGTCGAGCCGGCCATGGCCAGATTGGCGATGAGTAGGGCCTGGCCCTCGCGGGCATACGTCATCACAGCTCCGGCCATCTCGCGGCTGTAGCCGAGCGGTGTGAGGCTGCTGATCACGCCCAAGGTCGCGGGTCGGTTGGCGCGGTCGTCACCGAATACCATGCGTACGATCTCCATCGTGTGGCGCACAGCCATCTCGTTCTCCACGCCTCCGATGAAGGGCTTATCCGAGTGGACCACGTGGGCATAAACCATATGAAGCGACGCCGTCTCTGCGGGCACATCGCCCGGCTCCGCCAGGAGATAGCCGCTGACGTCCTGATTGGGCAGAGCATCGGCAAGCTTCACCAGGGTGTGATAATCTTCTACCGTCGGTACCCGCTTCTCTCCGTCGGCGTCGACCAGGAAAGGCGCGCCATACCCCGGGGCGAACACGGGCTCACCCTCGCCAATGACCACGCTGCGCTCGGGATCGCGGGCATGGAGCGTGAACTGAGCGGGGGCCACCTGCAACGCTTCCCAGAGCTGGTCCTCCGCGATGTACACCCGAGAGCCGTCTATCCTGTAGTCGTGACGCTTGAACACTGAGAGAGCCTCCTCGGCGGGAAACTCCACGCCAACAGTGTCCAAGATGCGCACGCTGGTCTGATGGATGCTCTCGATGTCTTCCTGTGACAGGATCTCCTGAGCCATCACCATCCCTCCTGTAGACAAAGCCTACATATATCCTTCGAAACGCTCGCGAACGACCGCCGAGAAGACGTAATCGATCATCGTCGAGTAGTCGAAGACGGGGAGCCTAATCGCCTCTTGCACCGCTGCGGCGTAGGGCGGCAGATCCGTGCACTCAAAGAGCAGTGCCTTGACCCTCGGGTGCTCCTCGACCAGCGACCCGGCGACCTCTACCACCTCACGCTCGACCCGCTCGAAGTCGAGTTCCCCCACCTCGGCGTGGATAGCTGCGTGAAAGGCGGGCTGCTCCTCCATGCCGGCGATCACGTAGTTCGCCCTAGCCCCGCCCAGAGCGATCTCCATGTGCTTTGGCGAGAGGCTTCCCTTCGAGGCGGAGATGATGCCCACCGCCTCATCAGGCTTGAGCAGCCGGGAGATGAAGGGGAGCTGCAGCAGGCTGGACATGCAGACCGGCACCGGCAGCTCCCTGGAAAGGGCTTCTTGAAACAGGATCATGAAGCCACAGTTCCCGGTCACTGCCCGCACCCCGGCCTTCACGAGCCGACGACCGGCCTGCAGCATCGGCTCCAGCAAAGCCTGATCCCCTTCGTAGACCAGGTGCTCCATGTCAGCCTCACGAACCCGTTCGTGAAGGACCGGATAGGAGAACGTGGTGGCATTGCCCGGCGTGCCGGGAGGAAACGGCATGAACGACTCCATCATGATGATGCCGACGGGCTGTCCAAAGGTGACCTGTCCAGGCTTGACGGTGTAGATCATCCGCTACCCCCTCAGGATGCGTAGAAAAGCGGCAACTGTTCACGGGATTCCCCCCTTGCGCTCTCGCGCCGAGCGGCCCAGACCACGGCTCGTCGTCAGCCGTCCGCTGGGAGCAGCGGGGGAACGGTCACAAATTGCGAATGGCCGATGCACCCTCTATGGCACATCAGACAAGACCTTTGCCGGGAACCATTCGTTCATCAGCATCACCTGTAGCTCGTCGCCGGATTCGAGCGCCTCCAAGGAGACGTAGGCCATGGCCAGGCTCTTTCCGGTGGTGTGCCCGAAGCCGCCTGAGGTCGTCCTTCCCACGGTCTCTCCGTCGACGGTGCGCACCGGTTCCTGTCCCATGGCGTCGAACGAGTCGTTGCGCGAAACCTCCAGACGGACGAGAAGCCTGTCGACGTTAGCTTCCTGCTGGGCAACCAGGGGTTCCTTGCCGCGGAAGCCGTTCTTCTTGAAATCGACCAGATGGCCCAGTCCGGACTCTAGCGCGGTGAAGGCTCGAGTCAGATCTGTTCCCCAGGCTGGAGCACCCGCCTCCAGCCGCAGCGTGTCCAGCGCGCGAGCACCGACCAAGCGTAGACCCAGTGGCGCCCCAGCGTCCATGATCTCCAGGAAGACGTGTCGCAAAAACTCCGTCTGCATCTGTAGCTGCCAACCGTCCTCACCGCCAACGCCGGACCGCACGACGCGCACCGGAGCGAAACCCACGGTGGCCCACGCGACGTCGATGTCGACCAGGTCCGATTCTTTCATCTCCGTCACTGCTGCGATGAGCTCCGCAGCGTTTGGCCCGAAGACCGCCAGCGCGCCCTCGCGGCCGGTCAGATTCTTCACCTCAACAGAACTATCGGTGGGCTGCGCTTTCCACAGCATGTCGAGATCGTAGCGCTCGGCCGTCGCAGCCGAGATGAGCACGAAGCTTTTCTCGTCCTCGCGCGCCACGGTGAATTCGGAACGCACGGTGCCCAACGTAGATAGGGCGTAGCCGATGTCCACCTTTCCGGGCTCCGGCAGTCGCGTGCAGAGCAACCTGTCGAGCATCGCCTCCGCCCCCCAGCCTGTTACGGCGAAGCGGGCGGCGTGGCTCGCATCGACCAGTCCTACACCATTGCGGGCCGCCCGACACTCGTCGCCAACATGCTCGAAGTAGTTGGGGCGGTAGAACGAGGGCTCGTCCACCGGCTCAACGCTCTGGGGCGCGTACCAATTGGGCCGCTCCCAGCCGTACACGGCGCCGAATACCGCACCCTGATCCGCCAGCAGGTCGTGGATGGGCGTCGTCTTCAGCGGGCGCGCCGCCGGTAGCTCTTCGTCGGGCTTCGGCAGCCGGTAAGTGTGCTGGTAGGCTTCCTCCACCTTGCGCGCCGAGTAGCGGCGAGTGGCGAAGCGGCCAAAGCGCCGCGAGTCGCAGGGCCACATGTCGATGGACGGCTCGCCCTCGACGATCCACTCAGCCAGCTGCCAACCGATCCCACCGGCCAGCGTGATGCCAAACGGATTGCCCTCGCCCAGCCAGAAGTTGCGCAGCCCGAATGCCGGTCCATTGGTCGGCATGTCGTCTGGCGTGTAGGGCATGGGAGCATGGGTAACGGCCATGATGCCGGCCGTTCCCAGCTTCGGGACCCGCTCGACCGCCTTTTCCATGAAGGGCATCAGCTTGTCGAGATCCGGCGGCAGGCCCTCCGGCCCGTAGTCCGCTGGAACACCGTCCACGAAGGCCGCCTCACCGCGTCCCTCGTAACACCCAAAGGCAAGGCCCATGCCCTCCTGACGGACGTAGTAAGACTCCTCCGGATCACGCATGACGGGTAGCTCGGGCTGGCCGGCGTCCCTGCGCGCGACCAACTCAGCAAGAGGTTCGGTCATAAGGTATTCGTGCTTGACCGGCACCGACTGCGCTTTGAGACCAACCATGCTGAGAGTTTCCCAGGCATGGTTGCCGGTACAGCTTACCACGTGCTCGCAGACGATGTCGCCGCGGTCGGTCTGCACCAACCATTCGCCGTTCGGCTGCTGCTCGAACCCGACGACCTCTGTGTTGCGATAGATCTCGGCGCCGCCCTGTCGCGCACCGGCGGCCAGGGCCCGAGCAAGATCGGAACCCCCGATGTGTCCATCATCGGGATTGTATATCCCGGCGAGGATACCCTCAGTGTTCACCAGCGGCCAGATCGATTTGACCTCATCGGGCATAAGCAGCTGAGCGTTGACGCCAGCCGATTCGGCTACGCTGAGATAGCGCTTGAACTCATCCAGTCGATCAGGGTGGCTGGCTATCCGCAGATTGCCGCAGATGTGAAAGCCGGGATCTTGTCCTGTCTCCTCCTCAAGTCGGCTATAGAGCTCGACCCCGTACTGGTTGAGGCGTGATACACACTCACTGAGAGTATAGAGGATGACGTGGCCAATGGCGTGGGATGCTGCCCCCGAGGCGATCTCGGCACGCTCACACAGCACGACGTCCGACCAACCTTTCTTGGTAAGATGATAGAGCACGCTGCAACCAACGACGCCGCCACCGACAACAACCACACGCGCGTGGGTCTTCATACTTGCTCCTTCCGTTTCCCAAAATTCTATGCTCGAGACGAATTCAGCAACCGCTTCAGCAACTCCACAGCGTGAACGGCATCCTGTCCGTAGCCATCGGCGCCGATTTCGTCGGCCCAGGCCTGGGTGGCCGGTCCGCCCCCGACGATGACAAGAAACTGATCCCGCAGATTCAGCTCTCTAAGGGCATTGATGACCTCCCTCTGAGCCGGCATCGTCGTTGTCATGAGCGCGGAAAGACCGATGGCGTCGGCGTTGGCCTTCTTAGCCTCCTCAATGATCTCGAGAGCGCCCGCATCAGTCCCCAGGTTCACCACCTTGAAGCCGTTGTTCTCCAGCACGGCGGCCACGATGTTCTTGCCGATGCTGTGGAGATCACCCTTGACCGTGCTGATCACCACTGTGCCCACGGGCGGGACGTCCTTGCGCTGCTTCTTGATCTCCGGATCTAGGATCGCCATAGCGGCCTTGAATGTCTCTCCCGCCATGATGAGCTCTGGAAGAAAGGCCTCACCGGTCTCAAACCGCTTTCCAATGACGTCCGTCCCTCTTGAAAGACCCAACTGCATCGCCTCCAGCGGGTCCATCCCGGCCTTGACGGCCGCCTTGGCATTCTCTCTCGCTCTGTCCTCATCACCATCGATGACGGCGTTCTTGAGGTTTTCGAGGATCTCGTCTTTCTGCATGGTTGCTCGCCCTCCTAGTTAAGGTCGACCTTGACGCTAGTCAAAGGGAATTCCGATGCCGCTCAACTCTGACTTCACTTCATCGTACAGGCGCAGATAGTTATCACCCGGCTTGCCGGTCGTCACATCGTAGCAGTCTTGGTAGCGATCGCCCTCAGGGGCGTCCGGGATCCGGGATTCGTACCTGTCGAGAAGCTTGATTACCAGCTCATTGGCTTGCTCGCGGTGGAGCCGGGAAGCAGCCTTGACCGTCTCAATGCCAAACCTCGCCTCCATAGGCGTCGAGGCATCCATTTTCACGCCTTTCGTTGGGGTAGGCATTTTGACAGCGTCGCCACCGGAGGTCGTAGCAGCCAAGAGATAGGCAGCGGCCTCATAGAAGTACATCTTCGTGTTCACCCCCGCGGCCATGTAGCCGAGCCATATAACCGGAAGAGGAACATTTCTGCTCGCCGCCTGGCTGCTTGTGGATACGACCCAGAGGACGTCCCTGGTGGAGCAGCAGCCGTGTCGGAAGTGAATTGGAAAGCAGAGATGGTAGTTGGCCTTCATGCCCACCAAGCCCAGGAGGAAATACGCTGTATTCACCACAGAGGTGCCAGCTGCCCCTCCGCAGTACCCGCCCAGCGACGGGGCCCCTTGAGACCCAATGTTAGCCCCCCAATTAAGCAGGTAGGCCACCTTGTTCATCGCTCCGTAGTCAAGCTTGTTCTCGGAGATGATCCCGATAATCCACCCATCTGTGGGACGCGCCCCGAATTGAGGTGCACTAGCCCCTATCGTCGTGACGGCGGCAGCAGCGGCAGGACTGAGGTTCATCAGCGGGAACCCTGGTCTGCCCGCTCGCCTGCACGCGTCCCGCGCGGTTCTTACCGCTCGGATCCCTGCGTACATCTCCAGGGGCGATCCTGCGCTGAATCGAATGCCCCGCACTGTGTTTGTGACGGCCGAGACGCTAATCGCCTTGGCCTCAGGATGCGCCACATTGGCCGCCATGACATCGACCGCGATCTGACGCGAAGAGTGAACCGTGCCCCAGTTCACGTGACATCGGGCCGGCGTGTCGGAATCGGGCTGGCGGACCCGAAAGATGGTGGCGTCCTTGCCCTCTCCGGTCAAACATTCGCCGGGAGCGTCGGCCACCGCGTCCCGGATCTCTTCCTCTGCGAAATGAATCACCCGGTTCGTATCCTGACAGTAGACACCGACTCGAGCCAAGAAGTCTACAGCAGCCTCGTAGATACGATCTGCAAGATCATCGTCTGCAGGAACAGGGGTCTCGCCGCTATATTCGATCCCATGCTCGCTCACCACAGCTCGCAGCTTCGGAATGAACTCCTTAAGCTCGAAGTCCCTCTCGGTCATGAGCGGCCCCGTCTCAGCCCGCTCGCAAACGTCTAAGAAATCTGTCATGTCTTCTCTCCTTGTGATTTCGAATTATGCGATCAGTGCTCCTGTGTCTCTTACGCCACGCCGGAGCAGCAGCTCCGGCTCAGATCACCCCAGTCTCTCTAAGCTCCTCAATCTGCTCCATCGTCAAGCCCAGCCGTTTTCCATAGATCTCGAGGTTGTGCTCGCCAAGACCCAGACCGGCATGCTCCACGCTCCCCGGCGTCTTAACCAGCTTCGGCATGACGTTCTGCATGCGGATGGAACCGAGCTGCGGGTCATTGATATCGATGATGCTCTCCCTGGCTTCATAGTGTGGATCCCGGAAGATCCTTCGGATATCGTAGACTGGCCCGGCCACCACGTCATAGTGCTCGAGAATCTCCATGGCATCCTCCAAGCGGATATGCCGGAACCACTCGGCCAGGATAGCATCCAGCTGACCAGCGTTTTCCACGCGACTCGGATTGTCCGCGAACCTGGGGTCTTCTGGTAAACTGGGGCACCCAATCGCCTCGGCCAATCGCTCGAAAGTCCTCTGGGAACTGGCCGACACGGCGACCCATTCCTCGTCCCTGGTCTCGTAGGCGTTTCGGGGGGAGCTTTCCTCCATCCTGTTCCCGCGACGCTCCTTGACCTTTCCCAGTTGGTCATAGGCGATAACAAACGACTCCACCAAGCGGAAGAGTGGTTCGTACAAGCTGACGTCGATGACCTGCCCCTCGCCGGTGCCCTTGACGTCGCGGTGATGGATCGCGAACATCGCTCCCAGGGCGCCAGACAGGCCTGCCACCGCATCTGCCAGGGGGAATGCAGAGAGCGTCGGTGGTTTGTCCGGGAAGCCGGTAAACGACGGAATGCCGCTCATCGCCTCCGCGATGGTCCCGTACCCCGGACGGTGGCTGTAGGGACCGTCCTGGCCATAGCCACTAATACGGACCATAATGATTCCCGGGTTCACTGCCGCTAGATCCTCGTAACCCACGTTCCACCGCTCCATCGTGCCCGGGCGGAAGTTTTCGATGAGAATGTCAGTGTCGGCGACCAGCTTCTTGAGCAACATCTGGCCCTCGGGCTTGCTCAAGTTCAGCGTAATCAGCTTCTTGTTTCGGCCGCTGACCTTCCACCACAGAGAGACGCCGTCCTTCTTTGGCGCCCACTGACGCGTCGGATCTCCCTGCCCCGGCAGCTCGATCTTGATCACTTCAGCCCCGAAATCTCCTAGGAAAGACGCAGCCATGGGCCCAGCGATGGTCGTTCCGGCATCGATCACGTTCAGTCCATGCAGCGGCGTCTCCCTCTTGGCGTTCCCAGCGTCTGCACACATCGTCGCTCACGCCTCCCTCGGATGAAATCGATCGGAAGTCGGCTAGTTCTTGTTGGGCAGCGGATGCAGGTCGCAAGTGCGGCCTGCCTTGATGACCTGACCAGGAAAGGTCATGTCTAACGTGCGCTCAGCTTGGCGCACCGCACCAAGCAGGCCCAGTAGGTCAATCCCGGTTGCAACACCCATCTCATGCAACATATGGACGGCATCCTCAGTGCACACGTTGCCGGCAGCGCCTGGCGCGAAAGGGCATCCACCGAGACCACCGAAGGAAGTCTCAAACGACGTGACTCCGTTCTGCATAGCGGCAAGTAAGTTAGCCATGCCCGCCCCACGCGTGTTGTGGAAGTGCATGGCGATACGTGTCGCCGCGGCAGATACCGCTTCGCTGGCAGCACCGTTGAATTCATCCATCACGCATAGGGCCACATGGGCGACCTGACGCGGGTTCGCCATCCCCGTCGTATCGCAGAGATTCAGCTCGACACAACCCATCTCCACCAGTCGATGCCCTACGCTCAGTATGTTCTCGATGGGCACGTGCCCCTCGAAGGGGCACCCGAACACGGTGGCGATGCTGGCTCTCACCGGCACACCCGCCTCCGAGGCCAGGTCGAACACCGCCTCGAAACTGGACAGCGATTCATCGATGCTCCTGTTCACATTACTCTGGTTGTGGGATTCGCTGGCGGAGACGACCAGGTTCAACATCTCCGCTCCCGCCGCCAAGGCCCGCTCGGCTCCGATCAAGTTGGGTACCATGGCAAAGCACTGACACCCGTGGCGCTGCACCATCCGGATCACCTCACCCGCATCGCGCACTTGCGGCACAGCCTGGGGATGCACGAAGGAGGTCACCTCGATGCGCCGAATGCCCGCTTGAATCAGCGAGTCAATGATCTGAACCTTTGAAGGCGTCTCGATGAAATCTGGCAGGATCTGAAATCCGTCCCGCGGTCCCACCTCGATGATCTCCACCGCTTCCGGCAGAGACTTCTCCCATCCCGAGAGTCTGACCTCCATGCCAAAGGCCTCCTCAATCGTTCCGTCTCATGCTAATCAAGTCCGGCCAGGATCTGTCGGGTCACGGCACCGATGTCGCCGAAATGCTCCACCACGTGCGCACCGGCCTCGCGCAGCGCTTGTCGTTTCCCCTGGGCCGAGCCCACCCCCCGACTGATCATCGCCCCAGCGTGGCCGAAGCGCACATCGGGCCTCGCGTACTGCCCCGCCACGTAGGCCACCACGGGCTTCGTGAATCCTCCATTTGCAACGAACTCGGCAGCGTCCTCCTCGATGGTGGTGCCTATCTCCCCGAAGTAGGCCACAACCTCTGTGTCGGGGTCCTGTTCAAATAGTTGCAGATATTCGCGTAGGGTGGTCCCGACAAATGCGTCCCCGCCCATACCGATGGCCGTGCTCTGGCCCAAGCCGGCCTGTTTGATATAGAAGCCCAGTGTCGTGGTGTTCCCCCCACTTCGCGACAGCACGCCGACCGGACCCTCCTGGAAGAACTCTCGAGCAGAGAGAGGATTGCCACCGATCATGCCCACCAGGGCCTTCCCGGGGCTGATCAAGCCAATGGTATTGGGTCCAATAACATGCGCCCCGTAGCGCTTGGCGTAGGCGATCACGTCCAACATGTCCTGCTGCGGCACCCGTTCGGGATGGAGCGTGATCACGCTGATACCGGCATCTAGGGCCTCGAAGGCAGCCACCTTGGCTGCTTGCGCGGGCACGAAGATGGCCGATGTATTGATGCCAGGATGGTGCTCCTTGGCCTCCAGGACGGTATTGTAGACAGGCGAACCCTCGACCCTCTGCCCACCCTTCCCGGGCGTCACCCCGGCCACCACACGCGTGCCATAGTTCTGCATCAGCTTGATCCGCAGCCGGGCCTCCCGGCCGGTGGCGCCCTGCACAACGACTTCAGTCTGTTCGTCAATGAGGATGGACACGGTCACCGTTCCTGCTGATAGACCACCGGCTCGCTCACAGTGGCCAAGTAGTCGTCGAAACTCTCCAACGGCAGCGTGATGTTCACTGCCCCGTGGCCGTGCAGCTGGCAGGCTAGCTCACAACCCAGACACTCGACGCAGCCGCCCCGCTCCGTCTCCTCGAGGGACCAGCGCAGTGCCGGGACGCCTCGTTCCCCATCAAGCACCAACGGCCCGCCCTGTTCCTGGCAGACGTCCAGGCAAACGTGCTCTTCACAGACTTCGCATTGGCGAAGGTCGATTGAGATGTTTCCACCTGAGCGAACTTGGAACTCCAATCTGTCTCCTGTCATGCGGCGCTCCTCCTCTCTGATCGCCATGCTTCATGTAGGTCGCGGAAGGCCTTGGCGGCATCGCTCTCCGATGCATCCCGCCCCAGAACGCGCACCCAGCGTCCCCTGCTGATTCCGTGGTCCTCCAACAGGTCACGGGCATCCTTATCCCACGCGCCGCGGAAGCACAATACGGTGGGGATACTGGGCTGTCCGCTCGTCTCCGGGTATAGCTCCTTCAGAGCCTTGATCATCCCTCGAGCTGTGTTGTCCAGCTGCTGACTGGAGATACAGGAGACGAAGACGTATCCCTCAATTCCCGGCTGGGAGAAGATCAGCTTAGTGACCCGGTACAGTTTCGACCCCACGGGATTGCCAGAGGTATCGCAGAAGTTGACAGGATAGAAGCCCAAGGGTACCAGCTCATCCATAGTCGTCAGGCTAGCGCCGGCCCCAACACAGTCGAAACCGAAAGGGATCAGGCCCTTGTCGCGCGCGTACGAGAGGTCGGGATCGATCTGCACGAAGTGAACCGTACCGCGGTGATCTCGCTCATCGATGGTACCTGCGATTTCCTCCAGAAGCGTCGGGCTCCGGCTGCCGGCCTCCTCGGCACCATCAATGTTCAAATCCTCTTGACGCTCCAGGGCATCCCCGTCAATGTCTACCCGGGCATCCAAGGCGATTAGGCCTTCCGGCGTAAGCGCCAGTGGGTTGATCTCCACCAGCTTGCAGTCGTGACGGCGATAGATATCGTATAGGCAGCAGAGGATGTGAGCCACGCCCAGCTTGTGACGGGAGGTCAGCGTCTCGGCCGAGTTGACCAGGTTCAGGGCATCGTATGTATAGACACCTCGCAGCACGTCGACCTCTAGCTTCCGAATTGACTCGGGATGCACCCGAGCTGTCTCCTCAATGTCCACACCGCCATCCTCACAGAAGATCAGCACCGGAGCCCGCGCGCTCGGATCAGCGCTGACGCCGACGTATGTCTCTTGTGACACGGTCAGCGATTGCTCCACTAACAGAGCGTCGACTCGGAGCCCACGGATCTCGTTCCCCAGCATGTCCGACGCAGCTGCTTCCAGCTCGGCGTCAG
>Ga0207796_1000827_pt1 | contig 11355 bp, 10 predicted proteins | sample Pon1CUnioCityCA_6_FD_187274 | JGI IMG/M metagenome (GOLD analysis project Ga0207796, IMG submission 187274) | Marine sediment microbial community from Union City, CA, USA - Pond 1C Sediment 1 (SPAdes) | ecosystem: Environmental > Aquatic > Marine > Intertidal zone > Salt pond sediment ...
TCGCCTTCCTTGATCTTGAAAAAAATCCCTCATTCTCGGACAGTCTCCTAGTGGCCCAATTTGAGTCCCAGCCCCTCGAATAAATAGAGAACGCCGAAACCGTACCACAGGGTATACAACACGTAAAAGAACAAGGAAACAATCACGATGCCGTACCGATCCCGAACGCTCTGGGCTTCGATCCCATAATAATTATAGGCCGTCTCCACCGCCTTGTTCCGCACCAGCGCCACAAGTTTGGCTTCCTTAAAAAGCTTTTGTTTACTCAGTTCGAAATCCAGGGCCTTGAGAGCGCTCCACCAGTTAAACAACACCCTGCGTTCATCATAACCGTACTTATTCCGAATGTGCTCCCCCTGGTTGGCGTACATTTTCTTTGCATCGTCGAGAGCGTTCAGTAGAACGTCGACCATATTGCCCTCTATTTTCAGCATTTTTTTTTCGGCTAGGGCGCGGCCGCCCCCGGCGCTGAACAGTTGCGCCGTTTGGATCGCCTTTTTTTCATCGGCCATCGGCAAGGAAACGGCAATTTCACGTTTTTTGAATTGAAGAATTTCTTCCTTCAAGCCCGGCAAATAATTGGCCGAACCCTTGGAGATGGTATTGTACAGATTGTCCAGGTACTCCAGTGTGTTGTGACCCTTGAAAAGGGGGACGAATAACAAAAGGAGAACCGCCGCAAAACTGATTATTAATGCCAAACCTTTGTAAAGGGATTGCTTTTGTGAACTCATAGGCCTATCTCCTGTTTTCTCAGCACACCCATGTTGGCAAAAAAAGTGCCCACCACCCAGACCCCGAATCCGCCGATGACCAAGAAAAAGGCCCATATGCCGATCACCTCCAACACATGGGCGGCGCTTTTGGAAATGGGGAGGATTTCCATGGCGGAGAGCTTGGCCGGCAGAGCGAAGATCCGGTTTATGAAACCGGCCAGGACCGCCATGGCGTAAAAGCCGCGAATGGTGATGCCCTTGACGACCTTGGTTACGATGGCCCCGACCTGAATGCCGATGAGCGAACCGATCAGCATCCCCATGGCGAGGGTATAGAAAATGAAACCGTAAACGGCATATTGGCTGATGGCCGCGTAGCCCGCCGTGAAGATGATTTGAAAAATATCCGTTCCCACCGTGGTCATGGAGGAGACGCCCAGAACATAGACAAAGATGGGGAAAGTCAAGAAGCCCCCACCAACGCCCATGATACCGGCGGCCAGACCGACCAGGGCGCCGCTGGCCACGAGGAAGACCCAGGAAATCGTGCGCCCACCGGGAGCAAAATCATGATCAAAATGCACCATGGGAGGAATTTTGACCGCTTGGATGGAACAGGGCAGGCCCCCCAACTCGCAGCCTTCATCTCTTTGAACGTGGCCTGTATCAGCAGGAAGGGGTGCGCTCTGTAGTTTAAGCCGTTTGCGTGCCCGCAAATAGTCCAGCATGGCGTAGGAACCCAGGAAACCGAGCATCAGGGAGTAGATCACGGTAATGAAGGCGTCACTTAAAACCGGATTGATTTCATAGAAAAAACGATTGATCATGCCGCCGACGGTCGCACCGATGACGGCTCCGATAAGAAAAACCGCGGCCAGGGGTACGGAGACATTCCCCAGTTTGCGGTGGATCACGCTGCCCATGATGGCTTTGGCAAAAATGTGGAACAAATCGGTGCCCACGGCCAGGATGCCCTTGATGCCGGCGCTCATCAGAGCCGGCGCGATGACGAAGCCCCCCCCGGCACCGATACAACCGGTGATCAAGCCGGCCCCGACGCCGATGAGAATCGATACGATGAAAATGCCGGTGGAATAAAATGCGGGGCTGTAGGCTTTTTTCCCGCCGAGAACGTCGGGCAATACCTCTGTCACTTGGTCCGCCAGGGCGATTCCTCCCAATAGACAGGGAACCAACAAAAGCCCGAGAATAACCAGTCGCGTCTTACTGTTTAAAATTTCCCGAGAAACCGCAATTTCCCATCTGGCGTGGGCCGTGGCGCCAAGCATCATCAGTCGGCCCAGTTGTTTAAAAAATCCCATTTTTCTGCTCCTTGTGTGATTGGCGGTTACCGGACAAAATGGAGGCCTACTTAACAGACTTCGTGGTCTTCCCCATCAATACCCCCCGTTTTTCGCAGGCATCCTGCAATCTGAAAGCCAGTTCATCGACATCGACCGGCTTGACCAGGTAGTCGAAGGCGCCTTCCTGAATGCCTTTCAAGGCCGCTTGCGAGCTTGCGTGGCCTGTAAGCAGAATGACTTCAAGCGTTTCATCGATTTTTTTGATTTTATGGAGGGTCTCCAAACCATCCATGCCGGGCATCATGACGTCCAATACCACGGCGTGAAAATCTCCTTCCTTGATCAGTCCGAGAGCGGCCGGACCGTCTGACGCGGTGTGGGTCCGAAACCCTCTTAAAGCGAGTCGTTCCGCGAGACTTGTTATGAAATCCACTTCATCGTCTACCAACAGAATGTTGAGTTCATTCATTATCCTTCCTCCCTTTCCCGTTGGTGAGAGAAAATGTATTTCCGCAAAAACAGGGCATTTTCCGCCTGCCGAAGGAGAGCTGGATCGACCCGTGGCATTTTGCAGATAAAAACTGAGTGAGTGCTCAGTACAATAATGAAGTCCAGGATCGCTTGTCAAGAGAAATCTTGCGTTTTTCGTGCATTCAAAATATCTTTTTCGTGATATCCGAAAGCATTTTCAACTTAAGGTTGTGTGCTCTTTGAGGATTTCCCATGATCATGTCGATCTGACCGATATGAAGGCTCAGATAGCCGAGCAGGCGGAGGCGCTTTTCCAGGAAATCGGCGTCACAACCTTCCAGTTGAGCCGTCATGTTGTCATGAATGACTTTTGCGTGAAAACCATATCTTTCCAGTATCTCTCGTATGAATCCCATTCGCTTATGACGCCGATCAATGTCCGCAGCGCCCCCCTGGAAATGAAAACGAACGTAGTTTTCCCTTGCGTGTAGGCCTAAGAATGACTGCATGACCGAGAAATGATACCCCCACCGGAGACTCAGATTACAGAAATTGCCGGAAATGATGGCGCAATTGCCGCCGGACCATGCCGATCCCGCGGCCGGATCGGGAGCTATGCCGGATCCCGCCAGGACGGAAAAAAACCCTTTCATATCCGGGGATGGCGGTCCGGACCAGGGGACGGCGGTGATACCTTTCCAGATTGCCAGAAAGGGCGGTGAAGCGATATCGTCCAGTCGAATCATTGCGCCTGAAGGCGCCTGGTCACCCTCATCGTCCAGGTCGATGATCCATAACTGCATGGGGATATCAGCCACAAGTCGCCTTCCCAACCGGCGCAAGCACCCGTGCCGGTAACCGAAGTTGAAAAGCTCGGCGATCGCCTTTTCATGGCTGAATCGGATGATATCATGGTAAGTCAGGCATTTCTCAGGAATGAAATCAACCTCAAAGGGATGCGTTAAATTCAAGGGGGCAACCACATGAAGCACCTTTCTCAGGGTGCGTTGTATGGGAATATCCGTTTCGAACGGATTCAAAGGCGAGACTGCCGTCTGAAGCAGAGTATCCACTTTTCCCGAAAAGACCTTGCGCCCGTCGGCATCCACGGTAATGACCCGACCGTCATGAATAACCCGAGTTGCCGTATGCGTGTCGAAAAGCGCCGGTACGCCCAATTCCCTCGCCATGGTGGCGAAATGGCCGACCATGCCTCCGGTATCGGTCACCACCGCGGCAGCCCGCTTCAACAAAACAAGCCAGATCGGCAAAGCCTGCTCCACAACAAGAACCTCTCCGGGTTGAAAGCCGAGTATATCTTTGGGGCGTGTCACCACTCGCGCGGTCCCGGATCCGACCCCCGGACCCACGGTAATGCCGCCGTCTATCAGGGGCGGAAGGGACACCTCTGAAATTTTGATGGGAGCAACGCGTGAATTTCGGGTGCTGTAGCCCTGTAAGGGGCGAGCCTGAAGAATGATGATCCGTTCCCTTGAATTCACGGCCCATTCCACATCCTGAGGCACTTCGAAATAATTTTCGATTCGGCGCGCAACCGTTGCCAGACTTTGGAGAATGCCGTGCGGTAAAGAAAACCGGTCGTCATCTGTCTTCTCCCGGGCTGGACGCCCCCGGATGATACTCCATTTTTCATTCGGCCCGGGCTCAATCCAGTATGGCAGCGGAGAGACACTGCCGTCCACCACGGGTTTGCCCAGGCCGGGGACGGCCTGCACAATGAGCTTATTCGCAGCCATATCGGCCGGGTCGCGGGAATACACAACGCCTGCGGCCATGCAGTCCACCATCACGAGGCAACCGACCGCCATGAGTGCATCGTCATCCCGCAGGCCGTGATGTTGCCGGTAAGCGATTGCACGCGCCGTGTATTTTCCGGCCAGTACTTTTTTGTACGCCTGGGGCATCTGCTCTGGAGGGATATTCAGCTCAGTGGTGAAAAGGCCGGCAAAGGAATGGCCGGAGGCATCCTCCCCCAGGGCGCTGCTGCGCACCGCCAGCAGAAGTTTCTTACCGTGCCTCACGGCCAATTTGCGGCATGAATCCTCCAGCGCTTTCGCCACCTCAAGCGGCAGGGGCGCGTGCATGATCATTTGCTGTATTTTTCCGCTCAGCTCGATCAATTGAGGTAGATCGTCGGGCTTATGGGATTGAAAAACCTGGTTGATCCGCTCTCTGAGCCTATTATGAGCCATGAATTCTTGATCTGCCCGGACGGTTACCACGAAACCGTCGGGCACATGCGGGTAAATATGTCTTTTGATTTCTCCCAAGATCGCCATTTTTCCGCCCGCTTTTTCGGCATCATCCTTGCTCACTGAATCTATCACCTGAATCAGCGGCCCCTCCCGGGGGACATCCGAAGGCGCTAAGACGGTTTCGACGTCCTGCTGAATCCGCCCGAACGTATGGAAAAGCTCAGGATAGCCGTCGGCGGAGAGTTGATTGAGTTTTTGAATGATCTTATAGACCTGAATGGATAGGGAAGTGATGTGGCTCCTGATGAAGGGCATCGAAAAGGGCCGGTGTTGCTCTAAAGCCTGCTCCATCAGAGACATGATGCGCAGAGCTTGTTCGTTCAACCTCAACAAAGACTTGAAGTGCCAATAGTGAACTTTGAAAAGCGCTTTGATAGCAATTTCATCGTCTTTTTTATCAAAGCGCCCTCGGAAACGCTTCAGCCGTTGAATGAGATTTCTCATGGCTTCCTCTTATAAAGACGGATTGAACCTGCTCAATACGTTGAGTGAAATCCATAATCCGGGAAAAAAGCATTCACCGTCATACGGCATCTCATGAGCCCGGAGCCTTATTTAACAATAACCGTGCCGGTTTGCAATTCGTTTGATTTCCATGAGATACGGGAGTAATGAACCCGCATGAACGATAATTTTGTTTCAAGATGAAACTTTTAAATAAAAAAAATCGGAATACATTTCGAAAGGATATCCCACATCATGGGTTAAGCGTTTCATTGTGAAACATGGCAAAAGGGGGTAAATCTATGGGGCCACGAATCATGGTGGTGGATGATGAGGAAAAGGTGCGCAGGTATTTGTCCGGACTTTTGAAAAACCGCGGATACGAGGTGGAAACCGCCGCGGACGGCATTGCGGCCCTGGAAAAGTTGAACCAAACGGATTTTGATTTGGTTTTGCTCGACGTCCTCATGCCGGGCCCGGACGGCATCGAGGTGTTGAAGGAAATCAAACGGCTGAAGCCGATTACTGAAGTCATCATGCTTACGGGAAACGCCTCTGTGAGCACCGGCGTGGAAGGAATCAAATTGGGCGCCTTCGATTATTTGTTGAAGCCCCTTGACCTGAATGCCTTGAGCGAATGTCTGAAGGAGGCGCTCAAGTGGAAGCGTTTCAGGGAGAAGGGCGCCTCGGCCCTGGATATTCCTGAAATGCCCGGTTCGCCGCTCAAGAAGAATGAAACTTGATCCGCATCTTTGGCATGTGTTGTTTCGGCTCAACAACCCCGTTGATCTCAACAAGTTTCAATATGGAACTGATTGTGCGTCTTGAACCGGAAAAACCGCTGGATGAGGAACGGATATGATGCGGCACGGTGTTGCGGAAATACCGGTGTCTATTGAAAAAAGTTTTTTATGCGAGCACGGGGCACCTTAATCCAAAGCAAATGAGGCATTCAAATCCGTTGGTGGTATGCTGTAAAGGTATGCACATCGCCGGCCTGAAGGCATGTGTTTCAGCGTATGGCTTGTTTTGAGCTAAATCGCCATCGAGCATCGGTGTGACCTCATCCGCATAAAAGGAACGATTTTTGAATGGTGATCCGCCCCTGTGATTCTCTGCGCCAAAGGATGCATGCGCTATGGAACGTTCATTCCAAGTGACGCCCCCGCAAAACGATTTCAAGATCTCATGCCTGATGATCCGGGGAGAGTCATGAGCGGTTTTGTCGTCCCCATCAAGGAATTTACCTCCCTGGCCGTGGCGTCCGTTACATTCGGCATTGAATTCGGCAAACGAAGCAAGGGAAAAATCTTCTTTTTGTTTGTCGACGACACGGGAGATGCGGGTACGGGAAGTGTCGAACGATTGAATCCATCGGATGAGACGAACCGGATAAAGGGAACCATCGAAAGGCTGATTGCACGGGGCAAGGCCGATGAAGGGTTGCAGGTGGAAATTCATTGCCGCCAGGGGGATTTTATCCAGGAAGTGCGCCGGTTCGTGAGGGACCATCATATCAACGAAATCGTTCTGGCCCTGCCCGAAGGACACGAACAAAGCGATGAGCAGGTGAACCGGGATGTCCTGCCGCTGCTCCAATTGACCCATTGCAGAATTGTGACCGTAAGACCGAAAAGTAAAGGAACCTGACCCGACATGGAACCGAATGGATTGAACGTTGAAATGATTTTGGTCATGGCCATGATTTTTCTGGCTGTGTTTCTTTTTATAGTCGAGTGGATTCGCGTTGACGTCGTCGCCATCCTCATGATGGTCTCTTTGCCGCTTTTGCACCTGGTCACCCCGAAAGAGGCCTTTATTGGACTGAGCAGCAACGCCGTCGTCTCCATCATCGCCGTAATTATTATCGGCGCGGGTCTTGACAAGACGGGCTTGATCAACAAGCTGGTCGGACCGATCGTCCGTCTTGCGGGCAAAAGCCCTTCGCGCATTATCGTTGCAATCTCGCTGGCGATTGCGGTCATCTCAAGCTTCATGCAGAATATCGGGGCTGCAGCCCTATTTTTGCCGGCAATTCAGCGTATCAGCAAGGCGATGAAAATTCCGATCAGCCAACTCCTTATGCCCATCGGCTACAGTGCGATTCTCGGAGGTACGATTACTCTGGTAGGCTCCAGCCCACTGATCCTTTTGAATGACCTCCTGGTTCCCTTCAAACTGCAACCGTTCGGCCTCTTCGATGTAACCCCCATCGGGCTGGGATTGGTGGTGAGCGGGATCCTTTGCTTCGTCCTTTTCGGCCGTTTTATTTTGCCCCGGGGCTCCCGGGAGGGTGATCCGGCCGAGCAAGGAAAAAACGGAGAGGAAACCGACTTATTGCAGGAGATCGGTGACGTCTATGAGCTTCGGACCCCGGATGACTTCACCCATTATCGTGAACCGGTGCGTGTAGAGGACTTGAGACGGCGCTATTTGGTGAACATTGTGGCGACGACGGAGCCTCCGGACTATAAGGTCTCTTCGCCCCCGTTGGATGCCGTCATTCGGTCGGGTGTCGACCTCCTGGTATTCGGCCGGGATAAGGATGTCAGGCGACTGGCGGAAAGCGAGGAAATGATCCTCAAGGAAGGACTCGAAGTCTTCAAGGAGGATGCTGCGGATCATGCCTCCGGCACCGTCGAGGCCGTCGTGAGACCCCGTTCTTCCATCGCGGGCAAAACCTTGAAGCAGATCAACCTGCGGGACCGGTTTCAAGTGACGCCGCTGGCCATCTACCGGGAAGGGGAGATCTATCGGGCACAGATCGGCGATCTGGTCCTGAGGGTCGGCGATGCCATCGTCCTCCACGGAACCTGGAAGCGGTTGCAACTTCTTCACGGTGAAGGATCGCTGCTTTTTACGACCCCGGTGGATGTGGAGATTATGCGGCCGGAGAAGGCCACCTTTGCGGGCCTTTGGCTGGCCACTGCGCTTGTGATGATTTTGGTGTTCAAAATCCAGCTTTCCGTTTGTCTGATGACCGGTGCCCTGGGCATGGTCATAACGCGGGTGCTCAGCATCGATGAGGCGTACCAGTCCGTGGACTGGCGGACGATTTTCTTGCTGGCGGGATTGATCCCTCTGGGCATCGCCACCGAGAAGACCGGCACCGCGGCCTGGATCGCCCACACCGTGCTCAACGCGATCGGCACGGTCAAGCCCATTGTCCTGCTGACGATCATCGGGGTATTGACATCCGCGTTTACTTTGGTCATCTCAAACGTCGGCGCCACCGTCCTCCTGGTTCCCTTGGTGGTAAACATGGCCGTCGCGGCCGACGCCGATCCCCGGATGGCCGCGCTTGTGGTGGGACTGGCGGCGAGCAACTCGTTCATCCTTCCAACCCACCAGGTCAACGCGTTTTACATGGGACCGGGCAGGTATCGCAGCACGGATTTCCTAAAGGCGGGCGGCTTGATCAGCATCATCTTTATCCCGGTCATGATTGGAATGATTTATTTGGTTTTCGGCGTTTGAACCGTGAAAACTCAGGAGTGAAAGCATGGCAATCATCACGATTTCAAGGGGTTCCTACAGCAAGGGGAAAGAGGTGGCCGAAAAAGTCGCCGACCGGCTGGGTTATCAATGCCTGAGCCGAGATGTGATTCTCGAGGCCAGCGACCTTTACCATATCCCGGAGATAAAACTCGTCAAGGCGATTCATGACGCCCCCTCCGTTCTGGACCGTTTGAGCGGCGGCAAACGGGCTTACATCGCCTATTACAAGAGCGCGCTCACCCGCCTGGTGCGGACGGACAACATCGTTTACCATGGCCTTGCCGGACATCTTCTGCTCAAAGGCGTTCCACACGTGCTGAAAGTTCGAATTATCGCCGACCTGGCAGATCGAGTTCGAAATGAGATGAAACAGGAAAATATCAGCGAGCAGGAAGCGCGGTCAATGATCCTAAAGGATGATCAGGAGCGTCGTAAATGGACGCTGTCTCTTTACGGTGCGGATCCCTGGGACAGTGCCCTTTATGATCTGGTTATTCATGTTCAGAAGTTCACAATTTCGAATGCTGTCGATTTTGTTTGTGAGGCCGCGGGACTGGAGCAGTTCAGGACGACGGGGGAGGCCCATCGCAAGATGAATGACCTGGCGTTGGCCAGCCGGGTCAAGGCGGCCCTGGTCGGGTTCAATCCGGATGTGGCCGTTACATGCGAGTATGGCAATGTTCTCGTTTTTGTCGCGAATCCGGAGCGAACCACCCGCAAACTCAGGGAGAAGGTAAAGAGCTTGGGTGACGAAATCCGGGGTGTCAACAATATCGAAGTGCATTCCGGGACGGCGCTCCCGCCGGATGTGATCTGATTTCTCCGATGTAAAAAGGGGAGCTTAACAACGCAGCAATTCGCAACAGAGAGGGCACGTCCATGCCTGTGATCATCGTTTCTTCGGACCTTTACCGGACCGGTCGAGATATTGCCGAATCGGCCGCTGGTGTTTTGGGATATGACCTCGTCGGGCGGGAGATTCTGGGGAAGATCGCCGAAAAATACGGGCTCCCCGAAGCCAAGCTCACACAAGCGCTTGATGAAGGTCCTTCTTTTTTGCGTCGGTCATCGAAACTTCGGCATCGATACCTGGCCTATATCCAAGAAGGCACCCTTTTCGAACTGCGCAAGGGAAACGTGGTTTGCCAGGGGCTGGCCGCGCATCTTTATGTCCTCGGCGTCTCCCATGTCCTGAGGGTTCGCATTCTCTCGGATACCGAGAAACGGGCCGGAGATTTGGCGGCCGAACGGAATATTTCACCAAACAAAGCGAAGCGGCTTCTTGATCGCGAGAAAAAGTCCCACCAGCGCTGGTCTATGGAAGCCTTTCAATTGGACGAAACGGATCCCTCGCACTATGACCTGGTCATCAGCCTTTCTCAGATCGATTCGACCGAGGCCGTAAAGATCATCCGTGAGACGGCTAGCTATCCGCGCTTCAAGCCCATGACCTATTCCCTCCACTGCATGGAGGATTTGGTTCTTTCGAGTCGGGTCAAAGCTTTGTTGTGGGAGCGGTTTCCCGGCATCCGGGTTCGTGCCGACAGAGGCACATTGGTCATAGAAACGGCCGCGTTGAAGCGGGAAAAGGATAAAAAGGCCAAGGCCATCAAGGAACTGGCCGGAAAAATCCCGGGTGTTGAATATGTAGAAGTTCACGTCGTCAATCATATTTTCCGCCCGGGACCGAGGTCTTTTCGCTAGAGATACCGTATGCTCGGAAGCGGGTTTCAATTTCATTTGACTTCCCTCATTGAAACCATCATCTTTGTTCTGCCCCCTACATTTGGAAGTGGGGAATCAGGAGGTTGGCATGTCTGGAAAACTTGAAGTCCTTCTTTTGGATGATGAGCCCATCGTCGGCCAGCGGCTCAAAAGCGGGTTGGAAAAATTGGGCTGCGGGGTCGAAGTTTTTGAAGATTCAGTCAAAGCGCTTTCGCGAGTTCGAGAAAAAACGTTTGATATTATTATCACGGATGTCATGATGGCGGAGGTGAACGGCATCGAGATTTTGGAAGCCGCCAAGAAAGGCAACCCCCAGTCGAAGGTGATTGTCATCACCGGTTTTGCGACCGTCTCTCTGGCCCGGGAGGCCATGGAAAAGGGCGCCTTCGATATGATTGCCAAACCCTTCAAGCCGAGCGATTTGAGATCCTTGGTTGTGAAGGCGGCCCATGAACTGGGATTTACGGAGATATCTTCCGAAGAAGACTAAATATCTTACCGCTCATGGCGAAACGCTACTCCCCCGATCATTCAGGATCTTCTCAAGAAAAAACCCTGTTGGAGCGACCGGTCTTCAGCTTCCGGCTCCAGATTATCCTGGGGTTTTTTACCTTTTTCATCCTATCGGTGGTCATTACCATCGCCGCCATGGTCACCATCAACGGCATTGAGAAACGGATTTCCACGGTCCAGAGCTGGGAACGTTTTCTATTCAGCATCGAGCAGGCCAGACGATGGGAGAAGAATTTTTTCCTTTACGGCACAAACCTGGATGACGCTCTCCAGAGTGCCGATGAAGCCCGGGATCTCTTTGATAAACACCTCAAGAATCTTCAAATTACGGCTTTCCCTCTACATAAAAACCGAATTATCAACAACTTGGACCTCTATTATACCGAATTGTATGATTTGTCCCAACTC
>Ga0207796_1000828_pt1 | contig 11353 bp, 8 predicted proteins | sample Pon1CUnioCityCA_6_FD_187274 | JGI IMG/M metagenome (GOLD analysis project Ga0207796, IMG submission 187274) | Marine sediment microbial community from Union City, CA, USA - Pond 1C Sediment 1 (SPAdes) | ecosystem: Environmental > Aquatic > Marine > Intertidal zone > Salt pond sediment ...
GGCAGCCTTCGAACCCCAGGCACCTGCTGCAGACGACCACCGGTCTCACCGGCCATTCACTGCTGTCCATGGCTCCTTCTCCCGTCCTCGATCCGTAACGTTACATTGGCCCTCTGAAGATAATCACGTTCCATGGTAAGCTAACACCAGGTACTGAAAGTGGAAAGAGGGGGCCGAAGCGTTAAGCCTGCATTGAGCTTCTGTTAAAGAACGGCTAAGGGATGCGCCCGGACCCGATGTACTTGCCCCGACCGCTTCCCATGGGTAGTATCTGCTTCTCGAAGCGAAGGATTGATTATGGGAGGAGGTGTCGATTGCCCATATCCAGATCGTGCCTGGCATGTCTCTGCATCCTGTCGGCGGCCGCGCTTTTCATATCGGCCTGCGGCTCCCGGGGGGAGGAGACCGCGCAGGTGATACAGGAGGGGGACAGCACCGTGACCGTGGTCGACGGTCTCGGCAGGGAGGTGTCCGTTCCCTTCGACCCCGACTTCGTCATATGTTCCGGCCCCGGCTGCCTGCGATTGCTTGCATACCTCAAGGCCCAGGACAGGATAGTTGCCGTTGACGACATGGAGGGAAGGCGCCCGGACTTCGAGGCGCGCCCCTACGCCCTGGCTAACCCCTGGTTCGAGGAGATGCCGATATTCGGCGAGTTCAGGGGCCACGACAATCCGGAGCTGATAGTGTACCTCGATCCTCAGCCCCAGGTGATATTCAAGACCTACCCGCTGATGGGCATGGACCCCGTCGAGCTGGAGAGCAAGACGGGCATACCGGTGGTAGTCCTGAATTACGGTACCCTGACCTCCGGGCGCAGCGACCTGTACAATTCCCTCCGGACCATGGGTGCGGTCATGGACAGGAGCGAGAGGGCGGAAGAGGTCATCGCGTTCATGGACTCGGTAATGGCTGACCTGCGGTCCAGGACGGCTTCGATACCGGAAGATGATAGACCCAGCTGCTACGTGGGGGGCATCGCCTACCGGGGGCCCCACGGGTTCCAGTCAACCGAGCCCGCCTACCCTCCCTTCGTTTTCGTGGGGGCGAACAACGTGGCCCTCCCGGAGGGCATGGAAGACCGGCCCCGGGAGCACGCCGACGTGGCAAAGGAGCAGATAGTAGCGTGGGACCCGGAGGTCCTGTTCGTGGACCTCTCAACCCTTGAGGCCGACCCGCAGTCCAGCGCCATCTACCAGCTCGGCACCGATCCCGCCTACAGGACACTTTCCGCCGTGGGCGAAGGCAGGGTATACGGGCTGATGCCCTACAACTGGTATACAAAGAACTTCGGCTCGATACTCGCCAACGCGTATTTCATCGGCAAGGTCCTCTATCCCGATGCCTTCGCCGATATCGATCCCCGGGAGACGGCGGACGACATCTACGCCTTCCTGGTGGGCGCCAGGGTCTTCGACCGGCTGAACGCATCCTTCCAGGGCCGGGTTTTCCAAAGACTGGAGATCTGAAAGAGACAGGGGGACCGGCATTGCATCTGGAGGACGGAAGGGTTCCGGAGGAATACGCAAGGTACACCGGCAGGAAGACCCTGGTCCTGCTTTCAGGGTCCCTTCTCCTGCTGGGCCTCCTGGTGGTCTCAATTTCCGTGGGTTCTGTCCCGATTCCCCTCAAAGATGTCCTCAGGGCCCTGTTCACAGGTGGAGGGTCCCATCAGCTCAGGACCATAGTCCTTAACATAAGGCTGCCACAGGCCCTTGCAGCCCTGGCGGCTGGAGCGGGTCTGTCGGTCGCCGGTGCCGCGATGCAGTCGATACTGCGGAATCCCCTTGGTTCCCCCTTCACCCTGGGCATATCCAACGCGGCGGCCTTCGGGGCCGCTTTCTCGGTCATGGTCCTGGGCACCGGTTCCATGCAAAGCACCGGGGCTGACGCGATATCAGTTACAAGTCCCTACCTGACTACGATATCAGCCTTCATCGCGTGCCTGCTGGCCGCCGGTGTCATACTTGTCATCGCGAGGATAAGGAGATCTTCCCCCGAAGTGATGATACTCACCGGAGTCGCCCTGGGATCCCTCTTCACCGCCGGGACCATGTTCCTGCAGTACTTCGCAGACGACGTCCAGCTGGCGGCCATCGTCTTCTGGACGTTCGGAGACCTGGGCAGGGCCAGCTGGAGGGAGCTTCTGATCATCTCCTCGATGACGGTGATTGCATCCTCCTACTTCATGATGAACAGGTGGAGCTACAACGCCATCGACGCCGGTGACGAGACGGCGGGCAGCCTTGGCGTTCCCGTCGAGCGCAAGAGGCTCGCGGGAATGCTGGTGGCTTCCCTCGTCACCGCCACTGTCATTTCCTTCGTGGGGGTGATAGGCTTCGTGGGCCTGGTGGGTCCCCACATGGTCAGACGTGTCCTGGGAGACGACCACAGGTTCCTGATACCCGGGTCCATGCTGGCAGGAGGCCTTCTTCTGCTTGCCGCGGATACAGTGGCACGCACCATGCTGGCGCCGCGAATCCTGCCGGTCGCCATACTGACCGCCTTCGTGGGGGCGCCTGTCTTCGTGCTGCTCCTGGTGAGAGGATACAGAAGATGATACTCGAGGTCCGTTCCCTTTCCTTCAGCTACGGTGACCTTCCCGTGCTGAAAGAAGTCTCCTTCGAGGTGGAATCCCATCATATAACGGCGGTAATGGGACCCAACGGGTCGGGCAAGACCACTCTGCTGCGCTGTATGAACGGTCTTCTGAGACCGGATTCCGGGGAAGTGAGGGTCCTTGACAGGAATCTTCATTCCTACTCCAGGAGGGAGATGGCGAGGAGGGTTTCCTACGTGGCCCAGAGAAGCGATCCGGGACGGGTGACCGCCTTCGATGCCGTTCTCCTGGGAAGGAAGCCCCATATCGGCTGGAAGGTATCGCAAAGGGACCTGGAGCTCACTCAGGCCGCCCTGCACCGTCTGGACCTCGAACATCTGTCACTCCGGCACACCGACAGCATGAGCGGGGGGGAATACCAGAAGGTATGCATCGCCAGGGCACTGGTGGGGCAGCCCATGGTCATGCTGCTGGACGAGCCCACCGCCTCGCTGGACCTGCACAACCAGCTTTCCATACTGCGGCTGATAAGGACCATCGTCAGGGGACACGAAATGTGCGCGGTGGTGACCATGCATGACCTGAACACAGCCTTCCGCTACGCCGACAGGTTCCTGTTCCTCAAGGAAGGCGGGATATTCGCCAGGGTTGACCGTTCCGGAATAACGGACGGAATAATCCGTGAGGTCTACGGCGTGCCTGTGAAGGTGGAATGGCATCAGGACCATCCCTTCATACTGCCCCTGGACGATCACACTGGAGAGCTTCCGGACAACCACCGGTAGCTGTGCCTCCGGAATGCACCGCTTCCTTGACCTGTCCCTTCGTCAGAGAGACACCTGAACCGGTCGTCTTCACAGGTCGGAAGTGGAGACCGGGTAGACAGGTTCTCACGGGAACCCGGTCCGGCGTGAAGGGTTTGAGGGGTGCATTCAAAAGAAATGGGATATTGTCATGAGATGCTTCTGTGTGATCGTACTGCTGGCACTGGCCGCGGCGTGCGGTCCGAAGGGAAGGTCCGAAATGAGCGAAGAGGACGGACGACTGACAAACAGACTGGGGGATCAGAACAGCCCCTACCTGCTGCAGCACGCCGAAAACCCCGTGCACTGGCAGCCCTGGGACAGTCTCGCCTTCCGTGAGGCCCGAAGGCTGCAGCGCCCGGTATTCCTTTCCATAGGTTATTCCACCTGCCACTGGTGTCACGTCATGGAGGAGGAGAGCTTCATGGACACGGAGGTGGCGGCCCTGATGAACGAGACCTTCGTCTGCGTCAAGGTGGACCGGGAGGAAAGGCCCGACATCGACAACGTGTACATGAGGTACGCCGTGGCCATGACCGGCTCCGGCGGGTGGCCCCTCACCATCATCATGACGCCCGAGGGCGAACCCTTCTTCGCCGCCACGTACATACCAAGGGAGTCCTCCTTCGGAAGGCGGGGAATGCTGGAGCTCATCCCACTGGTCAGCGATGCGTGGAGCAATAGACGGGAAGAGGTGCACGCCTCCGCAGGAAGGGTCTCATCCGCCCTCTTCGGCCGGGATCCCGAGTTTGAGGGCCCGGTGTCCGGAGAGGACCCTGCCCGGCTCTGCTTCCGTCAGCTGGAGGATTCCTTCGACCGCAGATGGGGCGGGTTCGGCGCTGCCCCGAAGTTCCCCTCTCCCCACAACGTTCTCTTCCTTCTCCGATACTTCAGGATCACCGGCGACTCCGCCGCCCTCGATATGGCCGAAAGGACCCTCGGGGCCATAAGGTACGGGGGCATATGGGACCAGCTGGGGGGAGGCATTCACAGGTACTCCACCGACGGACAGTGGCATGTTCCCCATTTCGAGAAGATGCTCTACGACCAGGCCCTCATGGCTCTGGCTTCTCTTGAGGCTTTCCAGGCCACTGGGAAGGATCTCTATCGCCGGATGGCCGGGGAGCTCCTGGATTTCGTCATGAGGGAGATGGCGGCGCCGTCAGGCAGCTTCTATTCAGCCCTGGACGCCGACAGTCCGGGAGGCGAGGGAGCTTACTACACCTGGGCCCCCGGCGAGATGGAGAGCCTCCTCGCTCCTGGAACGGCTGCAAGCCTCGAGGCACTATGGGATATCGACGACGAGGGAGACCTGGCGGGACTGCCCCACGGAGGTCCCGGTATGAACGTGCTGAGACTGGAGCTGCCTCCGCCGGGAGTCCCGCTCCCGGATACCCTTCCCGGACCCGGTGAGGAAACCCTGGAAGCGCTCCTGGACCACAGGGAGCTGAGGCCCGCTCCCTTGATGGACAGAAAGGTCCTGGCCGACTGGAACGGAATGACGGCTGCCGCCATGGCCCGTGGCGGGATCGTGCTGGGCAGGCCCGATCTTCTAGGGGCCGCCGGCAGGTGCATTGATTTCGTCACCGACAGCATGACCTCCGATGAGGGACGGCTTTTTCACAGCTGGAAGTCCGGTGAGCCTGGCGCCCGGGGGTTCCTCGACGACTACGCCTGGATGATTTTCGCCTGCATGGAGCTTCATACGGCAACCCTCGACACCGGCTACCTCGAGACCGCTCTGAGATTTCAGGAAATGCAGGACGACCTCTTCCTGGATAGCTCCTCGGGGGTATACACGTTTTCCTGCGGCGGTGACGGGGCGCTGGATATCCCTCGCACCGTGGAAACCCATGACGGGGCGGTTCCATCGGGAAACTCGATAACCCTTCTCAACCTCTACAGGCTATGGGGACTGACAGGGGACACTTCCCTGAAGAACAGGGCCGATTCACTGACCGCGGCTCTCTCCGGGAGGGCTGCCGCGTCCCCCGCCGGTCATTCGATGCTGATATCGGCCATGCTGAACGGACCTCGCCACGCCCGGGTGACCATCAGCGGGAGCAGGGAGGACCCGGCTCTCAGGGAACTGCACCTGGCGGCGCTGAGGGTCTACAGCCCTGATATCACTGTGATCGCGGAAGAACGTGAGGGGGCGGCGTCAGCCGTCGCCTGCGTTCAGGGGGCCTGCAGACCCCCTGTGGTCTCGCCGGCCGGACTGGAGGAGATACTGGGTTCCTTCCCCTGACCTCAGGCTCCGGCCATGGGGATGCGCAGCCTCTTGGCGAAGAGGAACAGAAGGTTCCGGAAACCGTCCCTCCAGAGGTTAAGCTTGGCCGCGCCTATCCTGTCGGAATAGCTGAACGGGACGCTTATCTCGGTGCATTTGAGGCCGGGACTCCTCCAGGCCTCTATCTTCAGCTCCTCGGAGAAGGGCATGCCGTCACTGGTCAGTTCCAGTTCTTCCAGTATCTCGCTCCTGAAGACCCACATGCCTGACTGGCTGTCCAGTATCCTCTTCCAGAATAGGACCATGGTAACCGCGGTGAGGACCCAGTTGCCCGTGAACCTCATCACGTTGTTGAGGGTTCCGGCGTGGTCGTCGGGCACCCTCCTGGCGGATATGAAATCCAGCTCACCATCCAGCAGCCTTCGGGCCAGCTCCGGTATTCGGTCCACCGGGTACGTGCCGTCGGCGTCGGACGTTGATACCAGATCGGTCTTCACCGCGGCGAAACCGGCCTTGTAGGCGCTGCCGTAGCCTTTGACAGGCTGGAATACGACTTCGGCTCCGTACCGCCTGGCCACTTCCGCAGTGCCGTCGGTGCTGCAGTTGTCCACCACTATGACGGTGTCTATCTCAGGGGGGACGAGTTCCAGGACCCTGGGAAGACCCTCTTCCTCGTTATGGGCCGGTATCACCAGCGAGATCGTGCGGCTGCCTATCATCTACTTACCTCCCGATCGCCAGCTAAGTCTACTAGGTCCCGAGAACGGGGGTCAAGACTGACTGCCGCCAAGGTAGGCTAGGGCCCTTCGAAAGACCCTGGGAGCCACTCCTGGCTTGAACAGCAGGCCCGCCAGCCTGGCGAGGGGACCGGGGCGCAGGTAGAACCTGAGGAAGGCCCTGCGCTGGAGCTTCTTGAGCTCTTGTCGCGTTACCGGTTCGGGTGGAGCGGGGCAGGCGGTGTTATGGAACATTGACCATCCGTCCCCGGAGAGCGGGTGGTCCGCCAGCCACTCGTCACCGTCCTCCGAACCCGGTATGGGGAGGAAGGAGGCGAAATGCGCCCACTCTATGCCGGAACTCACTGCGAAATCGACGGTCTTCTCCATGTCCTCCACCGTCTCGCCAGGAAGGCCCAGTATGAAGTAGCCGGCTACCGGAAGACCGTGACGGTGTATCAGGCGGATGCTGTCGCGTATCTTCGAGGTCGTGGTAGCCTTCCTCACCCTTTCCAGAACCCTGTCCGACCCAGACTCTATCCCGCAGTGGATGATGTACCAGCCGGCTCTCTTCATCAGCTCCAGGAGACTGCCGTCCAGTGTGTCCAGCCTGATCCCGTTCGGAGTCGAGAACAGGAGCCCCAGGTCCCTCCGGACCGCCTCCCTGCAGAACTCCCTGGCGTACTCGGCGTCGAAGGTGAAGTTGTCGTCCTCTATGTGTATCTCCCTGACGCCGTAGTCCCCGGCGAGGATCTCTATCTCGCGCCAGACCTGCTCCATGGGCCTGTGCCTTATGCGCCTTCCGGTGATCCTGAACCCGGCGCAGAAAGTACATCTGTAGGGACATCCCCTGGTGGTTATTATTGGAGCGTATGGCATCCTCCTGATGACGACCCCGTTGGGAAGCCCCCTGTACGCCTCGGGAGGCGCAAGGTGCCAGGCCGGGATGGGCAGCCGCGCCAGGTCTTCGACCATCCTCGCGGAGCTGCCCTCGGAAGGGACGTCTCTGTACAGAACGCCTGGGGGAGGTTCCCCCGGGAACCTCATGGCCTCGGAGACGGACTCCTCGGCTTCGCCGAGGAACACCGCGTCCAGCTCGGGAAGGTCCTGGAACGCTCCTCTTCCCACACATGAGGCGTGAGGGCCGCCCAGCCAGAAAGGAACGTCCGGAAGCGCGCGCCTGATTAGGGGAAGCTGCGAGGACAGCATATGAACGTCCGATGTGAAGGCGCTGACCATGAGCACCTCCGGTTCGCATGATGTGATTTCCCGGACCAGGTCAGGGCCCGTGTGTCCCGAGAGGGCCCCGTCCACCAGGTCCACCCTGTGTCCTTCCTCCTCGAGGACCGCGGCAAGGTAGAGCAGACCCACCGGCGGCACCAGGTTGGTGCCCCGGCCTCCGGGCCTGGGCGGGTAAAGGAGACAGACCCTTTTGCTCAACGGTGATTTCCTGCCCGCGGCAGGATGAGATGGCACCTGGTCTCCCAGGGGCCGTAGCGCCAGGTCCCGACGGGCTCCTCCTCCAGCGTCGAACCCTCAGGGATACTGCGGGCCACCTCCTCGAGCACCGGCATCGTACCGTCGTAAGTGCTGACGATGACGGCGTATTCCACCCCGGGTGAGAGAGGTCCATGCCCCTCGCCTATGCTGCGGAAGCGGCTTGTGTCTATATCGTATCCCAGGGCCTCGTTGCCCATCATCTCCAGGGTGAGGTCGGCTACTATCACGGAATCGGCCCTTTCGGCCGCGAAGGCGCAGACCCGGTCCATCTCCACCAGAGGACGAAGGCAGGCCAGGGATGTTTCCGGCTGCAGGTAGTGCTTCATGGAGACGTTGGCGCTGGCCGTGGCAGCTATGAAGACGCAGCCCAGTATCGATGCAGCCCCTGGGCCGAGATACCTCCAGAGTATCGCCACGGCTCCGGAGAGTATTACCGGATAGGCTCCGATAATGTATCGGAAGAGGTCCAGCGCCGGGTCCATGGCGACGGCCACGATGAAAACATGGAAAAGCACGAGAAGAGCGGGGAACATTACCATCACCGAAACGGTCCTGGAGGGGAACGCTCCTCGACGGTAGATGTGCCAGGCGGTGAGAGCGATGACGGCGAAAAGAAAGACAAGCCTTCCCGGGGGATGGAAGATAGCCGGCAGAAGCAGTATCAGTACGGGCAGAACCGGCAGCCTGCCTCGAACCCTGCCCGCGGTCATGGCAGCAAGGGCCGCCGTTACCGGTATCCACCTGAAATCCTCCGCCAGCAGATGTCCCGCGAAGAACCTGAACCTGGTGAGCGCCCAGCCGCCGGCGAGAGGAACCTCGTTCTCGCCCATGTAGGTGGGAAAGAAGAAGTAACCGTTGGCCGCCATGTTGAGGAATCCGGTTATTACGATCACGAGTACCGGAGAAGCGAAGAAGAGCAGACGCAAAGGTCTGCGGAACCCCGTCCTGAGGAGCTCGGTAATGAAGTACGCCCCTGCGAGGAATATGGCCTGCTCCCTGAAGATGACACCGACGAAGCAGACAATGGCCGCCGACCTGTAGCGGCCGGTTATGTAGAGATAAAGGGACCATGCGACACAGGCCACCATTGCGCTGTCCGGTATGGGCCTCAGCGACTGGGTAATGAAAAGGGGGCTGGCCAGGAGTGCGGAAGCGGATATGAAACCTCCCCATCTGCTGCCTGAGAGCTTCTTTCCCAGCATGTATGTACCGATGAGGGCCATGAGGGTGGCCATGGCGGGAAGTATCCTGGCCACTGCCAGCGTATCGCCCAGCATCGACATGAGCAGAGCCCACAGCCAGAAGAAGAGGGCCGGGTGCCCCATTGCCTGGGCGCCCCTGGAGGTGCCCTGCGGCACGAAGGCCAGCCCGTTGTCGGACATCCACCTGGCTGACCTGTAGCCGTAGGCGTAGGCGTCACCGTACACGGGTACGTTGAGGCTGATGAGGTACATGGCGAGCACAGCGATGGCGCATAGCGCCAGAAACCAGGTCTCGAGCCCGCCGGGGAGACGGCGGGCCATTCCCTTGAAATCCAGAAGACACCTGCCTAATCCTTCAGGCTCCAGCTTGCGATACTATTCCTTCAGCCGTGAACGAGGCTGACAATACCGCAGGGCTTCACTTGCCGTCAATGCTGCCGGGGCGAGATTGCAGCGTAGCGGCGCTGCTTGTAGATTAAAAGGGAGAAAGGACGGAAGGAATTGATGTCAGGTACTCTGCTGCCCCTTTATCTGCTTATGTCCGCTCTTTTAGGCGGGGTGCTCTTCCAGGATGACTTCAACGACGGCGACGCAGACGGCTGGCATGAGGTCAGCATGGTGAGCTACGACGTCGTCGAAGGTATGTACAGGATGTACGGAGGCTACGAGGAGAACCACGGGATAGCCTTCAACGGAGATGACGACGGATACATGAGCACTCCCGACCATTCGGCCTCCTGCAGGATAATTCCCGAGACAGGCGTCTTCTTCGGAATGATGTGCCGCTTCTCCGAAGATACCGATTACAGGATAATGCTTGTGATGAGCCATCTCCATCAGCAGCTCAGGCTGTACAGATGGGGCGCCTTCGGTCTCGACCTGGTGGATTCGGCCCCATTTGCCGTCCAGCTGTACGAGGAATACTGGCTGAGATACGAGGTCCAGGGAAGTTCCTTCAGGGGCAGGGCATGGACCGGAGGAGCGTCCGCGGAACCCCAGGACTGGATGATCGATGCCCAGGATACCCTTTCCATCGCCGGCTCTGTGGCCCTTTTCGTCGCCGGGCTGCCCTACGACAGGGTCTCCCTCAGCTGCAGGTTCGACGATGTGGCGGTCTCCGATCCTCCGCTGCCAGCCGAAGCGTCCACCTGGGCCTCTATAAAAGCAAGTATTCAGTGATCGGGAAGGAGATCTGATATTCATGTATTTCATTATGATGATACTGGCTGCGAGCGCGCCTGACACTCTGTGGTCCAACGTCACCAGCGGAGGGGTGTACTCCACGGTGGAGGTTGGCGACCTTAACGGGGACGGGGTGCCTGACGTGGCGAGCGGAGTGAACTTCTGGGACGAACAGCCGACGCTGTGGTGCATTTCAGGCTCCGACGGGACCACCCTCTGGTCATCCGACCAGTACAAGGGCATCTATCAGGACGAGGGCCTCACCGGTGTGCCGGACATGGACTCGGACGGGTACTGCGATATCCTGCTGGCCACGCCCGGAGGCTATGCGCCTCCCGGCAGGTGCATGATCCTGGTCTCGGGTATCGACGGTTCCCTAATCTGGCAGTGGAGCGCCTATCAGAACATCCCTTCCGGTGCCGGGTGGGGCTACAGCTGCACCGTGACGGACGACCAGACCGGTGACGGCCTGCCGGAGTTCATCGGAGGTTTCGGCTCCACCGGCTCGTCGTACACATCGGCCGCCGTATGCTTGAACGGCGCTTCCGGTGACACTATCTGGACCAGGACCACCGCCGACGCCGTGGAAGACGTGCTGGCGGTCCCGGACATGACCCAGGACGGCGTGCAGGAGGTCATCCTAGGCATCGGGGGAAGCTCCTACACCGATTACACGGTGGAACTGGTTGACGGTTCCGACGGAAGCCTCATCTGGTCCAGGATGGGAGGCGGCGACGTCATGTGCGTAGACGACATCGACAGGGAGGACACCCTGCCCTGGGTGGTCAGCAGTTCCTTCTCCGGCGAAGTCAGGTGCCATGACCTCGGCGGCACACAGATCTGGGCCAGGGTCCTGGGAGGTTACCTGCTGGACGTCGAATCCGGTCCGGACCTCAACGGAGACGGCATCGCCGAAGTTGCCCTGGCCGGGGACGACGCGGGGACCGTATGCCTGGACGGCGCCACCGGGAACACCCTCTGGAGCTATCCCACAGGAAGCAACACCTGGAGCGTGGCCTGGGCTGATTCAGTGGAGTCCGGCGGCCTATGGGTGCCCTGCATCGTCGGCGGAAGCGTCAACGGTTACAGGATAACCCTGTGCGACGCGCATACCGGCGCCCTGCAGTGGGAGCAGGCCTTCCCCGAGAGGGTGTACAACG
>Ga0207796_1000829_pt1 | contig 11318 bp, 11 predicted proteins | sample Pon1CUnioCityCA_6_FD_187274 | JGI IMG/M metagenome (GOLD analysis project Ga0207796, IMG submission 187274) | Marine sediment microbial community from Union City, CA, USA - Pond 1C Sediment 1 (SPAdes) | ecosystem: Environmental > Aquatic > Marine > Intertidal zone > Salt pond sediment ...
TGAAACGGTTTTCGGATGCGATCATTTCGGGAAGCTGGAAAGGGTATACGGGGAAAACCATTACCGATATCGTCAATATCGGGATCGGAGGGTCCGACCTGGGACCGTTTATGGTGACCGAGGCCCTGAAACCCTACTGGAAGCCTCAGATCAGAGTCCATTTCGTCTCGAATATTGACGGAACCCATATTACAGAAACCCTGAAGATGCTCTCAGCGGAAACGACCCTTTTTGTCGTTGCCTCCAAGACCTTCACGACCCAGGAGACCATGACCAACGCCGTGACGGCAAGAAAGTGGTTCCTCGATTCGGCCGGGAGCAAATCCCGGGTGAAACATCATTTCGTCGCCATCTCCACGAATGAAGCGGCGGTCAAAGCGTTCGGGATCGATCCGGAGAACATGTTCAAGTTCTGGGATTGGGTCGGCGGGAGGTATTCCCTCTGGTCTGCGATCGGACTTTCCATCTCCTGCACGGTAGGATTCCAACATTTTGTGGAAATGCTCGAGGGAGCCCATGCCATGGACATGCATTTCAGGGATACGCCCTTCGAGGAGAACATTCCCGTCATCCTCGCTTTGATCGGGATCTGGTACAACAACTTCTTTGGTGCCCAGACGGAAGCCATTTTACCTTATGACCAGTACCTGCACCGTTTCCCGGCCTACTTTCAGCAGGGGAATATGGAGAGCAATGGAAAGTACCTTGACCGGAGCGGGCGTGAAGTGAACTATCAAACAGGTCCGATCATCTGGGGGGAACCCGGGACGAATGGGCAGCATGCCTTCTACCAGTTGATTCATCAGGGAACGAAACTGATCCCCTGCGATTTCATCGCGCCCGCCGTCAGTCACAACCCAATAGACGATCACCATGAGATCCTGCTTTCCAATTTTTTCGCCCAGACGGAAGCGTTGATGCGGGGCAAAAAACGGGAGGAGGTGCTTGAGGAACTCAGACGATCGGAAATGAGCGATGAAGACATCAAGAAGGGTCTGCCATTCAGAGTATTCAAGGGGAATCGACCGACCAACTCTATTCTTGTCAAGAAAATCACCCCCGGGACCCTGGGGAGTCTCATTGCCATGTATGAACACAAGATCTTTACGCAAGGGGTGATCTGGAACATCTTCAGCTTCGACCAGTGGGGCGTGGAGCTCGGGAAGCAACTCGCAAAGAAGATCCTGCCTGAATTGAAGGACGATAAGCCGGTGATCTCCCATGACGTTTCGACGAATGGTTTGATCAACGCCTTCAAAGGATTCAGGGATGAATAAAAGAGGCTCCGGCATCCTTCTGCACATCACCTCGCTTCCATCACCCTACGGTGTTGGAGACCTGGGACCGGAGGCCTACGGATTCGCCGATTTCCTTGCCCGTGCAAAGCAGCGCTACTGGCAGGTCCTCCCTCTGAATCCGATCCATCCGGTGTACGGAAATTCGCCCTATAGCAGCGTTTCCGCCTTTGCAGGAAACACGCTCCTCATCAGCCCTGATCTATTGCTTGAAGAAGACCTCCTTTCCAGTAAGGATCTCGAAGGTTTTCCTTCATTTCCGGAAGCCCGTTGCGATTTTTCAAAAGCGATGCAGTACAAGGAAAAACTGTTGTCATGGGCCTATCAACGCTTTAGCCGGCATGGGAGGGGACGGGAGGTCTTTGAAGCGTTTTGCTCGGAGAATTCTTCGTGGCTGGAGGATTTCTCTCTCTTTGTCGTCCTGAAAGATCGCTTTGAAGGAAAAGTGTGGAACCGATGGCCCAAGGAATTCAGGGACAGAAACCCGGCATCCCTGAGTGCTGTCAAAAAAGAATGTGGTGACCAACTGAATAGAGAGAAATTCCGTCAATACCTTTTCTTCAAGCAATGGCAATCGCTTAAAGACTATTGTCAAAACAAGGGAGTGCACCTGTTTGGAGACCTCGCTATCTACGTGAGCTTGGACAGTGCGGATGTTTGGGCAAATCCCGGGCTGTTCAAACTGGACACGGCAAAAAGACCGACCTTCGTCTCGGGTGTTCCGCCCGACTATTTTAGTGAGACAGGGCAGTTGTGGGGAAATCCTGTGTATCGATGGAATGCTCTCAAAAAAGGCGGCTACCGGTGGTGGAGTGAACGGATTGCTCACAACCTTAAGCTTTTTAATGTGTTGAGGATTGACCATTTCCGGGGCCTTGTCGCCTGCTGGGAAGTCCCGGCAGCCGAGGATACGGCGATGAACGGCCGGTGGGTGAGGGTTCCGGCGAATGATTTTCTGAATACCATGAAAAAAAATTTTCCTCACCTTCCGATTGTTGCGGAAGATCTCGGTCTCATAACACCGGATGTCAGGGAGGTGATGGATCGGTTCGAGCTTCCCGGGATGAAGATTCTTCTTTTTGCATTTGGAGAGGATAACCCGATGCATCCTTACCTCCCTCACGCCTACGATAAGAATTTCCTGGTCTACACGGGCACGCATGACAATAACACGGTTCGTGGTTGGTTCGAGGGGGACATATCGCCCGCGGACAAGAAAAGACTGTTCCGTTACCTTGGAAGGGAGGTGCCTGCGGAAGAGATCCACTGGGCATTGATCCGGTTGGCGATGATGTCGGTGGCAAATTGGGTTATTCTTCCTATGCAGGATGTGCTCGGTCTCGGCGGAGAGGCGCGGATGAACAGGCCCGCCGTTGCTCACGGCAACTGGGAATGGAGGTTAATACCGGGACAAATTGCGCCCCCGTTGTCAGAGAGGCTCCTGGAGATGACCGAAACCTATGGAAGGGGCTGAAAATTACCGGGAGGTTTCAAAGCGCTGAATTGTTACCACTGTTTCATTGTCATTGGCTACACTCATTTGATTCCTCCCTTCTCCCGGTTTTTCAGAACCTCCTCCATGGCCCTGGGGATATACGCGATCATCTCCATCACCTGGGAGGCGGGAGTCGGGCGGGCATAATGTCCGGCAAGCCGGTTGATTCGTGCCGCCAGGGTCGCTGCCGCTAAGGTTTCCGTGCCCGACGCAATCAGGGTGGAAACAATCCCCGTAAGCGTGTCTCCGGTGCCGCCCATGGCCTCCAGGGATTCCACCATCGGACTATCGATAACGGCATGGATCCCTTCCCTGGAGGCGATGCGGTCCTTTCTCCCCTTCACCAAAAGATAGCGGGCCGCGTTATCGTGTTCATATGCCCGCGTGATGAGATCGGGGATGCGGTTTTCATCATGAAGGATGAAGCCGCGGGTGTAAAAGGGGTGAGGGGCCTCTTCATCGGACAGAAAGGCCAATTCCCCCGCATCCGGCGTGAAGAGCTCGTAGGCCTGCGATTGCCCGCTCATCTTGGCCGCATACATGAACCCGGCATCGGCAACCAGGACAGGCCGGGGATGCATTTCCTGCACGGCGAAGAGCACCTTATTATGCCAGTCCACATCCGGTTGAAGGTAATGAAAGGTGATGACACCGGCCGGTGACCGCTTCAGATGACGGACGAGATGATCGTAAAGGCGGCGGCTCCCATGACCCAGGCCGATGTCGCCCACGAGGTACGCCAGAGGAGGAGGAAGACCCAGGACCTCCCCCGCCTTGATGACCGCGGCCAGCAGGGCAGGGGTCCCGCGGTTCACGGGGACCTGCCTTTCGCAGACCCGAATGCGGTCTTTTTCCAGGTGGACCTCGCCGCCGACCAGGGGAAAGGCTTCATCCGGTACGGTTCCTACCACTGCGAGCATTGTCTTGCCATCTCCTCGTAGGCCAATTGAAGGGCATACCCGCAGAGGGTATGGCCGATCTCACCCGGGCCGGGTGCGTCAACCAAAGATTTCCCCACCATCTCATGGGCCAGGTAAGGGACGTCCGGGCATCCGCCACCGGAAATGTTGACGATGATTTGTGTTTCCTTGTCAACGGTCAGCTTCATATTGGCCGCTCTTACCATGAAGTAGCGGCCGAAGTCCTTGGTCTGGAATAGATCTACGGGCTGAAGCAAGGGACTGTTCACCGGGACCACCTGAAGGGGGGGGACCTCCGCCTCCTTGAGTGCCCGCAAGATATTGAGCTCCTCAATGAGGGGAAATTCGATGACCAGGTCACACCCGCTGCGTACTTCGGGCGGCGGTCCCATCACCCGGACTTCCCATCCATCGTGTTTGAGAACGCTTTCCGCCCGGATCACCTCGCTGGTGTTCTCGAAGACCAGGATCCCGAGATCCGCCTTGGCTCCCCCGGAAAGATCATCCGCTTTTCTTTGTCTCAAAAAGCCCAAAAACGCCATAATTCACCCTCATTCCTTGCCGATAACGATTCGGTATCCCTGGCCTTCCGCTTGAATGTTTTTTACCCGCCACCCCTGGGTTTCGGCTGCCCGACTTACGTTCTCTTTGGACGTGTCCGTATCCACCAGGACCTCGAATTCTCCTTGATTCTGTTTTTTAATCTCATCAAGGGTCATCAGCACCGGCTGGGGACAACTCAACCCTCTTGCATCTACGATATTACTCATGACAACACCTCCTTATGCACGTTTTTTTCTCATGGTGAAACCAATGAACAGGCAGGCGAGAAGCCCGATGACCACGGCGGCGATCCCATAGGGACCCACGCCTTTGGGCGAACTCGCCAAACCGAAATTATGGGCAAACCCCGCGCCGACAATCATTCCCAGGACAAATACCGCGGCATCTCCGTCTCCTTCACCGGCCAGGAATAGCTGCCGCCCGGGGCATCCGCCCGCCAAGGCAAAAGCCAGGCCCGCCAGGACCATGCCTCCGAAATTCCAGATGTGCATGGTGTGGGCCACGGGTTGTGTTGCAAACCCCGGATGAAATTGACCGACCAACAGGTTGGTAAGAAAGGCGAAAACCACCAGGGTGAGAAGCCCAAGAAACAGATGGGTTTGACGAAAAAGGATCAAATCTCTCAGCGCGCCCATGGTGCAGAAACGACTGCGTTGCGCCATGAAGCCGATCGCCAGCCCGATGATGAGGGAAACGGCCAGAGGCGCATACAGGGCGCCCGGCCCCTTGAGGCTGTAGAAGAGGATCCCGCTTTTTGCTTCCCCCTCAACCGGCGGAAAAAGCAATCTGAAGACCAGAAAACCCGCCATGATGAGGGGCAGCATCCACCCTACAGAGGTATAGGTCTTTTCCGTGCGGCCGAGATTATACCCCCCTTTGAGGAACAAAGTCCCGATCCAGATGCCGAATGCCAGACCGGCCAGACCCAGGATGGCGTTTCCGTCACCGCCAGCCAGGCGCAACAGCGCACGCCAGGGGCATCCCAGAAAGACCAGTGCCCCGATCATGGCAAAGGCCCCAAGCACGAATCTCACAATGGGCGCCGATCCCACCCTCGGGCGAAACTCCTTGAAACTGTAGGCGGCAATGAGGGACCCGAGCACAAAGCCGATGATTTCGGGTCTCATGTACTGCACCACGCCCGCACGGTGAAGGCCGACGGCCCCGGCGATGTCCCTTTCAAAACATGCCACGCAAATGCCCATATTGCCCGGGTTGCCCCATTTCTGGAGCAAGGCTGCAAAAACGCCGATGAACGCGCCCACTCCGATAATTCCCCATTTGGTTGCAAAGATGTTCCTTAATTGTGCCATTTAGCACCTCCTTAATCGTTGGTTTTTTTGGATGGCAATTCTTGTCTTATGCACAGCAGCGATGCGGTCCATTCCTCCCTGGGAAGAATAGACCTCTGCACGCGCATCCGAGTGAAAACTGAAGTACACGCGAGTCAGACTGAAGGGGATTTGTAAATACCGAATATCGAATTTATGTGTAGAGAGAGATTTTTCGGCCTGACCCTGTGCTTACCGAACCCGGGTAATACGGTCTGTATTGCGTCAGGTAAAACCGAAAAATGGATACATAAAAAACAACCTTGTTTGGACTGAAAAGAAGAATGATCAACGCTCGATTATACCAGGAAATCCGATTTGTCAAACTGGAAATTCCGATAGATATTTTTTTTACTATAGGAATTTCCTATTGAAAACTTCAGCCGTATCCCTGACGCGGTTTTGAAAAACGCATAGACCTGGAGGTGACCCATTCCAAATTTCAAGAGCGGCCCGTGTGGAAAGCTCGATTCTTTATCGGGTCTGCATTTGCCGTGGAGGAAAAGATGGGAGGCTGCAACTGTAAAACCAAGAACTCAGACCGCTCTTGACGCCGTTACGGTACTCGCGGATTGATGGATGGGCGATAATCTGAGAAGAGCTTACCTGGATAAACCGGTTTTTCATTGACATGGAGAAGTGCTTGTATTAGAAACCCATCATCCAGGGCATGAAGCCCTGCAACCGCCGAAAAACCGAAAACAAACAATCGCCACGAAGGTATTTTCCTCTGAAGAGGAATCGCTTCCGTGGCTTTTTATTTTTTGCGGGGTGTAGGATGTATGGTTTGCGAATTTTACGAAGAGGCCGTTTTGTGCGCGAGCGCTTGCCACTTCGGCGGGAAGCTCGGCCCCTGTTGTCATGCTCACGAGTTCTTTCAAAAATCTAAATTGATACTAAAATCAAAGAATTGTTTAGGCCGGGCATCGAATCCCCTGACCCCGTATAAAAACTCATGAATGAGGGGCAAGAAGCCGCTTATGACGATAACCCATTTTGATTGGGCTCTAGAAAAAACGCTTTCTGAAGAAAGGGGAACGCCCATGAAATCGAACAATGCAGAGGAGGTTTATGATGCGGAAGATGAAATTAATGGTGGTTTTTTCCTGTGTTCTTTCATTCATGACGGTAGCTATGGCCTGGGCCGTAGACCGGCCGGCTTGGATTGACTCGGGCGTGGAGGCCCTCAGGCTTGCCATGTCCGAAATTGGTGCTTCCAAGGCGGATCCCAATCTTCTGGTGCTGACCAACGCCGGATACGGAACAATCGACAATCAGAGCACGGAAACTTTTCTGGACACGGCTCAGGGGGAGACGGGTTGCAGCATGGGAACTCGGTCGCTTCTTGCCGTTCACACCGGTATTCAAGAACCGCTTTTTTGCGCCCTTTTTCGCAAAGACACGGGCAAACTGGTCTTTTTCAAATGGACCGGAAAAGGTTTTGATCAACAAATCATTGATGCCTCCCCCGACAGGATTCTGACCCCGGAGGCATGGAAAAAAGCCGCTTCAGGGATTATCGGTAGTAAGATGTTCGGTGTGGTCAGTCTGTCTGTGACCTGGGCCGAGAACCCTCCCTGGCCCTTGCTCCTGGCCGCCACGTTTCACGATCATTTTTGCCCGGGCTTGAATGCCGGCTATATGGTCGGGCAGTACCTTACGAAGGGGCTGCCGCTTGGCAAAGGTGAGAAGTATGTCTTTGTGACGGCGCCTGGGAAATGTCCGGCAGATGCCCTGCAGATGATGTTCAACGCTACGGCCGGAAAAGCATCGGGCTATACCATGGCCATAAGCAACCAGTCTTTAAAAAAATACGCCAAAGGCGGGATTCCCCCCTGGATCGTGGCTATGCGGGTAAACATGAAGTCGGATACCTGCGAGGGACGGGTCCTGGGCTTTGACTGGAACAAGGCCTATGGCAAAACAGGGGTCAAAGCTGAAGAGATGGGCCCGCCGGGAGGGCCGCAAAATCCGATGTTTTGGGTTGCCCGGGCAAAAATCTCCAGGATACTGGCCCGGCTCCCCATGGACGAACTGCTGGGCTATGTTGTGGAACTACATCAGTTTTCCGGAAAGGCAAGTCTGGCAGACCAGGTGGCAGGGGGCGACCCCTATGCCGTGGCCTGGAACAACTGAGTTTCGAACGAGTCTCCGGGGCGCGCCATGACCCTACGCTCCGGAGATCGGGAGACGTCAAGCGACAATGAAACGTGTCTGTGTCATAGACGGCCAGGGTGGGGGGATCGGGGCGACAATCATCAAAGCTTTGAAGCGAAAATACGGGGAGACCATCGAAATACTGGCCCTGGGGACCAACGCCGTCGCCACTTCCCAGATGCTGAAGGCCGGGGCAAACCGGGGCGCTACCGGGGAAAATCCTGTGGTCCGGACTGCTCCGATGGTAGACCTGATCCTTGGCCCGGTTGCCGTCACATGGCCGAATGCCATGATGGGTGAACTTACCCCGCGCATGGCTGAGGCCATTGTGTCAAGCCATGCCGCAAAGATCCTCATCCCTTTGCACCAGGAAAACATTTTCCTGGTGGGTGCAAGCAGGGAACCGCTGCCGCATCTGGTTGATGCCTTGCTGCACGAATATGTGAAGGAGGTGTTGAAAAATGTGTGAAGCCAATGCATATATCTTCAAAGAAGGCGAAGAGCAACTCCTCATGGAATCCGTAGATATTGTGGAGCCGGAAGGCGCCGATATCTGGCGCCTCGTGGGCATTTTTGGAGATCAGAAGATTGTTAAGGGCCGTATCAAGGGTATGAACTTGGTGAATCATAAGATCATTTTTGAAGAATAGCTTGGACATGCCAGAAAAAGACATTTCCTGAATCAATCAACCTTGGTGCGTCTTCATCACTGAATTTCTATGAAAGGAAATGAGCAATGCTTTTAAAGCCTTTTATGCGGGAAGGGGTCATGCCTCTCCCTGTCACTTTTATCTCGACCATCAGCAAGGACGGAATACGGAACATTGCGCCCTGGTCCTGCGTCATGCCTGTGCTGAGGCCCTTGGATCTCATTTGCGCGGCCTCGGCAAAAAAACGGGACACCCTCCGGAATATCCGGGACACCGGCCAGTTCGTCATCAACTTGGCCGGCGTCAATTTGGTGGACAAGGTGATTCCCACTGCCCGATACACCGTTCCTGATGTGGACGAATTCGTTGAGGCCGGTCTTGAGGAAAAACCGTCCCAGACGATTAAGGCCCCCGGGATTGCGGGGTGTTATGCCTGGATGGAATGCGAGCGCGTCAAGGAATACGAAGAGGACAAATTCGTGCTTATCCTCGGGCGGGTGTTGCGACTGGAGGTGGACGATCGTGTGCTCAATGCCGACGGTTTCCTGAACATCGAAAAAGCCATGCCGTTGATGATGACCGGAAGCCGGAAGGGCATGCATTTCAGCACGATGAAGGATTTGGTCCTCCACGAACCCTTCAGTGCCATGTTTCCGGAAGGAAAGGACCCCTTGGGCAGTCTCTATGAAAAATGAAAGAAGTTGTACGGATCTCCAGGAAAAGGCAAGGACCGGATTTAGCAGGGCGGAGTTATTGTAGAATGTATTAAACTTCAATATTGGTGATGTTATTTCATTAAGAAGTTTTAAGCCAATGAGAGACCAAGTAGATCTCCCCTAGAATTTCAGCGGGCTTCAGTCTTCGCGCCATCCGACGCGAGCATCGGGGAAGGAGTCGATTGCCGGGGAATACGGCTTGATGTCTAAGAGTAAAGATCCGTCCAAGGCATCCAGCCCTTTAACCTTCAGAAATCGACCCTTAAGTTCCAGAAAATCGACGACACACATCCCTATGGGATTGGGACGATTGGGTGAGCGGGTGCAAAAGACCCCGTGTATGTCCGGTCCCCAAGGCGTTTTTGTCTGCATGATGGTTCTGTCGCCTTTGTCCTGCCAGTAGAGCACATGGAGATGGGTGCATCTCTCAATATCCAGGAGCCCGGGTTCATATGCTTCGAACAACTCGATGGTGGACTCCTTCATTTCGTGCCTCCCCTGAAAAGGGGCGTCTTTCTTTTTCGAGTATGAGGAATGAATAACCCCGATCGGTGTCAGTACAGGCCTATTCTTGTCTTTTTTCATGGGAACCCAATTGTCTAATCAAGTTTTTGCCGTTGGATTTCACACCGTATTAGGTAACGATATTTCCATTATGCGCTTTGAGGCCACTGGTTGGAATAGGATCCCCTGAGTTCACTTCGATGGTCACGTGTGCGAGGGCAGGAATATGGCACAGGCGGTTTCTATAATACTCAGGGGGGTGGTTTTTTTCTGTCCTTAAAGAAATGATGGAGCTGTAATGCCCCGGTCCCAGCCGCCATACATGAAGATCCTCGATACTGACGTTTTCTCCATCCGTTAAAGCCTCCTTAATTTGCCCGTTGATCGCCTGGTTATGATTGTAATCCAAAAGAACCCCGCCCGTATCACGCATCAATCCGTAGGACCATCGGCTGATCACCAGTGCACCCATCACCCCCATGACGGGATCTAAGAACGTCCATCCCCTGAACTTACCGAATAGCAGGGCCACAATCGCCAGGATGGAGGTGAGGGAGTCAGCCAGAACATGCAGGTAGGCAGCTCTCAGATTGTGATCGCTATGATGTCCTTCATGTTTATGATGATCTTCATTGAGTATAAGGGCACTGACGAGATTGACTGCCAGGCCGATGATTGCCACAAGAATGGCCTCATTAAAATGAATGGTGACGGGATTGAGGAGTCGCCTGACGGATTCATAGGCCATGAAAAAGGCGATCAGGGCGAGCAGCAAAGCGCTGCTGTATCCGGCAAGGTCACCGATTTTTCCGGTGCCGAAGGTAAACCGGGGATTATCGAGATGTTTACGCGCCCAGTAATAGGCCAGGGCGGTAATACCCATGGCGGATGCGTGACTGGCCATGTGCCAGCCGTCGGCCAGAAGGGCCATGGAACCGAACAGAAGACCGGAAACTATTTCCACGACCATTGTCGTCGCGGTCAAACCGATGACAAACCAGGTTCGCCGCTCGTTGACACGGTGGTTCTCCGAAAGAAAATTATGCTCATGCGGGCATACAAAATGGTGGTTATCGGACAACGGCCCTCCTGTAATAAAGTGACAACCTTCTCCAGAAGCGAAGGCGAATTCAATGCCTTTGGTAAAAAAAGCCGTGAGAACAAATCACCTCTCCAGAGGTATTCGCCTTCGTGGCCCAGTATTATAAATAATCCTATCTTAGCCCTTTTTAAGGGCTTCGTGGCTTTGTCGGATCTGCTATACTCGTCATCATCCCGGCTGTCAATACCCGCTTTTGTGAAAGTGAAAGGGGACGTTGGCTCCAAAACAACTTGACGAATGGGCAGATATGGAACAACGCCTCTCCATGCCCAGACAACCAAGACTTGATACGCCCGGCGCATTGCATCATGTCATGGGCCGGGGTCGTAAAGGATATTAAAGCGCTAAAGAGATATGAATGGTGTGGTCATTCCGTCATGATGGGAATCATAAAGCGCCCTTGGCAGGATACAGATACGATTCTTTCCTGTTTCGGAAAGATGCGAAAAAGGGCCATTGAAAAATATGAGCAATTTGTTGAACACGGAGTAAAAGCAGGTAACCGGGCGGAGATAGAGAATTATCTTTAAGTTGATTTGGAACCAACGTCCCATTAATCACGTCCCATTAAATCAGGGGAGGAG
>Ga0207796_1000830_pt1 | contig 11311 bp, 8 predicted proteins | sample Pon1CUnioCityCA_6_FD_187274 | JGI IMG/M metagenome (GOLD analysis project Ga0207796, IMG submission 187274) | Marine sediment microbial community from Union City, CA, USA - Pond 1C Sediment 1 (SPAdes) | ecosystem: Environmental > Aquatic > Marine > Intertidal zone > Salt pond sediment ...
GTCATCGACAACCAATATCGTCTGACTCATAGATCACATCCCTCCTCGATAACACCTCTAGGGTGCACATCATCCGAACACAACAAGACGTGACATCTAGTCGCCCGCTGACGCCTCCATGTCCGCGACGCTACGGACCTGCACGTTTCCCAACAAGACGACGTCGTGTTCTGTAACCGAGCTCCCCTGCACGCTCAGCCGCTCACCAGACCAAGCCTCATAGAAACCCATGGCGAGCGCGTACTCATCGGTCGGCGCATCATCAGGTATAGGCAACGTGATGTGGTCAACAACAATCTCTCCCGGAGCCCAGGAGGACGTGGGGTAGAAGGTATGACAAGGCTCGCTGTCGTCCTGGGCCCACAGCGGCCCTCCATCTGCCGGGTTCTCTGGCCCCAGCAGATGGACGAATGCGGTGTACCGTTGATCCATGTTCTCCAGTGCCCGATAGTAGAGAGTAAGCTCGATGGTCTCGCCAGCGCTGAAGGCACCTCGGTCGACGGTGTATCCCAGCAGCTGCATGCGATCTCCCCAGCGGGCTGACACCTGACGCATCGCCGGTAGCTCGGCCTCGCTGCCTGCTGGAATGGCGTAGACAACAAACGAAGGATCTCCGCCATGCCAGCCCCCTCTGTCCACAACGCTTCCTTGGGGCATATACTGCTCCAGTAAATCGAGGCTTCGCTCGCCTTGCCCCGGCGAGATGATGTAGGTCGTGTCGCTGCCGGTCCGCTGCGGCACCACCAGGCAGACTCGACCGTTGTAGCCCTGGATCCCCTCCCGCAGCCCCGAGTGGAAACGAATCACCGGATGACTGGGAACCTCCGGCGAGATATAGACCTGTTCATCAGGCGGCAAGTTGCCGGCGTAGTCACCGATGGCCGCCCGCGATGCCTCAAAATGCGTCGCGAGATTCGGCAATGAGGCCCATCTCACAAAGTAATCTCGGTAGGTCGCCACGCCAGCGTACACAAATCCGCCGACTACAGCCACACCCCAGACCCTGGCAACCCATCGCGCTGCCGAACCATTGGTCGCCCGCTGGTTGAGGATCTGCCAGGGCGCCAGGGCGCCCACGGCGGTGACCATCGCCACCGCCGGCAACGCCCCAATCGCCCGCTTTGCCGCTGCTCCATGCTCAGCTAGCGCAGCGGGAATGCTGAGCAGGAGGAGCCAAGCCAGCAGAAACAGGTAGACGGGATGCTTGACATGCCGGAGACTAAAGGTGACCCCCAGTAACATTAGCACCGAGAAGAAGGGGTTCAGCGAAGGCCGTCCCGGCAACGTGCGGTAAGGGGCCTCATCGACACCGACCACAAACGAGAGAATCGTTCTCTTCGCCTGATCCAGAATCGCCCTGAGGTTGTTCGCCACTCCTTGGCTTTGGTCCACGACTAGGACCTTGTCGATCCGGGAGGAGAAGCTCTCAGGGTGCCTCAGAAAGTAGATGCCCAGCGGCACGAACACCAGTATGGCGACGACGGCCACGATCAGGAAACCCGTCCAATCGCCCCGCGTAACCCGTCCGCGCTTCCACGCGACTGCGGCGAACCCGAGGACCACCAGCGCTGGCAGTAGCCGTGCTGCCTGGTAAGAGTACATACCCGCACCCAGCAGAGCGCCGCATACTAAGAAAGGCCAGCGCCCCTGGAGAGAGGATGTATCATGTGGTCGACCGCTGCGTAGCCCTCGCCATAAGGAGGCGACGACCAGGGCGGCGAAGAGCGGCACCAGAATGGCCCGCACACCGTAGCGACTCCAGGTCAGGTGCCAGTAAGAGATGGCCATCATGAGCGCTGCCACCAGCCCTCCCCACCGCTTTAGCAGGGCCTCCTCAACGGGGAGGCTGGCGAAGAGCGTCTCGGTCGCCAGATACACCGCCGGCACGGTAGCTATCCCAACCAGCGCGGCCGCGAGATGGATCCCTAGCGTCGAAGGGCCCACTATCAGGAAACAGGCAGCGACCAGATAGCTGAAGAGCGGCTCCACCTTGTGCTGTCCTGCCCAGTCATAGAAGAAGATCGGTCGCTCGCCAGAGAGCACGCGCAGCGCGTCCACTCCGTGGAAGGCTGGGTCGTAGCGATCGCCCGGCGGCAAGCTACCGATACGATGAACGCGAAGGAATGTCGCCAGAAGCGTGATGGCAACTAGAATGATCAATCTGCGACGTCTGTCCACGGTCCAGAACATCCTCTGACACACGGCGATGACTTACTCTCTCCACGGCAGCTTGCCGCCGTGGTTCTCCAATTCGTGGCCCCGAGGCGCTAGCCAAGACAGAGCTTGGTCATTGAATCGACTCGACATCCCGTTCGAGCACCTCCGGCAACATCAGCGAGTCATCGCGACTGCTCAATCCCGCTAGCACCCGAGCGACAGCGAGTCGTTCCCCAGTATCGGGTACATAGACACCTACTGCCAGTCGATAGCGCCCGGCACGAAGTCCTTCCAAGGAAAGCGAGATGTCTTCGCTCACCACCTCTCCCTTTTCCCACCACGTGGTGGGATAGGACCAATCCTGTGGCATCGTGTCAACCTGAGCAATCAGGTCTCCGCTTTCCGCGTCATAGAGGTGAACGAAAAACTTGTAGGCCACCTCCATGCGCCTCAGCGCCTGCCAGTGTAGGGTGACCTGAATCGTCCCTTCTCCCTCCCGCAGATCGTATCCTAGCAGTTCCAGCACCTCGCCAAACGTGACGTCCAGTCGACGTTCCATGGCTGGCGCGGTGTAGTTTGGCTCAGGACCCAACAGAGTAACGTCTCCGACGGTCACACTCTCGCCTACTGGCTCGGCATCCCGCATAAGCTGGACGATCACCCGATACTCGCCGCCTGCCAAGCCACGCTCGATCTCAAGGGCATAGTGATCCCGCGCAATAGCGCTCGCGGGCCACTCCTCTGGAGACCAACGGGGAGAAACCTCGAAACGCTCGCTTTGCCCTACGTGGCCGTCCTCACCTACGAGCAATATCTCAACCTGGAAATGCCCCTTGAGGGGACGTGTGTTCCCCCAAGCCAGATCGAGTTCCAGGGTAGCGGCTGGCACAATCTGCTCCCGAGATAATTCGGCCTTGACCATTCCCATCTTGTCCGTGAGTCTGTAGCGCAGCACGTAGTCTTGGCCCATCACGGGCTCTGTCGGATAGACCACCACTTCATCATCCTCATAGCGTGGGGAGATCGTTAGGTAAGAACGCCACCGAGTCAGTTGCTTCCTGGATGCCAGCTCCTTGTGCAAGACGACGTAGCGGAATCCCGCGTCCGCCAGCAGGGATAGCTGGCGCGAGAGATCGGGTGCACGGGTATCGATCGATCCTGTCTGGTAGATGTTGTCCAAGAGAGGAACAGAGGATATGAAGGAGAAAGCATTCGCAGGCAGGCGAGATATGTGACCCGCCAACAGCGGATGCCCATGAACCGTCTGATAGAACATATAATACTCCGTATCGTCGCGCAGGCTGGGAAGCCCCATGATGCCAAAATCATCTGACGAGTCGGCAATGGACGCATAGAACTGCGGAACGCCAGCTTCAACCATGGCTGAAGGCAAGTTGAGATAATCGAAGAGGAGAAGCACCGAGAGTAGACCCCAGAACCAGGACGCTCTCCGCCAAACCAGTTTGTCTTCCAGGGCAGAGGCTCCGTAGCCAGCGAGCACAGCTACAGGTAGCGCTAGCAGAATGTTGAAACGACGAGGAGCACGCATCCAGCGCACGGGGGCCATCCAACCGACCAACCGATAAGGCATAGGCACACCCGGGTAGCGGACGGCATTCAGGTGCAGGATCGGACCTAGAGCCAAGAGAAAGGCCACAGCGCCAAGAGCGATCCACACCCGCGCAGCTTTCCAGCGCCATAGCGCAGCGCACATGACCAGCCCTATCACAGTGTATCCCAGGAATGCGCTGGGGGCATATCCGAAGCGTTTCACTTCGTGCGCATAGCGCAGGCCGCTGAACAGGGAAGCCAGCGGATGCTGGGCCGGGGGTACGGCGTAGGCCAAGAGATCAGTAGAGCCATCGGCTGTCCATAGCCGCGCCTGATCCTGATGGCTCCCAAACTCACCGCTGACGACCCCAGACATCAGGGGGTAGACGGGCACGGCGATCAATACGATAGTCACAAGGCCCATCGCACCTAGCATACCCGTTGTGCGCCACGACCAACTCCGCCACTCGAAAAGCAAACTGAAAAGGAGATACACGCCTATGGCCACGGCAGCTGGAAGCAGCATCTGCCAACGCGAGAGTCCCGTCAGAGCCAGACATAGCCCGCCCAGTACAACATACTTGGGTCTCTGTTCTCGTATCAACAGGATAGTACACAGCAATGCCAGTGGCAACCATTGCGTAGAGATGGTATTGGGATGGTTGTAGTTGGTAAGCCGGAAAGGCCAGTACCCGTGAACCAAGCCGGTGATGAAGGCGGGCCCCCAAGACCCAACAAGATGACGCATCATTAGGCAAGCAGTGAGTGCGCAGAGAGTGACGTTGATGAGATTGGTGAGATTGAAGGCAGCCACGCCACCCAGGATAGGCTTCAGAAGAAGCCAGCTAGCGATGTTGAGCCAGGCGAAGTTGTGATAGACTAGGCTGGTCGTCTCTGGATGGAAGAGGAGGTCGGTGGCATAGATGCTACCTCCTTCGCTCAGAGCCTTCCCCACCCACCAGCCGTTCCAATAGTGCACCCAAGTATCATCGCCGGTGGTGATCAGGTGCGTATCCAGTTGAAGGATCACCGGGTAAGTCATGACGATCGTGATGACCACGTAAGCAACGACGATCAGTAGGAAAGGCGAGCCAACTGGTCTCAGACGGCAATGAAGCGCTTTCCTGAACGACGACAAAGAAACGACCTCCTGGTCGACCTCTTTCCCCTTAACTGCGAGGAAGCGATCCACTGCACCATTCTGGTAGCAGGGTAGATCTTCATCCATGAGCGTATCCATCGTCAAGAAATCTTCTGTTCCTCTCGATGTCCTGCTCTATCTCTTCAGCTGGACCAATAGATCAATTGTATACAGTGGAGGATGATTTGTCCACTAGTTTGCTTAGAGAGCAAGCAACATCTTGATCAGACTGATCTCACGCGCGCTCCGGAAACGCAAAGCTCAACCGCGCGACCGGCAAGGGGGGGAACAAGCCGTTTTGCGATACGTTCACAGCTCCGACCCCGATGTCGAGAGAGAGCAGCGGACGGTGGGCCCACTGCCGGGGGTCTCCTTAGCCCAGACATGCCCGCTGTGAGCCTCCACAGTCTGAGCGGCAATGAAGAGCCCCAACCCACTGCCACCGGGGGCTCTCTGTCGTCACTGATCCATCCGCCAGAAGCGCTCGAGAAGATGAGACAGGTGATCAGGCGGCACGCCAGGACCATCGTCGATGACGGAGATGACCACGTCCTGATCGCGAGGCTGGGTTCTCACCATGACGTGGCTACCCGCTGGCACGTAGCGCAGGGCATTGCTGAGTAGATTCACCACCACTTGTATCAATCGCTCCAGGTCGGCCGAGATTGTGTCAGCGTTGGTCCAGTCCTCCAAAGTGAAGGCGATTCTTGCTTCCTGGGCTTGAAGCCGATGCGCGTCTCACCACCTCGGAGGGTGTCTGCTGGTTTCAGCTCGGTCTTATGAAACCCCAACCGCCCAGCATCGGCCAGAGCCAGTGTGCGCAGATCCTCTATGAGGCAGGAGACTGTGCGTGTCTGGGCTAGTACGGCCTCTAGGTTCCCTCGATTCGCGGCGTAGACACCGTCCATCATCGCCTGGCTCACCACAAGCTCCATCAAGGGCGCTGATGACCGGCGGGCAGGATGAAGGTCGATTGCAGATTCGGGCATTGCCACGTCAGACAGACCCGCCAACGAAGTAGTACGTGCTGGTTCAGAAAGGCCAGGCACAGTGAGTAGGCTGCCACCGATGCTGACAGGTTCAGCGCCTGATCCCGATCAGGCCTCGCCGGCGCGCGTCTCCAGCATCGTGATCAGAGGGCGGAGCAAGAATCGAAGCTGGCCCATCGTCCCCATGGCTGCGCCCGCGCCGCCGCCGGCGCCACCGCGGAGACCGGCTCCCACGCCACCACCGGCCTGGGCAGTGGCCATCATCGTTTCCCGCTCCTCCTCGCTCATGCTCTCCAACTCGGACATACGCGTGGCCATCTCGGGGGGAATGTTCTCACCCGACGGCATCCCTTCACCGCCAGTTTCCGCTCGCCGCGTCGCGCGGGCGTCCGCATCTCCGACTGCACCAGCGAAACCACCGCCCGCACCCAGCCCCTGTTCCTCCACCCACGCCTGCGCATCTTCCTCGGTGAGCGCCATGGCGGCGATGGTCGCCAATTGCTCCTCCGTCATCGCCCCTTCGATGCCCCTCAACACAGCGTTGACCTCCTGCTCTGCCGTCACGCCGCCCTGGAGCCCCCGCCACAGGGGGAGCAGGGTCTTCGCCTGCTCCTGCGTCACGGCGTGCTCCGTCTCCTCCAGTTGGAGCGTCCCCAGCACCAGCTGACCGCTCACCTGCAGCGCGCCCTCGAAGCTCGTGTCGAAAACGTCGCTCTTGTACTCAGAACTGGTCTCTTTCGATTCGGTTGCCTGTGCTGCTCCACACGCCGTCAGCATCGTCGCTGCCAGCATCAGACATGCCAAAACACGCCAGCTTCTCATTGTTCGCTTCCTCCTCTACGTGTGTCACCTTACACCTCGGCTGCCGCGATTCACCCACGGAGATTCTGAAGTCGTCTGGCCAGCACGACCGTCACCTGCCGCTGCTCGCCATCGCGCAGAACGGTCAGTTCAACAGCATCCCCCGGTTGTCTGAACGCCACCGTGGTCAGCACGTCCGTGAAGTCCTCGACGAGCTCCCCATCCACCTCGATGATGATATCACCCCCCACGGGCACAACCTGTCCCAGAATCCGTCTCTGGCCCGTGGAACCCTGCAGGCCCGCCTGTTCCACGTACACCTGGATGTTGACCACCCCAGGGTTCACGTCCTGGTACAGAGCGTCCAGGGAGCTCTCCTCCATCAATGACCTGTCCATGCCCTCGATTACCCGTTGCTCCGATGTCTCCTCCTGGCCTTGCACCGACGTAGGTTTGGGCATAGAGACGCTATCCATCGACCTCGCCGCTTCAGCCTCGGGCGTATCGGCCACCGTCACCCCTATCGTCGGCGTGCTCGTCCTGTGGTCAGCCCGAAACATGCCGCCCAGTCCGTTGCTGAAGAAGAGCAGTCCGCTCAGCCCCACCAGCACAACCAGGATCAGCGTCACGCAGCCGAGTCCTGCGATCCAAGCGAAACGTCTGCTATTCAATGTTCCACCTCCTCAGAAGGAATCCATACTGCCACTGCATTCTGAACCGATCTGATACCTAGACACCGGCATCATCCCACAACGACCTGGTGAGGCACGGTGCTTCGAGAGCGCCTCCCAAGACCAAGGGTCACCTAGACGCACTGGCCCAGAGCTTTTTCCACCACCGTGAACAGATCCTCGGTGGAGAACGACTTGCTCAAACTCTCTGAGTCTCTGAAGCGCGAATGAGCCTGATCCACGTGCGGTCCCATATCGGCCGCCATCAGGATCAAGTCGGTGCGCCAGTACCTGGCCTGAACCCGCCGCATCAGATCCAGACCATCCATCCTTGGCAAATGCAGGTCGGTGATGACCAAGTCAAGGATCTGGACCGCCATCTGGGACAAAGCGTCGGAGGCGCAGTTGGCAACCCGCGCCTTGCAGCCCAGCTCAACGTCGAGCACCTCTCTGACGAGGTCGGACACTCGGGCGTCATCATCGACAACCAAGATGTGCTTGTCCGTAATCTCAGTTACCTCGCCGCTGCGTCTTTGTCTCGTCATCTCGCTGATCCTTTGCCTATGCCTGGGACGAGCTCGCTCACTCGTGTCGCAGCGCGTCGATCGGATCGAGCTGGGCAGCCTGCGTCGCCGGATAATAGCCGAAGAAGATGCCCACCGCCGCCGCAGCCGCGAAGGCCAACGGGACCGATGTCGGCACCAACTGCGTGCGCATGGTCCTCAGCTCACCGAACAGCCGGGAACCACCGACGCCGGCCAGCACGCCAACGAGCCCGCCGATGAGACTCAGAATAATGGCCTCGAGCAGGAACTGGAGCCTTACGTCCCTGGGACGGGCCCCCAACGCCTGCCGCAGGCCGATCTCCCGCGTCCGCTCGGTGACGCTGACCAGCATGATGTTCATAATGCCGATGCCGCCCACCACCAGCGAGATCCCGGCCACCCAGCCCAGCAGATCACGGAAGGCCTCGGTGGTCGATGCAGCGGTTTCGATGACGCTCTCCTGCGTCATCAGATTGAAGCCGGGCTCCGACACCGGTACTTCGTGCTCGCGAGCCAGCACCGTCGTGATGTCGACCATCACCTGGTCCATCGCCTCTTTGCTCTCAGCCGAGACGAGGATGGTGCGCAAGGTGTCGCCTCCGAAGCGCCGTGTCTCGAAGCGTTCGAAGACGACAGTCAGGGGTATGTAGATGCGAGCGTCGTAGTCCGTGTTGCCGACGACCCCCTTCTTCTCCATCACGCCTGTCACCAGGAAGTTCACGGAGCCGATCTCGATCTTCTGTCCCAGCGGGCTCCGGTCGCCGAACAGCTCCTGCGCGATGCTGTAGCCCAGCACAGCCACCTCCTCCTCCCGCTCGTTGTCCTGATCGGTAAGGAAACGCCCCAGTGCCACCTGGTACTCACGGACGGCGGGGAAGCCGGCCGTCGTACCCACGACGGAGACGTCGGACAAGGTCGTCTCCCCTCCTTCCACCTCCTGCGTGGTCGCCTGCTCGGCCGAGATACCGTTGATGTGACCCACCTCGCGCTCGATGGCCTCCACCTCATCTGGGTACTCGAAGCCCACCATACCGCCTCCTGGACCACCCCGCACGCCGCCCTGCTGGAACGAGGGCATCACCACGATCAGATTGGCCCCCAGGGCGTTGATCTGGTCGGCGATCTCGGCCTCCGCCCCAGCGCTGACGGCCATCATGACGATGACGGCCGCCACGCCGATGATGACACCCAGCGTGGTGAGGAACGAACGTGCCTTGTTCAGCGTCAGGCCCTCCCAAGCGACCTTCAGCGTTCGCCAGAAGCTCATTGTGCTACCCCTTCCTCGGAGGTGACCGAGTCCGATTGCCCCGCCCTTTCCACGTCGAGGTCGTGAGCGATAACCTGCCCGTCACGGAGCGCGATGATGCGCGCGGCTTGGGCGGCGTCGGTGGGCGAGTGCGTGACCATCACGATGGTAGAGCCCTCGTCGTGCAAGTCATGCAGCAGCACCATGATCTCCTCGCCCGACTTGGTGTCCAGGTTACCCGTCGGCTCGTCGGCCAGGACGAGCGACGGCTCGTTGACCAGCGCCCTTGCGATGGCCACCCGCTGCTGCTGGCCGCCAGAGAGCTCGTTGGGTCGATGGTCGATGCGGTCGCCCAGTCCTACTGCCTCCAGCGCAGCGACGGCACGCTCGTGCATCTCCGCGTCCGATAGGTGCTGGTGCCCGTTGTACGTCAGCGGCATCAGCACGTTCTTGACCGCTGTCAGGCGCGGCAGCAGGTTGTACGATTGGAAAACGAAGCCGATCCGCCGGTTGCGTATGCTAGCCAGCCTATCCTTGTTGAGCCGACTCACGTCCTCCCCCTCCAGCAGGTACGTGCCATCTGTTGGACGGTCCAGGCAACCCACGATGTTCATCAGCGTTGACTTGCCGGAGCCGGAGGGGCCCATAATGGCCACGAACTCCCCCCGGTCCACCGTGATGCTCACCCCGCGCAGCGCGTGCACGGCCAAGGGATCCGTTGGATCCCCACCACCTCTGCCGTAGACCTTGGTCACGTCCACAGTCTCGATAACCTGATTCGGGCCTTCGTCTGTGCCAAGGGCGTCGCCGATGCGCGTCACGGTCCTCCTCCTCCGCCCATCATCCCCGCGCCCGGCATCATGCCTCCCGGCGGGGCAGGCATCTCCTCGTCACCCGACGACGGCTCGCGCGTAGGCGCGGAGCTTTGCCCCAGACTGATGACTTCACCAGCCTCCAGACCGGAGACGATCTCGGCATTGACGGCATCTTGAAGGCCCACCTCGACCGGGCGCATCATCAACTCGCCGTCAGCCCCTACCACAAAGACAGCGTACTGACCGCCATCGCCTATCTGGCGCAGGGCCTGCACCGGCGCCAGCACCACATCCTGGGCCTCGGCGCTGATCACCTCAATGTCGGCGTTCATATCGCCCAAGAGCGTCACCGACTCTTGAGGGAATTCCAGACTCGCCCAGCCCTGAACAGCTAGCGTGCCGTCAACTGTCACCAGCGCCGGGTCGATGCTCAAGACCTCACCCTCGAACACCTCGTCGGGCAATGCCTCGAACTCGATCTCCACCCGGTTTCCCACGGCCACGCTTCCAGCATCCGACTCCTCCACCCAGACCTTTACCCGGGGCTCATCCAGGTCAGCCAAGGTGATGACAGCCTCGCTCCCGACGCGCTCACCAGGGATCACCCCCACCTCGACCACGGTGCCATCAAAGGGCGCAAGCAGCTCAGCCGCTTCCAGATTATCCTGCGCCTCCTCCAAAGCCAACTCGGAGCGATCGACTCTCAGCTCCGCTTGGAGCACGGCCTCTTCATCAGAGCCTTCCTTAAGCAACGCTAGCCTATCCTCCGCTTGAAGAACACTGTTCTGAGCTTGATCCACCTCGTTCCACGCCTCCAGGTCCTCCATCTCGGCCTCGTGTATCGCTTCGTTGAAGGCGGCCTCAGCCTTCTGCCGGGCGGTCCAGGCCTTTGCCAGAGCGTCGTCGCCAGCGCCGTTGGCCTCCAGGTCCTGGGTCTGCTCGGCGTGGTACTGCACCGCGATGTGCGTGTCCCGCACGTCGGCATCGTTGGAGGACCTCTGGGCGTTCTCGTACTTGAGCTGTGCCGTCGTGAGGGCGAGCTGGGCGCTTCTGAGGGCTGCCTCGGCGTCGGCCAACTCCGCCTCCGTGGCCGCTTCGCTGACGTCCGCCAGGTCCAATTCCGCCGAGCGTAAGTCGATGTAGGCTTTCAGCATCTCGAACTGGAGATCATCGTCCTCCAGCCGAGCCAAGACGTCGCCCTCCTCCACCCTGTCCCCGACCTCCACCAGCACCTCTTCGACGTAGCCCGCTACCTCGTCGCCGCCTTCGGTCTCAAAGCTCAGGTCCCTCTCATCCGCCGGATAGAGAACGCCGGTCCCACTCACCGAGATGATCAAGTCGCCGCGAGCTACCTCGGCCGTCATCAGCGTCTCTTGGGGCTCTTGGTCGGGCAAG
>Ga0207796_1000831_pt1 | contig 11305 bp, 12 predicted proteins | sample Pon1CUnioCityCA_6_FD_187274 | JGI IMG/M metagenome (GOLD analysis project Ga0207796, IMG submission 187274) | Marine sediment microbial community from Union City, CA, USA - Pond 1C Sediment 1 (SPAdes) | ecosystem: Environmental > Aquatic > Marine > Intertidal zone > Salt pond sediment ...
CGGGCTGTTGTATCTGGCGGCCGTCGCCATGGCCCTCGACGCGGTCATGACGAACCGCACCGCGCAGGGCGCCATTGCGTGGGCGGTGTCGCTGGTCACATTCCCCTTTGTCGCCCTGCCGCTGTATCTCATTTTCGGAAGAAGCAAATTCAACGGCTACGTGGCGGCCCGAAGGAGCGACAACCGGGACCTGAAGCCGATCGTAGACCGGCTCGCCGACTTCGGCCCGATCTACCAGGCGTCCATGTCCTCTGGCAGAGAGAGCTGGCGGGCGTTGGAGATGCTGGCGCTCATGCCCTTTACCCACTCCAACCACGCCCGTCTGCTCATCGACGGGAAAAACACTTTCGAGGCCCTCTTTGCCGGGATCGATTCGGCCCGCTCCTACATCCTGGCGCACTATTACATTCTCAAAGACGACGAAACCGGCCGCGCGTTTCAATCCCGGCTCATGGCCAAGGCCCGCGCCGGTGTGCGGGTCTATCTGCTCTATGACGAGATCGGAAGCGTTGGGCTGTCAAAAGATTACCTGGCGGCGCTAAGAGAAGCAGGGGTAAGGGTGCGCCCGTTTCACTCCACCAAGGGAAAGACCAACCGGTTCCAGCTCAATTTCCGGAACCATCGGAAGATCGTGGTCGTCGACGGCAAAACCGCCTACGTGGGGGGGCTCAACGTGGGGGACGAATACCGGAAGGGCGCCGCCGGGCTGGGCCACTGGCGCGACACCCACTTGGAGTTGACCGGCCCCTGCGTCCAGTGCACCCAGCTTGTTTTTCTGGAAGACTGGTACTGGACCGCCCACGAGATCCCCGAACTCGACTGGAAGCCGCAGCCGTCCGATGAGGGCAGCCAGAATATCCTGGTGCTGCCCACCGGCCCGGCCGATGATCTGGAGTCCTGCGGCCTTTTCTTTCTGGAGGCGTTTAACGGGGCCCGCGAACGGCTCTGGATTGCAAGCCCGTACTTCGTGCCCGACCGACAGATCGTCAGCGCCCTGCAGTTGGCTGCGTTGCGGGGCGTCGATGTTCGACTCGTGCTGCCCGAAAAGGCCGATCACCTGCTGGTGTATCTGTCTTCCTTCTCCTACCTGGAGGAGGCCGAAAAGGCCGGCGTGAAGATTTACCGGTACCAGCCGGGGTTTCTGCACCACAAGGTTCTGCTCGTGGACGACGAATTGGCCGCCGTGGGGACGGCCAATCTGGACAACCGCTCATTTCGGCTCAATTTTGAAATTACGATCTTGGTCGCAGACCGCCGCTTCGCCGGGCAAGTCCATTCGATGTTTCGAAGCGACCTGGAACGCTGCCGTCAGACCCATCCCCGGGATTTGACCGAACGGCGTTTCTGGTTTCGGGTGGCGGTGCGGGTGTCGCGCCTTCTGGCGCCGATCCAATAGAAAGAAAATCGCTGCGCGATTTTCTGAAAGGCGGCTTTGCCGCCGGAAGGAACAAAGCAGAATCGGTTTTGCCCCGGCGAAAAAAAGCGTGCAGTAACTTTGGACCGTTTCGTTTCCTGGGGTAATGAGAGGAGAGGCCAAATGAGCCGGGTCGAATCGGAAGTGACCCCGAACGGCGCCGGTGCGGGGGCCGGGGAATCCGGCATGCCTCGGCGGATGGCCGAAGAGGGGCTCGACCCCTACCGAATCGATACAGGAGGGTCCTGTGAAAGCAATCATCGTAAAGCAGCCGGGCGGTGCAGAACAGTTGGCGGTAGCGGAGGTGCCGGATCCGCCGGTGGGCGAAAACCAGATCCGGGTGCAGGTGAAGGCCGCCGGTGTGAACCGGGCCGACATTTTTCAGCGAAGGGGAATGTACCCCCCGCCGGCCGGGGAGAGCGAGACTCTCGGTCTGGAAGTGGCCGGGGAAGTGGAGCGCGTCGGCAGCAAGTGCCGGCGATGGAAGGTCGGCGACCGTGTTTTTGCCGTCATTTCGGGCGGCGGGTACGCCCAGAAGGCGGTGTTTCACGAAAGCCTGGCAATGCCGGTTCCGGGCGTCTTCGATTTTTCGGAGGCCGCTGCCGTGGGGGAGGTTTTTCTGACCGCCTACCAGGGCCTTTTCTGGCTCGGCAATCTGGAAAAGGAAGAGACCGTCCTGATCCATGCCGGTGCAAGCGGCGTCGGCACGGCCGCCGTCCAGCTCGCCCGCCAAAGCGGCTGCCGGGTGTTCGTCACCGCGGGCACGCCGGAAAAAGTGGCGGCATGCCGGACGCTGGGCGCCGATATGGGCATTTGCTACCGGGAAGAAAACTTTACCGATCGGGTCTTGGCGGAGACCGACGGGCGGGGGGTGGACGTGATTCTCGACTTTATCGGGGCCGCCTACCTGGAAGGCAACCTCAACAGCATCGCCGTCGATGGGAGGCTCGTGATTCTGGCGCTGCTCGGTGGCAGCCGCGCCGACGGGGTCGACATTGGCGTGCTGCTCAGAAAGCGGGCCAAGATCGTCGGTTCGACCCTTCGGAGCCGCTCGCTCGACTACCGGGCCCGGCTGGCGGAGGAATTCGTTCAGCGATGGCTGGCAAAATTTTCCACCGGCGATATTCGACCGGTGGTCGACCGGGTGATACCCTGGCATGATGTTGCCGAAGCCCACCGCGTCATGGAGGAAAACCGGAACATCGGAAAGATCGTGATGGCGGTCGAATAAAATCGCTATCGCGATTTTATAAAAGAAAACCAAATACGGCTTGTATCAGGGGCGGTCAAACCGCTACCCTACGCCTCCTTATTGGCGCATTTTTTCGTCAAGCGCTCTCAAAAGCCGAAGCCCTCGATCGGAAGGGGTCCTTGAATATGAATCCGGATAAAGACCGCCCCGTGGACGTATTGTGCGTGGGCCACGCGACCTTCGACCTGACTTTTTCCGTAGACCGCCACCCGGGGCCGGATGAAAAAATGGCCGCCGGTGCAATGGCCGCCTGCGGCGGCGGACCGGCCGCCACCGCTGCCCTGGCCGCGGCTCGCTTCGGGTGCCGCGCCGCCTTTGCCGGCTACCTGGGAAACGACGAATTCGGGCGGCGCCACTTCGACGAACTTGCCGCCGCCGGGGTCGACACCCGCTGGGTGGTCAGGGGCGATGCACCGACGCCGGTGTCGGCATCCCTGGTCCAGCCGGACGGTCGCCGGGCCCTGGTCAATTACCGGGCAGAAACGCCCCGGCTTTCTGCCGGTGCCCTCGATCCAGCCGAATGCCGGCCCGGCGTCGTACTTTTCGACGGCCACGAGCCCCTGCTATCAGCGGCGCTGGCCGGGCCCCTCCGGGACAAAGGCGTGTTCACCCTTCTCGATGCCGGGTCGCTGCATCCGGGTACCGAGCAGCTGGCGCCGATGGTCGATTATCTCGTGGCCAGCGAAACGTTCGCCCTTCAGTACACCGGGCAGCGCGATCCGGAAAAAGCCGCCGCCCGGCTTGCCGGCACCGCCCCGGTTGCGGTGATCACTCTCGGAAGCCGCGGGCTGGTATGGCAAAGCGCGCAACAGGCCGGAAAGGTCGACGCCTTTTCCGTGGAGGCGGTGGATACCACTGGTGCCGGCGACGTGTTCCACGGTGTGCTGGCCGCGTGCATCGCCACCGGCAAAGAGTGGGCGTGGAGCCTGCGCTGCGCCGCTGCCGCGGCCGCGCTGTCGTGCACGCGGCTCGGTGCCCGTTCGGCCGTTCCTTCCCGAACCGACATTCTCGCATTTTTGCGGTCTGCATGCTGAGAAGTCGGACCAGCATTCAATAGCGCCGATGCGGATTCAGGAAAAGGAGCTTTTTTCAATGACGAAAATTTCGGGCATCATCTTCGACCTCGATGGCACCCTGCTCGACACCCTGGTCGACATCGCCGACGCCTTCAACTCGGTGCTGAGAAAAAGGTCCCTGCCCGTTCATCCGCCGGCGCGGTACCGGGAGTTTGTTGGAGAAGGGCCGCGGGTGCTTGCCGAGCGCGCCCTGCCGGAATCCCACCGCCTGCCGGAGACGATCGAGGAGTGCCTGGATAGCTACCTGGAAGCCTACCGCGGCAATCCGAATCCCTCGGCACGGCCGTATCCGGGCATTCCGGCCCTGCTCGACGCCTTGTCGGAGCGCAGCGTTCCGATGGCGGTGGTCTCCAACAAGGAACAGGCCGCGGCCGACATCGCGGTCAGGGACGTGCTGGGCGCCTGGCGATTTTCACCGGTGTTCGGTTTCCGCGACGGCGTTCCCAAAAAACCGGCGCCGGATATGGCCCTGGCTGCAGCGGCAACACTCGACCTTGCACCGGAGCAGATCGCCTTTGTCGGAGACACGGCTGTCGACATGAAGACCGCCGCGGCCGCGCAAATGATGCCGGTGGGGGTGTTGTGGGGGTTTCGCGGCGAAGAAGAACTGCGCGCCCACGGTGCAAAGATCCTGCTCGAGCATCCACAGGCGCTGCTTTCTCATCTGCAGGGGACTCCGTGGATCCACTGAATGCAGTCCCACAATCCGGGTCCTCAGGACCCGGTCGGAAGCAATTGGCTTTGCCTTTCAAACTGAAGGGAACCAAGGGGATTCATGCCCTCCGGGTCTGGTTCTTTACTCCGGCCGGTGTCGGTGTTATGAACCGAACGGGGCAAAGATTGCAGAGGCGCTCCCGCTGCAAAGAAAAGCGGTGGCGCCGTTTGCAAGGAGGTGAAAAACCATGACCCGCTATACTCCCGACACCGACATGGCCGCCAGTTTTGCCGAGCTTTCGGCATCGGCCGCCCGCAACCGGCTTTTCTCCCAAAAGGCCAAGGCAGAAAAGAAGACACAGACCGCCTTGTTGCTCAGCGCAATGGCCGAATCCGAGGAGATCATGGCCAGAAGGGCCCTGATGGCGCTCCGCGGAAAAATCTCGGACCTGGACGACTACATGGAGGAGATCGCCGACGCCAAGGCCCAGGCCGACGATCGGTTCGAGCGTCGCAGCCGCAAGGCGCGGGAAAAACAGGAAGACGGTCTCGCAGAGGCCTACGAACGTTTCGGCGCCGTGAGCCGCAACAACGGCGAGCAACTGGCCGCCGCCGCGGGCGCCGCCTTCTATGTGTGTCAGGTGTGCGGCTACATCGCCGCAGACGAGGCCCCGGAGCGTTGCCCCGTCTGCAACGCGGTGTCAAAGAAATTTCGGGCCCACAACCTGTAATGGCCGGCGGTCGAAGCGAGGCGGTTGCCCTGTCTGCGCAGCGTCCCGAGAAGAAAATTTCGGCGCTGGCAGCGATTTACCGGGCGCACGAGCAGGCGGTGCAGGCCTTCACGCGGGACGCGATCTGCAAGCCCGGCTGCAGTTTTTGCTGCACTCACTACGGGCGGCTGGATGCCGCCACCTTAGAGGGGCTGGCGATCCGCCGCCGGCTTTCGGCCTTCAAGGGGCGGCAGCAGGGCCGGCTTCGGGACCGAATTCGCCGCAACCAAATCGAAAAGGAGGCGGGCAAGGTCTCGGTCTGCCCCTTCCTCGACAACGACGGCCGCTGCCGGATCTACGAAGTCCGGCCGTTTTCCTGCCGCCAGCTGTATTCGCTGAAACCCTGCCGGGACAGCGGCCCGACCGTGCACCGGCAGGCCGTGGCACTGGCGCGGCAAGCCGTTCAGGCCATTCAGCGGCTCGACGACACCGGCTATTCGGGTCATCTGACCTTTCTGCTCGCGCTGCTCGAAGACCGCCGTTTCCGGCGCTTTTACATCGCAGGCGGGTTCGACCCGGCCGGGATCGAGGCCTTCGGAAAAGCGCACGGCTTGTCCATCAACCGCCGAATTTGTTCATCGGAAAACCCCGCGGAGGCAAGATGATCGATCCGGGCCTCGAAGCGGCCATCCGGGAGCGGATCGCCAAGATTCCGATCGTTGACACCCTCCGGATGGACATCACCGAACTTTCCGAGGGGCGCTGTCGAATGACCGTGCCCCGGCGGCGGGCATACGACGGCGTATACGAATCGTTTCACGGCGGCTTGATGCTCACCGCCGCCGACAGCGCCGCCTGCTTTGCGATCTTTACCATGGCCGGGGCAGACGCCCGGCTGACGACCACCGACATGGGGATCCGCTTTCTGGCCCCGTGCCGGAGCGATTTGACCGTTTGTGCGCAGGTGATCAAGTTCGGCCGCACGCTGTGCCCGGTGACGGTGGACCTGCTCGACGAGGCCGGCAACCGTGCGGCCGTGGCACAGGTCTGCTACATCCGGGTCGACGCCTTCAACGTTTAGTCGTTTTGGAACTGCGACAAGCAGGTGCAGAGCATTTGTCAGAACAACGATTCGATTAGGGATTGTCAAACAACCATGATCCCGGCTGCGGCGCTTCAGCCTGCAGGCGATTCCGAGACGGCTCGAGCGGAACGGATTTTTGACAATCCCTCTATGTTGATCTTGCTGGAGCGTATCCCGAAAAATTCGAATGCATCGGATAGGAGGCCCCATGGAATTTCGAGCGATTCAAAAAGAGACCGTCATTTTAAACCCGCTCAAGGACATGGCCCGCCGGTCGATCCCCAGTGAAATCCGGTTCGATCCGCTCACCGGAAGAAGCGCGCGGATCTGCCACTTCATGAAGCTGCAGTGGGAAAAGCCGGATTTTGAGCAGATGGTGGCCGGAACCGACGCCAACTGCCCGTTCTGTCCGGAAAAGGTCATGAAAGTGACCCCCTGTTTTCCGGACGAGATCCTGCCCGGCGGCCGGATGGTGGCATCCGACGGCATGGTCCTGTTTCCGAACCTGGCCCCCTACGACAGCCTGGGGGCCGTGGCCACCATGGGGGGACAGCACTTTATCCCGATGACCGAAATCGAAACGGACCGGATCGTCCGGGCCTTCGGCCTGGCGATGGGCTTTTTCCGGCACGTAAAGGAAATCGGTCATCCGGAGGCGGTCTACCACCTGATCAACTGGAACTACATGCCGGTGTCGGGCAGTTCGATCATCCATCCGCACCTGCAGGTGTTTTCCACCTCCACCGCCCCGAACCTGATGCGCCAGGAGCTTCAGGCGGCCCGCACTTACATGGAGACCGAGAAAAGCAACTACTGGGACGACCTGGTGGCGGCCGAGACCGACAAGGGCGACCGGCTGCTGGGGAAAATCGGCAGAACGACCTGGCTCACCGCTTATGCCCCCATCGGGGTGGCCGGCGACGTGGTGGCCGTGGTCGACGGTGTGCGCGGCACCCTGGAGCTGACCGATGCCGACCTGGCCGACATCGCCGAAGGGTTGGTGCGCACGATGGCCGCCTACGACAAGATGGGGATCTACAGCTTCAACATGAACTTTTTCTCCGGCACCGAAGGCGACGATTTCGCCCGGTTTCACCTGGTGTTTTCACCGCGCACCTTTTTCAACCAGGCCCTGGGCACGCCGGATGTGGGGGCGCTTCGAAACCTGTTCAACGAGACGCTGTGCATGGCGTTTCCCGAAGAGATCAACGCCACCTTGAAAGCCAGCTTTTAAGGGTGGGGCCGGCCTGTGGCCCGCCGCATGACCGGCGGGATATCGGGCAAAAGGATCAGACCGGAAACGGGGAGATGCGATGAAACAAAATGCCAGAGCTATGGCCGCATTGCCGTCGGTGGTTCACCTGCCGGCCCGGGACCGGATCCTTTCCCTGCTCGACCGGTGCGACGGGGCATGAGTGAATTCCTGCGCAGATACCGTATCGATGGCAAACGACAGTGAAAAAACCGATCCGCTTGCGCCCTGGGATCGGGTGTCGGTCCACGGCGGTCACAGCGGCCAGTTTTGTCTGCACGCCGCCGACAGCCTCGAGGCGGTGGTGCAGGCCTACATCGACCGTGGTTTTTCCTGGGTCGGCCTTACCGAGCACATGCCGCCGCCGGAGGACCGCTGCCGCTACGACGACGAAGTCGAAGCGGGCCTGGGCGCCGACCGGCTTCAGGACCGGTTTTCCTGCTACATCGCCGAGGCACGTCGCCTGCAGAAGCAGTACCGGGAAAAGATCCGTATCGTTGTGGGCATGGAGACCGAGGCTTACACCGGCGCGATTTCCTTTTGCCGAACCTTGATCGACCGGCACCGGCCCGACTACATCGTCGGCTCGGTGCACCATGTGGGCGACCTGAATTTCGACTATTCCGCCGCCCATTTCCGTGCTGCGGCCGAAGCTGCCGGCGACACGGATCGGCTCTACCGGCGCTACTTCGACCATCAATACGAGATGATCCGCGCGCTGTCGCCGGCAGTGGTCGGCCACTTCGACCTGATTCGGATCTACGACCCGGATTACAGACGGCGGATGGAATCACCGCCGATCCGGGAGCGGATCCAGCGGAATCTGGCGCTGATCCGGGAGATGGGCCTCATCCTCGACTGCAACCTGCGCGCACTGGCCAAGGGGGCCGGCGAACCGTATCCCACCGCGTCGATTCTGCGTCAGGCCCGAGCCCTCGGCATCCCAGTGGTCCCCGGCGACGACGCCCACGGCGTATCCGATGTCGGCAACCATTTCGACCGGGTCGTCCGGCAGTTGGACCGGATGGGGTTCGACACGGCCTGGAAACTGCCAATTTATTGATATCATAGATAAAAGTACTGTTCCGGGCGCCTCTTCTGTCATTTACTTTCCCTGCCAAATCTGGTAAAAAAAACTTTTTACACGCAGGTGCATAGGGATCGGAATCTCCGGGGGCGGCCCCGTCGTCGGCCCCGGTCGCCCGGGCGGCGCCCCGTCCCGGATTCCAGCAAACGGCACGAGTTCATGGTCACCCAATTCGGCAGCAAGCTTGCCTCCGCCTGGCAAAAGGGCTACGAGCGGTTTTTGAAAATCAGGGGAACCCCCCGGGAGATCGCACTGGGATTCGCCCTGGGGCTTTTTGTCGGCATTTCTCCGACGCTCGGGTTTCAGATGGCCATCGCCGTCTTTCTCGCCGCTCTGTTCCAGTGGAACAAGATATCGGCCGCCGTGGGGGTCTGGATTTCAAACCCCGTCACCGTGCCGGTGATCTACCCGGTGACCTACCTGCTCGGCGCCAAGGTGGTGGGCATCGACGAGATCCACCCCTTCCCGAAGAACATGGACATGTCCTGGTTTTTGGAGATGCTCGGCAGCACGCCGGAGATCATCTCCCTGATGACCTTGGGCGGTGTGATTATCGGAATCCCCCTTGCCGTGACCGGGTACTTTTTCGCCTTCACCGCGGTGAACAAATACCAGGAAGACATCAAGCGGCGGCTGGCCGAGCGAAGGGCGCAGAAAAAGGAGGCGCGTCGGAAGAAGCCCGCCGAAAAGCCCCGAAAGATCCGAAACATCGTAAAAAAAGCCAATCCCCGACGAAAGAACTGATCGTTGTCGGGATTGCCAAAAAGGAGTTGGGTCTTGTCCAATCCTTCCTTCTCGTCTTTCTCCTGGTTGTCGCAGTGGATGGCGGCACAAAAGATCGTCCTCTGGGGCGCGGCAGACCTTCGGCGCTTTTCCACCCCGGTGGACCGGGATGGAAACCGGTTTCTCCGGGCGGTTTCGTGGGCGGCCCCGATGACGCCGGCGATCATGGCCGGCATCCGGGGCGGACCGACCCCGGCCTATGCCGACGAATATGCCCGGGTCAATCAACGGATCAATCAATGCGCTGCGGCACTGTCGTCGGAAATCGAAGCCCGGGGCTTTCGAGCCAGCCCCCTGGCGGCCTCCGAACGCACCGACCCTGTCGGGATCCAGGGCGACTTTCCCCACAAGACTGCCGCCACGCGGGCCGGGTTGGGCTGGATCGGGCGCCACTGCCAGCTGATCACCCGCCGCTTCGGTTCTTGGGTTCGGCTGGGGACCGTTTTCACCGACCTCGATCTGCCGTGCGGCCCTCCCCTGGAAAGACATTTTTGCGGCAGCTGCACGCGCTGTGTGGAAGCCTGCCCGGCCGGCGCCTTGAAGGGCGCTGCCTGGTTTCCGGGTGCACCCCGCGAAGACATCCTGGACGTGCGGGTTTGCGACCGTTGGAAAAAGACACACTATGCCCGGTACCACAACGGGCACAATTGCGGCATTTGCTCTGCGGTGTGCCCCTATGGCCTCAAGGTGCTCAAAAAGCGGGCGAGGTTGGCAAACGAAGGCGGCCGGCCATTTCCGAACACCGCCAACGCATCCTCCACCAGACGGCCCGCCATGGCACACTCCAGGCCGAAGGGCAGGTAGCCCGCATAGCCCAGGATCGGCATTTCAAAAACCTCGAAGCGATGGACGTAGGGGACGGCATAGGTCCATTTGGCGAGGCTGTAGACGTTCCACAGTTCCCAGAAAACGCCGCACACCAGCGCCGCGACGGCGGCGGTCGCCGCCGGGCGCCAGTCTCCCGCCGCTGCTTCCGACAGGACATGGCGCTCCCCTCCGAGCGTTCGCAGGGAAACGACGATCAGCAAAGGCGAGATCCAGAGCAGGGGAAAAAGCAGGTTGGGGTAGACGCCGATCAGCAGCAGCCCGGCCCCGGCCATCAGCATCACCGCTGCGGCGGCCCGCTTCGGGCGCCCGGGATCCACGGTGACGAAGCGTTCAAAGCCGGCGTCAAACGGCAGCAGGCGGCAAAGCAGACGGCGCGTGCTGAGCACCGCCGGCAGCACCGTTGAAAACGACATGCTGGCCAGCAGAAAGTACGGCCACGGGCCGTACTGGGAGCCGCTGTAGAACCAGTTCTGGACGAACCGGTTGAGGTACTCGAAAAACCACCAGAACCCGGCGCTTGCCGGAAACAGCACAACGAAAAAAACAGGCCGCGCCGTCATCAGGCAGGTGCCGCTGACCTTCCGGTCCAGCGCGTTGACCACGACAATGAACGAAAGCCACAGGGGCGTGAAGGTGTGCGGTTGAAGCGGCGCAAACCAGGAAAAGCGGCTCCAGGCCAGCAGCCAGCATAGGATTCCGGAAACAACGCCGGCCCACCCCCACCACGGAAAGCGGCCCGACACCTTCGAAAGAATTCCGCTGCGGTGGCCGGCCTGCATCGCCCGGGCGATCAGCGGGACCGCAGCGGTGGCAATGACGGCGGTGTAGATGAAAAAAGCCGTCCAGGAAAAGGGGGCGTGGTCGACGTAGCGCGCCTCGGGCGGAAAACGCAGGTAGCGATCCACCGGGATGCCGGCGCCCCACACGCCGAGCATCGGCAGGCCCAGCAGCATGGCGGCCAGGATCGCCAGCTTTGCAGAAAACCGGATCATCATCGTTGCGCTGGCAGCACAGGACGCGCCGCCGCCTGTTTCAGACTCCCGAGGCCTGAGCGATCAAGTGATCGATGCGCTTGGCCAGCCGGGAGAAGTTGAGGATGTGATACAGGTCGACGCGGGTAAACAGCGGCGACCCTTCCGGGCCCGCATCGGTCCGCGCAGACGCC
>Ga0207796_1000832_pt1 | contig 11302 bp, 9 predicted proteins | sample Pon1CUnioCityCA_6_FD_187274 | JGI IMG/M metagenome (GOLD analysis project Ga0207796, IMG submission 187274) | Marine sediment microbial community from Union City, CA, USA - Pond 1C Sediment 1 (SPAdes) | ecosystem: Environmental > Aquatic > Marine > Intertidal zone > Salt pond sediment ...
GAATTTGATTGAAAAATTGAGGTATTTTTTTCAAGGGTTGTTGGTTATCTCTTTTAAGGCATCTTTTGCAATGAGATAAATCTCACTATCAGGCGTGCCTTCGCTAACAGGGATGTCCGGCTCAAGAGGGAAAACAACACCTGGTATCCACCAGCGGCCGCTGGTGACATGCACACTGGAACCATCCTGCAAATCAAACACATATTGAATGGCTGTTTTTCCAAAAGTATTTTGACCGATCAAGGGTGCCCGATCATGATCTTTTAATGCACCGCTAATAATCTCTGCTGCACTGGCGGTGTTGCCGTTGATTAAGACAGCAATCGGTAACTTGGGATAAGTTGAAGGGTTTTCTATTTCGAAGATTTCTATTTCCTGGTCCTTGAATTGACGCCGGATGATTTCTCCCTCGCGAACGAATAACCTGACGACCTCAATGCCCTCTTCCACCAGGCCGCCTCCGTTGTTGCGGAGATCCAGGATAAAGACATCCGCTCCCTTGTTTGAGAGATCCTCGATTCCAGTCTGAATCTCATCTGCGGTTGTTTCTGCAATTCGATTAACCTGGAGCAATCCAATGTGCTGATCTTGTACCAGGAGGTTATAGGTTACTGAAGGCAGCGTCAGGGTTTGACGCTCGATGGTGTACGTCAGTGATTGCCCCTCTCGCAGCAGGGTGACCGAAACCACCCTTCCGACACGTCCACGCAGGGACGCGATAATGGTCACTTCATCAACATTTGTATTTACTTGCAAATCACCTACCTGTAAAAGAATATCCCCGTTTTGGATCCCGGCCTTTTGAGCGGGTGAGTCCGGAAGTGGATAAACACGCCAGTTCATCTGGCTATCCTGCTCCAAACGCAGCCCTATCCCGCCATAACTGCCGGTTAGCTGGTTGGTTTGGACCTCGTGGGAAGCCGGTTCAACGAAATAGGTATAGGGATCGTTGAATGTCTTTAACATGCCGCGAATCATTCCGTATTCCATCGTCCTTTCATCAGGGATTTCGATAATGGCATTTTCAACGACGACTTGCTGGGCTTCTCGCAAGAGGCTGAACTCCCCTGCAATATTCAGGTACAAATGGTGACCGAAGAAACCGACAGCCATTGCAAGGATGACAATCCCGATTTGTAGGAGGATAAAACCCCAGATCCTCCAGCGTGAATGATGATTGATGTGTTTTGTCATGATGCTTTCCCATTTTTACGATTAAGGTATAATGGTTCCATTCAATTATAATGTTATTGATGACCTTATTAGCAGGTCATCAATGCTTGAATAGGGAAAAAAGCGCCTGGCCTATCATCAACGGTTGATAGGTGACGAGGATGGAGGTTCCCTGGTGCAGACCAGGGTTAACATCCCATCGAAAGTGTGGATGGAAAATCGAGAGATCGGCGGATGCCTCCCGCAACTGTCTTGCAGTTGTGTCTTCCCTGAAATGAACAAAACAGAATATCATCCTTTAGGTATGCATGGTTTTTTATGGATGAGATAAGGTTTAAAAGCTTAGGAGGTTCAGACTATGTGTGGAATAGTTGGCTATATTGGTGAGCGTGATGCAACACCAATCATTCTGGGGGGATTGAAACGTCTGGAATACCGGGGTTATGATTCAGCAGGGATTGCTGTTCTGGATAATGGGTCAATCGCGATCCGCCGTGATGCGGGAAAATTGAGCCATTTAGAATCCCTTGTTCGAGATACCCCAATCCACGGCAAAATAGGGATTGGGCACACCCGCTGGGCAACCCACGGCGAGCCTAACGCTCGAAATGCCCATCCCCATATTGGCAGCACCGGAGAATTTGTTGTGGTCCATAACGGCATCGTTGAAAACTACCTGGCGTTGCGGGAGGAATTGACCGCAGAGGGAACAGCCTTCAATTCTGAAACGGACACGGAGACGATTGTTCATCTCGTGGAAAAATTTTATGCCGCAGGGAGCTCTCTGGTTGACTCGGTACGGCGTACATTGAAACAATTGAAGGGCGCGCATGGGGTCGTGGTGATGTCCTCAAGGGAGCCTGACAAAATTGTGGCGGCCAGAGTGGGTAATGCAGGTGGTGTGGTCATTGGGGTAGGTGAGGGGGAAAATTATGTCGCATCCGACTTACCCGCCATTCTTGAACATACCCGTCGGGCTGTTTTCCTTGAATCTCACCAGATGGCTGTTGTCACCAAGCAAGACATCAGCGTCAGTGATTTCCAGGGTAATCCAGTTCCCGTCCAGATTCAAAACATTGCCTGGGACCCGATCGCTGCAGAAAAAGGCGAATATCGCCATTTCATGCAAAAGGAAATCCATGAACAGGTGCGGTCTCTCACAGATACTTTGGCGGGAAGGGTTGATTTCGATGCGGGGAAAGTTTTCTTGCATGAACTCAACCTTGACGCAGAACAAGCGAAAAAAATAGAAAAAATTGTGATTACGGCATGCGGTACAGCCGCCCACGCTGGCATGGTAGGGAAGATCTTGCTTGAACGTATCGCTCGTGTACCAGTTGAGGTCGCGATTGCTTCGGAATTCCGCTATGCGGATCCATTGGTGGATGAGAACACGGTCGTATTGGCCATCAGCCAATCTGGAGAGACGGCAGATACATTGGCAGCGATGGAAGAGGGGCGTTCAAAGGGTGCGATGCTGTGGTCCAATGTCAATGCCATTGGATCGCAGGCGATGCGCATTGCCGATGGCTGTATTTCGATGCAGGTTGGACCAGAAATTGGGGTGGCTTCTACCAAGGCATTCACCGCACCCCTGGTGGATATGTATTTGCTGGCAGTCTACCTGGCAGATTTGCGTAATGCGATAAAAGATCATCAGCGGTTTTCATTGGTGCAAGATTTGATGTCCGTACCGGCTTTGGTGGGAGGGTGCCTTGATCGCGAGAAGGATGTTGTACGGCTGGCACGCCAATTTAAGAACACAAACCATATGCTTTACCTTGGTCGTGGGATCAATATGCCCATCGCCTACGAAGGTGCACTTAAACTCAAAGAGATTTCGTATATCCATGCTGAGGGCTATCCGGCAGGGGAGATGAAGCACGGTCCGATCGCCTTGATTGACCGCTCGATGCCTGTGGTGGCTTTAGCGCCGCAGGATCCCTGGTACGACAAGATGATCAGCCAGATTGAACAGGCGCTGGCACGGGGTGGGGAGGTGATCGCTGTGGCTACGGATGGCGATGCACGTATTCCAGACCTGACAGAAAATATTTTATGGGTACCTGAAACTCCCTGGTTGCTCAGCCCGGTGGTGACCAGTGTCCCCTTACAGTTGTTTGCCTATCATATCGCCGCCCTGTTAGGGTTGGATGTTGATCAACCACGTAATTTGGCAAAGAGTGTGACGGTCGAATAGTATCAAATAAAACCAATCTAGTTCTTAGATAAACGAGACCAATACCATGCAGGAAATCCTAAGTCTCCTAACCCTTTCCAGCCTGCCTGCATTGGCTAATTTTGCTGGTGGTCTGTTATCGGAATGGCTGAAACCCTCGAAAAGCTTTCTTAACTTTGCACTCCATGCTGCAGCCGGGATCATCCTGGCGGTTGTCTCAGTGGAAGTGATGCCCAACGCGCTGGATATGGTACCCACTTTGAATTTGGCACTCGCTTTTATTGCAGATGGTGTTTTATACTTATTGAATGACGCTGGGATCCACCACTGGCAGCGAAACAAACTGGAAGGCGCAGGGGCAAAAGCCTGGATGGTTTATGTGGCAGTTTCCGCAGATTTGATTGGTGACGGCTTGTTAATTGGGTCTGGTTCGGCTGTTTCTGGTCAGCTGGCGCTCTTGCTGGCATTAGGCCAGGTATTGGCGGATGTGCCTGAAGGCTTCTCTGTGCTGGCGAATTTTCGCGATAAGGGGGTTAAACGTAGTAAGCGGCTGCGGCTCTCTGCATCCTTCGTTTTTCCCGCTGCCGGATCAGCATTTCTGGCTTATTTTCTCCTGCGGAACCAACCAAGTATGGTCAAATTCACAGCAATGGTCTTTGTGGCAGGATTGTATTCTTTAGCCGCGGTTGTGGATATGTTAGGGGAGCCCATGAAAGCGCTGCTGATACCCGCTGGTCAGCAATCAGCTTTTTATTGGGATATGCACTCTTTCTACTTGTTTCAGGGGGTTTTGGACTAAACAGTTAGACCGAGTAAGTGAATCCGGTCATTTCTTCACTGATTTCCCATAATTTTTTCCAAGCTGATTTGTCGTAAGATGCGTCTGAGGAGTGTTTTTGTTCTTTTTCTTCAAAATACTTACCGCTAACACCAGCAACTTCGGGAGAACGGGCGAGGAAAATTGGGGTTTCTGCACCTTCTTCTGGTGTTTTTGCTGTGAGACGCAGGAAGAATTTCACGATGGGCGTGAAGATGCCGAAATTACGGAAGAAATTTGAAGCGACTGTGCCTGGATGTAAGGCGTTTGTAGTGATATTTGAACCGTGTAAACGGTCAGCCAGTTCATAGGTGAACATGATATTCGCCAGCTTTGATTGGGCATAAGCTTGAAAAGGTTGATAGTTTTTCTTGAATTCGATGTCATCAAATTGAATGGAATCAACCCCGAAATGGGCATCAGAGGCGATATTGATAATGCGTGCAGGGGTACTGTCATTTAATAACCCCAATAGGCGACCGGTCACCAGGTAATAACTGAGGTGGTTCAGGGCGAAAGTTTTCTCGATGTCGTCGGGTGTTTCCTGATAATTACGAAACCAGCCGCCCACATTATTAATCAGCACATCAAGGCGGCGATAATCCTGTTTGACATGCTCTGTAAATCGCATAATTTCTTCTTGAGTCGCAAGGTTTGCAACATAAAATCGAGCAAGGTCATCGTTCACTTCTTGATTGATCTGCCTGACCGCTTCTTCACAATGTTCACGGTTATGACTGACGATGATCACATGGGCGCCCCCAAGTGCCAGTCCTCTGGCGGTGTGAAAACCAATCCCGCGGCTGCTGCCTGTAACAAGTATATTTTTCCCTCTCGCTGACCATTCAGATTTCATTTTGAGAATATCCTTTTTATCATTGTTTAAGTCAGGTTATAACCTAGTGCTTTGAACTTATTAGCTTTGTCAAACTTACTGCCAGTTTTGCTGAATAAAATCTACCAGATGTTTTTGATGATGGCGGTATGATAGTATTAATTCTAAGCCATTATTTTTCATAAATGATATTAACATGATCACGTTTTTCAAGAAAATTCTTTGTAGAATAGGCTTGCATGATCTGGAAGGTTGTGTCTGTCGGCGATGTGGTGAGGTCCGGCATGATTTTTCCATGACCCGAGAAGAATGGGAGGAAACACCCGGTGCCTGGAATTCTGACTTCGGTGGATACGATTATATCGTTAGAAAGTATTTGGAATGCGGTCGTTGCGGAAAGAGAAAATTCAAAGGGGAATGGATCGTTTATGACTGAGTTATTCCAAGTTATCAACGACCAATGAGAACCACATGGGGTCTCCTGACCACGCACAAAGAGGTGATGGAGGTTTGACTGGCCTAGATTTACCAGCATTTCGCTGTTAAATTACAAAAGAAACCAGGTAAACACCAATCCCGCCTAAAACGGTCAGAATCCAGAGAAAGATTGTTGTCCGCATCAGCCAGATGGGTTTTTGTGGAGGGAGGCTCTCAAACCAATACATCCGTGTGACAGTGTAGGTCATTAATAGCTGGGTCAATCCACCTAATATCCCATGAAAAACGGGCACGTTGGCAAAAAGCCCACTTGCCAATTTCTCCGTTCCCTGGACCACACCCAGCCAGGAAGGAATCATGATTAACAAAACCGGTAACCAGTTGAGTATGGCAGCTGTCGCCATGACGGGACAATGGGTTGAAAATTTCTTTCGCTTGGCTTGTATGCCCCCGAAGGCTGCAACTAGACCAAGCAGAATGGTGGATACCAGAGAAATATCTGACAAGAATGATGCTTCAGTTCCTAAAAACCCATTCATTTTAGATCTCCTTTTACTTGAATTTCCAAATCAGTTCGTATTTAACATTTTAATTCATTTTTCTGAGGGAGTAGATCGGAATATCATAAAACCAATCTGGCGATCATGCTGCTGATAAGCCTTAGAGATTGTGTCTCCTGAATCAATGCGGAAATACGCAGAGTGGAAAAAATGCAGTAAATTCCCATATGTACTCGTCCTTACAGGAGGTTAGGTAGTCGCGCTGAAGAAATAACTAAGAATAATAAGTTCAAAAAAACCAGTAGTAACTTTGGAAGATCCCCGGGATTTTAGCATCACATTTCCTCATCAAAATTCACGATTAAAATCCCGGGGGTCTTAAGCTTAGTGACTTGCTGAATAGGTCTGTAGGAGATTTATTGCACTACTCATTAGTAACTTCTATAAAAAGAAATTTTGTATTCGCACTGAGGACACCAGCGCGAACAATCCCATTATTTGATCGCATTGGGTCTCCTGACCCAATGCGGAAATGTGCAGAGAGGAAAAAATGCAGTAAATGACTATATGCGCTGGTGAGGACACCAGCGCGAACGAAGACAGGAGGACAGCAGCGCGAACGAAGACAGTGAGGACCCCAGCGCGAACGAAAACAGTAAGGACACTAGCGCGAAAATAGAGAGAATACACCAGTCCGAACAAACGGAATGGGAGCACAAGTGAGAACAATCCCATTATTTGATCGCATTGGGTCTCCTGACCCAATGCGGAAAGAGGGTATGCGTTATATGGTGTTATAAGATTTAGACTTGCTGATCCTTCAAGAACGCTTCTCTGCAGATGTGATTGGAATTTTTGGCTGTAAGTGGGTAAAATTCACCAGGTATATGATCGATCAAGAAATCATTCACTTCGAATGATTTGGTTATTATTAAACGAATAGTAAATCATTGTTTTATTGACTCCATGTCGGATAAAACTTGAGAGGAATTCATAAATGTCAGATGTGAGTAAAGATTTAGTCATCACAGCCCTCAGACAGGTTCAAGACCCGGAACTGCGCAAAGACCTGGTGACTTTGAATATGATTAAAGATGTTGAGATTGATAAGTCAGAAGTATCTTTTACGATTGAATTGACAACCCCTGCATGTCCCTTGCGTCAGCAGATCCAGAGGGATGCAGAAAACGCTGTCCTGGCGATTGACGGGGTTGAATCAGTCAATGTCACCATGAGCGCCCGTGTTCCCGAAGATAAGAAGATTAAAGACCTGACGATCAAAAATATTATCGCTATTGGTTCTGGTAAAGGTGGTGTGGGAAAGTCGACTATCGCTGTCAACCTGGCAGTAGCCCTGGCGGAATGCGGGGCCAAAGTGGGTTTGATGGATGCCGATATCTACGGCCCCAATGTCCCCATGATGATGGGAGTCCAAGCACTGCCGCCCACCCCGCAAGGAAAAAAGATCCAGACGGCTGAAGCCTATGGTGTAAAAGTAATGTCAATAGGTTTCATGGTCACCGCTGGGCAGCCTTTGATTTGGCGTGGGCCCATGCTTCATTCAGCCATCAAACAATTCTTGATGGATGTTGATTGGGGGGAATTGGATTACTTGATTGTGGACTTGCCTCCCGGTACAGGGGATGTGCAGCTTTCTTTGGTTCAAACGGTTCCTCTGAGTGGTGGTGTAATCGTCACCATGCCCCAGCAGGTTTCACTGGATGATGCTGCTAGGGCTGTTTCGATGTTCAAGAAAATGGAAGTGCCGATCCTGGGCGTCGTTGAAAATATGAGTTATCTCCCGATGGAAGATGGCACTCTCAGGAGAATATTTGGTGAAGGGGGTGGTGAAGAATTAGCGAGGATCGCGGGTGCGCCGCTTCTGGCGAATGTCCCCATTGATGAGAATATTCGGATAGGCGGTGACCGGGGGGATCCGGTCGTTGTCGCTGAACCCGAATCACCAGGTGCAAAAGCGATGAATGCATTGGCTCAATCGGTCGCTGCTCGTATGAGTATAGAAATTCGTGGTTGATTCTGCGTTCAACAGATCAATCCTAAAGGTTATAATCTAATCATGAGTCAAAATCACATTATTGGTGTTCAGTTTGAGCCTGTAGGTAAGAATTATTATTTTGACGCGTCACGTTTTCCCGATCTTGAACCAGGTGATCCTGTTGTAGTGCGAACAAGCCGCGGGCTGCAGCTGGCGAAAATCAACCAGGTCAATATTGATGTGGAGGATTTGGACCTGAAGTCATTTAAATCCATTGAACGTCCTGCTACGCCGGCAGATTTGCTGCGTCGCAAAGCCTTTGCCTTGAAAGAAAAAGAAACTGAGGAAAAAATTCGGGAATATCTCAATGAAAACGACTTGAGTGCGATCAAAATTATCTCGATTGAATATTCACTGGATGGGGATCGCTTATTCATCCTCTTGAATAGTGAATCTTCGGTTCACTTCAACATCAAGCGATTGCACCAGGATATTCAAAAGATGGAAAAGGGTGTCCAGTTGGAGATTCGCCAAATTGGTCCCAGGGATGCAGCCAAGTTGATCAGGGGGATGGGCGCTTGCGGGTTGGAGACGCGCTGCTGTGCGAAATTTCTAACTGAATTTTCCTCGATTTCCATCAGGATGGCGAAGACCCAGGACATTTCCCTGACCCCTTCTGAGATCACAGGTATGTGCGGTCGTTTACGCTGCTGCCTGATGTATGAATATGACCAGTACGTAGAGGCGATCAAGACCTTGCCCAAACGTAAACGTAAGGTCACCACACCAATGGGCGAAGGTCGTGTTGTCCAAATCCTGCCATTACGTCAGGCTGTTATCGTGGATCTTCCGGAAATTGGCCCCCGGCAGTTCTCCAAAGAAGAACTTGATCGGGCAGAAAAGATTGCTCGAGGTGAAAAGGTTGACACTGATTCGAGTGCTGACAACAAGCCCGGTGTTCAAGTCAGCCGTCCAGAAGATCAACAAGTCACCCGTGATGATCGAAACCAACGAAGCCGTCGATCTTCCAATCGCGGCAAGGGGCGGCGGTCCCGGCGGTCAAACTAAGGGTATCGATTCGCATTTTTTATTGAGGTTTCATTATGGAATCAATTGAGGATTGGGAAAAACAAAATCAAATCCTTGTTATTCTAGCGCATCCGGATGATCCGGAATTTTTTCTGGGCGCATCCATCGCCCGTTGGATAAAAGCTGGCCATGAAGTTCGCTATGTGCTGCTGACAAAAGGGGACAAGGGGGCACAGGATGAATCCCTGTCAGCAGAAGAAGTGGGTAATATCCGTGTCAATGAACAGAATAAGGCGGCAAAATCTTTAGGCGTTACATCTGTTGAGTATTTTGATTATGAAGATGGATATCTGTTTCCTGATTTGGATATGAGAAAAAGGGTTGTACGTGTGATACGGAAATATCAACCTCATATCTTGGTTACTTGCGATCCTGCCAACTTATTCCCGAGCCAACAATATATCAATCACCCTGACCATCGAAATGCCGGGCAAGTTGTCGTGGATGCTGTTTTTCCGGCTGCTGGCAACCCTTTCTTTTTCCCCGAACTCGTTAAAGAAGGTTACCAGCCCCATGAAGTTGAGGAAGTTTGGATGAGCCTAACCAACCTGCCCGATGTCAAACTTGATGTAACTGAACATTGGGATGATAAAATCAAGGCATTAAAATGCCATGCATCCCAAATAGGCGACCCAAGAGCTTTTGAAAAAAGGATGTTGGAGCGAGTAAAGAAGAATAAAGAAATTCAATTTAAGTATGAGGAACAGTTCCGTGTGATCAAGTTCAGGAGGAAAGAGGCGTGAATTTACTATCAGAAGCATTAGCGCTCAAAGAGGAAACCATCCGTTTGCGACGTGACTTCCACCGACATCCGGAATTGGATTTAGATGTACAGCGTACTGCAGGGATTGTCGCAAAGACATTAACAGATCTGGGTTTGAAGGTGACAACCGGGCTGGCAAAGACTGGCGTGGTGGGAATGCTGCATGGAAGCACAGACTCCCCCGTTCTCTTGATGCGCTTCGACATGGATGCGCTGCCCATTCTAGAAGAGACAGGTGTGTCCTATGCTTCGGAAAACCCGGGGAAAATGCATGCTTGCGGGCATGATAGCCATACAGCGGTAGGTTTGAGTGTGGCGAAAATTCTTGCATCAAAACGCACTGAATTAAAAGGTACCATCAAATTTGTCTTTCAACCTGGGGAAGAGGGAGCAGGGGGGGCGCAATTAATGGTGGCGGATGGTGTCCTTGAAAATCCCCGGCCAGATTACTCCCTGGGAATGCATGTCTGGAATGAGAAACCTGTGGGCTGGTATGCCTTGAAACCCGGTCCAACCATGGCAGGTGCCCAGATCTTTACGTTAACCTTAACGGGTAAAGGCGGGCATGGGGCTTCTCCCCATCAAACAGTAGACCCTGTGGTTGCTGCAGCCCAAATCATCACAGCGCTGCAAACAATCCCATCTCGAAACGTCAGCCCATTGGAAAGTGCTGTTGTCACCGTAGGAAAAATTGATGCCGGAACAGCGTTCAATATCATTCCGCAGCAAGCTGTCCTTGAGGGCACAATCCGCACATTCAAGCCGGAAGTGACCAAAAAAGTCAATGACCGGTTTTATGAGATTATTAATAACATCTCGGCTGCGATGAACTGCACAGCAAAAATTGATTTAATGCAGGTCACCTACCCGGTGATCAATGACCCGGACCTTTCCGCTTTGATGGCTTCTGTGGTAAACACGATCGATCCGAATGCTAAGATCGATAAGGAACACCAAACGATGGGATCAGAAGACTTTTCGTTTATGATGCATGATATCCCAGGCTGTTTTATTTTTGTTGGCTCAGCAAACCCGGAAAAAGGTTTGGATTATCCTCATCATCACCCAAAGTTTAATATTGATGAGGCGTGCTTGCCTTTCGCGGTCGCCGTTATGGCACAGGGGGCGATGGAGATCCTAGAAAAGAAACCTAAGTCTGAATAACGCGATTTTCGACATTGATGGTCCTGAAACCCATTTGTTGCAGGTTAAAATTCTTTAAGGGAAAAGTATTTTGAGTAACCCCCAAAATCTTAATACCAAAATCAAATCGATTTCATTAAAAACAATTCTAACAACATGGTTGCCGTTGGTAGGAAGTTGGTTAATAATGAGCATTGAGCTTCCCACCATCAATGCCATTGTGGCGCGTTTGCCGGAACCAGAAATCAATTTGGCAGCTTATGGGGGTGTTGTTTTTCCAATTGCTCTGGCCATAGAAGCACCTGTGATCATGCTGCTGGCAGCCTCTACGGCACTCAGCAGGGATTGGCAGTCCTACCAGCGGCTTAA
>Ga0207796_1000833_pt1 | contig 11301 bp, 10 predicted proteins | sample Pon1CUnioCityCA_6_FD_187274 | JGI IMG/M metagenome (GOLD analysis project Ga0207796, IMG submission 187274) | Marine sediment microbial community from Union City, CA, USA - Pond 1C Sediment 1 (SPAdes) | ecosystem: Environmental > Aquatic > Marine > Intertidal zone > Salt pond sediment ...
TGGAAGTCCTCCATGATGGAGGTGGTCAGAGGGCCGATGAGGAGCTTGTCGGCCTGGTGCAGGAGCATGAACAGGAATAATACGAGGGCGACGAACCAGCGATAGCGAGATGTCATGGCGCCTCCTTGGGCGTATGATTGGGTGTGACGGTGACCAGGCCTTGTCAGCGTGGACGACGGTGCAGACCCGGACGGCGCTGGCAGAGCACACGACTGCTTTGTGGCAAACTCGCACGAGTTGTCTGACTTGTGAAGAGGCAAGGCTCGGTCAGTATACTTTGCGGGGCGCGTCGTGTCAAGAGGCTCAGTGGATGCGTGCGCTTGTCCGGAATGTGCTTATGTGTTACCCTTGCGCTTTGGAGACCGTCCCCATCGTGTGGGATAGGTTTGCGAAAGGCTGAGGGTGTTGGCGCTTGGCGGGGAGGCGTGGGAGGGTTTCATGTCCCCTATGGTGGCTGACGGCCCTTGTGTATCGAGCTGAAGTTATCGGGATGAAGAGAGACGAGGAGGATAGTCTGTGAGCGAATCTTTGATCAAGTTGACCCGGGGTGTGCCCCCTGAGGAGAGCTTTCCCGTCGACCAGCTGCAGGCGTGCGCTGAGTACGCCCTGCTGGTGCACGGCTATGAGGTCCTGCAGTATGGCAAGTCTCGCGGCTACCCTGAGCTGCGCGAGTTGATCGCGGAGGAGAAGGGGGTGGACTCGAGTCGCATCATCGTCGGGCAAGGATCTCTGCAGCTGCAGGATCTCTGTGCCCGCATGCTGGTCGAACCAGGCCAAGTCGTCTGCGTGGAGGAGCCGACCTACGATCGCACGCTGCGGATCTTCGAGCGCGCCGGGGCGCATGTGGTGGGGTTTCCTCTGGAGGAAGACGGCGTCGACGTGGATGCCGTGGCGAGGCAGTTGGAGGGACGAGATCATCCCGTTCTCTTCTATCTGATTCCGGATTTCCAGAATCCCAGTGGCACGGTGCTTTCGGAGGCCAAACGAAGGCGCGTTGTCGAGCTGGCGCGAACCTACGACTTCTGGATCATCGAGGACGTTCCCTATCGCAAGCTGCGCTATCGTGGTGAGGATCTTCCATCGCTCTTCCGGCTGGGCTCCGAACGTGTATTGCAGATGTCGTCCTACAGTAAGCTGATCAGTCCAGGTCTGCGAGTTGGCTACGTTGTCGCCCCGGAGTCGCTAGCGGATGATCTGGCAAAGATGGCGGAGGATACGTATATCAACGCTAGCTACCTGAACCAGGCCATCGTCGCTGAGTTTATCCGGCGTGGTTGGCTGAAACCCCAGATTGGTGAGCTGAAGGGGCTTTACGAGCCACGTCTCTATGCCACCTTGGAGGCCCTGGAGGAGCGTATGGCCGATGTCGCGACGTGGCGTGAGCCTGATGGAGGCTTCTTCGTGGGCGTGACGCTCAATGGTGCTGTTGACACCGATGCGTTGTTGCGGCGGGCGCGCGAGGCGAATCTGGCGCTGACGGATGGGCGTGGCTTCTTCGTCAACCAGTCAAACGGCAGCCGTTTCGTTCGACTCCCCTTCTGTGCGCTGACGCCGGAGGAGGTCCAGGAAGGTGTGGCGCGCTTGGGGACGGTGGTCCGCGCGCTGTCATAGATAGTGGAGGCTGCTGACCATTGCCGACGAGGGTTCTGCGGCTACCCGAATCCGGCCGATCGGCAGCCGTGTTTTCTGATTGGTGAGGGGCGAGAGAGCGAATGATGCACGCTCAGCCCACTGGTCTAGGATGGTGTTAGAGACGCCGGCGGATCTGCTCTGTCGAGCGGGGCGCACCCGGACCCGTGAGCCAACTCCTGGAATGCTCGCTGAATCGCTCTATCGCTGATTCGTCGTTCGTCTAGGGACGCTCGTAGTTGGGTGCCTCTTTGGTGATGACCACGTCGTGCGGGTGACTCTCTCTTAGGCCAGCCGCGGTGATGCGGGTGAAGCGCGCCCGTTGGCGCAGCTCATCCAGCGTCCGACAGCCACAGTAGCCCATGCCCGAGCGTAGGCCACCCTGGAGCTGATGGAGAAGGTCGCTGAGGGGCCCCTTGTAAGGTACCATACCCTCAATCCCTTCGGGGACCGGCTTTCGCTCATCAGCCTGGAAGTAGCGATCGGCTGTGTTCTCCTTCATAGCCCCCAGAGAGCCCATACCTCGATAGGCCTTGTAAGTTCGACCTTCATAAAGGATTCTCTCCCCGGGACTCTCCTTGGTGCCGGCGAACAGGCTCCCTATCATCACGGCGTGCGCTCCGGCAGCGATGGCCTTGGCAATGTCGCCAGAGTACTTGATCCCGCCATCGGCGATGACGGGTACGCCATGGGGCTCGGCGGTCGCAGCGCATGCTGCTATGGCCGTGATCTGGGGCATGCCGGCACCGGTGACGACGCGGGTGGTGCAGATGGATCCGGGACCCACACCGACCTTGACCGCGTCGCTGCCGCGCTCAATGAGGGCGCGCGCTCCCTCCTCTGTCACCACGTTGCCGGCGATGATGTCGGTTTCCGGGAACCAAGCCCGGAGCCGCTCCAGCGTTTTGAGGACGCCGTGGGAGTGCCCGTGAGCTGAGTCGATGACCAGGACATCCACCTGGGCCTCCACCAGAGCCTGAGCGCGGTCATGCAGATCGTCCCCTGTCCCGACGGCGGCCCCAACACGCAGGCGTCCCAGCTCATCCTCGCAGGTGTGGGGGTGTTCGATGCGCTTCAGGATGTCCTTGACTGTGATGAGCCCTTGCAGCGCGTAGTCCTCATCGACGACGAGAAGCTTCTCGATCCGATGGCGATGGAGGATTCTCTTGGCCTCATCCAGGGTCGTTCCGACGGGGACGGTGATCAAATCCTCCTTTGTCATCAGGTCACGGATCGGTCGGTCGAGGTTGTCCTCGAAGCGCAGATCTCGGTTGGTGAGGATGCCTACCAGGGAGTCGTCTTCCTCGGTGATGGGGATACCAGAGATGTGGTATCGCGCCATCAGGTCGAGGGCCTCTCGGATGGGGCGATCGGGAGGGAGGGTGATGGGGTCGACAATCATACCGCTTTGCGATCGCTTCACCGTCTCCACCATGCCCACTTGCTCTTCAATGGATGTGTTGCGGTGCAGGACGCCGATGCCTCCCTCACGCGCCATGGCGACGGCGAGGTGGGCCTCGGTCACGGTGTCCATGGCTGCGCTGACGATGGGACAGTTCAGGTCGATGTGCCGCGTCAATTGCGTGCGTACGTCGGTATCACGGGGCACCACCGAAGACTCAGCTGGGATCAGCAGGACATCGTCGAACGTCAAGGCCTCAGCGCCATACTTGTCATGCCAATTCATGGTCTCCTCCTTTGGCTCGTGCATCAGCTTGGGATCTGATAGGAGCACTGTGCCCACTTACCCTGACCCGTAGAGATAAGGCTATTCTACTATTTTGTGCGACGAGGGCAAACATCCTCTCCTTCGAGGGTGTGCGACGCGCCTGGGCTCGTGACGTTGTGCCAGCGGCGTTCGTAGGATATAATGTAAAGGGTTTGGCCTGGTTGTCGAGAAGCACGCAGAGATACCCGTCTTCGTTATTCTACAGGTGATCAGACTTCGGTGAGCGTGGTCGTTCTCTCCTGCCTACTTGGTATCCTGATGGCCGCGACTGCCCATCTTGGCTGCAAAGTAGCGGAGCGTCGTGCACGCCAGGATTATCGTGAACTGGTAGGTGACGACCCTGACGTGCCGCACGATGGCTGGGAGGAGATACGGCCCCTGGTGGGCCGCTGGGGCTGTCTCCTTGCGGCACTGGAGTTTCTGAGAGGTGTAGGTTTTTTGGTCGCTCTTGGAGCCGGGCTGTATCTGATCGTTGGCTGACGGTCTCGGTTCTTGAACACTGCTGTGCTGCGAGCCTCATATCCTGGGGTAAACGGCGATCAACGGAGAGACGGAAAGGAGAAGAAATGGCCCGACAGCCTAACCTAGATCCAGATCCCTTTTTCCTAGAGGGAGGTCCAGTTGGCGTGTTGCTGATTCACGGCTTCACCGGGTCTCCGCCGGAGATGCGCCTCATCGGCGACTACCTGCATGGGCGAGGCCTCACCGTCTCCGCGCCGCTGCTGCCGGGTCACGGTGCCACGCCGGAGCGGATGAATCAATGCCGCTGGAGCGATTGGACGGGCCATGCGGAGGCGGTGCTCGTCGACCTTCAATCCCGCTGCGAGGTCGTTTTCATCGGCGGTCTCTCGATGGGTTCGCTGATCACCACCTACCTAGCGGCCCAGCACCGTCCACGGGGTGCCATACTCTACTCCCCGGCCTTCAAGGTGGCCAATCCGCTCATTCGTCTCACGCCTGTGCTGAAGCATGTGATGCCCAAGAAGGCCAAGTCTGATGAGAGCGACTACACCGATCCTGACGCAGAGGAGCGTACGTGGAGCTACGAGTCCTTTCCCTCTTTCGCTGCCCACGAGCTTCTGAAATTGATCCAGCGCAGTGATGCTCTGCTTCCCCAGGTAACCTGTCCCCTTCTGATTATCCACAGCACCGGCGACGCGACCATTCGGGCGGACAGCGCGCGCCATGCGTACGAGCGGGCCGGCTCCGCTGACAAGGAGGTGGTGACCCTCCATAACTCTGGTCACGTCATTACGGTGGACAGTGAGTGGAGCACGGTTGCGGAGAAGACCCATGCCTTTATTCAGGACCACATGCCGGGGGAGGGCTGAGCTTTGCCAGACTTGTTTGTATTGATGCCTGCTTTGGAGTGCGCGTCGCATCCGCTGCTGACCGACCGTCGGATCACCGCTGTCGGCGTCTCGGCCGTTCTCTACGACGAACGATCTTTCTTGTTCGAGGTGACGCATCCGCGCCATTGGGCGCGGACCGCCGATGGAGGGCGGATCGTGGGGGTCGGCGGCATTGGCGGGAGGATCGAACCTGGAGAGAACGCGCTCGCTTGTCTACGCCGGGAGGTCCGCGAGGAACTGGGTGTCGATTTCTGGCTGGAGCCGGTGGCGTCCACGGCCCTGATCTATGAGGGAGAGGTAGCGGCCTGGCTCGACGTGCCAAGCGGTCTCGGTCAGGCTGCGCCCTATATGCTCAACCTGCTGCCGCCCTAGCTCGAGAGGCCGGATAGGCCCGATCACCTGGCCATCGTGACCTTCCGGGGCATTCTTCGGGAAAAGCCCCATCGAGAGGACCTCTTCGGGCTGCTGAGGATCGAGCGATCGGCGCTGGAGCCTTTCTTCGCACGGCCTCAGTGGCCATTAGGCGAGGCAATGGCTCTGCTGGGCCTGGCGTTCGACCTGAAGTCGGCTCTACCGTCCGGCTCAGTGCTTCGTTCCACCCTCACAGGGCGCGCCTTCCAGGTGCTGCTTAGGCACACGTCAGCTCCATAGGAAGCGGACGACGCTACGACGGCGCTTTTCGCGAACGGCTATCCACACGCTAGAACCGGCGGGCTGTCAGGGGCAGATACACCTCGATCAGCTCGAACTCGTACGCTCCGACGTCGCACCTGGCTGTGTCGTCGAAGTCGCCGTCCATGGGACGGGCTATGCCGCGCTGGTCGGTGGCCGGGCAGCCGACCTCGGGGCCTGCATCGATGGCCGGGCCGCCGCCGTGGAGAGCATGCGTCCAGGGAGTCTGCCCTAAGCTCGTCGGAAGGCCGCCGTTGTCCTGCAGGGGGCCGAGTTGGGGATTGGTATCGGTCAGGTCACCAGTGGACCCGAAGCCGCAGGTGTCGCCGCCGTCCAGGTTGTGACCAGCGGAGTGGCGGGCGCCCTCGTTGAAGCAGCTGGCATTGGCGTTGTCGGCAACGATGGTATCTATGAGGATGATGGCGCCGTAGTTGCTAATGTCCCCGGGGCTGCCGCGGGACTGTAAGGGGCATCCACTGTGCCGTTGCACGCCGTGTCGTTCCCGTCGGGTCGCACGTAGATGGGGGATGCCGCCCGAACCTGCGCGAGGCCGGCGCTGAGCCAGAGCTTGGCGGTCATGCTGAGCAGCCCCAGAGCTGTGGCGAGGCCGAGGACTGTCAATCTGGTCGTTCTTCTGTTGTTAACAATGTATCCTCATGGATTCCTCGTTGTCTACAAGTCGGGACTCTTCGTCTCAGGCGTATAGTCCCAGGGACGGCCTGCCGGGAACTACGCATTGGGGTTCTGTCAATGTCGTATGATAAGCGGCAGGTAGATGTGCCTCAACACAAACTCGTCGGCGCCAAGGTCGGGATGGTCACCCGTCGGCCGTGCGTCCCCATCGATGTCTGTGGCCACGTCTGTGCTCACGCCCTCGTCAATGGCCGCTGAGCTTGCGGTCAGGTGATAGCCGTCGGCGGCGAAGGCGGGATCGTCGGCATAGTCGGCGGTGTGTTCGACGGTGCCCGCACCGTCCCTGTCTGTGCCGTTGGCGTGCCACAGTGTGGCGTTCAGGGTGGCCGTGTTGCCCGCAGTCACTGTGATGCCCACCGTATGGCTGACCAGGATGGTGTTGGTCATTCCAACGGTGACATCATAGTTGCCAAAGACGCAGACCCCGCTGCCATCTCCACCCCTGTTACGGGCGATGGTCGTGTGCAGCAGCCGGAGAGAGGACCGGCCCATGTAGATGCCGGGGCCGAGCCCTGTGTCTTGGTTGACAGTGTTATCGGCCACCACAGTGTTGTTGAGAATGGAGTCGTTGTACCAGAAGTACAGCCCGCCCCCTTGCCGGCTCGTGGTGTTGCCGGTGACGAGGTTGCCGGCCAAGGTGGAGGCGCTGCCGTATAGGGCCAGTCCGCCACCATAGGAGGAGACGGAATTGCTAGTGACGGTATTATCGTTCAGGGCAGCGGCGCTCCAATAGACAGCGACTCCGCCACCGTAGCTAGCAGCGTTGCCGGTGACGGTGTTGCCGCTGAGCGTGGCGTCGCTGCTATTCAGTAACACCCCGCCGCCCCAGGTGCCGCCGCTGTAGGTGGGGGCTTTGTTGCCACTCACAGTATTGCCGTTCAGCGTCGCGGGGCTATAGAGCAGTTCCATTCCCCCGCCCCCGTCACCAGCGGTGTTGTTGCTGACGGTGTTACTATTCAGGATGGCGGAGCTGTACCAGAGGTACAACCCGCCGCCGCGGTCGGCGGTGTGACTGTAGACCTGGTTGCCGCTGATGACCGGAGTGGCATCTTTGATGTAGACGCCGCCGCCCACGTCGCCCCACTCGAAGGGTCCTAGTCCCGTGGCGTCGCCATCGGTGAGGCGCAATCCCTCGACGATGGGGGTGATACCGTTGCCCACGATGACCATGACCCGGCCCTGGCCTCCAGCGTCCAGGATGGTGGGGAGTGCCTCCGGATCGGGTAGGTCCCAGTCCGTGCTGCTGTAACCGCCCTGAATCGTGATGCTCTTAGTGATGGCGACGATCTGGGTGGCGGTGAAGGTGGCGGTGTCTAAGCTGGGGATGTGATGCAGATCGGTGTAGGTTCCCTGGGCCACCTTAATGACGTCGCCAGGCTGAGCCGCGTCGACGGCGGCCTGGATGGATGAGTAGGCGCACCCGCTGGGGCAGACGCGATGCTCGCCCGCGGGTGCTGCCGGCGCGGCGGATGCCCTGCTGCTCAGCGCTCCCAACGTGATCGTGGCGACGGCACCGGCTATCAGCAGGGTGATCACCAGAACAAGGATGCGGTTGTCCATGTCAATTCCTCCATTCTCTTCTCTCTATTCACGCTCTTCTACCTGGAGCCAGACGATGGTGCGACCTCGCTCATCCAGCCCCTGGATCTCGATCAGTAGCTCAGCCGCGTCCTTTCGCCAGCGCTGATGGGGTAGGGTGACCATGGCCTCCGTGGGCGCCTGCCGGCGCCAACCCTGATCTTTCAGCCAGACGGTGTAGAAGTCGAATAGCTCGGGTTCGAGCATGCTGGTGACGAAGCCTAGGTTGACCCCCTCGGCAACGGAGATGATCTCGGCGTCATCGGGCAACGGGAGGGAGTTCCAGAGGGCTGCTTCGTTGACGGTTGATGCGGTTTCCGTCGGATTCCTTGACATCTCGTGGGGCAGGCAGCCCCAGGCTAGGACAAACAGGAGCACCAACAAGATTGATAGCTGCTTCAAGGTTCGTCGGTTCATCGCTCGTTCTCCCTATCGGTTGCTGAAGGGTGATCCATCCGCCCAGCGCCGTAGGCCTGTCGACACGGGGGGCGTGGTCTTCTGACCAAGGCCCCCACCTCCCGTCTACCGATCCATCGCTTCCTAAGGACGGTGTGGCTTCGTCGCGAGCCCAAGAGGCGCGCGGTGCCAGAGGCGTCAAGGAGCCAGCGATGGGTACCTCCGAGATAGCGAGGCTCGATTGGAACGAGATGTCACCCACGAGGAAGCTGCTCGGACTGGACGTATCTGTCTCCGCACGGAAGTGGACGGTGACGGTGTGCCCGCCATAGGGACTCATGTCGATGGACAGGAACGCCCAGTCGTTTGTGTTGTTGGACGCATACAGATCGCCCCCCGGGCTATCGATTCCGCTGATTCAAGGTCTACGAGACGCGCCCGACCAGCGGTAAGTAGATGCGATAGGATTCCTTCAGATTGCCCCAAGTCGCGCCGCTAAGCCTCACGTGTGCGAGCAGGGAAACGATGCTGCCCGTGTCCAGGCTGCCATCGCCGTTGACTCTGACCTTGTCGAGAGCCGTGCTGTCCGCAGAATCGAGATAGTATGAGTAGAGCAGCCAGTCGCCGCTTGGACTCCAGCCGTGCAGGCTGACGTTGTAGAGGGTATAACCCGTGTCAAGAAAGGTGATCCCGCCCAGGTAGCCTCCACCTGTCGCGTCGTAGACGAAGATATGGGTCTGCCATCCAGAGCCAAAGTCATAGCAGGCTTTTAAGGCGACCTTGCTTTCGTCGGGCGACCAGAAGACCTCCTGTGCTCCGCACCAGGTAGTGCCCGCTTCCTTCATGTCCACCCGCAGCTGCAGGTTGTTGCCGTCCTTGTCGGCGACGTACAAGCCTCGATTCGTAGGGCAACCCGTCCCATAGTCCATGATGGCCAGCCTGCCGGAGCTGGGCGCGACGTCGAAGCCGTCTACGTCAGGGATCGTGCAACTCCCCGCCGCTGTGTAGACGTTGACATAGCGCGAAGCGCTGACGTCTGTCCATTGGATCTGATTGATGCCCAATGTGTGGTAGATGCGGTCACCGTGAACGACCGGGTTCTGAAACTCCATCCACGAATCGGAGCCCGGGACCAGCTTCGTCGTCCAGGGAGATACAGTGGACACAAGAATCTCTTCGGCATCGAAATGACTGGTGTCTCCAGGCTCGTAAGCCACGATCCAGCGCCTGCCTTCCGGGACGTCCTCGAAGCGGAAAGAGCCGTCAGCCTTCGAGTATGCCAGATCCGACCCTTCGAGAAAGATGGGTGCATTGATCCACGGATCTCCGTTTGACTTCTCAACTGTACCCTCGACGACGCCATAGGGCCCTGGCTGGTTCCACTGACCGGAATTGACGTCCGGAGTGATCTGATCCCACCAAGTCCCGTCGGAGGCAATGCGGAAGAGATTACGACTGGCCGGCGTCCACAAGTAGCCGCTGTCGGAGCTGAAGTGGATTGTGACGCCGTCGGGTGCCACGCGCGGCTGCCAGATGCGGCCATCGGCATCCTGGGAGTGGTTGTGGAAGTCGAAGAGCCTGGTCTGACCACTACCGTTGGTAGTCAGAGTATAAAGCGTGTCATCTGTCCAGAGATCATTGGCTATCGAAATGAGTATCCTCTCCTGGGGCGGCGCTGTGCTAGCCGTCATTGATGCGCTAGTACCTCCTGCCAGCCCGACGAATGTCAACAGACTGACCATGACAACGGTTGGGAATAGAGGCTGCCCTTGTCTCGGCAATCGGAACAGGGTATTCATCATTCTCCTCTTCTACTCGTTTGTTCTGTTCTTCGCTATCCTGTCTTTCGCCGCCGCCAGGGAAGCAACCTGGTGACTTGGTCCCAAAGCAGGATGACGCCCCCCACGACGGCGACCACGATGCTGCCTACACAGAAGAGGAAACCTCCCGTACGGTGCCGGGCGATATAGCTAGGTCTTGTGCCGCGAGCGATGAAGTCGACCTCAATCTGGGGATGCTCGGGGCCGGCGACCACCACGCCCACGACGATGACGGGGTCGCCGGCCGCGAGGCCCTTGTACCGGTTCGTGCTAGGTTCGCCGAACGCTTCTTCCTCTTCGACGGTGTGCGCGTCCTCCAGCTCGTAGTCGTCGTTGCCAACTTGCACCAGACCGCCTGGCAGCTTCAGGAGGAGCGGCGGCGTCACCCGGGCGAATACTGACCAGCTTCCCGGATCGCCCTCCTCATCGATCTTGCGCCATTCGTGTACGTAGGCCACGAAGCCGTGGGACTGGACTGGGTTGCGGTCGCTGAGGCGCCCCTCGAGCAGAACCTCCGTGCCCAATCGGGTGCTCTCAAGCAGAGCTGCTGTGACCGGTGCGAGCCTCCGGACCCGGTTAGAAGCCCTGATAGCGGAATAGAAGGTCAGCAGGCCGCACAGAAGGGCGCCGCACACGAACAGCAATCCAAAGATAGGAAGAAACTTGCGGTTGGTCATTTACTCACTGTAATTGCGCACCACCAGTGGCAAGTAGACGTACGTCCCCCCGATCTGTATGTCGTGGGAATCGTTCTTCGAGCCGCCGCAGTTGCTGGCGCTGACGGTGATCTGATAGTCGCCCGCCTGGTTCCAGCGGTACGTCGCGCTGGCTGTGCTCTGCCCGCTCACCAGTCCGTCGCTCGACCAGACGTAGTCGACGGGTGTGGTAGCATTCGACGGCTGCACGCTGGCGGTGAAGACGAGGTCGACGTCGGTATCGCCCGATGTGGGGCCGCTTATGGTGACCCCGGCGATTGGATTGGGACAGCTCGGCTGCTCGCTGAGGGTGATGGTATGCTGGTCCGTGGCGGAGCCACCGCAGTTCTCAACACTCACGCTTATCGTATGATCGCCGGTTGTGGTCCAACGGTACGTTGCGTTGGCTGTGTCCTGACCGCTGACCAAGCCATGGCTCGACCAGGTGTAGGTGATCGGTGTCGTGGCGTCGCCCGGGTCGACCGAAGCGGCGAAGGCGTAGTCGGCGTTGGTGTAGCCCGAGCCTGGCCCAGTGACGGAGACGCCAACGACGGGCTTGGGACATGGCGTGCTGATGGCCACTGTCTGGCTGTCGCTGAAGTCCTGTTGGCCGCAGTTGCGAGCGGTGACCTGGACGGACTTGGAGCCGGCGCCGGTCCAGCGGTAGGTGGCGCTGGCGGTCCCCTGACCGCTGATCAGGCCATCGCTCGACCACGTGTAGTTCACGGGCGCGGTGG
>Ga0207796_1000834_pt1 | contig 11299 bp, 6 predicted proteins | sample Pon1CUnioCityCA_6_FD_187274 | JGI IMG/M metagenome (GOLD analysis project Ga0207796, IMG submission 187274) | Marine sediment microbial community from Union City, CA, USA - Pond 1C Sediment 1 (SPAdes) | ecosystem: Environmental > Aquatic > Marine > Intertidal zone > Salt pond sediment ...
GGATGAAGGGGAAAGTACACAAACCGCCGCCGATTTAATTGGCGGATGGGATTATGATAAATTGTGATGGGGCACTGCAGACCACTTGGGAGTCTCAGACTAATTGAGGTTGTTCCGGCTTGGCATGTTCCTTCCAGGCTTCCTTGAGGTTACCGTCTTTCAGAATGTGAAGGACTTTCATCCCTGAACTCAGTAAGGTTTGTGCCACGATGTGCTGACGATGGCAATTTGCGGGATCCCCCTCTGCACATAAGAGTGCCAGGTTATCACGCATTGAAAGCTGTAAGAGCAATTGAATCCCATCGTCGTAATTCTCCTGGGAGGTGACACTCTGTTGTTTTTGCCGGCTCTCAATCGAAGGTTTTTTACCCCCTAATTTGTGCCCAAGGTACGTATAATGAATTCGGAAAGGTCTCAGGATTTCAGAAAGGCGCGATTTATTACTCCAGGGTGCGTTGCGACTGTAGGGGATGCTGCGTATATCGATGATGTGATTGATGTTGTTCGCCTGGATGAGTGAGAGAAACCTCATAAAGGTGAGGTTGCTATGCCCAACGGTATAAATTGGTTGCGGCATACTTTATTATATAAAAAATGAGGGGTAAAAATCAACCATTTTCCAAAAAACGTTGTTCTTTCTAGTACTACAGTATGGTTTTTCCTGGTAACCAGCATATTTTCCATAAAAAATGGGTTAACTTTCGTATGATTAAGCTATAATGCTCTAATATTAGGTTTTTGTTGGTACGCTTGTGATTCATTTAAGAAGTTGAAGATTCTAATTTGTTTTGGTCCTGATATTTATTGCTGGCACTGATGATTATTCAACTAAGATGATCTTCATAAGGTATTTGTATGTTAGATCTTTCAACAGAATTTGAGGACAGCAAAAGCGACGATGTTAGGCGCAGTTTGTTGTCTAAGTCTATCCGAAAAACAATCGGGCGGCTGGCGCGTTACTTAAGTGTACGGGTGCTCACGGTTCTTCTAACCGTTGGACTGGGGCTTTATTTGACGCTGTTGATAATCAACCTGGGTGGTTATGTTGATGAGATCATGAAGGGTCAAATTGCAGAGAGCATCGGAATGATGGCGATGGGCGGGGCTTTTGATGACATCCCACAGGAAGAGCGGAATGTCTATATCGAAAATTTACGCTGGCAGATGGAAGATGCACGGGGGTTACACGAACCTCTTTCCATCCGAACAGCACGGTGGTGGTGGCATGGGATCACCTTGCAGTGGGGAAATGCTGAAAGGTTGGCATCTCTGGACCGTGAATCCAACCTGGTAAAGGATGTCATATTCAGCCGCCTCCCCTTTACGCTGCTGCTTGTGGGCGCGGCGAATGTGGTGCTTTTTTTCCTGAGCCTGTGGGTGGCAATGGTCCTTTCCAATCGAAGCGGGAAATTTTGGGATCGCATGTTAAGTTCACTCACACCGATTTCCTCTGCGCCAAGCTGGGTTCATGGCGTTTTGTTATTAGCAATTTTTGCCCTTGAATTAAGAATCTTGCCATTTAAAGGTGTTTTTGACGGCGCGCCTCCTGAAAACACATTGCAGTACATTCTGCAAATTTCCGAGCATATGGTACTGCCTGTGTTTGCAGTTGTTCTAAGTGTTATCTTTTCAAGTATCTATACCTGGCGCACATTTTTCATGGTGCATTCTGGAGAAGATTATATGGAGTTAGCTAAAGCCAAGGGCTTGCCTGATCGTGTGGTTCGAAGGCAATATCTTTTACGCCCGATTCTCCCATCGGTAATTACCAGTTTTGCCATGATGCTGATTGGTTTCTGGGAGGCGGCGATTGCCCTGGAGCTTCTCTTCCAATGGCCTGGCATGGGTGCGGTGTTTTACCAGGCGGTCTATGCTTATGATCGCCCGGTGGTAGTCGCCATTGTGGTGATGTTTGCCTACTTAATGGGTATTTCTGTCATATTGTTGGATATTGTTTATGTTATTATTGATCCCAGGGTACGAATCGGCGGAAATGGCAGATCGATGCGCGAATACGCGGTAAGACAAAAGCGTTTTTTCAAGCGCATCAAAAACTTCTTTACCAACATCTTTTCAGAATTCAAAAGAAGGTCTACGAAAAATAATTTGCGCAAGACACCTGATCTTGAAATCACACAACCCATCAGGATATCTTTTGAAAAAGAAATTGAAGATGGAATATCCCCGGATGAGGTAACAAGGCCAATTAAAATCAAGAAAAGTGAGATGGATTCAACAGTGGAAGTTGGGGAAGGGCTAACCCAGGCAGCCATTCCATCCATTAATACCATACAGGACGATCAAGGCGCAGACAATGATGAAACACGACCTGTGAAGGTTCAAACAAGCGACCCCGGTTTCATTAAATCAATTTTCAGCCCCCTGAAGCAGAATTTATTTAAATATCCAATGGCTGTTGTGGGTCTGATTGTGATTGTGTTGTTAATCTTTGTGGCTGTTGGGACAGTGATTGCCATACCCTATGATGAAGCGGTTGATTACTGGCATTCTGAAGGCTGGTTATATGCACCGAGATTGGCTCAACCTGCCTGGACGAATTTTTTCAGGCGGAATAAATTACCAGAATCGATTTATTTTAATTCCTTGGAACAAACGGATAATGTGGAAATGACAAAGGAAATTGTTCCAATCAATGAAGAAATGACAGATATTCGGATAGCTTTTGCCTATGATTTTCTAGCGGATGATTTTCCCCAAGATCTCGTGGTGTATTTTATTACAAGCTACGAAGAAAAAGCGCCATTTGCTAGTTTGATCATGCTTACACCCGATGGTAGAGAAATCGAAATTGATAGCTTTAAAGCAACACACAGGTTTGGATATATTCTATCATTTGAGGATCATGGAAGATCGCAAACTAATGGACTATCGGCTGTTCAGGAGGTTTTTGGCGATCCTCAAGCTGACTACTTGGAACCAATGCAAGGTCGTTATGAATTACAGGTAATGACAGTGATTTTTGAGAAAGGGTCAGAGGTGAATGTCGAGGGAGTGGTGCATGGCAAAGTTTTCGGTCTGTTCGGAACAGACAGTCAACGAAGAAATTTGACGATTGCAATGCTGTGGGGAACGCCAGTGGCATTAACCTTCGGGATTGTCGGTGCGGTACTCACCACAACCACCACGATCCTTCTAGCAGCGACGAGTGCCTGGTTTGGTGGGATTGTGGATGAGATTATTCAACGCATTGCAGAGATCAACATCACGCTTCCCGCGCTCCCCATCGCTGTTCTGGTGTTTATCCTCTACTCAAAGAGCATCTGGGTCATCCTGGCAATTATGATCCTGATGAATATTTTTGGAAATTCCTTGAAGGAATATCGAGCGATGTTTATGCAATTCAAAGAAGCGCCTTATGTTGAAGCCGCGAAAGCCTATGGTGCTTCTAATTGGCGGATCATCTTCCATTATTTACTGCCCCGGATTATCCAGATCATGGTACCGCAATTGGTGATTTCTGTTCCCAGTTTTGTGTTTCTCGAGGCAACCCTGGCTTACCTGGGAGTGACGACGCCCTATCTGCCAACCTGGGGTAAGGTGATCAATGTGGCGCTGCATGAGGGAACCTTCTGGGGTTATTATTACTGGGTCTTGGAACCCATTGTATTGGTGCTTTTGACAGGTTTGGCTTTTGCCTTTGTTGGTTTTGCTTTGGATAAGATCCTGAATCCCCGGTTACGAAATCTATAGGTGGGTAAGTAAATCGAATATCGTCATCCTTGTGAATTGGTTTCTCATCCTGATAAGCATAAGTTCATCCAGGGTCTCCTGATAATGGGCTGGATTTATTCTTGTTTTAAATGATTACGATATGTAGAATTCCAAAGATGATTGGATATTCTAAAAGAATTATAAAAACCTATTGTTAGTTAGTATTTGCAGCAGGTCTCTACTTGCGAAGGTGGGGACACCTTCGCAATCAAGCGCAGACGACCCGGATTTACGGTAGGGCTGTTATGAGAAAGTGTGATGGAAAAATCCCGGGGGCCTTAAGTGGGTTGTTGTGCTGAAATAGTCTTGTGCCAATTTTGTTCACCCAGGGTCTCCTGACCCTGGGCTGGATTTATTCTTGTTTTTAATTGATTACCATGTGAAGAATTACATAGATGATTGGATATTCTAAAAATATTATGAAAATCTTTCGTTAGTTAGTATTCGCAACTGGTCTCTACTTGCGAAGGTGGGGACACCTTCGCAATCAAGCGCAGACCCCCAGGATTTTCGGTTGAGAGGTTATGGGGAAGGGTGATGGATAAACCACGGGGGACTTAAGTGAGTTGTTTTTTCAGCAAAAAAACCGTCCAGGTCAGCCTGTAAGCCGCATTCTGTCTGGTGGGAGTCCCACCTGGATGGACATTTATCTGGGCGGATGGTTACCCATCCGCTCAAGCGGTCTACCCGGAGATGCTTGGGATTCGGACTTATCCCGCCTCTCAGGAGGCTTCTCTCCTGCTTGACCTTGCACCGCATGGGGGTTGCCTGTCCGCTTACATTGCTGCAAGCGCCGGTGGTCTCTTACACCGCCGTTTCACCCTTACTCCAAACAATGTTGGAGCGGTTTGCTTTCTGTGGCCCTGATCCAAACGTTTACACGCTTCCGGGCGTTACCCGGCATGCTGTCCTGTGGTGTGCGGACTTTCCTCAGGCACGCTGGCCTGCGGCCATCCGGCTGGCCTGGACGATTAGTTTTGGATTTGTATTATACGTCAAAACTATTGGAATTGTGTAAACATAGTGATGGTGAGTGGTTATGCCGTTTTTATTTAATTACGTAGATATAAGATTTGAATGCTTGTCAATAATTAGAAATACGTAAAAATTTCAATCAATAATTAAGAGACGTGATTTTTTACGATAAACTTGACAAAATAGGTCATATTATTGTATCCTAAAAATAAAAAAGGAGTTGACAAAAATGGGTACTGAATTTTCTAAAGTTTCACTGGAAAAAATTATTGAAGCCGCAAAACGCATGGACGTTGAATTAGATGAGAGTGAAGCGCAAAACTGGCTTGATTCGATCCAAGTTGCGGCCAAGGAAGTGGAAGGGATTTCTTTCGATGTGCGTACAGGCGCTTTTGGGCAGCATATCGCCATGCTTGATTTTAGCTCTGAACGTTTAAACTATTATCGAAAGATCGGCCAACTGGTTGAGTTTATTGATATTCCAGGAAAAGTCGAAACTGCACTGGCGCTTTCTGGCTCATCTGCACAATCCAAGGTTCAGCGCTATCCCGGAGATTGCGATTATTTTGAACGGGTGAATATCATCGCGCCAACCAAGGAAGAAGCTTGTGAGATCCTTGCGGAGATTATGCAAGAGAAGGCACTCTCTTCAGTTCAGGGTCCGACCTACCAATTAATTGAGGTGAAGATGGGCTCTTATCCGATGGATTTTGTTAAAGGAAAACGCACCTATTCAGCCGGCAGCCCAATTTCTTGGGAACCGGATGAGATCAAGGAAGGTAAGAAAAGCGGTTTCTCCCCTGCTGGTGAGCCGCTGGAGATAACTTGGGACAAAGCTGCTCAAGAACCGGGTTGGTGTAAATTGGATTGGGTCGTGGCGGATCCAATTCAGGGAACATTGGCGAATGCCAGTAACATGTTGGATGTAACCTGGGAAGCACCTGACGGAAGCATCACACCCCTGGATGGTTATCTTGACCCCTATTTTCAAGAAATTTACCTCCAGGCGGAGTCCGTTCCGATCTTTTCGAAATTGGCGCAGCATGTTAGTGCGGATGCTCTGGATCATTATGTAGACCAGCTTGAAGGCGAAGTGCAAAAATACGTCACGAAAGACATCAATTACGGAAAAGCGGCGAAACGGATGTATAACATCTTTAGGCTCACCGGTCGTTATGAGGAAGCTGTTTTCTTGAGGGAGTTATTTGATGAGCCGGCATCGATGTTATACCAGGTCTGGTCATTGATCCGAACGGTGGACGACGCTGTCAAATCACAGTCTGCCTTTAAACAAGAGCAATTGATCCAGCAAGCGGAAAATTTAATGTTCGAAGTCATCCGTGTGATGGAAGATGCTCGTGAAGCAGAGATCGTTGGCAAGATATTGAATTTTCGAGACGCACTCCTGAATCAGGAAGACTATGAAAGCCTGAGCACCGAAGCCGAAGCAGCACGGAGTGAAGTGATCAATATTGTCAACAATTTCTTCTATGATCGATTGACCGCTATACCGAAGATCAAGAACTACATGGAGTCCTTTCAAAGTGAAGCGAAGGAGAAACACACCGATTGATCAAAGTCCAACCAACCACTCGTTTTAATAAATTACAGGATTGGTTTTCCAATGGCAATTTTTAAAAAATTTACTGGACAAAACAATCTGGGTCAGGTAAAATTGCACTTCGTAATTATTCAAATCAATCCAGTAAGTTTTTGGAGGAACGACTTTGGCAAATATTAAATCGCAAATCAAACGAAACCGTCAAAACAAGAAACGACGTGAACTCAACCGTGTTTTTCGCGGCCAAGCTCGTACTGCCTTACGCAATGCACGCGTGGCGATCAGCAGTGGCGAAGTGGAAGATGCACGCGAAAAGACACAGGTGGCGATCAAAGCTTTGGATAAAGCTGCCTCAAAGGGGATTATCCATAAAAACAAAGCTGCACGCCAGAAGAGCAATTTAATGAAGCAGTTAAATAATATGGCATAAAACTTTATTTTATGCGATCGATGATGAGTCATATTGAGCGGGAGCGAGCATCGCTCCCGCTTTGTCGTCCGATGGTTATCGATTGATCCAAGGACAGAGCCTTCGATCCAATGATATAATTTCTCTCGTTCATTAAGCCATTGGTGATACAACCTATGTTTGAAAAAGAAAAATCGTTCATCAACCGAAAAATCCAGGATTACCTGGCAACGCAAGAAATAACGGGCACTTCTGTAGAATTTCGCCAGATTCCTTTCAGCGGTGAGTGGGGTTTAGCTGTACCGCTTTTCCCTGTTGCTGCGGCTGAAGCACGATCTGGCAAAAAGGTGAATGTTCCGCAGCGAGCCCAAGAACTTGCCGAAGGGATCAAAGCCCATTTGGAAGAAACCCCCTCTGGTTTTTCGCACGTCGAAGCCGTGAATGGCTATCTCAACCTTTATTTTTCTTCAGGCGAGTATGCAAAAAGAGTGGTGGATACTGTCCTTGCTGAAGGGGAGGGTTTTGGTCGCCGGGTTGCCCTTGATAAGCAAGTTATGGTGGAATATTCCCAACCCAACACGCACAAAGCTTTTCATGTAGGGCATTTACGAAATGTGATTTTAGGCGGCAGTGTTTGTCGCATTCTGGAGTTTGCCGGGTTTGATGTGATCAGGGCGAACTATATCGGTGATATAGGTTTGCATGTGGTCAAATGGATGTGGAATTACCTAAAGAATCATGCCGGTGAAATACCGACAGAAGATAAGACCCATTGGATGAATGAGATTTATGCTGAGGCAGATCAGCTTTACCAGGATCCGGATAACCAGGTTGAAGTTCGAGCGCTTTATGCCCGATGGAATGCCAGGGATCCAGAAATTGTAAATTTGTGGAAAAAAACTCGCCAATGGTCCTTGGAAGGTTTTGAACAAATCTACGACCTATTAGATGAAAATTTTGATCGAATCTATTTCGAGAGTGAAGTCGAAGAGCCGGGAGCTGTTCTTGTTGAAAAAATGGTGACGCAGGGTATTGCCGAGGATGAACGTCCTGAAGGACCGGTGTTTGTTGACCTGGATGCCCAAATTGGCACGGATGATGAATATCGCGTGTTGGTGGTGTTGCGTTCTGATGGCTCCTCGTTATATGCAACGAAGGATTTACCGCTGGCTATTCTAAAATTTGAGGAGTATGATCTGGATCAATCCATCTATGTAATTGATGTCCGGCAGTCTCTATATTTAAAGCAAATCTTCAAAACTTTGGAGATCCTTGGGTATGAATGGGCGGATAAGCTGCACCACCTTGCATATGAACTGGTCAATTTGCCAGGCAATGTGACCATGTCTTCACGGGAAGGCACGGTAGTTTTGTTCGATGACCTCATTGAAGAAGCTACTCAACGAGCCAGGGAAATTGTTGAGGAGAAGAACCCGGAATTATCCTCAGAAGCAAAACACCAAATTGCTGAAGCGGTTGCATTGGGCGCTTTGAAGTACACATTGCTTTCTCGGGATAACACTAAAGTTGTCTCATTTGATTGGGATGCTGCCCTTGATTTCAACGGCCAGGCAGCGCCTTATATTCAATACGCTCACGTTCGGGCAGGAAGCATTCTGAAAAAAGCCGGTGAAGCACTGCCAGAAGATGCGGTTTTTCCTGATGACCTCGATAAAGCAGAGGTTGATCTCATTGAGTTGATGACTCGGTTGCCCGTTGAAGTACTGCGAGCAGCAGCGGATTACCGACCGTTGATTATCGCCAACCTGTCATTTGAGCTGGCAAAAGCTTTCAATGATTTTTACAATACCTGTCACGTATTAAATGCTGAACCAAAGGTGCGCGCCTATCGCTTAAGACTGGTGGCAGCAGCTCAACAGGTGATTTCCACCAGCCTCAAATTACTAGGAATCAAAGCACCAAGTGTGATGTAATCATTAATTTCTGAAAATTTTCAACAATCAATAGGAGGTTTCATTTCAATGGCACGTATTCGAACAATCATCATGGGGGCAGCGGGGCGAGATTTTCATAACTTCAATACCTTTTACAGGGATAATGAGAAGTATGAGGTGGTTGCCTTCACAGCAACACAAATCCCCAATATTGAAGGGCGCAAATATCCTGCTGCCCTGGCAGGTTCTCTATATCCACAAGGGATTCCCATTCGCCCAGAATCTGAGCTGGAAAGCTTGATAAAAGATGAGCGGATTGACCAGGTTGTTTTTGCTTACAGTGACGTCCCCCATGAATATGTGATGCACAAAGCTTCCATCGTGAATGCTGCTGGCGCAGATTTTCGCTTGTTGGGGACGACAAACACCCAGATTAAATCCAGCAAACCAGTTGTTGCCGTATGTGCGGTGCGCACCGGGTCGGGGAAAAGCCAAACCACGCGGCGGGTTTCCCTGATCTTGCGAGATATGGGCTTTAAAGTAGCCGCAATTCGACACCCAATGCCTTACGGCGACCTGGTGAAACAGAAGGTTCAGCGCTTTGCAGACTACAGCGATTTGGATAAACATGAATGCACGATCGAGGAACGCGAGGAGTATGAACCGCATATCGATAACGGTATTATCGTTTATGCAGGTGTTGATTATGAGGCTATTTTGCGGGAAGCTGAGAAAGAAGTTGACATTGTGTTGTGGGATGGGGGCAACAACGACTTTCCATTTTACGTCCCCGACCTGTTAATCGTGGTTGCGGATCCCCATCGACCGGGACATGAAATGCGTTATTATCCTGGGGAGACCAATGCACGTTTGGCGGATGTCTTTGTGATTAACAAAGTGGATACTGCTAACCATGATGATGTCATCCTTGTCCGCAAAAACCTTTATGAATTAAATCCTGATGCTGTGGTGATCGAAGGTGCCTCTCCGTTATTTGTGGATAATCCTGATGAAATTCGCGGGAAGCGAGTTCTTGTTGTTGAGGATGGGCCCACACTCACCCATGGTGAAATGGCCTATGGTGCGGGTTTTGTCGCTGCGCAGCGTTTTGGCGCTGGCAAGATTGTTGATCCTCGACCTTACGCTGTGGATTCAATCAAAGCCACCTATGAAAAATATCCCGAAACGGGCACCATTCTGCCTGCGATGGGGTATGGCGATGCCATGATGCACGATCTTGAGGAAACCATCAATAAAGCAGATGTCGACCTGGTTCTCAGCGGGACACCGATTGACCTGACACGGGTGATTACGATCAATAAACCGATCCAGCGCGTGCGCTATGAACTTCAGGAGATTGGTGAACCGACGCTAAAAACAATTTTACAAAAGAAATTTAGCAAATAGATAACGCTTGAATGATAACGGGACCGTCTCATTGACGGTCCCGTTTTGTGTTAATTACGGTAAGATTAACGATTGAAACGGGATCTCGTCAACAAAAGAAAAGTGTGATCATTCCTTATGTATTTTGATGAAGCAGAAATTTATGTCCAATCCGGTCGTGGGGGAGATGGTATGGTGCATTTTCACCGTGAAAAATATAAACCACGCGGCGGACCTGATGGTGGGGATGGTGGCAAGGGGGGCGATGTTGTGCTTGAAGTCAAACCTACGCTAAACACGCTCTTTGAATTTCGGCATAAGTCACGCTATGTGGCTGAAAATGGGAAGAATGGCGGGCCTAATAATATGAGTGGAAAGTCGGCGAAGGATCTGGTCATCCCGGTTCCGCCTGGAACGTTGGTGTATGATGCCGACTCAGGGGATTTGTTGGGCGACCTGGTAGAAGATTACCAGCAGTTGGTGGTGGCGAAAGGCGGTCGGGGAGGGCGGGGCAATCAACATTTTGCCACCAGCCGAAACCAAACACCGCGTATGGCTGAACGTGGTGAGCCGGAAGAATCCAAAACGCTGCGATTGGAATTGAAACTCATCGCCGACATTGGAATCGTCGGTGTCCCCAATGCGGGGAAATCCAGTCTCTTGTCTGTCGTCACGAATGCGAAACCAAAAATCGCCAATTATCCTTTTACAACGCTTTCTCCCAATTTAGGTGTTGCAAAATTAGATTTCGATACCATCTTGATCCTGGCTGATATCCCCGGTTTGATTGAAGGGGCTCATGAAGGTGTTGGTCTGGGATTTGCTTTTTTGCGCCATATTCAACGAACGCGGGTGTTAATCCATGTTCTGGATGGTTTATCTGAAGACCCACTGGTTGATTTTGCGCAGATCAACAGCGAAATGGCCTTATTTGATGAAAAAATAAGCCAGAAGCCACAGATTGTGGCATTTAATAAGATGGACCTACCTTCTGTTCAAGAAAAATGGCCGCAAATTCAACAAAGGCTGGCTGATCTGGGGTATGAAGCTATTCCAATCTCGACGGTCTCCCATGAGAATGTTCAAAAATTGTTGTGGCGAGCGGTAGAAAGATTAAAAGACGCACCTGAACCAGAGCCTGTGGAAGCAATGCCAGTCTATCGAGCAGCAGAGGATCCGAAGGCTTTTCGAGTTTCACAGGTTGAGGATGGCTGGCAGGTGTCCGGTGAGGCTATTGAGCGTGCTGCGGCTATGACCTATTGGGATAATTACGAATCTGTCCGACGCTTCCAGCGTTTGATGGAGAATATCGGTGTGGAAGATGCCTTACGCGATGCTGGA
>Ga0207796_1000835_pt1 | contig 11297 bp, 11 predicted proteins | sample Pon1CUnioCityCA_6_FD_187274 | JGI IMG/M metagenome (GOLD analysis project Ga0207796, IMG submission 187274) | Marine sediment microbial community from Union City, CA, USA - Pond 1C Sediment 1 (SPAdes) | ecosystem: Environmental > Aquatic > Marine > Intertidal zone > Salt pond sediment ...
ATGTGATGCTCGACCTCCCCCGAGCGATCTACGACTTCTTCTCTGATCCGCCATCAGAGGACGTACTGGCTCGGCCGGCGGACGCGGTCTTCTTCGGAGGATACTCGCAGGGCGGCCACGGCGCTTTCGCGGCTGACGTGATGGCGCCCCGCTACGCGCCGGAAGTGAACATCGTGGGGGTTGTCGGCCACGCCATCGCGCCCGATGTAGAAGGGTTGATGTGCGATAGTCCTCTCTATGCACCGTATATCGTGCAGGCCTATCGCGCCTACTATGGCGAGCAGATCATCAATCCACAGGATCTCTTCCAGGAGCGCTGGATGGCGACCTTTGAGCGGGACGTGAGCATGTGCATTGACGATGCCCTGGGCTACTACCCGAATACGCACGAGTCAATGTACACGCCACGGTTTCGAGAAGCTCTGCAGAGCGATCGGTTGGCGGCGGAGTTTCCTGAGTTCAAGGCCATGCTGGACCTCAACGACGCTGGGCGCGAGGTGAACCCATCGACGCCTGCGATCATTCTACACGGTGATGCCGATCCGATCGTGCGGTTGCGCACGGTGGAACCCTTTGTTCGCCGGCTGTGTGAGAAGAACAAGAGCGTGACCTACCGCGTGTATCCGGGCGTGAATCACTTCACGATACGCCAATACAGCCATATGGATAGCCTTGCTTGGATGGGGGCCACACTGGCCGGTGACGCGCCGCCGTCAGACTGTCCCCTTCTTTTTCAGCCATGAAAACACATCCCCTACTCAAGGCTTCGGTCTTCGTCGTCCTGCTTGTCGTGGTCCACAGCGGGATGTCGATCCTGTTCCCCCCCTCACTGCCGGCTGAGATCGTGCAGTTTGACCGCCATCTCGCGCAGGGCGTCGATGTGCTCTATCTCGGCGACAGCACGCTCTTGCTGCCCTTGGGAGAGGTGACCACCGGGGAGATACTGCAAGAGCTACTGCCTGACCAGCGAGTCGGGCAGGTTGCCCATCCGGCCTACGGCCTTGAGGTGTTCCACGAGTACGCTGCCCACATGGAACGACATGGGGCTTCGCCGCAAACCCTGGTACTTCCGATCAACTTGCGTTCGTTCTCCCCTGCTTGGGATAGGCGTCCGGCCTTCCAGTTCACGAAGGAGCGAAGGATTCTGGCGCTGGGGCACCCCTGGGCCAGGCTGCTCCTGAGGCCGTTGGACGCATTTGGCTTCTTCCAGCCATCGATCAGCCGGGAGGCTTTTCTAGATGCGCCGGTCTATGATGGCGACGTGATCGTCGGGCAGGTCAGGGATTTCGAGACCCTTGCGGATGACGAGATCCTACAGGAGGAAGCCGAGAACGCCTACCGCGAGGTCGAGCTGGAGGATGAGGAGACAGCGCAGGCGGTGCTCACCTACCACTATATGCTCAACCTTCAGCCGGATCACCGCAAGCTGGATGCGATGGTCGCGGTGGCGGAGATGGCTGCAGGGCGCGGCGTCAACGTGATCTTCTACCTCTCCCCGGTCAATGTGGAACAGGGCGAACGCTTCCTCGGGAGCAGATTCACTGAACGCCTTGCCGAAAACATCCAGGTGGTGCAGTCTAGACTTGATGCTGCCGAACTGGACAGCGTGATGCTGCTCAACCTGGCTTTTGACCTGCCGGCCTACGACTTCACCGATCTGGAGCACTTGACCGAGACGGGCAAGGAGTACGTCGCTGAGCAGATTGCGTCGGCGGTGCAGGGAGAGCAAGTCCCGTCGGTGTCCAGCGGTCCAGGGGTGACCCCAACTGCGACGGCGGTTCCAACGCTAGTAACCGAGACGCCGCTCCCCACGCGTGTGGAGGGCGTTGCGACGGCAACGCCATTGGCAACGTCATCGGCAACCACGTCACCAACGCTGTCAGTGACGCCAGCAGCAACCCCATCAGCAACGCCATTGACGGCAGAAGCGGTCACGCAGACGGTCACCGGCGGCGACGTGACGGGGGTCCGCTACATCGACCGATATTGGCCTTCAGGACCCTATCCCGTGGACATGTACCGAATCACGTTCGAGACGGTAGATGAGTCCAGCGAGATTGTTGAGACGCAGGCGGACCTGTATGTGCCGTACGTCGAGTCCGAGACCGCTTTCCCTGTCCTGGGCCACGCCGCCGGCACGACTGGCGTCGGGAACGGCTGCGCCCCCCTTGACGAGCGGACGACGGGACGCAGTTGGGGGGGATATCATGCTCACTCGCTCGCGTATGCCGCGCAAGGGCACGTCGTCGTCTTCCCGAACTGGTTGCACTTCGAAGATCCGGAGCTATCTCACGGCTACTTCGTGGCTGAATTGCAGGGGAAAACGCTGCTTGATGCGGTCCGTGCTGCCTACCGCTTCTGGGAGCTCGATCAGACCTTGGATACACAGGCGGAACCCGATCAGACCGCCTTCATCATGGGCTACTCCAGCGGCGGGCATGCCATCTTCGCGGCCAAAGACCGCGCTCAGCGCTACGCGCCGGAGCTTCCAATCAAAGGTGTGATCGGCTTTGGCCCGGTGACGGATCCTGGGCTCCTGTTGCAGGAGGATCCGATATTCGGTCCCTACCTCGTCTACGCTTATCGCGACTTCTACGGAGAGGACATTATCGACCCAGCCGAGGTCTATCTGCCGCAGTGGGTGTCGGACTTCGAGGATGACGTGCTGTCCATCTGTGTGGATCAGATTTTCTCCTACTACTCGCACAGTGCGCGGCGCATGTACGACCCCGAATTCCGCGAGGTGCTATACGACGGCCGGTTGGCTGCCGTGTATCCTGAGTTCGCCGAGCAACTCGCCGCCAACACCGCCGGACTGGGTGGGGGCACCGATATCGCGGTTCTGATTCTACAGGGGACGGCCGACACCGTGATCACACCGCCCAGTCAACGGGCTTTCGTCGATCAGCTGTGCGCCCTCGGGAAATCGGTCACCTTGATCGAGTACGAAGCTGCAACGCACGCCGATATCCGGTGGCGTAGCTACACTGACGCGCTAGCTTGGATGGAGGACGCCGCGCAGGGCATGGCGCTCCCCTCTGCTTGTCCGCCGTCGGAGTGACACGATGAACGAGGTGGTAGCATATGTCCTTTGATTCTCTTCCTTTCTTGGCTTTCCTACCTCTCGTTCTGGTAGCCTACTGGCTGCTTCCCCAGCGCTTCCGATGGGTGTTGCTGCTGATCGCGAGCTACGCGTTCTGCGCTACCTGGGCGCCGAAGTTCATGCTGTGGATTGCATTGTCTACGGTGACCGCCTATGCGTCGGCTCGGTTGATGGGGAGCACGGCCGACTTAAACAGGCGCAGACGCCAGCTTGTGGTTGGCGTCTTGATCAGTGTGGGCTTGCTCCATACCTTCAAGTACCTGGGCTTCGCCGCGGAGACCCTTCGCACGCTTCTTGGCTACGTGGGCGCTGCCCAATGGGTGACGGTGCCCAGCCTGTTGTTGCCGGTGGGCATCTCGTTCTACAGTCTCCAGTCGATTGGCTACCTGATCGACGTCTATCGCGGCAAGATCGAACCGGAGACGCACCTGGGGCTCTTCGCGCTGTACATGGTCTTCTTCCCCAGGCTGGTCGCCGGGCCAATCGAGCGAGCTCAGCAGCTCATCCCTCAGTTTCGGCAGACCCGTACCCTGGACGCATCACGTCTGTTCAGCGGACTGCGGCTTGTGCTGTGGGGGATGTTCAAGAAGGTCGTTGTCGCCGATCGCCTGGCCGTCTATGTGAACCAAGTCTACGCTCAACCGGGTGGTTATGCCGGCTGGACGATTGTGATCGCGACGCTTTTCAGCGCCGCCCACATCTACAGTGACTTCTCCGGCTACTCGGATATGGCCGTTGGCGTGGCCCGCCTGTTCGATCTTGAGGTCATCCAGAACTTCCGGCAACCCTACCTTGCATCCTCCATCTCGGACTTCTGGCGGCGTTGGCACGTCTCGCTCTCCAGCTGGCTGCGCGATTATGTGTACATTCCGTTAGGCGGCAATCGTGTACCTCCATGGCGGCGGGACCTGAACGTCCTGATCGTCTTCCTGGCAAGTGGGCTCTGGCACGGGGCAGCTTGGACGTTCGTCCTCTGGGGCGCGGTGCATGGCGTCTACATTGTCCTGGAGAATCGGAGCAAGAGCGCCATCGATTGGTTTGCCGGAATCCTGCGCCTTGAGGACACTGCCTTGCGAAGGACGATGGGCACCGTGACCACCGTCGTTCTGGTCAGTTTCGCATGGATCTTCTTCTATGCGCGGTCTGTCCCCGATGCCCTGCTTCTGATCCGCAACTTGGTCCGCTTTGGCGGCGGGAGTGATATCCTTGCGCCGTGGGCCAGCCTGACGAATGCTCCAGTCGTCGAGATGGCACTGGCTTGGGGGTTGATCGGACTACTGGCCCTCGTTCACCTAGGTCGTGACGGACGGCTGCCTCGGGTTTCCTTTGTGGTCGACAATGTCGGCGTTCGCTGGGCAGCCTATCTGTTCCTGGCATTGGCGATTCTGAACCTGGGCGTGGCTACTGAGCTTCCTTTTGTCTACGCTGGATTCTAGAATGCTAGATCTACGAGGAAGCCTGATGAAGGACAACCTATCTGTTCTTGAGGCACTACGCTCCATAGTGATGACCGCGGGTGCATTCCTTTGCGGATGGTTTCTGCGTAGCAGAAGTCGTATCCGAATGGAACCTCTCCTAACCACATCGCGGACTTAGCCATAGCCATGAGCCCTTTCGAGACCTCGGTGCTGAGATTGTCCAAATCCCATTCGTTGGCCGTGCTTAGCACGGTCATCCGCGCATCGTAGGTAAGGGGAACACAGAAAGCAAGAAGGCCATCCCAATTGGGATGGCCTCAGCGGGGCCGACGGGAGTCGTCTCTGCAGGTTACATCAAGGTCGCCTCCATCTTGGTGGACAATCAGGTGAGCAAGTCGCCACATCCCCGTGTACCATCTGGTTGGTCACGAACTGCGGCAACAGGGGGCGAAGATCTCGCTTCCACTTAGCGCGAAGATTCCCAATTGCATACTGCAGCGTCTCGCGTTTCCATTTCCGGTCGTAAAGAGTCACCCAGTGTTCGACCAACGTCAGGTCAGGCTCCACCCCCTGCAGTGGTAGATGAACGGGCCCCGATCACTCGATGCTGATCCACTCCAAGCGGATAACCGAGAAGCGATGCGGGGAAGCGCTGCCGGAAGAGCTCTTGCGAGACGTCATAGCGATGGCGGTGAGTAAGGGAGCGGCGTTCGGCTCCATCCAGATGATGGACAGTACTCAGACGCTGGCAGACGTCAACGTGAGTACGCACGATCACCGAGCTCATTGAGAGAAGCCATGGCGAGACAGGGATGCTCAGTGGGGGGTGACAGGGAACAGACGGGCAAAGAGAGGATCCAAGCTGCAGTGTTTCTCCAGGTACAATACGCACACCGATATGAACGCTACGTCGGAGACGAGCACCAGTGTGTCAGTGACCGGAGGCAACGCGCACAACGGCAAGCAGTCTCCCAAGCTAGTCGAGGAAGATAGGGAACACGGGCCTCCCATAGACACCTACGCGGGTCATCGTAGTACGATGATGGCGAGAATCGGTCCCGCAGCGTGAGAAATGTGAGCGTCTAGGAAGCTCCGTGCTCACCGGACAAACCCGGCCTGGAACTCATGCACGGCCACGGTCCCTGTCCTGGCCGAACAGTACATCCGTTCTACAACCGTGTGCCAATGCCCTGCTCTGTGGTAGAATCCTAGCGTCCAGACCGTAGACAGAACGGGTGGTTATGAGCTTTCTTCATCAACTTGCACACTCTCTGTGTAAGGCTCTTGAACAGCGCCTCCGGAAGTGGACAAGGCCCGAGAATCATGGCCTGGTCCTGCACGCTGCTCTGGACCTCACCCGCTGTAGATCAGAGCTCGTGATGGAGAATGCCCTGCTTCGCCGGCAACCGCTTGCCCTTCCAGGCACCGCAGCTATCTGGCTCGGACCACAGAATCCCGGCTACTGGGTGATTGGCAGACAAGGATGGTATTCCGCCTTGCCACGCCTTGGAATAACCGCCCGTAAGCTCGACATGTTCAGGAAACTGCCTGTTGGTGACTTCAAATCGGTCGATCTCGAAGGCTGACACGGATACAAGATGAGATGGCCTGCTAGATGCCAGACCATCATCAGATCCGATGATGAAGTAGCCAGCTGGGATCGTTATCGTCTGATCAAAATGATGGATCAGGCGTGGTCTCGACGCCGGGATGCAGGAACTTAAGGTGAATAGGCATAGAAGAAAGATGGATCGGCCAAAGCTGAGGCCCATTTACTCTCCACCTCGCGCTTCGGTCTAACGAGTCAAGATAATCGTCCGCCCACACTCGGACCGGGAGCGGGAGGTGCCCCGACCCCTTATCCGCGGGTATGAGGCCGGAAATCCGTCTGCCCAACCGCCGGCTTTCCGATCACCACCATTCGAAGGGCAGAAAGTTGATAATCTCCCCGGATTCTTCCTTCAGAAAGAGATGGATGCCGTAGCCACCTTGCTCACCCTCGAACGACATGAGATCATACCGAACGATCCCTTCTTCAAGAACAGACGATGGAAACCCTTTCAGTCTCGTCTCGTGATCGGGAATGACAAGGCCTGGTCGCAGCAGGGCTTTCCCTGTGCGGGCAACATCGTGATAGTCCTGGGTCTTCACCTGTGCAAGAAACGCAGTCAGTTCGCCTTCTGGAACAACCGTGGTCGCCGGTTCAGCCCGGTGTGGCGCGCAGCCGATGAGCAGGATGAGCGCTGCCAGAACGACTACTGCCAGTCTCTTGTGTATCCCCCCGCGGCGCATATCTCCTCTCTCTGGCTTTCTCAGCGATTATACTTGGGCCAGGTGGATCAACAAGTTCCGATCTTGGCTCCTGTGACCTCGGTGGCAAGTATTCTGGCCATTTCAGAGAAGCCAAGGAAATCCTCGACACCTCGAGCATAGGCATCTACCGTGTTGGGTGCCATCCCCAGAAGCACCTGGGTTTCGATTCATCGCCTAGCCATGCCGTGCCCGGCGACAGCCGGATAGCGATCCCAACGGACGTCCTTGAGATCCATCATCTCGTGCATGTCGCTCTCCCCTTTTCGCTGCCCGGCCAGCGACGGGCAGTCGATCGCGCCCTCAAGGCATTCTATCACAACCTCATATTCCAAGTAACCCGTACCAACCTGCGGGTTGCTGACTGGAATCAGATCTTTGGCGGCGAACAGCTGACGGCCGCTCTGCTCGACCGGCTTACGCATCGCTCGACGATTCTTGAGTTTGTCGGCGAATCATATCGGTTCAGAGAGCGCATGCAACGCGAGGCTCAGGGGAGGGATGCTCAATGAGACGGGCTCTGGACAATGTGGACAGCCGAAACGGCACGCCTGCCCACGTTGCCCACAGCCCCGGCGACTACGGGGTGGTCCCGTTTTCTATCATCAAGTGGCCCCCTTTTCAATTGTCAAGGTTCAAGCGGGGTGTCCATTATGGCCCCTTTTCGACCAACAATTGGTCCCCTATTCGATTGACAAAAACACTCGCCTCGTTGAGAGAGAACCAGCAAGTCGAGTTGTTTGTCGAGAATGGCCCCAAGGGCCTCCGCGCCACCACCGTTAAGACTCTGTAATGCGACGCCGGACGGCAGGGATAGCCAGGGCTACGTCGCCCCCGCGCGCTAGACCCGCCCACCTGATCCTCCAATACTCACTGGGCTTGAGCTGTGCCTCCCTATGCCGGCAGTGGAGCGGCAGCAAGCACAGCCAGCACCAGGACCAGCAGGATAGTGAGAACGATCAACCATCTCGCATACACCCACTCCACAGCGCTCCTCCTTACCTGCTTAGGCCATCTCGTACTGTTCTTCCTCAATCTGTCTAAGAGGGATGCCCAGTGCGCGGAGTTCCCGCTTGACGGCGCGAATCATAGGCACGGGTCCGGAGACGAAGTAGACCATCTGCTCTCGGTTCTCCGGCAGGTGTCGATCCAGGACGTCGGTGGTGATATAGCCCGTCTCTCCCTCCCAGCCGGGCGGCGGCTCCTCCAGGACGTGCACGACCTCCAGATCCAGCCGCTCCTCCAGCCCCGCGAGCTCCTCGCGGAACGTCACCTCCTCCCAGCTGCGGCTGCCGTAGAACATGCAGAGGCACCGCTCGTCGTCTCGGTCGGCCATCGTCCTCAGCATGCTGATCATTGGCGCCGAGCCGATCCCCCCTGCCAGGAAGACGTAGCCTGGCGCTTCGTACTCCTCCATGCTGAACAGGCCGTAGGGCCCGTCTACGTAGACCGTGGTACCGGGCTCCAGGTCCTTCACCTGAGAGGTGAAGTCCCCCAGCTCCTTGATCGTGAAGCAGAGCATCTCGTCCACCTCGGCGCTTGAGGATAAGGAGAAGGGATGCTCCCGGATCGCGAAGGGTGACCGTTCGACCGTCAGCCAGGCAAACTGACCCGGCTCGAAGGTCAGCCCGGCATGGCCCACTGGCTCAACGACCAGCGTCCAGCAGTCGCCCCGCTCCTCATTGACCTCCACAAGGCGGTAGGGGCGCTGACGCATTCTCCACGGCTTGTAGACCCTCACATAGCCGACGAGCACGGCCCACACCAAGGGCAGGGCGATCCAAAGCACGCGCTGGGCCGGGGCGGCCAGGTAGTAGCGCACGCCGAAGACGTGCCACAAAGCCAGCCCGGTGGCCCCGACGGCGAGGACGTTGTGCATCACCCTCCAGGACTCGTACTTCACCTTGAGCGCCTTCCGCCAGATCGACATGCTCGTCAGTGCGAGCACCGCAAGGCCGGCCACGATCCCCGCCCTGGCCTGCCAGGATGCGTTGGGTAGATCGAAAAGGATCAAGACGTAGGGATTGTCGGCCACTAGAATCAAGGGATGGGCCAAGATGAAGAGCGTGGCCACGATGGAGGTCCAGTGGTGGAAGTAATACAGCGTATCCATGGGGAACACGTTCGCCAGGAACCCCAACCGAGCGGTGGGGATGAACTGCAAGCCCATGAGGGATAGGCCGGCGAAGCCCAGCGCCACGGCGAACTCGCGCCAGAACCCGCGCTGGGGCGGGCCGGGCATCACCAGCAGCAGGATCAAGGGCGCGACGACCAGGATGGCGTAGACGCCCATCCAGATGACTGCCTTCAGACTCCTTCGCATGGGTACCTCCCCGGCCTCATTGGGACGCGGGACGCAGCAGATCCCCGGTCTCGACGGAAACCCGCTGGCCCAAGTCGTCCAAGCTATCGTACAAAAGCTGCAGGACGTAGAGCCCGTTGTGCGTATAGTTGCCCTGGTCCTGAAGCGAGAAATGGTAGTTGTAGGCGGCGCGCAGAAGCCGCGGCGTCCAGGCCGCGTACTGGTTGTCAAAGGCGAGCTCGTCCGCATCCCCCTCCCCGTTGCCATTCGTATCCACGAAGAAGTAGGGGAAACGCTTGGCATAGACTATGGGGGTCTCCGCTACCTGAGCGCCGTAGGCCTGCAGCGCTGAATACACCTTCTCCTGCATCGTCGCGATCTCGCCGTAGAGGCCCTCCTCCTCGTCCCCGTCGCCGTCGAAGTCCCCTTCGCTACTGCGGATGTCGCGGAGATCCGCCGCATTGGCCACGGAGACGTGACACGGGCTGCACGCTTCGGCCGGGACGCTCAGGTTGTGCGCGTCGTGACACTCGGTGCAAGCCTGAACATCGGGCACATGTTCAAAGCGCCCCACGTAGGGGCGTCCTTGGTACTCGTAGCCGCCCTGGACCTCGGTGCCCAACCAGGTAGCGGCCGCGATGCCGTAGTGAACGTTGATGAACGAAAGCTCTTCGGACACGGTGTCGGCATCCAGGCCGGTGGTCGCCCGGTCGACGTTGCGGGTGGATCGCAGCCCCTGATGGCACTGCATGCAGATCGCCTCAGAATCCAGCTCGCCGATCTCGGCGCCCGATCGGAACCTCACGGTGGTCATTGCGTGCGAACTGGGATTGTGACAGACAGTGCAGTAGACCACCGTCCCCGTCGTGGCTGACTCATCTACCACTCCAGCCCTCGTGCCATCCTCACCGAGGAAATCCTGGAAGCCAAGGGTGCTGTGGCACTTGGCACATCTCCGGGGAATCAACGGCGGATCTTCCTCGTCCCAATGGGTGAAAGACTCAGATTCGGCGTTGGCGTGGGCGGAGAGCCCCCACTTCTCACTGATCATCTCCACCGGTTCGGGGGCGAGATACAACCCCACCAAGGCTGCCAGTCCCCACACAACCAGTAGCAGGATCACGCCTACCCTTGAGGTCATTGGTCTTCTGTCTCCTTTCCGTTGATCGAATCCGTTACTCATTGCAGCGACGAGCGTAGAGGAGGGAAGTTGGCGCGTCGTCGTGCAGCCCCTATTCCCTGTTCGACCCTCCCTCCGATGTCGCAGCCGCAGGACCGGCCGAATCCGGATCCGCACGGCCAGAATCTGGGCCACACTCTGGTAGAACGGCGGCTATGGGATGGCCATAGGGAAGCCTGGTCACTTGATATCCGGGTAACGTCGAATGCGGAGCAGGATGGCCCGCTGGAACTCTGGCAGCACGTCGGTGGTCCCGCTGACGATCGAGGCGACAACAAGCCTCACCACCAAGCGAGCTTCTCGCGGAGACAGCAGCGGCAGCGCCGATGAAAGCACAATCCTGATCATCACCGCAGCGAAGATCAGCACCCCGACCCATGCCGTGAGGCGCAAGATGACCTTCATCTGACTGAGGCTTGCCCGCCGAGCTCGATGATCCCTCATAGCTCCTCCTCTGCGGGCACACGAGGGCCACACGGCGGATCGCCCGCTTTTGGTCACGGCGCTCGGGCTGATCTCGAAGAGTATATCATGATCCCAATCACTGTACTAATCGACGGGGAGAGGGGAACGTTCAACTTGCTCTCTCAACACGAAGAACTTGGCAGAGGCGTTGAATCGTGCGAGCAGATCTCGGAATTCCTCGGTGGATGCGTTGGGGGGCGGCTTTGTCAAAGGTGAGTCAGAAGATAGGGCTCCTGTCGTCGGCGAGGGTTGGAGGTCTTGCCGTAGGCAGTGGCTTTGCGACCGCGGTGGGCTGGGGCGTCGGGCAGGAGGCTGAAGCTCAGTTGAGCAAGTGCCGCAGACTTGGGTGCTGGTGCCAAAAGGCAAAGGCCATCCCATTTGGGATGGCCTCAGCGGGGCCGACGGGAGTTGTCCGCTCATGTCACATCAGGACTCTGCCCATCTCTCGTCATACCGGTGCCCGCTCTCCCAGGGTGCTGGCCTCCCGTCGAATGCGACACGCAGAAATCCACAACCCAA
>Ga0207796_1000836_pt1 | contig 11279 bp, 10 predicted proteins | sample Pon1CUnioCityCA_6_FD_187274 | JGI IMG/M metagenome (GOLD analysis project Ga0207796, IMG submission 187274) | Marine sediment microbial community from Union City, CA, USA - Pond 1C Sediment 1 (SPAdes) | ecosystem: Environmental > Aquatic > Marine > Intertidal zone > Salt pond sediment ...
CTGCTAGGATACCAGCCTGGTTCAGCAAAGGATAGACACCAAGCGGCGGGAGGACATTATACCCCAGTGGGAAAACGGGGCAAGAGTCCTCATGGACTTGCTGCTTCTTCTCATGCTATGATATACTGCCAGAGAGACGCATAGCCTCAACCAGCCAATCTATCAGGCGGTCACGTGGGAGCGAGGGGCTTCCACAACTGACAGAGACGAACGGGCTATGCCGAGAGAGGAGAAGTAGATGATAGCCGAGACTGCCAAGCGCATACGACAGAACGTGCAGAAGGTGATCGTGGGCAAGTCCGATGTGATCGAGCTGGCGCTGGTCGCGGTGCTGTGCGAAGGACACATTCTTGTCGAGGATGTACCAGGCATCGGCAAGACCACCCTGGCACGTTCACTGGCCGCCAGCTTGGGCTGCACCTTCCGCCGAATCCAGTTTACACCCGATCTGCTGCCCTCCGACGTCACGGGCATCAACTACTTCAACCAAAAGACCCAGACCTTTGAGTTTCGTCCCGGTCCCGTTATGTCCCAAGTGGTGCTGGCTGACGAGATCAACCGAGCCACGCCTCGCACCCAGTCGGCGTTGCTGGAGGCCATGCAGGAACAGCAGATTACCATTGATGGCGACACCTACCAGTTGCCCAGACCGTTCCTCGTCATCGCTACCCAGAACCCGATTGAGCTGGAAGGCACCTTTCCATTGCCAGAAGCACAGATCGACCGCTTCCTCATGCGTCTGTCCATCGGCTATCCGACGGAGGCGGAGGAGCATGCCATGCTCCTTCGCTTCGAGAGAGAAGATCCATTGGAGGAATTATCAGCCGTCACATTCCCGGACGAACTCCGCGCCATACAACGGCGTGTGCGTGAGGTAAGGATCGAGGAGTCAGTGCGCGGTTACCTCGTTGACATCGCTCGCGCCACACGGGATCACGCCGACATCGAGCTGGGAGTCAGCCCGCGGGGGACGCTAGCTCTATATCGGTGCGCTCAAGCCCTGGCCGCTATCAGAGGGCGTGCCTACGTGCTGCCCGACGACGTCAAGCTTCTCGTCCCCTACGTGCTTGGCCACCGCATCATGGTCAGCCCGACGACCCGACTGCGAGGCCGTGCGCTCATCGATGTGTTGATGGACGTTGTTGAGAGAGTGGCTGTGCCCGTCGAGACCGTATAACCGATCGAGGAACAACACAGGGATGAAGAGCCCGGAGCAGGAGACGCAAGAGCGGAGAAGGAAGCGACGTACTCAGTTCACTCCTGTGTGGTTTGAGATGGCAGCGCTTCTCATCATCGTTGGACTGATCGTCCGAGAACAGGCGATCTTCGCTTTGGCGGCCAGTATCCTGACGGTCATCCCGGTGGCCTGGTGGTGGAAGGAGATCTCGCTGCGCGGTGTCACCTACGAACGACATCTGGACAAACGGCGAACCTTCCCCGGTGAACATGTCGATATGACCGTTCGAATTACGAATCGGAAGCTGGTGCCCTTGAGTTGGCTGGAGATCAGTGACGAGATCCCCATGTCGCTTCCTCTGGAACAGGGGCTGCTGATGCCCACCCATGCCCCTCGAATGGGCTCCCTAGATCACGTGGTCTCGCTTCGCTGGTATGAGCGGATCAGTCGAAACTACCGACTGCTCTGCACGAAACGGGGCATCTATAACCTGGGACGGGTTCACCTGAGGTCGGGTGATCTGTTCACGCTGTTCGAGGAGGCAGAAGAACGCCAGGCTGATGAGAGACTTATCGTCTTCCCCCGCATCTGGACGTTGGCCGATCTGGGCCTTCCATCAAAAGAGTTATTCGGGGAGCGGAAAGCCCACCGGCGCCTCATCGAGGACCCGTTGCGGACAGTAGGCGTGCGGGATCACCGGCCTGAGGATGGGATGCGCCGTATTCACTGGAAGGCTACGGCCCACAGGGGCGACCTTCAGGTGCGAGTGTTTGAGCCGACCGCGACGCTGGACTTGGTGATACTGCTCAATGTGACGACGTTTGAACACCATTGGCAAGGGGTGCTACCGAAGTTGTTGGAGCAGACTATCGAGGTAGCCGGATCGATTGCCGCGTGGGCCCTAGGTCAGAGGTACAAGGTCGGTCTCGTCACAAATGGCTGCTTAGTGCATTCGGATCAGCCGGCAAGGGTGCCGCCCGGACGTTCTCCCGAACAGCTGGCGGCCATCCTGGAGATGCTGGCCGGGGTGACGAGCTTTGCCACGGCTTCCATCTCGAGAGTACTGCTGCGCGAGAGCCCAAGGCTGCCATGGGGAGCGACTCTCGTCGTGGTGACAGCCATCGTCACTGATCGACTGGCCGAGGTCATGGTCAACCTACGAGATGCCGGCCGGCGCCTGGCCCTGATCTCCTTGGAGAGAGAACCTCCACCGCCACTCCGAGGCATTGCCTCCTATCACCTATCCCCCTCCGGGTCGGTCTTTCAATCTCAGAACAGCATGAACTACGACGCAACGGGGGCGCTTCAGTCCGCTGGCCACCTGCCGTTCGCTGCCTACAAGCAGCCTTCGAGGGAGAAAAGCCATGGATGAAGGCAAGCCCACGGAGACAACCACCTCTGCCTATACGGTCGAACGGGCAGGTCAGAGAGGCGAGCCTCTGATTCAGACGATCCACAGGTTCACCCGTCGCGAGTTGGTGTTCCTCGCCTTGGGCACGATGGATGTCTGCGTGATCACCCCCATATACGTGGCATCTCTGGCCCCGTTGATCGAAATCAGGCTGTGGTCAGTCCTCGCCACTCTGCTTGCTGCGATCATCGCCATCCACTACCTGGCCCGGCTCTCTTTGTCCATCTCAATCGATGTCAGATTGAGATCTCTGCTCATAGCGTGTGGGGTCGTACTCAGTGGGCTTCTTACGACTCACCGCGTTCTCTACGCCCGGATAGGCCTGTGGGAGGCCAGTTGGCTGGGAAGTATCTATCGCAGCCTAAGACAGACCGTCTTCGCACCCGATAGTGTTGTCTTTCTCTTGGTGGCCTTCCTTTGGTGGCGGGGACTGGCTCTGGCTCAGCGCAGGCTGGATAGCAGAAGCGTCGCGTTCCGGTTTCGACTTGGTGTTGTCCTCTTAGCGGTGACCACAGGAATCGCCGGCTCCAAGATCGCCTTGCCCTATCATCACCTGGTGTTCCTCTTTTTCTTCACCAGTCTCTTGGGCATCGCCTTGGCACGTGCCGAGGAGGTCGGTCAACAGTACGGTGGTCGTCAGACGCCGTTCGGCCTGGGGTGGCTTACGACGATCGTGATAACCAGCACCATCGTCCTGGCGCTGGCGGCCGGTCTAACGTCAGTCCTGACGGGGAGGTCCCTGGGGCGCGCCCTCTCCCCGGTGCTGCACGTGCTACAGGTTCTACTCTTCGTCTTGGTCTATGCGTTTGCCTGGGCTGCTCAATTCCTGATTGAACCGCTAATAGCCCTTCTGCAGCGTTACGAGATTGGGCGCGCCTTGGCGGACGTCTTCGATGAGCTAACCCCTCTCCGGTATACCACGGAGCAGAACGGACCCAACGAGCCAATATTCACACCAGAGCAACTGGAGATCTTGAGGCTCGGCGTCGCCATCCTGGGAGCCGGCATCGTGCTGCTTCTCATCGCGATCTCGCTCTACCGTCTGCAGGCGAAATGGAGCGGACCAACGGACGAAGAGCGGGAATCAGTGTGGGAAGGTGTGCAGTTGCAGCGCAGTCTCAGCAAGCTTTTCGAGCGCGGACGGCAGCGTCTCAACAACGCAAGAGATGCGCTGGCGCATTCAGGCTTGGGACACAGGTTCACCGCGTTGACGATTCGACGCATCTACGCTCACACGGCCTCCCTCGCCGCAGATCGAGGGTTTCCCCGCGCTATCGACGAGACACCGTATGACTACTTGCCAGCGCTGGAGCGAGCCTTTCCGGAGAATCGAGAGGACATCGTGCAAATCACCGAGTCCTACGTCGCTGTCCATTATGGCGAGCTCCCTGAGCGACAAAGGGACCTGGCTGTGGTTCGATCCGCCTGGCGGCGGATCCGACAGCAAGCAGCCAACCGCCAGAGGAAAGGGTCAAGCGGTAGCTAGACGTCATAGTCCGTTTGCCTCGTCTCGTGCTCCGAGCGCACCCAACATCATCAGCGTACGTGTTAAGCGCTCTCCCCTGGGGGCAGGAACGTCCCAGACCATGCTCCTGCGGCGGGCTCTCGCCACAGAACGTACCTCCGCCGAGCTCCGCCTTGCAGCCGTCAGACATCAGCTCGACCACGTGCAATCACGTATGTTTGACACCCCACAGTACCTGTGCTATAGTAGGAGCAGCCAGCGCAAGAGGATATCCTAGGGCTTGGGACGTTGAATCGGACCGTCCAAGAGAGAGCATCGGCACTCACCATGTGGTCCCGTGGAGCGGGAAACAAAGACCATCGAGTACCCGCTGTCTTATCCCATCAAGAGGCCAAGCCCGGTCTCGTCCTCCTGAAATGTGGCGCACGTCCGAGTATCTGACTGCGCAGCTTGGTTGGTTGATCCTCAGCGGCATACCGAAACGCTGTGGCGGCTTCAGCGCAGGCGAGAGAGCAACCCACTGCAGGGAGGGTCGCGTAAGTGACTCTCCCTGTTTCTTGTGTTCAGCTTTGGCCTTTCAGATGACAGGTGTAGATCAGTGAGTCAAATGCGGAAATATATCTTCTGTACCGGTGGCGTGCTTAGCGGCGTGGGAAAGGGCGTGACGGCAGGGTCGGTGGGCCGCATTCTCAAAGCCCGTGGTGTGAGTGTATCCATCCAGAAGCTTGACCCTTACATCAATGTAGACCCCGGCACCATGTCTCCCTACCAGCACGGTGAGGTCTTCGTCACCGACGATGGCGCCGAGACAGACCTCGACCTCGGACACTACGAGCGCTTCATCGACGAGAATCTGACTCGGGCCAGTAACATCACCACCGGTCAGGTCTACGCGGAGATCATCTCGCGGGAGCGCCGTGGAGACTTCCTCGGTGGTACAATCCAGGTGATCCCGCACATCACAGACGAGATCAAGCGATGCATCGCTCTTGTCGGCGAGCAGACCGATGCCGAGGTCACTATCGTCGAGGTAGGCGGCACCGTCGGCGATATCGAGGGGCTCCCGTTCTTGGAAGCACTGCGTCAAATGCGGCAGGATGTGGGACGCCGTAATACCTTCTACATCCACGTCACGTTCCTGCCGCACATCGGAGCCACCAACGAGCTAAAAACAAAACCGACCCAGCACAGCGTACGAGAGTTGCGTTCGCTCGGTATTCAGCCTGATGCCATCATCGCACGCGCCGATCACCCGGTGGATGAGTCGCTACGCGATAAGATCTCCCTGTTCTGTGACGTAGAGCGACAGGCCGTGATTCCGTTGGTGACAACCCCCGTGCTGTACGAGGTGCCGTTGCTGCTCGAGGCAGCCGGCTTCGGCGACTTTATCGCTGAGCGACTTGAGCTTCCGGTCAGGGAGGCTGACTTGCGAGAATGGCGCGACCTGGTGCGTCGCATTCACGCGCCCAAGCCTTCCCTGCCTATTGCCATCGTTGGAAAATACGTCGAGCTTCACGATGCCTATATGAGCGTTAGCGAGGCACTAGACCATGCAGCGCTAGCTCATGGTTGGGACATTGACCTACGTTTTGTCAGTTCTGAAGACCTGGAACGGGGGCGTGGCTGGAACCGGTTGGAGGGGGTAGCTGGCATCGTTGTGCCGGGCGGCTTTGGCGAACGAGGCATCGAGGGGAAGATCGATACAGCTCGTTGGGCGCGCGAGAACAAGGTGCCTTACCTAGGCCTGTGTCTCGGCCTGCAGGTTATGATCATCGAGCTTGCCCGCCACGCCCTAGGCAGCGAGGAACCTAACAGCACCGAGTTCGACGCTCGCACCGAGTATCCAGTCATCGACCTTATGCCCGAGCAACGGTCGATCGTGGATAAGGGTGGCACCATGCGCCTTGGCCTGTACCCCTGCCAGATGACCCCAGGGACGAAAGCTGCCGAGGCCTATGAAGTACCGGTGGTCCAGGAACGGCATCGCCATCGTTTCGAGATCAACAATGCCTACCGTGAGCTGCTCTCGAAGGCTGGCTTGATCCTCAGCGGCCTGTCACCTGATGGGCGCCTGGTCGAGATTGTGGAATTGGAGAACCATCCATTTATGCTGGGTAGTCAATTCCATCCGGAGTTCAAGTCGCGTCCGACACGTCCACATCCCCTGTTCAAGGCCTTCGTCGCGGCGTCGGTAGACCACTATCGGTCAAGAGCGAGAGGAACCTCGAGGGACCGAGAGCCCCACCGAGCTAGCATCGACACGTGATGGGGATAGCGCCCAAAGATATCACCATCGCCTTCGAGGCTACATGCACCATCCTTTGCCCGCCGCTCGTCATGGCAAGAAGACACCATGATCGGCCTGCCATGTGGCAGCAGGTTGCCAAAACCACCCCTTTGTGTTAGGATTCAATTCATGACACTTTTTGCTATGATCGCTTTCCGCTCTCGGACGTCAAGCTGAGGGCAACTACCGGGGAAAGAAGGAGGTTCACTACGTGCGCAGTTATGAAATGGTTTTCATCGTTCGTCCCGACATAGAAGGGGATGACCTGGATGACGTCATCTCTGAGGTCGGTGAGCTGATCCAGAGAAACGACGGAGAGGTAACAAAAGTCGAGCCATGGGGGTTGCATAAGCTAGCTTATCCTATTAAGAAGCAGCAAGAAGGTCGGTACGTTCTTACGACGTTCGATCTAGAACCAACAAACGTCTCTGAGCTAGAACGCGTTCTCAAGCTCAAGGAATCGGTGATACGGCATCTGGTCATTCGTCTTGAGGACTAGATCGGAAAGAGCAGAGCGCTATGGTCAGGAGCCTAAATCGGGTTATGGTGATTGGGAAAGTCGGACGTGCTCCTGAAATGCGCTATATGCCCAATGGTCGTCCAGTGACCTCGTTCAGTGTTGGCGCGACGCGCTCGCGGGAGGATGTCGAGGGCAACCAACAGCAGGAAGAGACCGAGTGGTTTAACGTGGTCGCCTGGGGAGAGCTGGCTGAGAGTTGCAAGAAACATCTTCAGAGGGATGATCACGTCTATGTCGAGGGACGGCTGCAGACGCGAAGCTGGGAGACCGACAACGGGAGTAGCCGATTCCGCGCTGAACTAGTGGTAAATGAGATGATCTTATTGAACCATTCCGGGGGCGATGCTTCGGCCTCGCCCGAGGCTAACGACAAGTAGTAGTCGATTATTGGCGCAGATCTATTGCTGCGCTTGATTCGGCATTAGGCAGGAGGATGTATGAGCCCGTGGTATAGAAACCGACGCAGGACCTGTTATTTCTGTGAAGAGAATATCGATTACGTCGATTACAAAGACGTGAATACGCTCAAGCAGTTCCTGACCGATCGAGGCAAGATTCGATCGCGAAGGCAGACCTCAACTTGTGCCCAGCACCAGCGTCAACTTGCACGAGCTGTTAAGCGTGCGCGCCACCTGGCGCTGCTTCCCTTTGTGGGCTGATAGCGTGAATTTGTCTCTTCAGGAGATCATAGGAAGGCCCTCGATTAGCCTGGGCCTTCTTTTGTTTTGCATCTTGTTCAGACGGAGAGGTTAAGAGGATGACTAAGAAGGTTAGACGCACCCCTAAGAAACAGCTGACTCGCAAGCAACGCTCCCACCTTGAAGAAGAAAGGCGAGTGGAGAGGATTCTCATCTGGGGCGTGAGCATTGTGGCAATCCTGATTGTAGGCGTCCTGGGCTACGGTGTCGTTGCCGAGAGGATTATCGAGCCCCGTGAGCCCGTTGCCATCGTCGACGAGGCCCCCATCACGACGGCAGACTTCAAAGCTCGCGTGAAGTTCAGACGACTGCAGCTGACCAATCAGCTAAGCTATCTCTACCAGCAACAACAGGCTATGGCTGCCCAAGATTCAGAATCCGGTGGACAGTCCCTCCAGGAGTACTTCCAGCAGCAGATCGACAATCTTCAATCGCAGCTGGCTCCCGAGAACGCCGAGAGCCTGGGTAGGCAGGTGCTGGACCAGATGATCCAAGAGCGACTGGTGCAACAGGAGGCAGAGCGCCGCGACATCGACGTGACAGCCGAAGAAGTCCAGAGCGAGGTTCACGCCAACTTCGGTTACGATCCGGATGCCACGCCGGTGCCCACCGTCTCGCCGCCTGTAACGGCGACGGACTCCTTGACTACGTCGCAGCCCACACCAGCTCCTGTCCCGACGCAGATGACCGAGGCAGACTTCCGCGAGATGTACAATCGTTACATGCAGGAAGGACTGCAGCCCATAGGCATCTCGGAGCAGCAGTACCGTTCCTGGGTCAGGGCTTCATTGCTTACCGAACAACTCCAAGCGGATATGAAGGAAGAGCTCCCGCAACAAGCCGATCAAGTCGAGTTGCGCTTCCTGAGCGTAGGTAGCCAGGAGCGAGCCAACGACCTTGTTGCACGCCTGGACGGTGGCGAGGACTTCGAGGCTTTGGCGGAGGAGATCAAAGAGGACGAGGAATCCCCCGGCTCAAGCAGCGAACTCAGTTGGCTCCCCCAGGATGTGCTGGCGGATCGACTGGGCGAAGAGCTAGCAGCGACAGTATTCAATCTGGATGTTGGCGAGCATACTGAGCCGGTAACATTGGGTGAGGAAGGCCAGTCCTACTACATCTTTGAGGTAACCGGACACGAAGAGCGGGAGTTAGACGACGCTATTCTCGAGCAGATGGCTCAAGAGAGATTCCAGTCGTGGCTGGAAGCTCAGCAATCGCTGGTCGAGCGTCGGTCCATCCAGGGCGTTGTCCCGACAGAGCCATAGGCTGAGCCGCTGATCGTCCGTTTGGAGTGATCTTCGAAGCCCTCAGGGGTTGGGCCCCTGAGGGCTGTTCGTTTAGCCCATGTGCCGCTTTGCTTCAATCACGTTCGACAGGCTCTCAACCTTGGTCAAGACACGACTGAGCTGCGCAATATCACTGATTTCCAAGGTGATGTAGAGCGTGGCGATATTCTTCTCGCGGCTCACATTGAGGGCCGACATGTTGATCTTCTCATTGCTGATCACGCCGGCGATTTCATGGAGGAGTCCGGTGCGATCATAGGCCCTGACATAAGCTACTACGGGGACCGTCTGCCGCTCTGAGCCCCAGTCGACATCGATCAACCGATCCCTGTCGTGCACACGCAACACGTTCAAGCAATCGCGACGATGAACCGTGACACCTCTACCCCGCGTCACGTAGCCGACGATCTCCTCCCCCGGCAAGGGGCTGCAACACTTGGCCACGCGCGTCATCAAGCCACCGGTCCCTTGTACCTGGATCCCCTCCACAGACTGGGCGACAGACGGCGGCTCCGCAGGCAGCAACTGCTTCTCTTCTTGCCCGCTCACCTGAGCGAGCTTGCCGGCAATTTGCTGAGTATTGATGTCTCCAAACCCAACTGCGGCGTGGAAACTATCGAGATCATCATAGTCGAACAAGCGGGCAACTTTCTCGTGGCTGATACGCTCCATCCCCAGATGCTTCAGTTCACGATCCACAACCTCCCGCCCCTGAACGATATTCTTCTCTCGATCCTGTTCTCGGAACCATCTTCGGATCTTGGAGCGAGCACGGGAAGTCTTCACGTAGCCAAGCGCTGGGTTCAGCCAATCGCGGCTAGGCGACGCTTGCTTATCGGTGATCACCCTCACACGGTCGCCTGTCTTTAGCTGATAATCCAGACCCACCCACTTCTCGTTGACCTTGGCCCCGCGGCAGCGATGTCCAACCTCCGTATGGATGTGATAGGCGAAATCGATAGGCGTCGAGCCAGCGGGTAGATCGATAATGTCCCCCTGAGGGGTGAAGGTGTAGACCCGGTCCTGGAAGATATCTGTCTTCATTGCGTCCACGAACTCGCTGGCATCGGGCAGTTCCCGCTGCCATTCTACCAACGAACGCATCCAGGCAATCTTCGTATCGAATGAGGGATCCGGCTTGCCACTGTTCTTATAGCGCCAATGAGCGGCAACGCCGTACTCAGCGATCCGATCCATCTCCGCCGTGCGGATCTGTACCTCCAGGGTCTGACCATCGTCGGCGATCACCGCCGTATGCAAGCTTTGGTAGCCGTTATCCTTGGGCGTGGCGATGTAATCGTCGAACTCACCAGGAATCGGCTTCCACAGGCCATGCACCAGGCCCAGAACGCGATAGCAGTCTGGCTCATTTCGCGCAATGACGCGGATGCCACGCACATCATACACCTGTTCAAACGGGACGTTCTTGCGCAGCATCTTCCGGTAGATGCTGTACATGTGCTTAGGTCGTCCCTCAATCTCCGCCTCAAACCCTTCGTCCGCGAGCTTCTCACGCAGGATCTGAATGTAGTGATCGATGCTAGTCTCGCGGTCCGGACGTCGTTCGGCGATCAGATCCTTCATCCACTGATAGGTTTCAACATCGAGATACCGGAAGCTCAGATCCTCCAGCTCCCACTTCCACTGCCAGACCCCCAAGCTGCTCGCCAATGGAGCAAAGATCTCCTGGGTCTCGCGAGCAAAAGCCCTTTGACGCTCCTCATTTAGCGCATCCAATGTTCGCATGTTGTGCACCCGGTCAGCCAGTTTGATGATCACAACACGAATATCCTCAGCCATAGCGACAAACATCTTGCGCAGGCTCTCAGCCTCCCGGTCCACGGAACCTCTCGCACTGTCCTCAGCGAACCGGTCATCGACTTGTTGCTTTTCCATCTGCTCCAGCTTCGTCACACCATCGACCAAAGCTGCGATATCCTGATTGAACGTCCCAGCCAATTCATCGAGACAAATGCCCGTATCCTCCACGACATCGTGCAGGAGTCCAGCAGCGATGGTATCTGGCCCCATGCCGATATCGGCCAGGAGAAGTGCTACCGACAGGGGATGCTGGATGTAGGGGACGCCCGAATCTCGGGTCTGGCTGGCATGCGCATCTGCGGCTAGAAGGTAGGCGCGCTCAATCAGCGCCCGTGCACCGTCGTCGCGCTCAGCCAGCGAAACCCGCTCCAGGACATCAGACAAGCCAACGCGTTCTTTATTCGTGTCGGATCGCATAACTGCCGTCGCAACTGTTTGATCTGGCGCCCCGGATCATCGAAGTCGGTCGGATGGAGGCTTGTGCCACGATTCGTCGCAGGGAGGATAACGGGGCGTCGCCGCCCAAACTGTAGTATGAAGTATAGTCCGTTCCTCAGATTTGTCAACGAAACGAGTTCGCGGACACTCACCTAGGCCAGAACCTCCCGCCGAGG